>Ga0272446_1003282_pt1 | contig 20654 bp, 30 predicted proteins | sample YNPCB0061_FD_194587 | JGI IMG/M metagenome (GOLD analysis project Ga0272446, IMG submission 194587) | Hot spring microbial mat communities from Yellowstone National Park, WY, United States - YNP-CB-006-1 | ecosystem: Environmental > Aquatic > Thermal springs > Hot (42-90C) > Sediment | place...
GGAGCTGGGCTGCGCGCCCGGCGACATTCGCCGGATCGTGCTGACCCACGGCCACCCCGATCACGCCGGGAGCCTGGCAGCCCTGGTCGAGGCGTCCGGCGCGCCGGTCTGGATGCATCGTGCCGATGCCGAGGTGGTGCGTGGCCAGCAGCCGCTCAGGCCCACGCGCCCCGGGCCAGGCCTGGTTAACTGGTTTCTCTACAACCGGATCATCCGCAACTCCACGGCGACGATCACGCCCGTTCGCGTAGAGAATGAGGTTGCTGACGGTGACCTGCTGCCGATTGGCGGCGGGCTGCGCGCCTACCACACGCCCGGTCACAGCGCCGGCCATCTGGCCTTTCTGCTCGAGCGCGACGGTGGCCTGCTGTTCGCCGGCGACACCTGCCGCAACATGCCGCGCATGTACTACAGCATCGGCTACGAGGATCTCGCCGTGGGCCGGCGCTCGCTGGCCCGCCTGGCTGCGCTGCGCTTCGCCGCCGTCTGCTTCGGGCATGGCCACGCGCTGAGTGGGTCGGCGGCGCGCGTGTTCAACCGTAAATGGGCATAGCTAATCTTCACATCAGGGAGGTGCTAGATGCGAGCGAAGACCACAGCCGAGTCGAACAAGGCGCTGATCCGGGCGACCTATGCGCGGGCGTGGCAGGGCGACTTCACCGTTTTTGAGGGCCACCCTTGCCTCTGGCAGACCCGCCAGGTCTTCTCGCTGCTGCTGGCCGGCTTCCACCCGGTCAGCGATCTGGCTGCGCAGACGATCGCCGAGGATGCGTTTGTCTTCCACTACACGGCGACTCAGCTGCTCCACCACGGCCCGGCGTTTGGGGTCGCGCCGACAGGCAAGCAGGTCGTATCGGTCAACTGCTCGCTCGACGAGGTTCAGGGCGACGCGATCGTGCAGCATAACGGGGCAAGCGACTGGACAACGGTGCTGCGCGCGATCGGTGCGCCGTTTGCGGCCGGTTGGCCGGCGCCGCCTCAGCCCGCTGCGCTCCCGATCGGCACGCCCGACATGTCGGCTGGCGCAGCAAAAGCGGTCGTGGCCGACCTGCTGATCGCGCTGCTGCGCGGCGACCCTGCCGCGCAGCATCCTGGCGCTAGCGACCTACGCCAGGAGTTCGCTGCCATCGGCACCGCCTTCCCCGACGCTGCGCTCACGGTAGTGCGCCAGATCGTCGAGGGCGACCTGGTGGGCACCCGGGCGACACTGGCGGGGACGCATCGCGGCCCGCTCCACGGCATCGCGCCCACCGGGCGAGCGGTCAGCTGGGATCTCTTCTTCCTCAACCAGGTCGCCGGCGGGCGGGTCGTCGATCACCGCGGCACCATCGGCTGGATCGATGTGCTGTGCAAGATCGGTGTGCTGCCGCCGCCAGGGGCGCGCTGAGAACGGTATTGCGGCAAGCGACGAGCGACCAACCGGGCGCTGGTCAGTTGTCCTTCGCACCCGATGCTTCCAATTCATCTGCGAGCGGCCTACATAGCCGACCAGTCCTCGATCACCAGGCCGGGCACCTGGGCGAAATCGCGCGTGTTGCGCGTCACGAGGGTGGCAGCGTTGGCGAGGGTGATGGCGGCGATGCGCAGATCCTGTGTCCCGATCCGGAGACCCTGCTTACGCAGATCGGTCACGAGCGCATCCATCTGGACAGTGTAATCGAGGATAGTAAAGCTCGCGAAGTATTCGATCGCCATCCGCATCCGTTGATACGCGGTGGCGCGAGCGTCGGGAGTGGTGGCAGCGCGGATAGCGGCCAACCAGCCACGCATCTGCTCCTCAACCGTGATGACGCTGATGGCAACCTGTTCTGGGCCAGCCGTTTGAACCCGTGCGCGAACACGCGGATGGCCGCGCTGATCCAGACTCACATGGTCTGTGTCGAGGAGAAATCTCACGCCGCGCTATCCTTGTCAAGCTCACGCCGCTGGCGCTCTATGTCGGCAAGCATGGTGCGGTAGACCTCATCGTCGGGAAAGGCGCCGGCATGACGTGGCCAGGCCGTTTGCAGTGCGGCGCTGCCGTTCTCAATGGTTATCTGGACGATCTCGCTGCCAGCACGACGACGCGCAGTGAGTGCCTCACGTATCTGGGCAAGCGCGGCTTCGCGTGAGACTGCTTCAACCTCGACGTCTGGGAACTGCAAGGCCCGCGCAACGTAGCGATCATCTGATCGCCGTGTCAGTTCAATGTCAACAATCATCGTATGCCCCCTGGGGTGTTGGCCCACGAACAGCCCACGTATGCCATTATATCACACGAACAAGTGTGTCGCTATCGAGCCAATGCTGGCATCGGCGTATGATGATAAGCTATGCCGCCACCTCCCTCCAGGGAATGTGCTTCCGTGGGATGGTCGTTTTCGTGAAAAAAATAGTGTACGCGCTCTCGCCATACTATCGTAGATAGCACATGTGTTCTGGTATACTTGGTTGCCTTCCCCGGATCGCTTTCCCCTGCGCTGCCTCCTCTGTCTCGCATCGTTCCCTTGCGCTGTGCTGAGTCTACATTGAACATGTGTTTCGTTCAAGAGGGGTAGATGGGGATTGTGGTGGGGAGCTTGTGGGTAGGGGATGGGGAGAGCGGGCGGGTGTGTCGCCATGACACACTCGACAGGCAGCCCACCGCACTGCGTGTGTCGCAGCGACACGTACTACCTCACAGCTTCGTACGAAGCGCGGCGATCCGCGCCTCCCGATCGTGAATCTGCTCGTCAGGCATGAATCTGAGCCGCTCCAGGTTGAAGGTCCGCGCCTCGTCGGCGAGCAGGTCGCTTACTCAGTTTCCCGCTCGCGCTCGTAGAAAGCCAGGATCGGCTGGAGTGCTTCCAGCAACTCGCCGGGGATCGTCTCACGCGGAAGGAGGCCGGTCACAATGGCATGACCGACCAGGGTGTCGTCGATGCGGGCGTTGTAGCGGTTCCAGAGGTCGCGGGCTGGACCCTGGTGAAAGGCATGGATGTGGTCGCTCAACTCGCCGGCACGTATCTCACCACTGCGCCAGCGGCTGAACGGTGCCTCAAGCTCGCCGAGCGCCTGGCCAAGCTCGGCCTCGTAGGCTCGTGCCGCATACTCGCGGATCAATCGCTTGATAGGTTTGGGATACTCACGCATAGCTGGCGCTCCCCCGCTATCCTAGCCGCTTTTCCTTGAGTCGCCGCTGCAGCGCGGCCGACCCGGCGTATGCTTCAATCACCTGAGCCAGTTTCGCATCGAAGGCGACCCGCTGCCCCTGATGCACTGCAAGATCACGCAGTTCGACCAGCAGTGCCACGCTCTCGTCGTAGCCGCTCGCGGTGCGCTTTGCCAGCAAGCCGGGAATGCTCGCCCAGACCTGCGCCTCGCGCTGTGAGAGATCCGCGAGCTTCGCCAGTCGGGCGCGCTCCGCCTTGGCTCGCTCGCGCTCCGTTCGCAGCTGCGCCTGGTTCTTTGCGGCGACCTGGAGTTCGGCGAAGGTGCGGCGCGGCGCTGTGGAGGTGGTGGGTTTGCCGGCTCCGCCGATCTCGCGCAGACGCCGCAGCAACTCGATACCAACATGTGCCTCGCCCCGCGCCACGCGCAGCAGGTAGGCGTTGCGCTCCGCTTCGGGCAGCACGAAAGACCGTAGAGCGTAGAACGTAGAATGATTAGTCTTCGTCTTTTGCGCTGTGAAGCGTTTTGAGGCTCGCTACGAAGATGCTGATGAGCTGGTTCGTTTCATCGAGTAGCTGACGCACCCCCTCGGCATTCGCCATCTGGTGCTCGGTCAGCAGCTCAAGCCATAGGGAGCTTTCCTCGAGTTCCTGTAGGATGATGTTGAACTTCGCAATGCGATCGGCTTTACTGCGGGTGTATTTCGCCTCGCGGTGGTTCGCAGCCACCGAAGTGCCGGAGCGCAGCAACTGCTTGCCTAACACCATCGCCGCGTCGTCAAAGCGGTGCGTCTGCTGAAGGTAGCTGTATAGTTTGATGATGCGACTCGCATATGCCTTGGTACGGTCGCGTAAATCGGCACCACTTGTCATCGTCGCAATACGTTCTACGTTCTACGTTCTACGTTCTGCGTTTCGACGCCCCAATTCGCAATGTAGAGCAGTGCATCGAAGTGCTGCTCCAGCACTTTCAGGGGCTCACCACGGAAATCGCTGTACGAGTAGTTGAAGGCAGCCCGGGTCGCGCTCAGATCTACTCGGCTGGAGAGTTTGCGCATTACCGCCTGCTGCTCGGCACTGAGCGGGCGATCGATCGTCTGGAACTCGTAGTATTGGTATTCGCTCATAGCTCCCTCGGTGGCGATGAATGCACACAAACACGTAATTTGGCAGGCATGCTACCATAGAGTCGATGCATGGTCGCATCGTCCAGATCGCTTGTTTACACGCCGACAGGCTGGATATCACAACTCAGGCTATTGTGTCAGTAGGCTCGCTATGTCCTACAAAGAGCGCATCCTGGACTATCTGTGGTCGGTCGCGCCCGGTGGAGCGACCAACGGCCAGATCGCCCGCGCGCTCGGCATCACCTCGCAGCAGACTGTCTACATGACGACCCAGGAACTTGCCGGGCGGCGGCTGATCCGCGCCGCGAAGGAGGGCGCCACCTGGGTGTTCTACACGCTCGATGCGCAGGCTGATAGTGGCGTCGTTCGCGCGTCCATGGCGTCAACTGCACAGGCTGGAACCTTGACGCCGATGACCTTCGAGGCGCTGGCCGGGCGAGTGCTTGGCGAGCACTACCGGACGCCGCTCGCACCCGGCGTGGTTGCCGGCATTCGCAAGCGCTTCGATTTCGTCTCGGCTGACGCACAGATTGTTGGCGATGCAAAATACTACACCCTGGTCGGCGGTGAGCGCCTGCCACCGGCCAAGTTTGCGACCATCGCTGAGCACGTCTGGCTGCTGGAGCAGACGCATGCGCCCACGCAGTTCCTGGTCTTCGGCAACGATCGCGAGGCGCCGCTGCGCTGGCTGGAGCGCTACGGCCCACTGGCAGGCAGCGTGCAGTTCTTCTTCTTGAGTGACGAGGGTCAGCTGGAGGTGCTGCAATGAACGTGACCGGTACGTGGCGGGGCGTGTCCAGCCCGGACTGCGACGACGACGACTACCTGCGGATGGAGGTGGAGCCGTACGTGGAGCTGGCACAGCGCGGCAACCGCGTGAGCGGCAGCTATCACGTCGGGCTGCAGCAGGGCGAGATCGATGGCCGGATCGAGGTCGAGGGGCGAGTCGGCTTCAGCTTCGCGGGGATGGACGAGATGGATGAGGTCCACGGGCGAGGGGAATTGCGGATCGTAGGAGTGCAGGCGCGTTTCGTGCTGGTGTATCACCAGGGCGATACGTTCACCTTCATCTGCGAGCGGTTGGGTGACTGAATTGCTAAATGTTGCGGGAAGGCCATCGCTGCAAATAATTTGTATGCTCAGGGCACGATATCCTGCCAGCGCTGCGCCGGAACAATGCGGCTGAGATGGCCAATATTCGTTGTGGCAACCACCAGCGTATCGCCTGGGGCGGCCGTAAGCATCGCCTGCGCCGCCAGAATAGCATCAGCGTCTATGGCGCGTGCATCGGCCATAGGCAGACCTTGACGACGGAGCTCGGCCCAGAGCTCAGCAGCGCGCCGCATCGCTGCCGTCGTCAGCGGCAGGTAGTCCAGCGTGCGACCGGCAGTGTCGAGACGTCGCAGGCCATTCTGCTTGCCGGCGCGCAGTAACTCCCGGCGCAGTTCGTAATCGACGATTTCCGGCAGCACCACACGTGCGCCAGCAGCAAGCATACTTCGTAGCCAGGCGGTGCAAGCCACCACGTCAGGCGTCTGGCGCGGGTTGGTGATGATGCCCAGTGGCCCGGTGTCCAACACGATTACTCTGGTCACAACATGCGCTCCGTGGCATCAGCGTGCAGGTCAGGGTAGAGCTTGCGTGGTGACTCGCGATCCTGATCAAGCTTCCGCAGCATTGCTTCCCAGGACTCACTGCCGTCGTCTTCTTCGACCGCTTCGGACCACGCATCAAGCATGGCGATCGCCGCCTGATTGCGAGCAATCTGTTCGGCGCGGGCCGCTTCTTCCACCTCCAGGAGCGCCGCCCGCAGGCGCGCCTGATCGGTCGGCGGGAGCTCCCGAGCCAATCGAAGTACCTGATCAAAGGTTGTCATCGTAACGTACCTCCCGAGGTAGATCGTCTGCGATTATTGTAGCACACGAACGGGTGTGTTGCCCTTTGGTTGAACAGAGCACGCAATTCCGCACTATGCCGCCACCTCCTGCCACGGCACGTACCGACGCGGGATGGTCGTGTTCGTGAAAGCAAGCGTACACGCGCGCTCGCCATACTATCAGTTATAGTACATACATTCTGGTATATTCAGCTGCTCCTCCGGCCTGCTTTCCCCTGATCCACCTCCGCTTTCCCTTGCGCTGGATTAAGTCTACACCGAACATGTGTTCCGTTCAAGAGGGGTGGATGGGGATTGTGGTGGGGATCTTGTGGGTAGCGAGTGGGGAGGGTGTTCGTCCTACCAGTACGCACAACTATACCCCCTCTAGCAGTTTCGCAACTTGCTCAGGTGCAGGAAGCTGCCCCTGCAATTCGGTCGGCAGGGTCGTGACAATTCGATAGGTCGCCACACCGATTGGTTTGTTCGACTCGCGCAGCGCATACTCGACGATCGTCTTGTCCTTCGATTTGCAGAGGACAATGCCAATCGATGGGTTCTCGTCCGGCATACGCACCAAATCATCGAGAGCTGCGAGATAGAATTGCATCTTGCCCACATGCTCCGGCAGAAAATCACCGATCTTCAACTCGAGCGCCACCAGGCATTTGAGCCGGCGATTGGAGTGAACCCATTTTACCAGACCACTGGTGCGGCATGCTTCTCCTGCGCATTGTAAAGGGTTTCGTACTCATTCGGTGGCACATAGCCGAGGCTTGAATGCAGCCGTTTCTGATTATACACAGCATCAATGAATCGGCCAATCTGTTGTTCCGCATCAACGATGCTTTCATACTGATTGAGGTACACCTCCTCCCGTTTCAGGGTTTTGAAGAAACTCTCGGCTTTCGCGTTGTCGTACGGGTTGCCTGTCGCTGACATGCTGATCTGGGCACCAATCGCGGTCAGCCGGGCTGTATAGGCGGTGCTGGCATACTGGACACCCCGATCCGAATGGTGAATCAACCCTGCCGGCGGCTGCCGTGCCTGAATCGCTTGCTCCAGCGCGGCCACGGTGAGTCCCGTATCAATCGTGCGTGCCAATCGCCAGCCGACACAGCGGCGTGACCAGGCATCGAGCACGCAGGCCAGGTAGACAAACCCCGTCGGGAGGCGAATGTACGTAATATCAGCGACCCATGCTTGATTCGGCCGATCAAGGCGCTGATCCGCCAACAGATTCGCATACACGGGATGCCCATGGCGGGCATCGGTGGTCGTGATCCAGCCGCGGCGGAGCTCGCACAGCAGCGATTCCTGTCGCATGATGCGCAGCACACGCTTGTGATTGACGGTCCACCCTTGACGATGGAGCTCGGCGGTGACGCGGCGATAGCCATACCCAGGAAACTCCAGGACGATGCACTCAATCGCATCACGCAGCGCCACATCCTGTTCCGTCGACGCTGCGGCGTGTGCATGGAGATAATACCAAGCCCGATTGATCCCCAGCAGCGCGCAGAGCTGACGCACCGACAAGCTGGGAAATTCTTGCCGCAGGGTGCTCATGAGTTGGTGCCGGGTTTGGACTGGAGCCGTTGCAAGGCTTTTTTTAAGGCAGCATTCTCCACGGCCAATTGGCCACAGACGCGCTCGAGTTCCGCGATACGTTGCTCGTAATCAGGTGCCGCAGTTGGCCCTGTGCGTGGTGTGAATGCGGCTGCGCCGCGGAGCCGGACTTCATGGCGCCAACGGGTTAAGACACGCTCACACAGGTGGTACTCACGGCAGGCCTGGGCAGGACGTAATTCACCGGACTCGACCGCCTGGACGACCTTCAGTTTGAACTCGCGCGTGTAGGTTTTCTTGGTCATACGCTTGCTCCTCCTCTGGAAACAGTTTACACCAATTGGGAGAAGCATCCACAGGTCGTGGTCTGGTCAGAGGGGTTCACTCCAATTCACAAACCGGGTGTGCCACCCAGCACGTTCATGGGCTCCTACGAGGCCATCGGTATACAGTTCCCTGCGCATCGCCGGGTCGAGCCCCGCGATCGCCGCAGCATCGACGAAGCAGGCGTTGCCGCTGTCTGCACCGTGGCCGTAGTAGTGCCCGGGCGGCAGATCGACAAGGCGCTCACCCGGCCTGAGTGCCAGCTCCCACTGGACCGCCGATCCATCGCTCAGATGCAGGACCATGCAGGCGACCCGCTCGGCCCAGCGTGCGTCGCTCGCCTTGCGCGCCAGCGCGAGCCACACCGGATAGCACCCCGGCGGGACGGTGCGCGCGAAGGGTGGCGCATCGCCGAGCCGGTCGAGGTAGCACGGGTCGGTCGCGATGGTGCGCCCGGATGGCAGCACCAACTCACCTGCCGGCTCCTGTCGGATGAGCCAGGGGCCAGCCACCGACGCGAAGGTTGCGCCTGGCTTCAGCGCTCGGCGAAAATCGGTGCGTCCTGCTGGCCGTAGTGAGCCGTCACGTCGAAGCTGACGCATCCCGTGCCTCCTGCCAAATGTGCCAAAGCATGCCTTCTCACCAGTGGTGCAATCACCGTAGCACGCCTGTGTGACAACGGACGTCACAATCCGATCGGCACCCTGCGCCATGATTTGCAGCAAGGAGAAAGTGGTAATGAAAGATAGAATCGAGAAGGAGGAACTGTCTTGCCGGTTGGCCATGCGCATGCAGACCGACACTGCAACGGCCATGGCCTAGATCGACGGGGTCGTGGAGACGTTGTACGAGAGCTTCAATGTCAGCGAGAGCCTGACCCTGCGCGGCTTCGGTAGCTTCTACGTGCGGGAAGAGCGCAGCAGCTGGGTTTTTCACTTCAACCCGAGCCAGCGGGGCTGCGGGCGCTCTTCGGCTGGTCGTCCAGATACAAGGGCAAGCGGTAAAGTGCTGGCTTACTCGGAATCCTGCTCTCGCTCAATTCCCTCGCGTTCATAGAAGGCGATGATCGGCTGGAGCGCCTCAGCACTCGGCGGAGACGGTCTCACGCGGCAGCCAGCCAGTCACGATGGCATGGGCGACCAGAGTGTCATCGAAGGCGTCAATGTTGCAGCGTACGTTTCTATGACTTGACATCAGCCATTGGCTGCAAGACGATGCGGTGCTTGCCAATGATGATTTCGTTGCCGCGCACGAGCACCTGATCCGTCTCAGCGGCAGGCATGACCGAAACCTGCCCGCCGCTGATCGCAACTTCGAGGGTGGTCGTTGTCGATACCTGGCTCGCCAACCGGTCGAGCCAGACCGTGAGCGCATCCTCGATAGGCGGATCGCTCGCGCCAGAAGCCACACGGTCAATATGCTGCTCAATCAACGCATCAAATTCGTCATCGCGCAAATCTGCGAGTTGTTGTGGCGTCATGCCTTTCCTCCTTGCTGGCGATAGATGCGCGCCTTCCATTCTTCATAGGATAGCACGACCAGTGTCTGGCCGCGATCACTGATTCGCAACGGCGTGCTGAGATTGTCCTGGAGCATGTCCAGCGTACCCGCGACGGTGTCGCCGTTCAGTTCTTCCCACACATCAGGTTGGAGCATTGCGACGAATGTTCGCGCCTGGCCGCTCCGCCAGATCCGGACAATATAGAAGTCGTGCCGCACGAATCCGCCGCGCTGGAGAAAGGCGATCGACAACTTGATGTCGCCCGCGCGTCCATTGACGACCAGATCGGCAGGAGTGTAACGTTGGTCAGGGTCGCGCAGATCATGCGACCAAAAGACGATGCCGTTACGGCGAAGATCGCGGAACACTTCCTCTTCCACCGCGTAGCCCCGCGCGAAGCTGTTCCACCAGTACAGAAGATAGCTTGCAATCAGGCGTGATTCCGGCATTCCGGCCCGAAGCCATCCACGCTGACGAATCGTGGCCATAAGCTGGCGTGCGTAGCGCGCCCAGAGCGTTGGGCTCTCCGTCACAAGATCATCGAGCGTTCGCAATTCGTTCAGATAGTTTTGGGCAAGGTGTTGATCAATTTCATCCCGATACAGCCTGCGAAATGTTGTTTGCGCGCCGTCGATGAGCAGGACTGCCTCGTCGAGCCGATCAAACGCGAGACTCGCCCGATCCCATGCTGCAGGCCCGCGAAGCTGATCGTGGAGATAATCCAGCACGGCACGTTCATCTTCGTCGGTGAACAACGGCGGGATAATGATGGCAATCTCAAGCTGCATGATGGGCTTCGTTGATGATGATCCTCATAGCATGCCATTGTAACACACGAACGGATGTTTCATGATCTAGCGGTTGCCAGCACGTTGTGACGCTATGCCGCCACCTCCTGCCAGGGAACGTACCTACGAGGGATGGTCGTTTTCGTGAAAGAAATAGTGCACGTGCTCTCGTTCGTACCGATCTCACGACCCAGCCCGTTTTCCGCTTTGTAGAGCCAGAGCCGGATGAAGTACTCCTGCGGTGAGTGCTGCATCAGCACGGCCTTGTGCACCAGCAGGTGCAGGGCCCGCTTCAGCGACTGGAAGACCAGCGGCTCCTGCCAGCGCTCCAGGTCGAGGAACGGGTTGTCCAGGGCCAGCTTCACGGTGCGGGCCTGGTCGTCGAGGGCGTCCAGCCCGGCGCGCAGGGTGCTGCGCTGGGCCTGCAGCTCCTCGTAGGCGCGCACGGCATCCTCGGCGCGCATCAGCAGCGCCTGGCGCAAGAGCGGCGAGAGGCCGCGGTCGGTGATCGCGTCGAGGGCCTCGTCGCGGCGGCGCTGCTGCTCCACTAGATTGCGCTCCAGCCCCTGGAGCGCGGCGAGCAACTCTCCCCGGCGTAGCTCGATAGCGTTCTGGATACGGGCCAGCAGCTGGCCGGGCGCGCGCTGCTCGGCCTCGCGGAAGACTGCCTCCAGCACGGCCCGCTCCAGCGCATCGGCGCTGAGCATCGGCATCTTGCAGGCGCCCGGCCGGTTAACCCGCCCCGAGCAGCGGTATTTGCGGTAGCGGTAGCGCCGGCCGCTCTTCTTGATCTTGGTGCTGGTGTAGCCGGCAATCGACTCGCTGCACATACCGCAGTCCAGGTCGAGCAGGAACTGGTTGCGCTCGGCCATGGCCTGGGGGTCGCCGTTGGCCGCGGCCCACTCGACCGCCTGCACCCGCCGCAGCAGATCTTCCGAAACCAGCGGTTTGCCGGTCTCGACGCGCACCGGGGCCTTCGGGTTGCCGTCGGCGTCCTCGTTGAAGCGGTTGTAGCGCCGGCCCCAGCGGTAGACCCCCGCGTAGACCCCGTCGACCTCCTGCTCGCAGATGCGCCGCACCATCAGCGGCTTCCAGTCGCCGTTGGGCGGCTCGCGCGGCTCCTGAATGACGTCGCCGGTCTCGGGATCCTGGCGTTCGAGGTAGGGCTTGCGCGTGTAGGCCAGCATGCCGGCGGTGAGCGGCGTGGCCGGCGGCTCGCCGTTGAGCGAGATGCCCTCGTTGAGCTGCCTGGCGATGCGGTGATAGCCCATGCCCTCGGCACGGCGCTCTAGCAGCCAGAGCAGCGCGGCGTAGCTCTCGGGGTCGGGCTCGAACCAGCCCTGGCCGTCGGGGATGAGGCCGTAGGGAAAGGGGCCGCCGCGCCAGCGGCCCTGCTTCGCCCGATGCAGGTGGCGCTTGTAGGTGCGCTGGCTAGTCTCGTCGCTCTCCCACTCGGCCAGCACGCCACGGATGCCGCGCTGCAGCTTGCGCTGGGCCGGGGCCTGGCGCTCGGGCTCGCCGCTGTAGGTGACCTGGATGCCCAGCAGGGCCAGCTCCGACTCAAAGGCGCGCCGCTCGTTGTCGTTACGGTGGCCACGGTCGACGCTCTCGACCCGCACGCGCTGGAACTCGCCGCGCCGGGCGGCGGCCAGCAGCTGCTGGTAGGCCGGGCGCTTGGCAGCGCTCGCACCCGAGCGGGCCTGGTCGATGAACTCGGCCACGACGGTCTCGCCGGCGGCCTTTGCGTCGGCGCGCAGGCGGGCGACCTGGTCGGGGATGCTGATGCCGCGCTGGACCTGGTCGCGGCTCGAGACACGAATATAGAGAGCGGTACGCATAGGCTACCTCATTATGCCGAGCGCTTCAGCTGCGTCTCGATCAGCCCCAGGCGCCGGCGCAGCTGCTCAGCCTGGCGCTCCAGGGTGTCGCGACGGGCCTGCTGGCGCAGCAGGGTGGCGCTGAGATCGCGAGCCACCTGCAGGGCCTGTTCCAGCTGTGGGCCGCCGCCCAGCAGGAGCAGCGCCTCAGCAAAGGCCTCCAGGCCGGGCTCGGCCTGCGGCCCGTCGACATACTCAACCGTTACGGTGAAGCGCGGATGGGTGGATGATAGCATAGGTTGGGACCCTCCTTTCTTGATCATCGGCGATACCAGACGATCGCCACGATGGCGCATCCTGATGCACGGGACGCGCACCCGTTGCGCCGTGGCGGATGGGTGGTGGCAGCCGTGGGCGTGTCGGGACGCAGCGTGCTGCGTCCCGACGGCGCCCCTACGGTGTTCGTCGGGTTATGGGTCGCCGGGTGGGGCGCGGGTTGTGGCGGGCGCGATATTGCCCTGGTGCCGGCAAACAGCGGCCAGAACCTCCTCGACCGCCACACCGGTGAGCTCGCAACGTTGATCGCGGCCATGGCGCGCTCGTCGCCGATGCTCAACAGGCGCTGGACGTAGGCCCAGTCGACGCGGGGCGGCGTGATCGGCGCCGGCGCGGGTTGCGATTCGGCGGCGACCCCGAAAGTTGGATCACCTTGGGTAACTTGGATCACCTGCTGCTCGGGTGCGGGTGGCGTGGCGCCTGATTGGGCCTGTCCGCCCGGCGCACCTGGCGCGCCGGGCGGCGCGTCGTCGGGTGCTGGCGGTGCGCCAGGGTCACTGTGGTCGTGCGCGTCGAGCAGGCCGATGCCGCTGCGGCACCATTTGCCCTGGGCGCTGCGGCGCCGGCCGAAGCCGCGCTCTTCGAGCTGCTGGCCGAAGCGGCGCTGGCTGACGGCGTGCTCGCCGTTCTCCTCGCACCAGCCGGTGTAGGCGGCGTAGAGCGCGCCGCACTCGGCGCGGGCGTGGCCGGCGATGACGCAGCGGTCGGCGATGAAGCCGCCGACGATGTCCATTTCGCTGCGGTAGGACTCAGTGGCGGCCAGGACTTCGGGCGGGTCGGCGAGGCCGCCCTGGTTGAAGGCCAGGCAGCCGCGCACGGCCCAGGCCAGGATGCCGGGCAGCTCTTGCACGAGCCGGCTGAGCAGGGTGCGGTCGCGCTCGGGCTTCGGGATGGTCACCGTGAAGGGGATGAGGCGCAGGCGGCGCCAGATACCTTCGTCGGTGCCGCGCACCACCGGGCGGTGGTTGGCGGCCAGGAAGAGCTTGAAGCGGGCGCGGAACTCGAAGAACTCGCGGTTGAGGAAGCGGGCGGTGAGCGTGTCGCCCGAGACGACCTGTTTGATCAGCACCTCGGAGAGCCGGCGGCCTTCCTCGACCTCGATCGCGCTGACGAAGCGGGCGCCGGCGAGGCGGGCGATGTCGTTGGGGATGCGGTCGCCGCCCTGGCGGGCCAGAAAGGTGGTCGGGTCGGTCTGGCGGCCGTAGTCGCCGGCGATGGCGCGAATCACCTCCAGGAAGGTCGATTTGCCGTTGGCGCCGGTGCCGTAGAGCAGGAACATCGCCTGCTCGCCGGTGTCACCGGTGAAGGCGTAGCCGACCGCGCGCTGCAGATAGCCGGTCAGCCCACGGTTGCCGGCCATGATCCGGTCGAGGAAGGTCTCCCAGGTCGGGCACTGGGCCTGCGGGTCGTAGTCGACATCGACCAGGCGGGTGAGCAGGTCTTCGTGGCGGTGGGGGCGCAATGCGCCGCTGCGCAGGTCGAGGGTGCCGTTGCGGCAGTTGAGCAGCCAGTCGTGGGTGTCGAAGCACTCGGTGCGCGTGGCGATGCCTGGCTCGCTCATGGCCAGGGCGATCATGGCCTCGAGGCGGCCGCGGCTCTGGCTGGCGCGGGCCCAGGCCAGGATCTTCGCCACGGCCTTGTCGTCAGGGGCGGTCTCGGCCTCGGCAGCGATGGCCAGGGCGGTAGCCTTGGCGCGGCGCATCACCGCGCCGGTGCGGTCAAGATCCCAGCGCCGGCCGTCCCAGACCATCCAGCCCCACTCCTGCACGTAGCGCAGCTCGTGGCCGTGTTGGGCCACCAGCCGGTGGGCGTTGCCCAGGTCGGTGAGCTGCAGGGCCTGGACCAACGGATCATCGGCCTCGTCGCCGGTATCGGCGGTGTCCTCCGGCTCGGATGACGCTGCGTACGCCGCCGGGCTGAAGCCCTCGGCTCCGTCTGCGACGCCGCCCTGCGGCAGCGGCTTGCGGCGCCGGCCGCTTGTATGGGCATCGCCCGCGCGTTGACGGGCCGGGCGGGTGGCCTGGTGGGCAGCGTCGGAGTGCGGGGCCGGGCTGTCCTGATCGGCCCAGTAGAAGAGGCTGGCCAGGGTGTAGCCGTGGCGGGCAGCGTCGAAGCTGCGCCATTTGCGCGCGCAGACGCCCTCCGCATACTTGGCACTCCGGCGCGACCAGCTTTCCCACAGGCGCAGGCCGGACTCGCCCAGGCCGGCGTGCAGGGCCATGCCGACGTGCAGCCAGTCGTCGTAGTTGTCGCAGCGGGCCGATCCGAGCCGCTCCAGGGCGCGCGCGGCGCGGGCCAGGTCGTCGAGGTCGGCGGAGCTGGACGGCGGGCTACAGGCGTGCAGCGCAGGCTCGGCAGGACGCAGGAAGGCTGCGGCGGCTTCTTCCAGGGCTTCAAGCGCGTAGGTGCGGCGCAGGTCGGCCGCGACGATCGCGACGGTCGGGTAGTCCGGGGCGTAGCTCGGCTTGTAGTTGATCGTGCCGGGCACCCGCAGGACGCGGGCGAGGTCGCGGGCGGCGGGGTCGCCGCCGGTGTAGCCGACCCAGGCGTACTGGGCGGCGCGGGCACGCTCGCGGGCGGCATCATCGGCCAGGGCGAAGGGCTGGTCGAGCAGCCAGTAGAGGTGGTAGCCGCCGCCGCTGTCGATGATCACCGAGGGCGCGGGCGCGAGAGCACGCAGCTGCTCCAGCAGGGCCGGCTTGGCGCCGGGAGCGGCGTCGAACTCGGCGTAAAGGCAGTTGATCGCCGCGATGGTGGCGATCGTGGCGCGCTGGCGGTCGCGGCGGCGCACCCGGCAGGGATGCACGCCGAAGTAGACATTGCGCTGCTCGTCGTCGGGCAGCGGCAGCGGCGGGCGGTCGACCGGCCACCAGTGCGAGCGGGGACGGCCATCGCCGGAGGCGTCGGCGGTCCACCAGTAGGCCCAGGCGCCGCCGCGGTGGAGGTGGCCGAGTAGCTGCTGGAAGGTTGGCGTTGTCATGGGCCACCTACCAGCGGAGTGACGGGTGAGGAGTGACGAGTGGCGAGCCGCACCATCCGCATTGCGGTGCGGAGTTTTGCCAGATCGTCTCTCCACCGCCCACTTGAGGCGAGTGTAAGCCATGCGCGGCTGCCCGACAATCCTCCAGCTCGGCGAGGGCGGCCCGGTAGTCCGGCATGCGGCGCATCAGCGCGGTCAGCGCGGCGAAATCCGGCTGCTCCGCGTCGAGCAGGCCGGCGGCCCGGGCCTGCGCCAGAGCAGTGACCGCAGCGGCGGCCCGGGCGGCGACGACCACCCGGTGGGCGCACTGGAGGCGTAGCGGCGAGGAATGAGGCGGGAGGTCATAGACGACAGGTGCAGCGCGGTCTGGCCGATCAGCAATAGAGCGAGAGTACGTATTCAGATGTACCGCAGAGCACGCAGAGGAGCGCAGAGGATGGACTTTTTGAAGCCCTCTGCGCCCCTCCGCGCCCTCTGCGGTGAATACATGTTCGGTACATGTGAACACTATCGAGCGAGAAGTGTCGCTATGCCTGGCAAGCCGGCAGCGCCGGCGGCACTGGGCAGCACGGGCATCAGGTCGGACAGGAGCGTCTTCCGGCTGGGCGTGGATATGCCGTCGATACCAGGAGCGCACCCGCTCGATGAGCGAGGGCGGGGCGGCGGATTGGGTGGGACAGGTCATTGGTGGGTTCTCCTGTAAGAGCATAGCCGATAGCCGATAGACCGATAGCCGATAGGTCGCAGCAGTCTCATTGCAGCGTTGTGCGGCAGAGCCGCATGGAAGAGCGTCGCGAGTGTAGCCCGGCTGCACGCTGCGGGCTATCGCTGTGTATGCATCCTTCGATACGCGCCTCCCCGTCGTGCCGGCGCTACTCAGGATGCCTCAGAGACCACACCCTTCGATACGCCGCCACAGTTGAGTTCACCTGGCGCACAACGTCGCGATGAACACAGCCTCGGCCCTGGGCTATCGGCTATCGGCTATCGGCTATGTCACCTCAGTTCTGCGGGCCGGGCGGATACACGATCTCCGACCAGTGTGCGTTGCATTTGGCGCGGCGGTGTGCTATGGTACGCGTGAAGCACAGGTGTCCGCAGGGGTCCGCGTCAGTCCATCAGCGTCCACACCTGTCCGCAGATATGCGGGGTAGCGCGAGTCAGCGGCATGCTCCGGCTCCGCCCGCAGCTGCTCGGCGTCGCGGGCCAGGGCGTGGAGCAGGGCCGGATAGCGCATCATCCAGCGCAGCACCCTGGGCAGCTGGCCGCGGGTATAGCGCAGCAGACTATCGTCGGACAGCTCGGCCAGCGCCTCGGGATGCTGAACCAGGGCGGCGCGGAACTCAGGCAGCGCAGGCATGCGGACCCTCCGTGAACGAGCGAACAAGTGTTTCGATAATACCGCAAATCCGAGGGTATGTCAACCGCAATTTTGCAGCAGTGTGGTGAGTTATGGGGATGAAAGCGGTGGGGAGCTACCTGCGGGCCCTGCGCGAGGCGGGGCGCATCGGGCGGGGGGCGCTGGCACGCGAGCTGGGCACGGACGACTCGCAGATCGAGCGCATCGAGAAGGGGCAGATCGATACGCGCGGCTCGCTACTCTTCGCCTTCATCCACGCGGTGCGCGGCAACGCCGAGCACATTATGCAGCTGCTGCTGGCAGACGCGGCGGGCGAGGAGGAGGGGCGGGCGCTGGCGGAGGTCTGGCTGGCCGAGGCGCGGGGCGACCCCGCGGCGCTCGACGAGCGGCGCCGGCGGGCACTCAGCCTGATCGACGATCTGCTGGCGGATCCGCGGGCCCTGGATCAGCTGCTTGGGTATGGGGATCGGCTGCGGGAAGAGCTAACAGCTGCGCGCGAGCAGCGCGCAGGATCGCCGCGGCAATCGCCCGACGGATAAGCGTCCAGAGCGGCCAGCAGCTGAGCAAGAGCATCACGCCGGCCAGGAAGCGCTCGGCATAGCCCTGGGCGAAGAGCAGCACGACGGCCGCAGAGACGTTGGTAACGATGTAGAGCAGACGAGCGCGATGGATCGACATAGCACCCAACAAGCACGTTTGTTCGGAATATCCATCATACGCCGCCCGAGCGCGCCGGTCAAGGGGTGGATGGTCAGTGTAAGGGAGATGTACTGTGGTGGGAGCGGTAGTGTTGTTGCCTCAGACCCAGCCCGTGGTGACCATGCATCGAAGGCGAACCGCCGCTGCTTACCGGCTAACCGAGACTGTGAAACAGGCAGCGAATCAGCCTTCAATATGCGGTAGAAGACAGACTTCGACTTCATTTTATACGCCGGTAGGGCATGGAGTCGTTCGTCACGAGATATTTGCATTTTTGGCTCTATGGTGCCATAATATGCAAATCAGAACACATGATCTTCATGTTGAAGGCGCCTGGCAGCCTTCGCGGTGAGGCTAATAATGCTGGCAAGACAAAAAGCACTCGTATCAATCTTGCAGGAAGCGGGAGGTTCTGCCTCTCGGGTTCAGTTGATGAAGTGGGCCTTCTTGCTAGGCATAGAGACCCCATCACATGGGGGGAGTTCCTATTATCGGTTTGTCCCGTATCTGCACGGACCACATTCTTTTGCTCTATATCAGGAAATCGACTCTTTGCTACGCGATGGTGTGCTTGAAAATGGCAACGATGAACTCAAATGGCGATTGAAAGAACCTGTTGAAAGGCAGAACTTGGATCTACCCAGGCCTGTGAAGACCGACTTGCGCTACATAATGAGCAAATACGGTTCAATGTCGAGAAGGCAACTGTTGGAAATGGTGTATGAGCGGTATCCCTGGTTTACCATTAACTGCGAGGATGCCAGCAAGCGCCGTGTAAGCCGTCCAGTTGCTGATGTGGCGGTATACACTATAGGGTATGAGGGCCTTTCTGTAGACGACTTCTTGAATAGGCTGCTGGAGAATGGCGTGCAATGCCTCTTGGATGTACGTAACAACCCTGTCTCACGACGGTACGGCTTTCATAAGAGTACTCTGTCACGTCTGTGTGGCTTTTTGGGGGTAGAGTATTTCCATTTTCCTGAGCTGGGCATTCCTAGTTCGAGCAGAGAAGAATTGCATGGTAAAGAGGACTATGAGAGGCTATTCAAGGAGTATAAGCATAGCATCTTGCCGGCTCAGAGCAAGACCTTGAAGCGTCTTGCCAGGATCGTGAACGATCGTCCAGGCGTTCTGGTTTGCATGGAGGCTGACCCGACATACTGTCATCGGACAACGTTAGCTGAGGCTTTGTCGCCTATTGCCCAGCTTCCAGTTACCCATTTGGAGTGGCCACGATGACCACGCAGTTCACCAGGACGAAAGTACTGATCACGGTCATGACCTATCCGCATCCATCGCGAGGGTATCAGGAACTCGTATGCACGGCAGGAATAACCGAAAACAAGGAATGGGTGCGCCTCTATCCTATTGATTACCGATACAGGCCGCGACATCAGCAATTCCGTAAGTATCAGTGGGTTGAAATTGACCTCTTACCCTTTGGTGCCGGGAATGATCGTCGCAAGGAGAGCCGCAAGCCTGATCTGGCTTCGATGCAATCTCTTGGCGCACCATTATCGACGAAAGACGCCTGGCGGGAGCGGCGGGAGATCATTGATGCGATGCCAGTCTATACGGTGAAGCAACTGCAAGCCCTGTACGAACGTGATCGTACTTCGCTGGGCATCGTACGTCCTTCACGGGTGCTGGATCTCGTAATCGAACCTGCCGATCCGGAATGGAAACCGGAGTGGCAAGCACTTTTCAGTCAACTGCGGCTCTTTGGGCCGCCCCAAAAACCTTTGCGGAAAATACCTTTCAAATTCAGTTACATTTTTGAATGCGAGGATCATGATAAGCCTCATCGAGCGATGATTGAGGACTGGGAGTTGGGCGTTCTCTGGCTAAACGAAGTCGAACGCCTGGGTGATGATCACAAAGCAGCAGAAAGCGTTCGTCGAAAATTCCTGGAGGAGTTGTGCTCAGCTGAGAAGGACACTCGCTTCTTCATGGGGACGGTGTTTCCCTATAACACCTGGGTGGTCTTAGGTGTCTTCTGGCCTCCGGTTGAGAAGAAGAGCAACGATAGCGGTATTGTTCAGCATTCGCTGTTTTAATTGCGATCAGGAGTGTTGTGGCGGGTTTCGCTTTAGGGGAACTGCAAGCAGTAGTACCGATCTTGCTTGCGTCGGTAGCGAGATGCAATGTGGTTCAGGCAGTGCGGTTCGAGCAGCAAGAGGGCTGCGATCTGCTATTGATCGCAGCCCTCTTGCAGGCGCCGCTCCAGGCTTCGGCGGGTGGCCGCCTACCACGGGGAGCGGCGCGGGTGCTGTTTGGCTCGCTCAGGGCGAACCGGGAACCGGCCTGTCGTTCTCCTTGAACACCTCGGCGCCGTGCCCCCCTGATCGGCTCAGGGCGTCGCGGCGCATTTCCGGCGGGCGAGGAGCGCGAGTGGCGAGACGAAACCCGTTGTTGTCGTTGTCGTTGTCGGGGTTGTTGTCGTTGCGGTTGGCGCAACGGGCGTTGTCGCGATTGTTGTTCCACGAGCCGCCGCGCAGCACGTTGTCGGCCAGTTCCACCGCCCATTATACCTCACCGTTGCGCGTTTCTGTGTCAGCTGGGGGGCGAAATTGCGCGCCGCGCGGCCGCTCTGCCGGCGGCTGCGCCCCGCTGCGCTTCATCCAGTCGCCGAGCAGGGCGCCGATGGCGCTGACCTCGCGGCTGACGTGCTCGTACTGGCGCAGGGTCAGCAGCTTCAGGTCGTGGGCCAGGCGCAGATAAAGCCGGAGCTGCTCGAGATGGGCATCGGCGCGTAGCAGCAGGTCACGTTTATCGCGGGTCTTGCGCGCCAGCACGATCAGCTCGTTGAACTCGAAGGCGGCCTGCTGGGTGCGCAGGGCCAGGGCGAAGCGGTGTTCGCGCGGGTACTTGAGGGTCGCCGGCACCAGCCAGAGGAGCAGGTCGTAGGTTTTGGCGAAGATCGGGATCTCGTTCATATCCGTGCCCGGCGGAAGATCGACTGGCGCAGGATCTGGTTGCGCAGCCGGTAGGTGTTGCCGTGGGCAGCGTGGGCGCACCAGCTCTGGATCGACTCACCGGCCTTCTCCAGGCTGATGCTGCCGTTGGCATAGGCCTGTTGCAGCCCGCGCAGGCGGCGGCGGAAACGCACCACGTTCGGGCGTTTCAGGCGGCGATGGGTGGCGAAGTGG
>Ga0272446_1003283_pt1 | contig 20648 bp, 18 predicted proteins | sample YNPCB0061_FD_194587 | JGI IMG/M metagenome (GOLD analysis project Ga0272446, IMG submission 194587) | Hot spring microbial mat communities from Yellowstone National Park, WY, United States - YNP-CB-006-1 | ecosystem: Environmental > Aquatic > Thermal springs > Hot (42-90C) > Sediment | place...
GCCCGTCCGGCGCGCAGCCGCGCCTCCGCCTCCGCCGCCGCGGCGCGCGCCCCCTCGTCGACGGCGATCCGCGCGAGCTGCCGATAGGCCGACAGCGCCCGCGGCCACTCCCCCGCCGCCTCGTCGGCGCGCGCGCGCGCCAGCCGCTCGTCGAGCCAGCGCCGCTTCGCCTCCGCCGGGCCGCTCGTCGCCTGCAGGAACGCGAGCCCGCGCGCCAGCACCTCCGGCGGTGCCCAGGCGTGCCCGCCGGCGATCACCTCCACCCACACCGGCGTGGTGATCGCGCCCGCGCGCGCCGCCCGCTCGACGGCGAGCGCCTCCCCCAGGTTGAAGTCGAGCTCCCCGACGACGATGACCAGCGCGCCGCGCCCCAGCCGCGGCATCCGACCGCCCGGTGGCTGCGCCGCACCGACGGCGATCACGCCGTCGAAGTGCGCCGGGTGGCGCTCGGCCATCACCAGCGCCGCGCGCGCCCCGCCCGAGAAGCCCGCGGCGACGAAGCGCAGCGGGTGCGCCGGCAGCAGCCGCGCGTCGCGCCACATCGCCTCCATCGCGCGCGCGGTCGGCTCGATGGGGCCGTTCTGCGAGTCGTTGCTGGCGACGACGATCGCGCCTCCCGCCTCGGCGGCGCGGGCCAGCCGCTCGGCCGCGCGCGCCCCCTGCCCGTCGGGGTCGAAGGCGAACACGATCGGCGCGCGCCGCCCCGCCGGCAGCGACGAGGGCAGGAGCACCGCGTAGCGCGCGTCCCCCGCGGGCGATCGCACCGACGGGAGCACGCGCCCGCGCGGCAGCGATGGCGCGAGCACCGGCGTGCAGCCCGACACCGCCACCGCCGCCATCGCCGACGCCGCCACCGCCCACACGCCGATGCTCGCGCGCATCGACGGATGTGCGCCGCGCGGCGCCCCGGTTTCAGCGCCGCCGCCGCGCACGCGCCCCCGTGAGGCGGATCACCGCCTGCGCCCGCGGCGACGGCGTCCGCGGCGTGAGCAGCACGAGCGGCAGCGCCAGCGACAGCCCGACGATCGGCCGGAAGACCACGCCGCGCCGCCCGAGGCAGCGCATCGACTCCGACACCAGCGACGCACCGACGCCGGCGGCGACGAGGCCGAGGAGCGCGATCTTGGTGTCGGTCTCCTGGACGACGTCGAGCCGCACCCCGGCGTGGGCGACCGCCGCCGCCGAGGCGTCCGCCCAGGCGGGCTCCACGTCGCGCCGCACCAGCACGATGGGCACGCGGCCGAGCGCCTTCACGTCGACGCGCGCGCGCCGCGCCAGGCCCGAACGCTCGGGCAGCGCCGCCCACAGCCGCTCGCGCACCAGCACGCGCTCGTCGAGCTCGCGCGCCCCGACGGGGCCGCAGGCGATGCCCACGTCGATGCGCCCCTCGTGCAGCGCCTCGGGCTGGTCGGGGCTGCGCAGCTCCGTCAGCACCAGCCGCACGTCGGGGTGCGCCGCCCGCAGCGCCGGCACGAGCGCCGGCAGGAGGTCGTAGGTCGCCGTCGGCGTGTAGCCGATCGCCAGCGTGCCGCCCTGCCCCGCCGCCACCCGCGCCACCTCGGCGCGCGCGCGCTCCGCCTCGCTCAACAGGTGGCGCGCCCGTCCGACGAGGAGCCGCCCCGCCTCGGTGAGCGCCACCGACCGCCGATCGCGATCGAAGAGCCGCGCCCCGACCTCCTCCTCCAGCCGCCGGATCTGCACGCTGAGCGGCGGCTGGCTCATCCCCAGGCGCCGCGCCGCGCGCCCGAAGTGCAGCTCCTCGGCGACGGCGAGGAACGACCGCAGCAGCTTGCTCTCCATTGATACCGAATTCGTATCACATCCGTCGAAACCAGCATTGGACGAAATCAGCACCGCTGCCTAGCGTCAGGGCATGCACACCGACACCCATCGCAGGGTCATCGAGCGCTACTACGAGGAGCTGTTCAACCAGGGCCGCGTCGAGCTCGTCCCGACGCTGCTCCACCCCGACTACGTCAACCACTCCCCCGGCTGGCCGGGCCTGCCGCGCGGCCGCGACGGCGTCGCGCTGGTGGTGACGGCGATGCGCGCCGCCTTCCCCGACCTCCGCTACCGCATCGACGAGCTCGTCGTCGGCCCGGACGCCGTCGCGGCGCGCACCACCGTGCGCGGCACCCACCGCGGCCCCTTCGGCGCGCTCGCCGCGACGGGCCGCTCGTTCGAGGTCGCCCAGATCACCATCGAGCGCTTCCGCGACGGCCAGATCGTCGCGCACCACCGCCTCACCGACGAGCTGGCGCTCCTCCGTCAGCTCGGCGTCGTCGCCGACGGCGGCTGATCGCGCGCCGCCTTCAGCGCGCGCGCCCACCAGGCGAGCTCGCCGAGCATCGCCTCCAGCCGCTTGCGGTGGAGCTCGTCGATCGGCACGCCCTGCGGGTCGAGCGCCCGGCCGATGAAGGGGATGTTCACCTCGTCGCGGATGGGCGCGAGCTGCAGCTCGATGGCGACGAGCCGGAGCTGCTCGACGGCGCGCACCCCGCCCGACGACCCGCCGTAGCTGACGAAGGCCATCGGCTTCCGGTTCCACCCGACGTAGGCGTAATCGAGCGCGTTCTTCAGCGCCGCCGGATAGCCGTGGTTGTACTCGGGCGTGACGACGATGTAGCCGTCGTGCCGCGCCACCAGCTCGACCCACGCCCGCTCGTGCTCGTCGCCGTAGGCGCGCTCGGCGATCTTCGTCGGCTTGGGGTGCGGGTAGTAGGGGAACACCCAGTCGGCGAGATCGATCCACGACGGCGCGAGGTCCGGCCGCACCGCGACCTGCGCCTCCACCCAGCGCGCGACCCGCTCGCCGACGCGCCCCTGTCGACGCCACGATGATCCCGATCGTCGGCTTCTCGTCCATCACCGCCCCACTCTACGCACCACCGACCAGCGACGCGAGCGCCGCCGGCAGCGGGCTCTCGACGACGACCTCCTCGCCGGTCACCGGGTGGGGGAAGGCCAGCCGCGCCGCGTGCAGCGCGTGCCGCGTCAGCGACACCCGATCGGCGACGGCGCCCCAGCCGTGATCCTGGTAGTCGGCGAAGATGGTCTCGTCGGGGTAGAGCTTGTCGCCGACGATCGGGTGCCCCAGGTGATCGAGGTGCGCGCGGATCTGGTGCTGCCGCCCAGTCTCGGGGAAGCACTCCACCAGCGTCACCTCGCCCTCGTCCTCGCTCTCAACGGTGCGCAGCGCCCGCCAGAGCGTCCGCGCCGGCAGCCCGCCGGCCGCCTCGGGGACGATGGCCATCTTCACGCGCACCAGCCCGCCGCCGAGCCCGAGCGGCGCGTCGACGACGCCCTCGCCCTCCAGCCGCCCGTGCACCACCGCGAGGTAGCGCTTCTTCATCTGCCGCTTGGCGAAGCCGCGCTTGAGCCGCACCGCCGCCTCGCGCGTCCGCGCCACCAGGAGGACGCCCGAGGTCTCGAGATCGAGGCGGTGGGTGATCTGCAGCTCCTCGCCGGGGAAGCGCTCGCGCAGCACCGCGGTCACCGTCGAGCGGTGGAACTTCGCCGTCGGGTGCATGGCGATCCCGGCGGGCTTGTCGAGCGCGTAGAAGGCGGGATCGGCGAGCAGCACCGGCAGTTCGCGCGGCGCCTCCGGCTCGACCGGCGCCGGGCGGCGGAAGACGACTTCCTGTCCAGCATAAACGACCATCGCCGGCTTGGCCTCGCGCCCGTCGACCCAGCACTCGCCGCGGATCACCCGCTGCAGCCGCGTGCGCGACAGCCGCGGGATGCGCTTCTTCAGGAAGCGGTCCAGGCGCCACCCCGCGCACTCGTTCTCCACGACGAAGCGATGCTCGATTTTTCCGTCTAGCGAATTCTCGTACACGTCACTTCGGGCGGTAGTCGTCCGCATCCAGCGCGAACCGGCGGAGCTTGTTGTACACGGTTCCGCGCGAGACGCCGAGCGCCCGCGCCACCTCGGGGATCGCGCCCTGGTGGCGAACGAGCGCCTGCACGAGCAGCTCACGCTCCGCCTCGTCGAGCGTCGGCGGCGCGCCCCCCGACGGCAGCGCCGCGCCCGCCATCGGCAGCGTCGGCCACCCATGCACCGGCGTCACCCGCGGCCGCGGCCGCAGCGCGTCGGGGACGTCGGTCAGGAGCAGCGCCTCGGGGTCGACCAGGTTCACCTCGCCCTCGAGGACGTTCTCGAGCTCGCGGATGTTCCCCGGCCAGGGGTAGCGCGCAAAGGCGTCGGCGACGTGCGGCGCCAGGCCGCGCACCTTCTTGCCGAGGCGCGCGGCGAAGATGGACAAATAGTGCTCGACCAGGACCGGCACGTCGCTGGCGCGCTCGCGCAGCGGCGGCAGCTCGATGTGGATGACCTTCAGCCGGAAGAGCAGATCGGCGCGGAACTGCCCGCGCGCCACCGCCTCCTCGAGGTCGCGGTTGGTCGTCGCCACGATGCGCGCGTCGACGGGCGTCTCGCGCGCCCCGCCGATGCGCACCAGCCGCCGCTCCTGCAAGACGCGCAGGAGCTTGGCCTGCATCTCCAGCGGCATCTCGCCAATTTCGTCCAGCAGAATCGTCCCACCCTCGGCGAGCTCGAACTTCCCCGGCTGCCCGCCGCGCCGCGCGCCGGTGAAGGCGCCGCCCTCGTAGCCGAAGAGCTCGCTCTCGAGGAGCTCGCGCGGGATCGCCGAGCAGTTGATCCCCACGAAGGGGCCGCCCGCGCGCGCCGAGGCGTTGTGGATCGACTGCGCCAGCACCTCCTTGCCGGTCCCCGACTCGCCGGTGATGAGCACGCTCGAGTCCGATCGCGCCGCCGCCTCCGCCAGTTGCAGCCGGCGACGCAGGAGCGGCGACCGCCCGACGATGTCGCCGAAGGAGTAGCGCGCCACCGACCCCACCAGCCGCTGCGCGATGCTCTGCACGCGCTTCAGCTCCGACAGCGTGACCACGGCGCCGGCGGCCAGCTCCCCGTCGCGCAGCGCGCGCGCGTTCACCAGGTACTCGGCGCCGCCGATGCGCGCCACCCGCCCGTCGACGTCCTCGCCGCGATCGAGCGTCGCCCGCACGAAGTGCAGCTCCGGGATCGACGGCAGCGAGAGCTGCCCGCCGGGCGCGAAGCCCAACATGCGCGCCGCCGCGCGGTTGACCGACGTCACCGCGCCGTCGCGGTCGAGCGTCACCACGCCCTCGGACAGCGCCTCCAGCGTCGCGGCGCGCTCCCGCCCGGCGGCGCCCAGCTCCTCGCGCGCCTGCACGTTGGCCAACATCACCGAGAGCTGCGCGGCGAAGATCGCCAGGAGGTCGAGGTCCTGCGCCGAGAAGACGCCGCCGCACAGCCGCCGATCGACGTAGATCCCGCCGAGCACGCGCTCCCCGCGGCGAAGCGGCGCGACCAGCTCGGCGCCGAGGCGAATCTCCTCGGAGCTCGCGTCCGACGACGACCCGCCCTCCCCCGCCGCGCGCCGCGAGCGCGCCCCCGGCGGCAGCGCGTCGACGAGCATCGGCCCGCCGCCCGCCACCACGCCCTCCAGCGCCGCGCGCCACGCCGGCTCGCGCTCGGGCTCCGGGAGCTGGTGCGCCGCGCGCGCGACCAACCGGCGCTCTCCGTCGGTGACGAGCGCGATCACCGCCCGATCGGCCCCGGTCACCTGCGCCGCGATGCGCGCCGCCTCGTCGACGAGCCGCGCCACCTCCTTCACCTCGTTGAGCCCGCGGCACAGCTCGAGCAGCGTCCGCACGCTCTCGCGCTCGAGGATCACCGCGCGCATCGCCGCGCTCACCCGCTCCTCGACGGAGGCCAGCTCGGCGATGGCCGCCGCCAGCTCGCTCCCCGTCGCGCCGTCGAGCCCGGGCGCGATCGTCTCGACCTCGCTCGCCAGCCGCCGCCGCGTGCGCCGCAGATCGTCGAGCAGCGCGCGCACCTCGTGCGCCGGCACGTGGTCGACGGCGCGCCGCCCGAACCGCCGGAACCCCTCGCGCACGCGCTCGAGATCGGCGAGCCCGCCGTGCACGCGATAGAGCTCCTGCGCCCGCGCCAGCAGCGCCGCCGGCGACTCCAGCCCGTCGGGGAGCTCGACGCGCGCCGCCGCGTCGGCCTGCGCCTCCCCGACGACGACGGCGTAGGTCTCGTAGGCCTCGGCGAGCTCGCGCGGCAGGCCGTCCGCGAGCCCGCGCGTCACCGCCTCGCGCCCGGCGCGCTCGGCCCCCGCCCAGTCGCGGCGCTCGCGCCGCACCGTCGCCAGCGCGCGCAGCGCATCGATCCGCAGCGCCGCCAGCTCGGGCGCATCGTCGTCGCCATCGGCCCCGGCGTCGATCGCCTCCAGCGCGTCGCCGATCACCGCCTCGGCGCGCGCGCTCTCCCCGTCGGCGACGAGCAGCGCCGCGCGCCCGAGGCGCAGCCGCCCATGTAGGAGCCACGCGTCGGCGGTCGCGTCGCCGCGCTCGATGGCCATCACCAGCGACGCCTCCAGCCGATCGACGAGCCGTGCCAGCTCGGCGCGCACCTCGACGCCGGCCGCCGCCCCGCGCGGCGCCTCGCTCGACGGACGCACCGCGCGCTGCACGCGCGCCTCCGCCAGCGACAGCTCGGCGCGCAGGGCCAGCGACGACGGTTGGGTCCCCGTCGACCGCGCGCGCTCGAGGGCGCGCTGGAGGTGCGGCAGCGCCCGCTCCGGCTCGCGCCGCCGGAGCAGCGCCACCCCGAGCAGCAGCTCCGCCTCGTCGCCGAGGCGCTCCCCCGCCGCCGACGCCAGCGCCTCCGCCTGCTCGCGCGCCGCCGCCAGCTCGACGATCGCGGCCGCGTAGTCGCCCGCGTCGACGAGCGCCTGCCCCAGCGCCACGGCCATCGCCGCGCGCGCCTCTCCGGGCAGCGCTTGCGCCAGCGCGCGGCGCAGCTCCGTGGCGCGCTCCGTCGGCGAGATCCCCCAACTCATTCCCCCGACTCATCCTAGCGTCGTAACCGTTTGACTTGTGGGTCGAATTGCCGAAACTAAAGGGGTCAAATGACCCCACCTGACTCCGACGGCGGATTCGGCTCCGCGGGTGCGAGCGCGGCCAGCGGCTCGGGCCCCAAGAAGTTCCCCGACTACATCCCGCCGACGAAGGTGCACTACGACGGACACAAGCCGCCGACGGTGCACCTGCGCAAGTGCAAGCTCATCACCACCGTCGCCGGTCGCCCGCGCGAGCACACCTTCGACAAGGCGACCATCAGCATCGGCGCGATGGAGGACAACGACCTCGTCGTCAGCGACGACACCGTCTCGCGCTACCACTGCAAGATCGTCCAGGAGGACACGGCCTACCTCCTCATCGACCTCGGCTCGACGAACGGCACGTTCATCAACCGGGTGCGCATCAAGGAGGCCTACCTCAAGCCGGGCTGCACCATCGCGCTCGGCAACACCGAGCTCAAATTCCACAGCGCCGACGAGAAGGTCGAGATCGTCCCCAGCCGCAAGGAGAAGCTCGGCGGGATGGTCGGCCGCCACGTGAAGATGCGCGAGCTCTACTCGGTGCTCGAGAAGATCGCGCCCACGTCGACGACGGTGCTGATCGAGGGCGAGACCGGCACCGGCAAGGAGGTCGTGGCGCAGACGGTCCACCAGCTCTCTCCCCGTGCCAACGGCCCGATGATGGTCTTCGACTGCGGCGCCGTCCCCGACAACCTCATCGAGAGCGAGCTCTTCGGCCACGAGAAGGGCTCGTTCACCGGCGCGATCATGACGCGCCAGGGCCTCTTCGAGATGGCCAACGGCGGCACGCTCTTCCTCGACGAGCTCGGGGAGCTGCCGCTCGATCTGCAGCCCAAGCTCCTGCGCGCGCTCGAGCAGCGCGAGATCCGCCGCGTCGGCTCGAACAAGCCCATCAAGGTCGACGTGCGCATCGTCGCCGCGACCAACCGCAACCTCGAGGACGAGGTGCGCGCCGGGCGCTTCCGCCAGGACCTCTTCTATCGCCTGGCGGTGGTGCGCGTGTTCATCCCGCCGCTGCGCGAGCGCGTCGAGGACATCGGACTTCTCGTCAAGCATTTTCTCGCCGAGGCCAGCTACAACCGGCGCCCCGACGGGAGCCCGCGCGTCTCCGGCGTGTCGCGGGCGGCGATGGATCTGCTGTCGGCCTATCGCTGGCCGGGGAACGTGCGCGAGCTGGTCAACACCGTCGAGCGCGCGGTCTCGTTCGCCGAGGGCGAGCTCATCGAGCCGCGCGATCTGCCGGAGACGGTGCGCGGCGAGGAGGCGGCCCCGCGCGGGGCGGCGGCGGCGATGGCGGCGGGCGGCGACTCGCGCCCGATGCAGCTCATGCCCGAGACCGACAGCACCTTCAAGGACGCCAAGGAGCGCTGGGTGTCGTCGTTCGAGCGCGACTACATCCTGACCCTCCTGAAGAAGAACAAGGGCAACATCTCGCACGCCGCGCGCGAGGCCGACATCGATCGCAAGTACTTCCGGAAGCTGATGCGGAAGTACGGCATCGAGGGCGGGGCCGACGACGACGACGGCGACACGGGTCACTAGCCTCCGCGCCGCCGCTCGCGACCCCGCCGTTGGCCCGCGTCCACCTCGCGCTCATCGCCGTGCAGGCGATGTTCGCCTCGCTCTCGATCGCCGGAAAGCTGGCGCTCGTCGACCTGCCGCCGCGCGCGCTGGTGGCGGTGCGCGCGCCCGCCGCCGCGCTCATCCTCGTCGCCATCCGCCTCTTCGTGCGCCCCGTCGAGCGCGTGGCCGAGCGCGACCTCCTGGCGATGGCGGGCCTGGCGCTCTTCGGAATTATTGCCAATCAAATATTATTCGTCGAGGGGCTGGCCCGCACCACCGCCACCAACGCCATCGTCCTCAACGCCACCATCCCCGTCTTCACCGCCGGCGTCGCCATCGCGCTCCGTCGCGAGTCGGCCACCGTCGGCCGCGTGGTCGGCCTCGGCGTCGCCTTCGGCGGCGCGCTGGTCGTGGCCTCGGGCGGCGGGCGCGGCCCCTTCCGCCTCGACGGCGAGCACCTCGTCGGCTCGCTGATGCTGCTGGCGAACTCGCTGTCGTTCGCCACCTACCTCGTCCTCAGCCGCCCGATCCTGCAGCGCTACAAGACCGTCACCGTCGTGAGCTGGGTGATGCTCTTCGGCGCGCTCGGCGTCCTGCCGTTCGGCGGCACGCTGCTCGTCGACGCCGCGCCGCACGTCGGGCGCAACGCCTGGCTGGCGGTCGGCTGGATCGTGCTCTTCCCGACGGTGGGGACCTACTTCCTCAACGCCTACGCGCTGCGCCGCGCGCCCGCCTCGCTGGTCGCCATCTACATCTACCTCCAGCCCATCATCGGCGCGGGGATGGCCGCCGTCGTCCTCGACGAGCGCCCCCACCTCTCGACGCTGGCGGGCGGCCTCCTCATCGCCGCCGGGATCGCCCTGGTCACCTGGGGCAACCGCAGGGCGTAGGGCGCGACGCGCTACAGCTCCTCGACGGTGGAGCCGCCCGAGGAGTCGGCGCGGCCGCGCGCCGGGTGGCCGGCGTAGGTGAGGTGCGAGGCGCCGCTCAGGTGAAAGTCGAGGTGGCTGCGCACGGTCAGCGTGGCGGCGCTGGCTCCGCTCAGCTCGACGTCCGCGACCTCCGCCGCCAGCGCGCCGGCGTCGACGACGCTGCCCCCGCTCGCGCGCACCGCCAGCCGCGGCTCGTCGCGCGTCGACACCAGCGCGCGCGCCGCGCCCGAGAGCTCGAGCGCCGCCAGCGTCGGCAGCGTCACCCGCGCGCGCAGCGTCGCGTTCGTGACGAGACCGCCCGAGCGGTCGAAGCCGATCCGCAGCGCGCCGCCTTCCACCTTCGCGTCGACGATCCGCCACAGGTTGTCGTCGACGGTGACCGCGACCGCGAAGTCGTCTCCGCGCGCGATCTCCAGCGCGACGCCGTCGCTCCCGTCGATGGCGTCGAAGCCGCCGAGCGCCAACGTCCGCTCCTCGAGGCGCCCCGAGCCAGCGACGCAGCCCGAGAGCATCGACGCCGCCAAGAGCACAATCCTCTGCATCATCGTCGTCATGCTCCTCACACTGGCGACGAGAGCCGGCGGCGGGAAGACCGGCGCGGCGCACACACCGTTCTCCCACGAGAACAATCCGACAGGGCGAATTATTGCCAGACAAGAACGACGTCGCGGCGGCCGTCGCCGTCGACGTCGCCGAGGAGCGGCGTGAGGCGCACCGCCTCGAGCGCCTCGCCGAGAGCGTCGGCGACCTGGCGATCGCGCGCGAGGCGCTCCCCCTCGGAGGCGGCGATCCACCAGCGGCCATGCCCGCGCTCGAAGGCCCACGCGTCGGCGCGCCGGTCGCCGTCGGCGTCACCGAGCAGCCGCGCGGAGGCGAGCCCGCCGTGCCCGGTCGCGACGAGGCGTGGCGGCGCGAAGCCGCTCCCCGTCGACGACGCGGCCCACCAGGCGCCGCTGCCGCCGTAGACGGCGACCGCGTCGGCGCGCCCATCCCCATCGACGTCGTCGAGGAGGTGGCTCACCGTGCCCGGCACGAAGCCGTGGCCGGAGCGCGCCAGCACCGGCACGTCGAAGGCGCCGTCGCCGCGGCCGCGCGCCACCCACCAGGCGCCGTCGCCGCCGAAGACCACCACCGCGTCGGCGCGCCCATCGCCGTCGACGTCCCCGAGGAGCCACGCGTCGGCGCCTCGCCCATGCCCGACGAGCGCGCCGGCCGGCGGCGCGAAGGCGGCGCCCGTCGAGCGAGCGACCGACCAGCGCCCGTCCTTGACCTGCACGAGGTCGGCGCGCCCATCCCCGTCGACGTCGCCGGCCAGCACCACGCCGCGCGCGAGGCGCGCGTCGCCGTCGAGCCAGCGCGCGGGCTCGCCGAACGTCGCCCCGATCGACGGCGCGACCTCGACCGCACCATCGGCACCGACGGCGATCGCGTCGGCGCGTCCGTCGCCGTCGACGTCGGCGAGGAGCAGCGCGCGCGCGTCCGCCCCGAGCTCGGCCGCCACCGCCGCCGACGCGAGCCCACCGCGACCGTCGGCGCGCGCGACCAGCCACTCACCGGGCGTGCGGCCATAGATCGCGCGCACCGCGCGGACGTCTCCCGTCGAGAGCTGCCCATCTCCGGTCCAGCGCGGGTTGCAGTAGTTCATCACCGAGTCGAGGTCCCACGCCCCGACGGAAAAATCGCCCGCGCGCCCCTGCTGCTCGCCGGAGCACCACGACGGCGTATCGGGGCGGTTCTGCTCGTGGGCGAAGCCGAGCGCGTGCCCGAGCTCGTGCACCGCGCCGAGGCGCACGCAGCGCTCGACCGTCGAGGCGCACCCGGGGCTCCACGCGCCGAAGGTGAAGTTGAGCGTCACGCCGCCGGCGACGCCGTCGAGCTCCCGCCCCAGCCCATCGGTGTGGGGCGCCTCGTCGGCGACGGCCAGGTGCAGCCCCGGCGCGCCGGCCGCGCAGCGCCCCCACCCGGCGAAGCGCACCGCCGAGACCGCCTCCCACGAGGCGCGCGCCGCCTCCTCGACGAACGCGCGCTCGCGCGGGAACGCATCCGCGCTCGCCTCCCAGCAGACCGGGATCGTCGCCGACGCCCACCGCGTGGCCGTCGCGAACGAGTCCCCCTTCCCGCCCACGTCGACGGCGGGCGTGCCCTCCGTCGACACTCCGCTCCCCGCGGCCGAGCAGGCCGCCGCGCACAGCACCATCGCCGAGAGCCGAACCGACATCCGCCGCGGAGAAGCTCACGAACCGCGCCCGCGGTCAACCCAAACCGACCGTGCACGGGCGCGGCGGCGGCGGCTCATGTGCGGCCTCCTTTCACACGGAGAACGCGAGGCCGGAGCTCAGACGGAGTTTCCTGTCATTCAGAAAATCTCCGTCCGAGCTCCGCGCTCCGCTCTCCGTGTAAACGGAAGCGCGTCGAGCCGCGAGATCGCCACGAACATGGCACCGTCATGGCGGTTGAACGGGTCGATACCGGCTGTCTTCGGCGATGGCGCCGTCGACGAGCAGGATGCGGCGGTCGCAGCGCGCGGCGAGCCCGGGGTCGTGCGTGACGATGAGGAACGAGACGCCCTCCTCGTCGTGGAAGCGGCGCATGAGCTCGAACGCCTCCGACGCCGTCTTGGTGTCGAGGTTGCCGGTCGGCTCGTCGGCGAGGACCAGCGCCGGCCGCCGCACGAGCGCGCGCGCGATGGCCACGCGCTGCTGCTGCCCGCCCGACAGCTCGCCCGCCCTCGCGTCGGCGCGCGCCGTCAGCCCCACCTCGTCGAGGAGCGCCCGCGCGCGATCGAGATCGGCGGCGGTCAGCCGCCCGCGCTCGATGGCCAGCGGCATCGCCACGTTCTCGACGGCGCTGAGCGCCGGCAACAGATGGTGGAACTGAAACACGAAGCCGAGCGCGCGCCCGCGCATCCGCGTCAACCCCTCCTCGTCGAGCTGCGCGGTGTCCTCGCCGAGCACCCGGATCCTCCCCGCGCTCGGCCGATCGAGGAGCCCCAGGAGGTTGAGCAGCGTCGACTTCCCCGAGCCCGACGGGCCGACGAGCGCCGCGAGCTCGCCGCGCTCGACGACGAGGTCGATCCCGTGCAGCACCTCGGTGACCACCGCGTCGCCGTACGACTTTCGCACGCCCTCGAGCTCGAGGACCGGTCCCCGCGCGTCACTCATTGCGAATCGCCACCGCCGGCAAGAGGCGCGCCGCGCGCCGCGCCGGCAGCACCGCGGCGACGAGCCCCGTCCCGATGGCCACCGCCGCCGACTTCGCGAACAGCGCCGCCGACAGATCGAGCACGTACTGCGGCGCGTCCGGCTGCCCGGCCGTCGCCTTCACGAACGCCAGCGAGATCGCCGCGCCGATGAGCCCGCCGAGGATCGACCCGGCGATGCCGACCAGCGCGCCCTGGATCAGGAACACCCGCAGCACCGTCGAGCGCGGCGTCCCCATCGCGCGCAGGATCCCGATCTGCCGCTGCCGCTGCACCACCGAGATGATCAGCACCGACGCGATCGCCACCGCCACGCCGAGCACCACGAAGGTCTGGATGAGCTGCGACGACCAGCTCTGCCCGCGCAGCCCGGCGAGCAGCTCGCGGTTCGTCTGCTGCCAGCTCTCCGCCGTCAGCCCGATGCGCGACCCGAGCAGCGCCGCCGTCTCCTCGGCGCGGAAGGGGTCGCGCACGCGCACGTCGACCTGGGTGATGCCGCCCGGCAGATCGAGCAGCGTCTGCGCCGCCCGCAGCGACACCATCACCCAGCGCCGGTTCACGTCGCGCACGCCGAGATCGAAGATCCCCGCGATGGTGAAGACGTCGTCGCGCCCCGGCCGCCCCGAGAGCCGCACCTTGTCGCCGACGCCGACGCCCAGATCGGTGGCCAGCTCCTGCCCGATCATCACGCGGTCGCCGCTGGGATCGAACCGCCCGGCGACCAGCCGCTGGTCGACATTGTAGATAGACAGAAATTTCTCCGGCACCACGCCGAAGAGGGCCACCGCGCTCTGCGCCCCGCCGCGCGTCGCCAGCCCCGGCCCCGACGCCAGCGGCGACGCCGCCGTCACCTCGGGGGCGCGCGTCACGTCGCTCACCAGCTGCGACCAGCCGGTCACCGCGCGCAGCCGCTGCGCCGGCCGCTCGATGCGCGCCGCCGACAGCTCGCCCTCGGCCAGGCCCACGCCCGCGCGCCGCAGCGGCCGCGCCTCCTCGTCGGGGACGCGCAGGACGACGTGCGGCTGGGTCCCCAGCGTCTTTGACAACAAATCCTGCTGCACCGCCCCGATGAGCGCCGTCAGGAACACGAGGAGGAGCACCCCGAACGACGACCCGGCGATGATGAGGATCGTCTGCGTGCGCCCCTCGCGGAGGAAGCGCAGCGCGAGGAAGAGCTCGAGCGGCACGGCTCAGCCCCCCACCTTGGCGACGGGCCCGGCCGACTCGGCCACGTCGACGCGCACCCGCCCGCCCTCCTTCGCCGCGCGCTCGGTCACCGGGATCACCGTCGCGTCCGCCGCGAGCCCCGAGGTCACCTCGACGAAGCCCGCGCCCCGCAGCCCCAGCGTCACCGGCACGCGTGCCGCCTTCCCGTCGCGCGCCACCAGCACCCAGGGCCCGCGCGCGCGGTCGCGCACCGCCTCGATCGGCAGCACCACCGCGCCCGCCTTCCGCCCCACCTGCACGTCGATCGACACCGTCATGTCGGGCAAAAGGAACTTCGGCGGCTCGGGCACGCGCAGCCGCACCTCGACGGTGGCGCGCTGCGGATCGATGGCCGGCGCGATCCACGACACCTCGGCGCCGAACAGCCGATCGGGCGCCGCCTCGGCGCTGGCCAGGGCGTGCTGCCCCACCGCGAGCTTGAGCAGCTCTTTTTCGTCAATCTGCGCCACCAGCCGCGTCTCGCCCTCGGGCGCGATCACGAACAGCTCGCGCCCCGGCTGCACGAGGTCTCCCGGCTCCACCTTGCGATCGAGCACCACGCCGTCGGAGGACGCGACCAGGCGCGCCTGGAGCAGCCGCGTCTTCGTGAGGCGCAGCGCCGCCTCCGCCTCGCTGCGCAGCGCGCCCACCCGTCGCCGCTCCGCCCCCGCCGGCCCCGCGTCGCTGAGCCGCGCCTGCGCCGCCCGCGCCTGGCTCTGCGCCTGCGTGAGCGCGCGCTCGGCGTCCTCGAGCTCGCGCCGCGTCCCCGCGCCCGCCTTGAAGAGCTGCCGCTGCCGCGTGAGCTCCTCCTCGGCGCGCTTGACCGCGATTCCCGCTTGACGCAAATCCTCGGTGGCCACCTCGCCGGTGACCGTCTCCACGCGCGCCAGCCCGGCCCCCGCCGAGGCCAGGGCCGCCTGGGCCTGCGCCACCGCCGCCTGCAGCTCGCGGTCGTCGAGCTCGAGCAGCAGCTGCCCCGCCTTCACCCGATCGCCCTCGCGCACCGCCACCGCCTTGGCCACCCCGCCCACCTGCGCGCCGACGCTGACCCGCGCCGGCGCCAGCACGCGCCCGCTCGCCACCACGCTCTCGACGACGTCGCGCCGCTCGGGGCGCACCGCGCGCACCCTCGGACTGCGCGCCGTCGAGACGCCCCAGGCCCCGACGGCGATCACGACCAGCAGCGCGACGATGGTGCGCCGCCTGCGCCACCAGGGGGTGCGAGGAGCGAGGAGGTTGGGCATCGTTTCGCTCATGTTCACGTACGAACCTATTCCTTGTTAGGTGCAGGGGAGCGCGGCTCGGTGTCACCGAGCACCCCATGCAGCACGAGATCGATGGTTTGGGCGACGAGCGCCTCCGCCGGCGGCGCGTCCTTCGTCAGCCGCACCCCGGGGATCGACTGCACCATCGCCCAGAAGGCGCCGGCCGACGCGCGCGGCGAATGGCGCAGCACCGCCCCGCGCGCCGCCGCGTCGTGCAGCACCTCCTCGACGGGGACCAGCATGCAGCGGATCACCGCCTCCTCGAGTAGGCGGCGGTGGCGCGGCGCCAGGGCCGGCAGATCGGAGACCATCACCCGCGAGACGTTCATCGGCGGCTGCGAAACCGCCCAAATCGCCATCCGCGTCAGCCGCGAGGCGAGGTCGACCGGCTCCCCCGCACCGACGGCGGTGAGCGCCGCCTGGTGACGCTCGAGGCAGCGCAGCATGACCTCGACGTAGAGGTCCTCCTTGCCGCCGGGCACGTGGTAGTACAGCGACGCCTGCTTGATGCCGAGGTCGTCGGCGATGTCCTTCAGCGTGACCGCCTGGAAGCCGCGCGCGACGAAGTGCGCCTCGGCGACGGCGAGGACCCGCTCGGCGGACGACCCCTGGGAGGCGCGGCGGCTCACGAGCCTAATCATAATTAGGTAAACGCCCGGCGCAAGCGGGATCGTGCCGGCGCGCGCCGCGATCCCGTCGCGCGGCGCCCGCGGCTGGTTTAAACTCGGCGATATGTCCCAAGAGCGGATCCTGATCGTCGACGACGACCCGTGGATCCTCCGCATGGTCTCGGCCCTCCTCGAGAAGAAGGGCTACACGGTGATCACCGCCAGCGACGGTGACGACGGGCTGCAGCGCGCCGAGCAGCTCCGCCCCGACCTCATCATCTCCGACGTGATGATGCCGCGCATGGACGGCTGGGCGATGGTGAAGTCGCTGCGCGCGCGCCCCGATCTGGCGATGACGCCGGTCATCTTCCTGACGGCGCTCGGCAGCGAAGAGGATCGGCTGCGCGGGTTCCGCCTCGGCGCCGACGACTACCTGCCGAAGCCGTTCCGCTTCGAGGAGCTCGACATCCGCGTCGGCAACGCGCTCCGCAAAGGGCGCGAGACGCGCGCCGCCGCCCAGCGTGTCGCCGCCGCGCAGCCCGCCCCCGCCGCGCCCCACGGCGCGCCGCCGCCGATCCCGCGCGACGCCGGCGCGCGCCGCGTCGGCTCGGGCGCCACGCCGCCCCCGCCGCCGCCCGCCGCCGGTGCGGCCTCGGCGCCCACCGCCGCCGCGCCGCCGCCGCCGAAGGCCGGCATCCACGGCAACCTCGAGCAGCTCGGCCTCTCGAGCCTCCTCGTGATCCTCGAGATGGAGCGCAAGAGCGGCATCCTCCGCCTCGAGAAGATCGGCGCGGTGGGCCGGCTGTTCGCGCGCGAGGGGCGCATCGTCGCCGCGCGCGCCGACGGCGAGTCGGTCCCCGCCGACGCCAAGCGCGGCGCGCAGGCCGTCTACCACCTGCTCTCCTGGTCGACGGGCCGCTTCGACTTCAACGTCGTCGAGGTGGACATGGAGGACGAGATCAAGCTCTCCACCACCAACCTCCTCATGGAGGGCGCCCGCCTCATCGACGAGCAGAACCGCTTCTGATCCGGCCGCCCGAGACGTTCGTACCTCCGCCACACCGCCACAGAGTGGGTTGGAGGGACGAACGATGAGCACCGCCCGTGACCTGATCCTCGACCTGTACGCCGCCTTCGGCCGCGGCGACATCCCCGCCGTCCTCGCGCGCGTCGCCCCCGACGGCAAGTGGGGCTACGAGCCGCAGTCGCCGTGGGTCGAGGCGGCGATGCCGTGGTTCCGCCGCGGCGTCGGGCGCGACGCGGCGATCGGCTACTTCACCGGCGTCGCGCAGACGATGGACTTCCACCACTTCGAGCCGATGGTCGTCGCCGCCGAGGGCGATCGGGTGCTCGCGCAGGTCCGCATCGACGCCACCATCCGCCCGACGGGCAAGCGCCTCACCACCGTCGAGGTGCACGTCTTCCGCGTCCGCGACGGGATGATCGTCGACTACAGCCCGGTCGTCGACGGGTACGCCTTCGCGACCGCCTTCGGCGCGGGTTGACGGGAGTTGCTTTGCGTGCGAAACATTTCGCATGCTAACGACTTTCTTCCGCGAAGAGCACGAGGTGTTCCGGAAGTCGCTCCGCGAGTTCGTCGCCAAGGAGCTGGCGCCCCACGCGGACGAGTGGGAGAAGGCGGAGCTCTTCCCGCGCGAGGTCTTCAAGCGCTGCGGTGAGCTCGGCTTCCTCGGCGCGCACTACCCCGAGGACGTCGGCGGCGCGGGCGGCGACTACTGGTACGCCGCCGTCTGGGCCGAGGAGCTCGTCCGCTCGAACTGCGCCGGCCTCAACATGGGCCTCATGGTGCAGTCCGACATGGCGACGCCGATCATCGCCGAGCTCGGCACGCGCGAGCAGAAGGACGAGTTCCTCGCGCCCGCGCTGCGCGGCGAGAAGATCGCGTCGCTGGGCGTGTCGGAGCCGAACTGCGGGTCGGACGTCGCGTCGATCCGCACGACGGCGAAGAAGGTCGGCGGCGACTACGTGATCAACGGCGCGAAGTGCTGGATCACGAACGGCACGCGCGCCGACTTCATCACGCTCGCGGTGCGCACCGGCGCCGACGGCTACGGCGGCATCTCGCTCGTCACCTTCCCGACGGACGTGAAGGGCTTCAAGGTCACGCGCAAGATCGGCAAGGCGGGCAACCACGCCAGCGACACCGCCGAGCTCTCGTTCGAGGACTGCAAGATCCCGACGCGGTACCTCCTCGGCGAGGAGAACCACGGCTTCTACTACATCATGATGAACTTCCAGGGCGAGCGGCTCGTCGCTGCGCTGGGGGCCGTCGCGGGCGCGCAGCAGGCGCTCGACAACACCATCAAGTACACGCAGGAGCGCTCGGCGTTCGGCCGGCCGATCCTGAAGTTCCAGGTGTGGCGCCACCAGTTCGCCGAGCTGGCGACGGAGATCGAGGCGGCGCGCTGGCTGTCCTATCGCGCGACCGATCTCTACAACCGCAAGCAGGAGGCGGTGAAGGAGATCACGATGGCGAAGCTGTACGCCGGCGAGCTCCTCAACAAGGTGGTCGATCGCTGCCTGCAGGCGCACGGCGGCTTCGGCTACTCCGACGAGTTCCACATCTCGCGGGCGTGGCGCGACGCGCGCCTCATCACAATCGGCGGCGGGACCTCCGAGATCATGAAGGAGATCCTGTCGAAGCGGCTGGGCTGGGGCTGAACCGCGGTTCATTGACGGCGGCGAGCGGCGCGTGTGAAACTGGACGGCCATGCGGACCGCCCTCGCCCTCGTCGCTGCAGCGCTCGTCGCCCTGAGCGCGGCGCACGCGCAGGCGGCGCCGGCGCCGAAGCTGGCGGTCCCGCCGAGCGACGCGGTCGAGGCGGCGAAGGCGCACTTCGCCGCCGGCAGCGCCTACTACGAGCAGGGCAACTGGGGCGACGCCGCCAAGGAGTTCAAAGAGGCGTACCGCCTGTCGCGGCAGGTCGACCTCCTCTACAACATCGCGCTCTGCGAGGAGAAGCTCGGCAACGTCGACGCCGCGATCACCACGTTGCGCACCTACCTCGCCGCCGCCCCCACCGACCGCCGCGCCATCGAATCCCGCATCGCGACCCTCGAGCAAAAACGCCGCGAGTCCCCACCACCCGCATCCGTCCCCGCACCCGTTCCCATTCCCGTTCCCGTTCCCGTTCCCGCTCCCGCTCCCGAGAGCGACCGCCGCGCGCCGGCGCTGACGATCACCACCGCCACCCCCCCCACCGACCGCCCCGCCCGCTGGTGGGCGCCCGGCACCGCCGTCGGCGTCATCGGCGCCGCGGCCCTCGTCGCCGCCCTCGGCACCGGCATCTCCGCGCTCCGCACCGCCGACGAGCTCGACCATATTTGCGTAGACAAGATCTGCCCCGCCGACCAGCGCGCGCGCGTCTCCCGCGGCCAGGCGCTGGCGCTCTCCACCGACGTCCTCATCGGCGTCGGCGCCGCCGCCGTGATCACCTCCGCCATCCTCCTCGGCGTCCAGAGCCGCCGCCGCCCGTCGTCGCTGCGCGCGCACGCGACCCAGCTCTCGATCCAATTCTGATGCGCGCGCTCCTCCTCGCCGCCATGCTCGTCGCGGGCTGCACCAAGGTGACCGGCTTCTCCGACTACACCTTCGAGGCCACCGTCGATCTGTCGACGACGCCGACCAGCGATCTCGGCACGAAGCTCGCGCAGCTCGGCGACCCCTGCTCCGACACCGCGCCCTGCGCCCCGCCCCTTTTCTGTCAAACAGGATCTCTCTTCCCCGGCGGCTTCTGCACCCGCTACTGCGCGACGAACGAGTGCGCGCCCGCGCGCTGCGGGACGGTGAACGGCCAGCGCCTCTGCCTCCCCAACTGCGCCGAGGCGAGCGGCTTCGGCTGCCGCACCGGCTACGACTGCTGCGCCGGCAACACGCCGACCTCCGGCGTCGGCAGCTGCGCCCCCGCCACCAGCACCTTCTGCGGCGGGATGTAGCGCGAGCGAGCCGTCGTGCGCGCGCTCGTCTTCGACGTCACCATCCCGCGCTACGCGCTGCTCCGCGCCGTCGGGCCGCTCCGCCCGTCGCTGCACTGGGCCGGTCCGCTCTCGCCGATCGCGCTCCGCGACGTCGCCGCGCCGACGCTGCGCGGCCCCGACTGGGCCGTCGTCGCCGTCGAGGCCTGCGGGATGTGCGGCAGCGATCTCGGCGCCATCCTCTTCAAGATGTCGCCGGCGCTGACGCCGTTCTCGTCGACGCCGTGCGTGCTCGGCCACGAGATCGTCGGCCGCCTCGTCGAGGTCGGCGCCGCCGCGCGCGCCGCCGGCCTGCGCGAAGGAGATCGCGTCGCCGTCGATCCCTCGTTCGGCTGCGCGGTGCGCGGCCTCCCGCCTGCGCCGCCGGCCACCCGGCGACCTGCCACCACATGGGCAGCGCGCGCGGCGGCCTCGCCCCCGGGCAGTGCCTCGGCTTCCACCGCGACCTCAACGGCGGCTTCGCCGAGCGCGTGGCCGTCCATTTGACACAAATTCACCGCCTCCCCGAGGCCGTCCCGGACGGGCGCGCCGTCCTCGCCGAGCCGCTGGCCGTCGCCACGCACGCCGCGCTCCTGCGCGCCCCGTCGGGCGACGCGCCGGTCTGCGTGATCGGCGGCGGCGCCATCGCCTATCTCACCACCGCGGCGCTCCGCCGCCTCTACGGCCCGTCACTGCCGATCGCGCAGCTGGTCCTCACCGCCGAGCAGGCCGCCCGCGCGCGCGCCGTCGGCGCCGACCACACGCTGACCGTCGGGCCCGCGCTCCTCGACGAGGTCTGCCGCGTCACGGGCGCCGCGCGCCACCGGCCGCTCACCGCGCCGCTCGGCGATCGCGACGTCCTCACCGGCGGCTTCGAGCTCGTCTTCGACTGCGTCGGCTCCGAGGAGAGCCTGCGCGACGCGCTGGCCATCACGCGCGCGCGCGGCGCCGTGGTCATGGTGGGC
>Ga0272446_1003284_pt1 | contig 20637 bp, 20 predicted proteins | sample YNPCB0061_FD_194587 | JGI IMG/M metagenome (GOLD analysis project Ga0272446, IMG submission 194587) | Hot spring microbial mat communities from Yellowstone National Park, WY, United States - YNP-CB-006-1 | ecosystem: Environmental > Aquatic > Thermal springs > Hot (42-90C) > Sediment | place...
GAGCATCCGGTCAAGTTCCACGTCCCGCGCCCGGCTTAACACCAAGAACAGTTTCTCTTCGCCGGGCTGGTGGTCGAAATAGAAACGTCCCCCGGGCGGCACATCGCTGCGCTGGCCCGCCTCGACGCGGATCGGGCTGCCCTCCATGACGAACCATTCCTGGCTGGATCCCTGGTGGAGCACGTACAGGAAGCCGGGCTGATTGGCCTCTACCTGGAGCCGGATCCGGTCGCCGGAAGTGAAGACCGTGGAGGTGTCGACTTCACGCCAGGAGCCGCCCGGTTGCAAATGCAGCAGGCTGTAGCGCAGTCCCAGCGCCGCTTCGCTGGCAGGAACATGGGCGCGCGCGGGAGAAAAATAGAGGTCCCGGGCGCGCGGCTGGCTCCAAACCGCCGCGGGGGCGAGCATCAACAAGAGCAAAGCGCCGTGCATGGCTGACCTCTTTATCGATGCTGGAGCACGACGGTTGCGTAGACCGTCTGATTCTCCGTATCGCTGGCATTCACCCACAGCACGGCCTGCACGGGAGGCGCGCCGGGCTGCGCGGCGGGCGTTTCTTCCTTTACGAAGACCAAGTCCCGGCTCCGCACCTGGCGGTTCAGTTCGGCCATCAGCACCTCCGCGCCTACCAGCGGCTTGGTTTCCTCGGGCGTCACACGCGTGGGAAGGCTTTCCAGCGGGGCGCGGCTGACGGCCAGGAGCAAGCGTTCCTCGCCCGGCGTGGCGTCGAACCGGAACCAGCCCCCGGCGGGCACCGTGTAGGGGACCCCGGCGGCCACGCGGTTCAGGCCGCCGTTAATGTCCGGATGCGGGAACAGCAGTGTCTGTCTGCCACTGGAGCCGGTGAGCAATATGTACAGAAAACCGTCGATATTCGAATCGACGATCAGGCGAACCGCCTCTCCCGAGCGGAAGACGCGCGCCGGATCGACGTCCACAGCGGCGCCGGCCGCCGATTCCATCTGCAACCGGTAGCGCAAGCCGACCCGGCGGCGGGACGGGACGCTGACCGGCACCGCTTGGGGATCCGTCCGCTTGGACGGACCCGACGGCGATACCCGCGGTTTCTTAGGAACCACCGGCTGCGGCAGGGTGTCCTTGTGGAACATATCCTGGATGTCCCGGCTCTTGGGAGAGTGGGCGGCCGCAACCCCCAACAGGCCAGCCGCCAGCAAGGGGACCAGTGGCGCGAATCTCATGCCGTATCCTCCGCAAACCGCCGCGCCCGCGCGGGGCCACCCGGTCCGGCGCGGCGCTCAGGAAGTGAAATACCAGACGAGGAGCCCGATGCAGATCACGTCCACGACGAACGCAAAGCGCTCCAGGAAAGTAAACGATCTCCAGAAGCCTTGGATCAAGGCCAGCGGAGAGGGCTTGGCGGCCGGCGCCGCCGCCGCCGCCGTTGCTCCCGAGGCTTCCAGTTCGCCGGCGACCGCCGGGGCGACCACCGTTTCCGGCCCGCCTGTCGGTGCAAGCTTGGCCGTTTCCAGCCGCAACTCGTAACCCGGCAATTCCACCAAGTCGCCCGCCTGCACGCGATGCCGCCGCCCCCGCGGTAGACGGGTGCCGTTGACCCAACTGCCATTGCTGGAAAGATCGACAACAAACAACTCGCCGTCTTCGCTCTCCAACGCCAGGTGCTCGCGGGAGACACCCGGGCCATCCAGCACTACCGGGCTGTCCGGTGTGCGGCCAAACACAATCCGCGGCGTCACGGCGCAAGCGACGGATTGCTGGGTTTGGTCGCTCTTCGACGTGATCGAAACGATCAGTTCCACGCGCGCCAGCCTCGCCAACAAAAGGTCACGGCAGGATCTTCTCCAAGTATCGCTCCAGTTGGCGGCGGATCAGCGGATCGTTCCGCATCCAGTCGCCGAGGACCGCGCGCTGGTGGTCGTTCAACGGCCGCGCGTCCCGCAGCAGGAGTTCCTGGATGGCGCTTTGCAACACGGCCTCCAGCGAATCCGGGTCACGCAGGTCCGCCTTGGTGAAGCGGGCCGCCACCCCGGGGAGGATTCCGGAAGCTTCGGGAACCGGGGCGCTGCTTTCCGCCTGCGCGCGGCGCTGGGCGGCGAAGTCCGCCTGCGGCTTGCCCGCCTCCTGGGGGCCGCGGGCACGGTCGAGCGGAGGTAAACCCAAGCCAGGACGTTTAATCTCCATGACCAGCACTCCCTTGCCCTCTCTTGCCGCAACCGCGGATTAACCTTCCCATTTCAGCGTATCGGTCAGCTCCAGCATGGTGCGGGCCGTCTTGCCGGCGTCGCCGCGCGGATCGAGTTCGAGGACCTTCTTAAAATGAGTGCGAGCTTCCTCCGGGTTTTTCTGCGCCAGCGCGAGTTCCCCCAGATGCACGAGGGCCAGCGAACTCCGCGGATTCATCTCCAGCGCGCGCTGGTAATGCTTCTGCGCCGCCGGGAATTCCTGCTGATAGGCAGCCACGCTCCCCAGCATGACCTCGGGCACATCGCTCTGGGGCAGGAGGGCGCGCACCCCCGCAAAGACGTCACGGGCTTCGGCGAACTGGCTGGTGTCCCGATACACCAGGCCCGCTTCCATCAGCAAGGCGATCTCGTCGTTCGTTGGCACGATATCCCATTTCATGGCGTCGTCCTTTCTTTGGCGGAATTCCCGCCTTCAAATAAATGCACGCTCGCGGCCCGGCGCACCCTCCGTAGGCGCCGGGCCGCGGCCGTGGGGCAGCCGCGGCTGCCCGCGGAAGCCGCCTACTTCATATTCCGGATGCAACTCATGCACATATCGTGCTTGACCTTCATGATGGTCGACTGGAGTTCGACAGCGCGCGCTTCCGCCTGAATCTGCTCCTGAATCGCCAGGAATGGGCCGGCGCTCAGACCCACGCCGGAGCCCGACAACGCGCTGCCCAGCAATCCTCCGACGCCGGGCAACAGCAAGTTGCCGACTCCGCCCACCACGCCGCCGAGCACGCGGCGGAACGTGCCGGACTGCCGGTTAATCGCCTCCTGCGGGCGGAAAATGTCTTCGGTCGTCAGGACCGGGGGAATACTGCTGCCGATGGTGGGAAATGACATGTTCGTTTTGCTCCTTCCAACCCTGTTATCGCAAGACGGGGACCGAAGTTGCTACTCGTCCGGCCTACTTTGTCTCCTGCGCCAATTTTTCCGCCTCTTCGGTAAGCCGCCGCAACAATTGCATGGTCCGGCCATAAGCGGCCATCGCGGAGCGCGCGCGATTCTGTTCCTGCGGCGTGCCGGATTTGACGAATTCCTCCAGACGCCGGCAGGTTTTCTCCATCCGCTCGAACAGGCCCTGCGCGTCATCTTGCAGCACCCGCTCGAGCGTCGGGTACCGGGGCCATTCCATCGTGTTTGCGGGTTCACTCATGCGTCTCCTTCCTTCTTCCAGAAGTACTTTATTCCACCAGCCGGTGCTGCCGGACCAGCGAGATCATGCCTAGCGACTGAATCTGGATATCCTTGGTAATCTGCGTCCAACTCAGCACGGTCACGTCCGGGAAATTGTAGTCCAGCAGGCGTTTGACGAAGCGCCGGATCTCCGGATCGGTGATGATCACCGGCCGCTGCGCGGTCGGCGGCAGGTTGCCGATCTGGACATAAGCCGCGTCCATGATCTGCTGGATCGCGGCCGGATCCATAGCCAGACTGGCGCCGCTGGCGCCGTGGCGGATCGAGTTCCGGAACATCTCTTCGATTTCCGGGTCGAGTTGATACACAAAGAGCGTCGATTTGCCCTGGGTGATCTGATAACAGATCTTGCGCCGCAGGGCGGTGCGCACGTGCTCGGTCAGGGCCAGCACGTCGCGCTCGGTGCGGCCCCACTCCGCCAGAGTCTGAAAGATGGTTTTCAGATCCCGGATCGAAGTCTCTTCCTCCACCAGGCGCTGGAGGATTTCGGTAAGCGTCTGGAGCGAAACCGGTTTCGGCACCACCTCATCGACCAGGTTGGGGTAGAACTTCTTGATCGTGTCCACCATCCACTGCACTTCCTGAATGCCCACGAATTCCTTGGCGTTCTTGCGCAGGAAACCCGTGAGGTGGAGGATCAGGATTTCGTGGGTGTCCCACACCTGCAAGCCGGCGTTTTCGGCCCGCTCGCGCTCGGCGCGGTCGATCCAGGCGGCGGGCTTGCCGGTGGCGGGATTCGTGGTGTCCTGGCCCTTGAGCCCGTAAATGAACACCGCGCGCGCCGAATCGTTCACCAGCACCGCGTCCAGGCGGATGCTGCCGGTCACGGCGGGCACCTCGTTCAGGTAGATCATGTACATGCCCGCCTCATACGGGCAGTTGCCGCTTACCTGGATGGGGGGAAAGATGACGCCCAGTTCGGCATACAGGTTGTTCCGCACCTCGACCAGCAGTTCGAAGAACTTCTTGCCCTCCTCGGTCTGGATGTCCACGAACGGCGTCAGGGCGTCGCTGACCTCCAGCACCAGGGGTACGGTCACTGAGACTTCGGGCTCCTCGTTCACCGCCTCCGGCAACGCCGGGGTGGCCTGGAGCGCGGCGGCGGATTCCTTCAACCCCACCGCGCGGAAGAGGCCAAAGGCGGTGCTGCCGGTAACCGCCGCTAGGATAAAGAACGGCACCAGGGGCATGCCGGGAATAATGCCCACGATAAAAAGCAACCCCGCCGCCACCGCGATCGCGCGCGGCTGAGCCAAAATCTGGCCGGCGACATCGGTGCCGAGGTTCGATTCCCGGTCCTCGGAAGCCACGCGCGTCACCACCATGCCGGCCGAAATCGAGATCAGCAGCGCGGGAATCTGGGAAACCAAGCCGCTGCCGATGGTAAGGATCGAATAGGTCTGCACCGCGTCGACGACTTCCATGCCGTTCATCGCTACGCCGATGATCAGCCCGCCCACGATGTTGATGAGTGTGATTACGATGCCCGCGATGGCGTCGCCCTTGACGAATTTCATGGCGCCGTCCATGGCGCCGTAGAACTGGGACTCGCGAGCCAGTTCCTCGCGTCGGCTCTTGGCGACTTCGAAATCGATGATGCCGGCCCGCATGTCGGCGTCGATGGACATCTGCTTGCCGGGCATGGCGTCGAGCGAGAACCGGGCGGAGACTTCCGCCACGCGCTCGGAGCCTTTGGTGATGACGATGAACTGCACCAGCGTGATGATGAGGAAGATTACCGCGCCCACCACGAAGTTGCCGCCCACCACGAACATGCCAAACGCCCGGATGACCTCGCCCGCGTCGGCTTGCAGGAGAATCAGGCGCGTCGAGGAGATGTCCAGCGCCAGGCGGTACAGCGTAGTTAACAGCAGAATGGTGGGATACGAGGCGATCTGGGTGGCCCGGGAGATATAAATCGACACCATCAGGACCGTGACGGCGGCGGTGATATTGACGGTAAGAAAGATGTCCAGCAGCCAGGTGGGCAGCGGCACGATCATCATGCCGATGATCACGGACACCGCCCCCACGATCACCAGGTCGCTGAAGCGGGTGAGCACCGCGACAAGATTCCCCTTCAGGATCTCCTGGCGGATTTTGCCGATTTCCGATTGAACGCGACCCACCATAACGAAAATCGATTGTTACATACCCTCTTGCGGCGAAATACGCCGGGCGGCACGGGCGCCGCCCGGCGGAGGTTCACAGGGAGAACATCAAGACTCCATCTTCTGGAGTTCGGCCATCACGATCTCCATGCCGTCGATGATGGCGCGCGCGCGGTTCGCGCCGGGATCCTCTTCCTCCGGATCCAGGTCCAGCGCTTTCTCAAACGCCTGGGCCGCTTCTTCGAACTTCGCCTGCCGGAGATAGGCTTCCCCGAGATTAGCGTAGATCGACGGGTCGCTGCCGTTGAGTTGCGTCGCGCGGGTCAGGAAGTTGACCGCCATATCCAGCGCGGGAGGCTCCTGGGCGAGGGCGACCGCGCCCAGGCCGGCATAGCCGAGATAGTTGGATTCGTCAAGGGCAATCAGACCGCGGAAGACCTGCGTGGCCTCCTCCATCTTGCCCTGCTCGTAGAGTTCGTAGCCGAGCGAGGCGATGCCTCCAATTTGCTCTGGGGTGAAGCCGAAGATCGAGTTGATCGGCGCTTCGCCGTCGAGGGCCTTCTGTACCGTTTCGAGAGTGAGTTCTTCTGCCATTTGGGGATTTCCTCCGATTGGTCACACCCGCATGTTCTGGATGGCGGCCTTCTGCATGTCGGCCTGAGCCTTCAGCAGATTGGACATCATCTGGAACATATTCTGGGCGTCCTGCATCATCTTCTGGCCCTTGAGCTGGTCGGCCTTGTTGTCCGACATCATGAGCTGTTCGGCCTGTTTCATCATGCCGTCGATCTTGCTGCCGGCCGCGGAGATCGAGTCGCCGCCGCCCCCGCCACCGAGTACGCCGCCAGCCCCGCTGGTTCCTCCCGTGCCGCCTGGCACGGCAGGCAGCAACTGGCCAGCCTGCCCGCCCTGGGCCGCGCCCGTGAGCGAGTTGAACAGGTTCTGGAGGGTTTGGATCACCTGCTGGAGGCCTTGCGTCAACCCCGGAGGCTGACCGGTGCCGACCGAAGGCGCGCCCTGACCGGCCCCTTGCAGCCCTTGAGCAATGCCCTGCCCGATGCCTTGGCCGAGGCCTTGCAAACCCTGCTGGAGACCCTGGAGCAGTTTGCCCAGTTGGTCTGTGATCGTGTTCAGTTTGTCGCCGATGCCCTTCAACTGCTGCTGAATCCCGCCAAAGGGCGGGCGGAACGGCAGCGGACGGGGCGGGCAATGGTGCTTCGGCTTCTTTTTCTTGCGGCCGAAGAGTTTGCCAAACGCCTTGGCGATGCCTCCGACCAGGTTGGCCGGTCCGGCCAGCAGCCCGCCGACCACGCCTCCGGGACCGCCCGAGCCTCCGATGCCCCCGAGGATCCCGCCGACGATTCCACCGACGGGCCCCGGCAGCACACTCGTTGCGACTTTGAGAATGTTGCCAATCATGCGCTCTGTCCTTTCTCCCGGGCGCCAGAGCCGTGGCGCACCGGTCTTCCTCCTGTGGATTGATCGAGTGGCTTGATCCCACCCGTTACGCCCTTGTTATCGGATTCGCGCAACCCGCAGTTGCTAGCGCCGCTGTTTTTTCAGCGGATTTCCAGCACCACACGGCGGTGTCCGTTCCGCGCCATCCAGTTCAACAGACCTACCAAGGAATGGCCAGCCGGCGCCGACCGGGGGCCAAGATCGAACGGCACGGGCCGGCGCGCGGGGAGCGCCGCTCCCGGGCGCAGTTGCCCGGAGTGCGGGTCGATGCCCCGGCCACGCAGCACAGCCCAGCCAAAGGTCAGCGTCACTTCGCCGCCGCCCTGCCGCACGAGCGGATGCAGCCCTCCCGGCCGGGCGAAAGCCTGGCGAATCCGCGCCGCTTGCGCCGCAAACCCGTTCCCCGCCGCCGGCCGGGCGAACGCCTTGACCGCCGGTAGCGCCGCCACTCGGCCGCCCCGGGCGACCATAGCCACTTTTCTGGACATCGCGGGTGACCTCCTCCATCGGATTATCGGGGCGGCCGACCTTCCGGTTGCCTCCCCTCCTGCCGGAATCAGTTTCACCGGTGCTAACCTGAAGGAAACTCCACCTTATGAGCAATCGTCTGTCGCGCGAAGAAGCCCTGGAGCTGTTGCAAAGCGATGACCTGGTCGGTTTGGGCATGGCCGCCGACGCGGTGCGCAGGCGCTGGCATCCCGAAAACGTCGTCAGCTACATCATTGACCGCAACATCAACTACACGAATTTCTGCACGGAGTATTGCAGCTTCTGCGCCTTCTACCGGCCCATGGGACACAAAGAAGGCTACGTGCTGTCCCACGAGACGATCTTCCAGAAGATCCAGGAAACGATCGACCTGGGCGGCACCGGCATCCTGATGCAGGGCGGCTTGCATCCGGACCTCAAGATTGAGTGGTACGAAGATCTGCTCCGCGCCATTAAGAACCGCTTCCGTATCCACCTGCACTGCTTTTCCGCTCCGGAAATCACCAACATCGCCGAGGTGAGCGGCATCCCGCTGCGCGACGCGATCGCGCGGCTGCGGGACGCGGGTTTGGACTCGATCCCCGGCGGCGGCGCGGAGATTCTCGACGACGACGTCCGCTACCGCATCAGCCGGCTGAAATGCAGCACCCAGGAATGGGTCGACGTGCACCGCACGGCGCACGCGCTGGGTATGCGCACCACCGCCACGATGATGTTCGGGTGCGGCGAAACGCTCGAGCAGCGGATGAATCACCTCGACCTGGTGCGGCGGATCCAGGACGAGACGGGCGGTTTCACCGCGTTCATCCCCTGGACGTTTCAACGGGAGAACACCTCACTCGGGCGCTTCGTCAAGGAAGAGGCGACGGCGGTCGAATACCTGCAAATGCTGGCGGTCTCGCGGCTCTATCTCGACAACATCGAGAACATCCAGTCGTCCTGGGTGACGCAAGGATTGAAAACCTGCCAGGTGGGTCTCCGCTTCGGCGGCAACGACGTCGGCAGTATCATGATTGAAGAGAACGTCGTTTCCGCGGCGGGGGCGCACCACCGGTCCACCGAGGAAGAGTTGCGGCGGATGATCCGGGACGCCGGATTCATCCCCAAGCAGCGCGACACGCTATACCGGACCTACTTTTTGAATTAGGGGCGCACGGCATGAAGGCAGAAGTGGCGGAGCGCTTCCGCCCGATTCTCGAAGCGAAATTGGCCGAGACCGGCCGGTTTCTCGCCCGGCAGGACCGTCCGGAACCTCCGGCGGATCCCGGCGACACCATCGACCAGGCGCAGAACGCCGCCGCGGCGGACCTTGCGTTGCAAAGCGCCGACCTCGAGACCGGCCTCTACCGCGAGGTACAAAGCGCCCTGGACCGCCTGCGGGAGGGCGCCTTTGGCATCTGTATCGAGTGCGAGGAAGCGATCAACGAACACCGTCTGGAGGCAGTGCCGTGAACTCCCCGCTGCCGGACCTGCCAGGAACGCCAGGAGCGGCAGGCCGAGGCGTGACACACCGGCCGCGCCTGAGCGGGCGGTTCAGCCCCGCAATTTGCGGATGGCGGCCAAGCAGCGCTCGGCGGTCTCCATCGACGAATAGCGGCTGCCCTCCTGCTCCACCAGGTAATGCTTGACGCCGCCGGTCTTTTCCGCCGCGGCGAAGATCTCCTTCCACCGCGCCGCCCCTTCGCCAAGGAGCGCCCGGTAGCCCACTGCGGGATCCTTCGACCATTCCTTGCAGTGAATCGAGTTGATGCGGCCGGGGTTCTTCTGAATCCAGGCCACCGGATCGACGCCGGCCTCCAGGCAGGTGCCGACGTCCAGTTGCAGGACGACTTCGCGCGGGGTGTTGGCGGCGAGTACTTCCATAGGCATCGTTCCTTCCAGCGGAACGAACTCGGTCTTATGGTTGTGGAAACCCGCCCGCATGCCGGTGGGTTTCAGTTTCTCGGCGGCGGCGGTGAGATTCGCCGCGACCTGCTTCCAGCCGTCCAGTCCTTCCACCCGTCCGGCGCTGGCTACGACAATGAACTCACTGCCCAGAATCTGGTTCAACTCGATCGCCCGCCCGATGTTCTCGGGCGCCAGCGCGGACGCGCTGTTATGCGTGGAAAAGCAGCGAATCCCAAGCTCGTCCAGGAGGCTGCGGACCTCGCGGGTCTTTTCGGTGGTCCATTGGAAATAGGGCGAGTAGAACTCGACGCCTTCGTATCCCATCTTGGCCACGGCGCGGACGGTGCCCATCAGGTCTTGCTGGAGCACGTCGCGCACCGAGTAGAGTTCCAGCCCAATGGGAACTTTGGCCGTTTTGGCGCAGACAGCAAAAAAGCCCGCGCCAGAGGCTGCCAGGAACGCCCGGCGGGAGGAGAGATTGCGGAGTGTCATCGCCTGCCAACCTACCACGCCTTTCGGCCAAAAAACAGCCCGCCGGCGGGGCGGTCTCACTGCTTCGCGGGACGAGTGGCGGCCAGAAAACGCGCGATGAAGTTGGTGTCGAAATCCGCCGTCAGGAATTCCTTGGTGGCCAGGATCCGCCGGTGCAGCGGAATGGAGGTATGGATGCCCTCCACCACAAACATCTCGAGCGCGCGGTTCATGCGGTCGATGGCCTCAACGCGGTTCCGGCCGTACGCAATCAGCTTCGCGATGAGCGAGTCGTAGTAGGGCGGGACGACGCAGTCGGTGTATACCCAGGTGTCGACGCGGATGCCGATGCCGCCGGGCAGGTTCAGGCCGGTGATGCGCCCGGGAGACGGGGCAAAAGTATCCGGATTCTCCGCATTGATGCGGCACTCGATGGCATGTCCGCGCATCGTAATCGGGTTGGGCAGAATTTCGGACAGGCGCGCGCCCGCCGCGACCTGGATCTGAGCTTTCACCAGGTCCGCGCCGGTGACGCACTCGGTGACCGGGTGCTCCACCTGAATCCGGGCGTTGACCTCGATGAAGTACAGACTGCCGTCTTCGTCCATCAGGAATTCCACGGTTCCCGCGTTGGAGTATCCAACGGCGCGGAGCGCCGTCTTGAGCGTCTCCGCCGTGCGGGCGCGCAAGTCGGCGCTGACCGACGGGGAGGGGGCCTCTTCGATCAGCTTTTGGTGACGCCGCTGCAACGTGCATTCCCGCTCGCCGAGCACTTCCACGTTGCCGTAGGTGTCGCCCAGCACCTGAAACTCGATGTGGCGCGGGCGGGTGATGAATTTTTCCAGGTAAACGTCGGGGCACCCGAACGCGGCATCCGCTTCCTGCCGCGCCTGCACGAAGTTCGCGGGCAGCTCGGCCGGTTCGCGGACCACGCGCATGCCCCGTCCGCCGCCGCCCGCCGAAGCCTTGATGATGACCGGGTAGCCGATGCGGCCGGCCACCTCCAGCGCTTCTTCCGCCGATTGCAACACGCCGTCCGAACCGGGCAGGATCGGTACGCCGGCCTCCTTCATCAGGCTGCGCGCGCGCTCCTTGACCCCCATCGCATGAATCACGTCTGGCCGGGGACCAATGAACCGGATGCCCGATTCCAGGCACACTTCCGCGAACGCGGCGTTCTCGCTCAGAAAACCGTAGCCGGGGTGGATCGCGTCTACATTGGTGATTTCCGCCGCGCTGATCACCGAGGGGATGTCCAGATAGCTGCGGGTGCTCTTGGCGGGACCGATACAGACCGCCTGGTCCGCGAACCGGACGTGCAAGCTTTCCCGGTCCGCCTCCGAGTACACGGCGACGGTCTTGATGCCCAACTCCCGGCAGGCGCAGATGACGCGCACCGCGATTTCGCCCCGGTTGGCGATCAGAATTTTCCTAAAGGGGGGTGATGGCAAACAGCGCCTCTCCGTATTCGACCGGTTGCCCGTTCTGGACCAGTTTGCTGGTCACGATGCCCGCCATCTCCGCTTCGATCTCGTTCATCAGCTTCATCGACTCGATGATGCAAAGAACCTTGCCGGGCTGCACCGTCTCCCCGATGCGGACAAAGGGCGGCGCGCCGGGAGACGGGCCATCATAAAAGGTCCCGACGATGGGCGATTTGATGAGCACCGTCTTCGCCTCTTCCGCGGCTACCTCGGTGGGAGCCGGCATGGCCGGCATCCGGATCTCCGGCGTCGCGGCCGGGGGCGGAACATGCACAGCGGGCGGCGCATACGGAGGAACCGTCACCTCCGTATGCTGCGCCGGCGCCGAGCGCCGGATCCGGACGCGGTTCTCGCCGCGCTGCAACTCCAACTCCGCGATGCCGGTGTCGGTAACCAAATGAACGAGTTCACGAATTTCGTCGATTGTCATGGCAAACGGCCGAGCAGGGCTCGGCACGCCTCTTTCTCCCTGACGCGCCTCGGGGGCCGCATTACAAGACGCGCAACTCCTGGGTAGTGGGCGTGAGGACCTCGCAGCCCGAAGCGGTGACCACCACGGTATCTTCCACGCGGATGCCGCAGTCGCCAGGGAGGTAAATCCCGGGCTCCACAGTGATCGTCATTCCCTCCGCCAGCGGCGTCGGGTCCTTACGCCCCAGCCGGGGGGGTTCATGGATTTCCAGCCCCAGGCCGTGGCCGGTGGAATGCGTGAAGAGGTGATCGAGTTGGCGCTTGGCCAGCGCCCGGCGCGCGGTCCGGTCAATCGCTCCGGCCCGCACGCCGGGCCGCACCGCCGCGACCGCTTCCTGCTGGGCTTCAGCGACCGCCCGGTAGAACAACCGATGCCGGCGCCGGGGGGAACCCACTGCCAGGACTCGGGTCATGTCGCTCGCGTAGCCACGAAGGCTTGCGCCCATATCTATTAATAGTAATGCACCCGGGCAAATTCTTGCGGAGGTGGGCCGGGCGTGGGGGAGGGCGGCGCGGGGACCGGCCGCCACAATCGTGTCAAATGCGGGCCCCTCCGCGCCCAGCCGGCGCATCTGGTACTCGATTTCCGCGGCCAGTTCGTTCTCCGTCGTTTTGCCCACGCGCACGGAGCGCAGCGACCGTTCGAGAGCAGCGGAGTTGAGCCGCGCCGATTCGCGAATCGCCGCAACCTCCTCGGGCGATTTCACCATGCGGCGCCGCTCGACGAGGCCTTCGGTGGGAACCAGCTCGGGACGGCCGTCCAGGAGCTCCGCCAGTTGCGTGTACGCCCGGTAGCCGATGCGGGCGGCCTCGAAGCCGGTGCGGCGCCTGGCCAGCCGCCGCAACGCGCGGGCGGCGGCGGGAAGCAGCGCGCTCTTTTCCACTCGCACGCGGCAATCCGGCATCGCGCTCTCTTCGTGGGCCTGCACCTCGTAGCGAGGATCGGTGAACAGCACGGACCGCGCGTCCGCGCCGAGGATCAGCAAGCCGTTACTGCCGGTAAATCCCGTCAGATAGCGGATATTGGGCAGGTGCGAGACGAGCAGCGCGTCCACGGACAGCCCGGCCAGTTCCGCAGCCGCGCGGGCGCGGCGGGCGGGCAGCGCATTATTGGCCACGAGACAGATCCTGAGCGAGCAGCAGCGCGCGGCGCGACAACTCGTCGGCCTGGCGCAGATCATTCTCTTTAAGCGCCGCTTCCGCCTGATCCAGAAAGGCCTGGACCCGCGCAAACGTCTCGCGCTGTGCGTCGCGCAGCGGCCGCGTGGCGAACTCGCCCAGGATCTTCAGCGTGCGGCCGCGCCGCGATGCCACGTCGCGGATGATCCGGCGGCGTTCCGCCTCCGATTCCACAGGGCGAATCCGGGGACGCGGGAAGTCGGCGGACGGCGTCGCGGGCAGTGGAGCAGAAGGGGCGGCCGCCGTTGGGGGAGCAGGGCGCGCGGCCGTGCGGGCCGCGGGGGGAGGCGCCGGCGGCGGCTCCACCGGCTTCACCATGACAATCGCCCGTTCGTCCAGGGGTTGCGGTTTGGGGAGGTACACGCGGGTCTGCGCCTCCGCCATCGGCGGCTCGGGGGTGGCGGCCGGACGGTAAGGCGTGGTCTGGGAAGTCTTGGGCGCGGGGGGAACGGCCGCGCTCTTGGGTTTGCGGGACGCGCAGGCGGACACGAGCGCCAGCCCCATCAGCAATGCGGCCTCGACTTTTCGCCCTGACCTCATCCTCTCGCCCGCCTCAAACCAGCGCTCCCGCCAGCGGAAGGCACACCACGAACGTCGTTCCCCGGCCCAGTTTGCTGGAAAATCCGATTCTACCACCGTGCAACTGCACCATCCGGTAGGTCAACGCCAGCCCAATACCCGAACCGCGTTCTTTCGTGGTGAAGAATAACTGGAAAATCTTCGCCTCGACCTCCGGCGGGATTCCGGCTCCCGTGTCGCTGACGCGGATTTCCACCTCTTCGCCCTCCTCACCGGAAGGGGGACGTATGGCGGTTTCCAGCCGCAGCACTCCCCCGTCCGGCATCGCCTCGATCGCGTTGACGACCAGGTTGAGAAGCGCCTGCTTCAGCAGGTCGGGATCGGCATTGATCACCGCGCCGCGCGCTTGGAAGGCCGTCTCCAGGCGGACCCCCGCCGCCTCCGCCTGCGGCCGCGTCAGCGCGGCAAGCTCCTCGACCAGACCATCGAGCGGCGTCTCGGCAAGCTTGAGGTCCAGGGGGCGATTGAAGTCGAGAAAGGTCTTTACCACGCGGTCCAGCCGCAGAATCTCTCCGGCAATCACTTCGAGCTGGGGTTGGACCTCCGCATCTCCCCGCGCCAGCTTCAGCTTGGCCAGCTCCAAGTGCATGCGCATCGCGTTGAGCGGGTTCTTGACTTCATGCGCCACGCCGCCCGTGATCCGGCTGATCGCCGTGAGGCGTCCCGCGAGTTGGAGCTGCCCTTCGAGCTGCCGGCGGACCTCCGGGTCGCGCAGCCGCACCAGGAACCCCGCCGGACGGCGCTCGCTGGCTGCCAGCGGTTCGACCGAAAGCAGCGCGTGGACCGGCCCGCTCTCGGGATCGCCGGCGATCCTGACCCGGACATCGCGCAGCGTGGCGCCCGTTTCGGCGGCCTGCTCGAGAAAAGGCGTCACCGGGGACTGGGCGTCGAACACCTCCTCCAGACGGCGGCCGGTCACCTCCGCCCGTTTCCGCCGCAGAAACTTCTCCAGGGCGCCCGAGGCCACCACGACCACCCGGTCACGGTCGAACACCAGGATCGCTTCTTCCAATTGATCCAGAAAGCGCTCGAAATTCCCCAACTGTTGTCCCAGCAGGTTGACTTTGGACAACACCGCTCCGAACTCATCCTGTCTCCCGGCCCGGGCGCGGTCCTCCGCGACATACTCGCCGCGCGTGAAATTGTCGAGGAGCTGGGACACGCGGCTCAAGGGGCGGAAAGCGTAACCGGAGAAAACCAGCGCACCCACGATCGATCCCAAAATGGACAGCAGCGACAGGACGCCCGCTTCCTGGAGGTCGTCTAACACGTCCTGCCGGATCAGGGCAGGGTAGACAACCACGCGAACCGACAGCACCGGGCCGCGGTCCTCGGCGGCCAGCAGTTCTTGCAGTTGGTAGAAGCGGGGACCGCTCTCCGCGCGCAGGACTTCGAGTTTGGGACCGATCAGCGCCAGCCGGCGCCAAATCGCCGCCCCAGGCGAACTTTGTTCGTCCGGCGCCAGCTCCCGGTAATCGGAGTAGGCGGGAAACGGTGTGCCCGGGCTCCGCGAGTAATCCGTGGACAGCAGGACGAGGCCCTGCCGGTCGCAGACGGCGATCTCCAACAGGCCGCTGCCGGAGACGGACATGATCTTCAGCAGGCTTGCCGCCAGCTCTTCGTTTTCGCGGACCGCTTCCTCCGGGCTGGCGCCGCGCAGGGATTCCACAGCCCGCGCCACGGTATCGGCCGCCAGCCGGTTGAGCGTTTCCGCCCGGCGGCGGACGAACTGGAATTGCTTGTCGGTCTGGTTTACCAGGTACAGCGCGGACAGCGTCGTGGTCAGCCCGGCCACGAGCAAAACCGTGAGGAGCGTCAGGCTGGCGCGGCGGCTCACGGGCTACCTCGCCGGGGGCGGACCCGGGTCTCGCGCCACAGCCCCGCGCCCAGCCCGAGACCACTGCCCTTCCTTGGGTCGCAACCGCATTTGAGTCAGGTGTACCACATACGCGGCGGTCCCGCAGTGGCCCTCGACAGCGTCAACCGGCCCGCTGAAGAGGCCGGCCGAAAACCCGATATAATGGCGAGCACTTTCCGTGGATATGCGCTGGACCTGTTGCCAACTGGGCTTGCTGCTCGCCGCCGCCGGCGCCTGGGCCGGAGACAACTTCGAGTTGTTCGAAAAGAAGGTCCGGCCGCTGTTCGTCGCCAAGTGCCACGACTGCCACGGCGTCAAGCTCCAGATGGGGGGCCTGAATCTGGCCACCGCGGAGGGCTTTCGCAAGGGCTCGGCCGGCGGCCCGCTGGTCGACGAGGGCGATCCCGCGAAGAGCCGGCTGCTCGTGGCGCTCAGTCACACGGGGAAAGTCAAGATGCCCCCGGCGGCCAAGCTGAGCGATGGGGAGATCGCAGCGGTGCGGGAATGGATTGAAGCGGGCGCTCCTTGGCCGGAAACCGCCGCGGCCCCATCCGCAGGCGGCGGCGTCTTTTGGTCCTTTGCGCCACTCGCCCCGGCGGCGCCGCCCGCGGTTCGGAACCCGGCCTGGGCGCGCAACGAGGTCGACCGCTTTATCCTGGCGCGCCTGGAAAGCGAAGGACTCTCCCCCGCGCCGCCGGCGGACCAGCGGACGTGGCTGCGCCGCGTCACTTACGATTTAACCGGCCTGCCGCCCACCGAAGCGGAGATCCGCGCGTTCCTTGCCGATGCGTCCCCCCAGGCGCGGGCGCGTGTGGTCGACCGGCTGCTGGCCTCGCCCCGCTATGGCGAACGCTGGGGCCGCCACTGGCTCGACGTCGCCCGTTATGCCGATTCTACTGGCGCGGACGAAGACCACCGTTATCCGCACGCCTGGCGTTACCGGGACTACGTCATCGACGCGTTCAATCGCGACTTGCCTTTCGACCAGTTCATGCGCGAGCAGGTGGCCGGCGACCTGCTGCCTTCGTCCGAACCGGACGGGGTGAACCGCCGCGGGCTGATCGCCACCGGATTCCTGGCCCTGGGACCAAAGCTCATTGCCGAACAGGATAAGGTGAAAATGTTCTACGACATCGTCGACGAGCAGATCGATGTCGTCGGGCGCGCCTTCCTCGGCCTTACCCTCGCTTGCGCCCGTTGCCACGACCACAAGTTCGACCCCATCTCCACGCGCGATTACTACGCGCTGGCGTCCATTTTCGCCAGCACGCGGCAACTGGCCAAACTGGAAGGCACGGTGTCGCAACTGCTGTTTGTGCCCCTGGCCGGTCCGGAAGAGACGGCTCGCTGGCAAGCGCACAAAGGGAAGGTGGAAGACAAGCAAAAGGAGATGGACGAGCTTTTGGCCGAGGAGGGCGCCAGGTATCGCGGCCGGCTGGCGCCGGAAATCGCGGCGTATATGCTGGCGGCGCGGGCGGTGTACCAGGATGGCGGCGAGCCGGCGCGAGTCGCCGCCGACCGCGGGCTGGATGCCGCCCTGCTGGCGCGCTGGGTGGAGTACCTGAAGCCTACCAAAGAACGCCGGGCGCACCTGGAAGAGTGGTATCACGCGCCGGAGCCCGAAGCCGCCGCGGGGCGGTACCAGGAACGTTTTCTGGCGACCGCCCGCGAACGCGACGAGGCGCGCGCGCAATGGAAGCGCGCGGTGGAGGATGCCAAGGCGCGGGGCCAGACCCCGCCCGAACCTCCCCGTTTTCTCGCGGGGGAGAACCGCTTCTACTCCGAGACCGTGGCTGCCAAAGGTCCGCTGGCCCTGCCGGAGGAGAACCGCGAGGCGCATCTCAGCGAGGCCGCCCGCGCCCGTCTTCAAGCCTTGCAAGCGGAGTTGAAGACGCTCCGGGCGGCCGCTCCGCCCGATCCTCCCTTGGCGTGTGCGGTCGTGGAAGGCGAACCCGTCACGCAGCACGTGTTCGTGCGCGGCAACCCGGAGGCGAAAGGCGAGGCCGTCCCCAAACGTTTTCCGGCGGCGCTGGCGGGCGATCGCCAGCCGCCGATCGCCGCTGGCTCCGGCCGCCGCGAACTGGCCGCGTGGCTGTCCAGCCCGGCCAACCCGCTAGTCGCGCGCGTCATCGTCAACCGGCTGTGGCAGTGGCACTTCGGCGAAGGACTGGTGCGGACGCCCAGCAACTTCGGCCGCCTGGGTGACAGACCCGTGCATCCGGAACTGCTGGACTACCTGGCCGCGCGGTTCGTCAGGGAGGGATGGTCCCTTAAGCAGATGCACCGGCTTCTGGTGCTCTCCAGCGCCTACGGCATGAGTTCGCAAGCCAGTCCCGCCGCCCTCGCCAAAGACCCGGAGAACCGGCTCTGGTCGCATTTCCTCCGGCGCCGCCTGGCCGTCGAGGAGATCCGTGATTCCTTGCTGGCCGCCGACGGCAGCCTGGATCTGACGATGGGCGGATCCCTCCAGGCCGGCGAGGGCACCGACCAGGAATTCGCCGAAGCGAGGAAGAGCTTGAATCCCGACGAGGTCACCCGGCGGCTGGTGTACCTGCCGCTGCGCCGCTCGAACTTGCCGAGCCTGCTGAACTTGTTCGACTTTGGCGACGCCACCACCTCCTCCGAAGGGAGGACGCAGACCAACGTCGCGCCGCAGGCGCTCTTCATGATGAACAGCCCGTTCGTGGCCGCGCGGGCGGGCAATCTGGCCAGGCAACTGCTGGCGGGCGGGGGAAGGTCCGACGCAGAGCGCGTCGCGCAGGCGTACTACCGGATCTTGAGCCGGCCGCCGGAACCGGAAGAGACCGGGCAAGCCCTGGCTTACCTCGACGGCTTCCCCGGTGGGGCACGCCAAACCGCCTGGAGCAGTTTCTGCCGCGCGCTGATGGCATCGAACGAGTTTTTGTACCTTTTTTAGGAGCGACGGATGATTCTTGCTACGCCGGAAGCGCCCCGCCTATCCCGCCGCCACCTGTTGCGGCGCGCGGCTTGCGGGTTCGGCCTGCTGGGCCTGCGATCCTTATTGGCGGAAGGCGCGCCGGCCCCCAACCGCGGCCACCCTTTGGCGCCGAAACCTCCGCACTTTGCGCCGCGGGCCAAACGCGTGATCTTTCTGTTCATGCACGGCGGCCCGTCCCACATGGACACTTTTGACCCCAAGCCGCGCCTCTCTCGGGACCACGGTAAGCCGCTGCCTTTCAAACGTCCGCTAACCTTTGCCGAGGGGAGCACCGGGGGCTTGTTCAAATCGCCCTGGGAGTTCCGCCGCTACGGGGAAAGCGGGCTGCCCGTGAGCGACCTGTTTCCGCACGTGGCTAGGCACGCCGACGATTTGTGCATTCTGCGGTCGATGGTCGGCGACAGCGTCGCCCATGGCGGCGCCGTATTGCAACTCCACACCGGCTCGAACACCTTTACCCGCCCCAGCATGGGCTCCTGGGTGGTTTATGGATTGGGAACGGAAAACCAGAACCTGCCGGCCTTTATCACCGTCAAGCCCGGCCTGTCTCACGGGGGCGCGAAGAACTGGAGTTCCGGCTTCCTGCCGGCCGCGTATCAGGGTACGGCGGTCGGGCATGGCGGCGTCAAGATCGACGACCTGAAAGACCCGATCGAGTTCTTGCGCAACGCGGGTTTGACTCCCGAACAGCAGCGGTATGAACTGGACATGATTCAGCAGATGAACCGCCGCGCCGCAGAACGCTGGGATCATGATCCCGAACTCGAGGCGAGGATTCAGGCGTTCGAACTGGCGTTCCGCATGCAAACCGAGGCTCCGGAAGCCTTCGACCTGACCGGCGAGAGTCCAGCGACGCTCCAGTTATATGGCATGGATGAGCCCGAGACTCGCGACTTCGGGTGGCAGTGCCTGATGGCGCGCCGTCTGGCCGAGCGGAACGTGCGGTTCATCCAGGTGAACCACGAGTACGGCCCGGGCAATGAGGTGGGCTGGGACGCGCATTCGGAGTTGATTCGCCTCCACACCCGCACCGCGCGGATGGTGGACAAGCCGATTGCGGGCTTACTTGCCGATCTGAAGGCGCGAGGTCTGCTGCGGGACACGCTGGTGGTGTGGGGCGGCGAATTCGGCCGCACGCCCATTTCCCAGGCGGGCGATGGGCGTGACCACAACCCCTACGGCTACTCGATGTGGATGGCCGGGGGAGGAGTGAAGGGCGGCTTTGCGTACGGCGCCACGGATGAGTTCGGCTACTACGCGGTGGAGGACCGGATGCATATCCACGACCTCCACGCCACGATGTTGCACCTGCTCGGCCTGGACCACGAGCGGTTGACTTATTTCCACGGCGGACGCCATCACCGCCTGACGGACGTAGCGGGACAGGTCGCTTTGAAGATTTTGGCCTGATGCGAAAACCGCGAGCGGGGAGCCGGGATGCCCGGCCGGCCAGGCTGGTAGGCGGCGCATCGCCCGCCGCGGCGCGCACGCCAGGAAAAACGGCGGCCGGCCTCTCCAGGCCGGCCGCCGAAGGGTTCGCTTTTCTTTCGGAGAATGCCTATTTGCGGGTGACCGACCGCCGGCGTCCCCAGACTCCCAGACCGAGCAAGGCGCCACCGATGAGCAGCGCTGACATCGGCTCAGGAATCGGATTGGTCGCCTCGAGGAAATCCATTTGGAGGTCAAATGACGCCGGGCCCGACATCGACATCAGGACCGCCGTGATATTGGTTAAGGTCGCGCCCGAGCCAGTAGGGACGAAAGACGCGAAGGGCAGGAAGGTTTGGGTAAACGGAACCAAAGTCCCCAAACCAGGGGTCGTAAAGCTCGCAGTCGAATAATTAGAGGCATCGGTGTAGAGCCGGAGATCGACCGATACAACTAGATCGGAGCGGTTGCTGATGAGAATTCCCGTATTGGTTCCTCCGCCGGTCAAATCCACGGAATAATTAGTGAAGTTCAGCGTGGCGCCAGAGTCTCCGTCCCACCAGATCAACAACGAGCTCACCACGGAGGCCCCGGTGCTGTAACTCAATATGGAGGGCTCCGAAATATTCGCATCGACATTCGCGATCCCGCTGCCAACGGTACGGGTTAGTTCCACGGACCGAAATCCGCCGATGGCGTTGGCGCCCGTCGCGACGCTGTTGAATCCAGGCAAGGGATTCGACCCCCCGGGGCCGACCTGCAAGAACTGCGACGTATTGAAATTATCGATCAGAACGGGCGCTGCGGACAAACCTACCGCGCCCGCCACGGCCAATACCAAGGCTCGAAGCACACCAGC
>Ga0272446_1003285_pt1 | contig 20621 bp, 14 predicted proteins | sample YNPCB0061_FD_194587 | JGI IMG/M metagenome (GOLD analysis project Ga0272446, IMG submission 194587) | Hot spring microbial mat communities from Yellowstone National Park, WY, United States - YNP-CB-006-1 | ecosystem: Environmental > Aquatic > Thermal springs > Hot (42-90C) > Sediment | place...
ATTTTTTGCAAACCGATGCCGCCATCAACCCCGGCTCCAGTGGCGGGCCGTTGGTCAACCTCAACGGCGAGTTGATCGGAGTCAACACCGCCATTGCCTCGCCCTCCAAGGCAAGTGCTGGCGTGGCCTTTGCCATTCCTAGCAACTTGATTAAAGAGATCGGCCTTCAACTCCTCGAAAAGGGACGGGTGGTACGCGGCTATCTGGGGGCCCAATTGGCTATCGGGCTGGATTTGAATGAGGCACTGAAGATGGGATTAGACAAAGCCCAAGGCGCTCTGGTCGATGCCGTCATGCCCGACAGCCCTGCCGCCCGAGCGGGCCTGCGACGCGGCGATGTCATTCTCACTCTCGATGATGAACCGGTCCTGAACGACAATCAGTTTATCAACCGCATCAGTAGTCTACCACCCGGCCGACGCGTTCAGATGACCATCTGGCGTGACCGGGCGAAAAAAACCATTGAGGCCATCATTGGCGATTGGAGTGGAGTGCGCCGTTGAGAGGCAACAGACAGGAAAGGTCTCGGTCGCTTACTCTTCCGAACTGCCGCGGCCGCGCACCACAAAGTAGACGATGATCAGAACGATCAACAGCGGAATACCGATCCACAGACCATATTCGATGTAAAACTGATAAGCGGACTGAAAAACGCCAAACATTCCGGTTCTCCTTGATAAGTCGTCTCTCGTTCGTTAGCAAGCCAATCGACTAACCAGCGGAAGGGGTCTCAGTATTCTGGTCACTCGAAAAGGACGACGTTTTTCTAGAATCCACGACGATTACTAGCAAGGAGTGAACACCCGAGATTTTTCAATTTTTTTGCAACGACTCCTCAGGAACCGGACGCTTCTTGGTCTTCGAGCTTCGCTTCACTGCTGCGGCCAAAGAGCAGCCGCGCTAGCAGCAGCCCCAGGAGGTAGGCAACGACCACGAGGCCCACGCCGGAGAAAAACATCAAAAAATCGCGTCGATTCAGCGGACGTAGAAGCGCTTCGGCCTCGTCGTGATCTTTGCCCTGAGCCGGCAGAGCCACCAATTCCACATTTACCGTCGGCAAAGCATCGCCGGAAGGCGGTGGTGGAGGCAGCGGGACGTTGGGCTTAGGCCGAGATTTCTGTCGCTCGGACTCTTTGCCTCGTTTCCCGGGCCTGGGGACAGCGGACTCTTTGCCTCGTTTCTCGGTCGGAGAGACAGCAGCAGCGGGACGGGGCGGCGGCGGCGGGGCAGCAGCCGGCAGCGTCCCCGAAGCCGGTTTTCCCCCCGCCACATTCACCACCGGCGTCGTCGGTACTCCTGCTCCTGCCGCTGCCGCCGCTCGCGTCTCTTCTTGGTCGAGTTCCCGCAAGTACGAGGCCATCTCGGGATCAAGGTCGGGACTGGATGGTTGGGCGGCCCCTGCAGCGAGAAACACTTCCAAGGCGCTGGCGGCTCGTGCCGGCGTGGGGTAACGGCCCTCGGGGGTCTTGGCCATCATCCAGTTGACGATCTGTTGCAGGCCGTCGGGGATGGCGGGGTTGAACTGACTCAGAGGTCGTGGCGGTTCGCTAGCATGTCGGATCATCTGGCTGATGATGTTGGAATCGGGGAAGGGAGGTTGCCCCGCGAGCAGGTGATACAAGACACAGCCCAGAGAGTAGATGTCGGCCCGGATGTCAGTGCTACGCGGATCGCGGGCCTGCTCGGGGGCCATGTAATCTGGCGTCCCCAGCAACACCCCTTCGCCGGTGAGGCCCGAATCCATCGCGTTGCCCTCTTCTTCCATGACGCGGCCTAGGCCAATATCAAGAATCTTCAGCGTACAAGACAAGGTGCTAGTCCCGGGCGGCGGGGTCAGCATCAGATTGCTGGGCTTCAGATCGCGATGGACCAGCCCTTGCTCATGGATGTGTTGTAAGCCCTGCAAGGCTTGATAGATCAGATGGGCGGCCTCGGCCGGCGGCAGGCTTTTGCGTTTGGCTAACACCTCTTCGAGGGTTTCGCCCAGGAGATATTCCATAACGAGGTAGTGCAGGTCGCCGGCCTGCCCGACCTGAAACGTGCGCACGATGTTAGGATGGCGTAATCGCGTCGCCAGCTTCGCCTCCCGCTGAAAGCGAGCCAGCAAGGTCGCGTCCTTGGCTTTGCTGGGCGGCAAAACCTTGATGGCCACGATCTGCCCCAGTTTGTACTGGGCCTTGTAGACGCCCGCCATCCGTCCTTTGCCTAACCGATCAAGAATCTTGTAATCGTTGAGGAAAAAGCCATCGGCATGCCCTCGGGCCAGCAACTGCGCCTGATACTCCGTCACATATTTGTTCGCCACCATCCACGAGGCAAACTTGACCAAGTTGTTGGCCTGATCCTTGGCCTCGGCGTTCCACCGCGCCAACATCGCTTTGGCTTCTTCGAGCGAAAGCAATCGACTACGCAGCAAAAGGCCATAGACGTTTTGAACCGTCAAGTCCATGGATCGGTACCCGAGGGACACGAACAACAACAGATACAGTTACTCTATCATCTTCAGCACTGCCTGCAACCACGGTCGGCTAGCAAGCATCCGAGCCGGAGCGATCCACCCACTGCAAACGCCTGGCACGAGAGTTGCTGCGTAGACAGCCTCTCTTGAGTTGGGCAGGTGTTTTCGAGTAGAGAATTACAACCAGAGGAACAATTCTCTTACCCGCACAGGCCAAGGCTCTCATGACAAATCGAGATGGCTTCGACCTTCCGCTGAGTTTGCCGCGTCGTCTGATCTGCGATTATTTGCATGCCGCCCGGCAGGTGCCGACGGTGAGCGTGGAACGGCTGTTGGACCTGTCACCTCTGCAGCAGGCACGGCAGAAGCTGTCAAGCCGGCCCGGCTGGTGCGCGTTGTTTACCAAAGCCTGGGCCTGCGTGGCCATCCAACGCCCGGAACTGCGTCGCTCTTTTTTATCTTTTCCTTACGAACGGCTTTATCAACACCCGCAGAGCACCGCCTCGATTGCTATCGAACGCGATTACGAAGGAGAACCGGCGGTCTTTTTTTTGCCGATCACGCGCCCCGAGACACGCAGCTTGGCCGAGCTGGATCATCGCATTCAGGATTTTCGCTTCTGTCCTCTAGATGCCCGCGGGCATCTGCGGCGACATTTGGCCCAGGCGCGTCGGCCTGCCTGGTTGCGGCGCTGGATTTATTGGCTGGGCAGCAACACGCGCGGCGTCTGGCGCGACCGTTACTTTGGTACCTTTGGTGTTTCCTCTTATGCCCATCTGGGGGCCCAGTCCATGGGGCCGCTCACCGTCCTTACCTCAACTTTATCTTATGGCCGGGTCGAAAACGATGGCCGCTGTTTGACGCGAGTGAGTTACGATCACCGCGTGCTGGACGGAGGCTCCATTGCGCGAGCGTTGAACGAGTTGGAAGCAGTGCTCAACAAGCAGCTGTTGGCGGAACTGGTCGATTACGCGCCCCGCGCTAGGCCTTGCGATGCAGTGCTTTGTCCCGAAGGCTCAAATGAATTGACAACCCCAGACCGCTGGTTACACTAGAAAAGGTTCCTGTCCTCCGCCAGGATCCCTTTACACCCCTTGTCACGATCCCCGTACAACACGCAAACCAAAGGTGTGTCGATGGCCAGTAAGAAACGCGATGGGGGCGGGTCGAATCTCGGCCTGATTATCACCCTGGTCTTCTTCGTCCTCACGACCGTGATACTCGGCGTGACCACTTACATGGGTTTCTCCGAACTCGAAGCCAAAGAAAAAGCCAAACGCGACGCGGAAACCAAATTGGCAGACCGTGACAAGGAACGCAATTGGTGGCGTTTCATGGCCCAGGTCTTGCAGACTTACATCGGTGAAGGCAAAGTCGTCGGCACCACCCCCGCGGAGTTGGCTCTGCTCAAGGATCAATTTGACCAGGACACCTTGCCGTTTAGCGGCGAAGGCAAAGCCGAGTTTGCTACCCTAGTCAAAGAATTCGACAAAACCATGCTGTGGCGAAAGTCCGACGCTCCCGTGGCCACCTTCAAAAGCATCTTGGCTAAAAAAGATGCCGACTATTTGGCCCTGGGTAAGCAGTTAGCCGAAGCTCGGGAGCAAATGGCGGCGGAGAAAGATCGGGCGGATAAGGCCGATGCAGCGGCCAAGCTAGCCAAGAAAACCTACGATGCCCAGATTGCCAAACTGTCCGAGGAAGCCAAAAAAGGGCTTGTGGACATCGGTTCGACCAACGAAACGTTGCGTGCGGAACTCACCGCCGCCAACGAGGCCAAGAACAAAGCCCTGGCGGCGATGGCCGGTGCTCAGTCCGAGGTCGAGCGTCTACGCAAAGCGGAAGTAGCAGCCAAGACAGAGATAGCTAATCTGCGTCGCGATCTGAAGAACCTTCGCGAAGAACTTCTCAAAAAGACCGATCAACTGACCATCCTCAAAGAACGCACCGGCATGGATACGAACCAGATCGAAGCTCAGATGCTCGATCGCAATGCGGTTGCCGCCCTAAATGCCTGGAATAAAGATTGGCAGATCGTTGACATCGACCGCTTCGGCCGAAACTACATGATCAATCTAGGCAGTGCCGATGGTTTACGTCCTCAGACGACCTTTAGCATTCATGAGAAGGGGCCTGATGGGAAACTCAACCCCGTGCCCAAAGGTACGCTGGAGGTGATCGAAGTACGAGGCCCCAAACTCGCCCGCGCGCGGTTGTCTTCTGTGCGGAACGCGGCTGCTAACCCGGTACTCAAAGGAGACTACCTGTTCAATGCCACCTGGGATCCCAGCCGTAAAAAACGCGTTGCCATCGCGGGAGTTGTGGATCTCAACGATGAACGCTCTGACACGACGCAGGAGTTTCTCCGCTTGCTTCGCCGTCAGGGTGTTGAGATCGACGCCTACATCGATACCACAGGTGATGCTCCCAAAATCCAAGGCACCGTTACCAACCGCACCGACTATGTCATCATGGGTGATTCTTTGGATTATGTCAATCATCCCAAGGCTCGGGGTGCTGATGCCGCCGCCTTCCGTCGGGATTATGACCGCCTGCAAAAAGAGATGCGTGACCAGGCCAACGCCCATGCCATCCCTGTCTTGTCCATTCGCCGTTACCTCGAGATGATCGGCTACACGCCGCCGGCAGCGATCAAGCGACCGGAACGATAATCTTATCCTTTGTTGTAAGGCCGAGCCATTTCTACCTGATTGTTTCCCCTGAAGGGTGATCGACAGACAGATCCCCTCCAGGGGTTTTGTATCTCCACAGACCAATCCCTTTTCTGGAGCGATGGCATACCGAGGGCAATCGATCTTCGACGATTTTGCCGCTTGTGCTGAGATAAAACGTTGCTTTTGAGAGGGCGAGGCGATTGCTCTGTGGTGGAAATTCGGTAATATGGGACAGATGAGACGTTTAGCGATTCTGGGGTAATCGCATGGTCTTTGTCGTCCCCTCAGCCCCAAAGGGGTCCCACTGCTCCTCCACAGAGCAAGGTTAACAACATGCGTCGGGTTGTGGTCACAGGGATCGGAGTGGTCGCTCCCAATGGAATCGGCAAGGAAAACTTCTGGAATGCCTGCATCCAGGGACAAACAGGCGTTCGTCCCATCACGAGTTTTGATGCCTCGGGTCATCCTGTCCAAATCGCTGCCGAAGTGCCCGACTTCGATCTCTCTGCTTACCTCCCCGCTGCCCATCGCAAAAGCCTGAAAATCATGGGCCGCGCCGCTCGTTTCACCGTGGCCGCGGCCGGTTTGGCCGTCCAAGACTCGGGTTTGGACTGGGGTCGGGAAAACCCCGAAACGATCGGCGTGGTCATGGGCACCGGCATTGTGCCGGTTGATCTGCCCGAGGTGACTCCGTTGCTCCGTCGCGCCTGGGGCGAGGATGGTTCGTTGCACACCGATCAGCTCGGACGCCAAGGCCCTCAAGCTCTGTTTCCTTTGTGGTTGCTCAAATATCTGCCCAACATGACGGCTGCTCATGTGTCGTTGATTCACAATGCCCAGGGGCCTAACAGCACGATCACCACCGCATGTGCGGCCGGTACCCAAGCCGTTGGCGAAGCCTTTCGACTGATTGCCCGTGGCGATGCCGAGATCATGCTGGCCGGCGGCGGCGACTCTCGTGTGGATCCGTTGCTTCTGCTGGCCTATTCCGCCCTTGGGGCGCTAAGCCCAGCGAACAAACCAGCGCCCCAGGTGTCGCGACCGTTCGACGCCCAACGCGATGGCTTTGTCCTAGGCGAAGGGGCCGGCGTCTTGGTTTTGGAGGAACTCGAACGCGCCAAACGCCGCGGAGCCACCATCTACGCCGAGGTTCTTGGACTGGGTACTTCGTTTGATGCCTATTCCGTGACCAAGCCCGATCCCCAAGCCCGCGGTGCCGCCCGAGCTATCAAATGGGCCTTAAATGAAGCACGCGTTGCTCCTGCTGATGTTGATTACATCAATGCCCACGGCACTAGCACACGTCTGAATGATCAAATGGAAACCATTGCTATCAAACAAGTATTCGGCGAAAATGCACGCCGGTTACCCGCATCAAGCATCAAGTCGATGATCGGTCATTTGATCGGTGCCGCCGGTGCAGTCGAGGCCGCTGCCTTGGCGTTGTCCTTGAGTACGGGCGTGCTGCCCCCCACCATCAACCAAACGACTCGTGATCCGGTCTGCGATTTGGACTATGTTCCCAATCAGGCCCGCGAAAAGCCCATCCGCGTTGCTCTCTCGACGAGCTTCGGCTTCGGGGGGCAAAATGCCGCCCTGGTCATGCGTCGCTTTGTGGGCTGAAACTCATTTGGCCGTCGCTGCGGGGGTGGTGTCTAGTTGCAACGCATGCACCAGGATGCCATAGATTTTGCGGACCTCGTCCAGATCGTATTCCACAGCGTCGATGGCTGCCTCGCTGCCGTGCAGTTGCAAAAAACGCCACTGCGTGCCGCTGGTCACCGCGCCGTAGACCGCCTGTTCGTCGTGGTTGAAGCGTTGTGCTGCGACCATCGCCGCCAAACATTGTGGCAAGCCGGCCAGAATATTTTCATTCTTTGCTTCGATGATGATCACGGCTGGTGCTTCGATAAAAATTTGATTAGGGGTGCGTGTGAGAATAAAGTCGCACCAGCCCATCAAGCCCACTTCTGGGTCAACATCAAATCGCACACCAGAAAACAGAGATACACGATCTGCATAAGCAAACTTCAGTTCGGTCAAAAGCGGCGCGATCAACAGTTCGGAACGGGCTTTTTCCGTTCCCATCCACACGGCTAGATTGCGATTGCGCTGTAACAAATGCTCCAAAGCACCAGGCGGCTCCACCTCTTGCACTTGTGCAAACAGATTCTGCGGTTGATGAAACTCCAGGCGAAAGCGCTGAATGACCTGCGGCAAGGTGAAATCGGAGTAGGCCATCGTTTTCGTCTCCCGCGGCAAGAATCACAGCTGTAGCGGCGTTTGCCAGGCTTGGCGTAACTCGTCCAGCGACGCCCAGATGAGCCATTCGCCGCTTCGGCCTGCCATGCGGACGCGCGGTTGCTCCACCACGCTGCCCAGTTGGGTCAACGGCAATCCAGCCAGGGCCGACTCCAACGCCGCTGCCTGAGTCGGCCTGACCTCCAGGAGGAAACGCGAAGGGGACTCGGCAAATAGCGCGGTCAGGTCGTCCAGGTCGGCGTTGCCCAGGCTAGTGAGGTCAGCTCCCAAGCCACCGGCAAAGGCCATCTCGGCCAGGGCGACGGCTAGCCCGCCTTCGCTGAGGTCGTGACAGGAGCGTACCAGCCCAGCCCGAATGGCTTGATACAAACCCGAGAACAACTGCGGGGCAAGGGCCAGATCGGGCCGGGGCACCGGGCCACCAGCCGCTCCCGTGACCCGATGCAGGAATGAACCGGCCAGGGCCGCGCTCGTCGTTCCCAACAGGTAGATCAGGTTGCCGGCCTCTTTCAAATCCATGCTCACACAGAGCCGAACATCAGGCACATCACCAAGTGCCGAGATGAGGAGCGTGGGCGGAATGACGATGCGTTGCCCGGGTGCATTGTATTCATTCTTGAGGCTATCCTTGCCACTGATAAACGGCGTGCGATAGGCCAAGGCCACCTCGCGGCAGGCTTCGGCGGCTAGCACCAGCGAGCCGAGAACCTCGGGCCGATCGGTATTGCCCCAGCAGAAATTGTCCAAAATGGCCACACGCCGGGGATCGGCCCCGACGGCCACCACGTTACGCACAGCCTCGTCGAGGGCACAGGCAGCCATCGCCCAGGGGTCCAGATCGCCATAGCCCGGGCACAGGCCGCAGCCGATCGCCAAACCATGCGTTTGGCCCAGCACTGGCGCGAGGACGGCAGCATCGGAGGGGCCTAGCTCGTGGCTACCCACCAGAGGCTTGAGGACGCTGCCGCCCTGTACCTCGTGGTCGTATTGTCTTATGATCCACTCCTTGCTCGCCACGCTCGGATGGGCCAAGATGGCCTTGAGCAGCTCATTGGCTTCGCGGGGTGTACCAGCTCGGGGCACGACCGCAGGCGGCGACCATTCCGCTTGCCGGAGTACGGCGGGTCGGCCGTGGTGCAGAAAATGCAAATCGAGTTGGCCGACCGTTTGGCCCTGATAACGCAGATGCAATTGGCCGGTCGCTTCAAAGCGGCCCAGGGCCACGGCTTCGACGCCCTCGCTGGCACACAAGTCGCGCAGGGCCGGCCAGTTCTCGGGGGGCACAGCCAGGATCATGCGTTCTTGCGATTCACTAATCCAAATTTCGGTATAACTCAACCCTTCATATTTCAGCGGGGCACGCTCCAGCTCCACCGTCGCGCCGAGTTTTTCGGCCATCTCGCCAATGGCGCTGCTAAAGCCGCCCGCGCCGCAATCGGTGATGGCGTGATACAAGCCCGCATCGCGTGCTTGCAGGAGCACATCTAGCAACTTCTTTTGCGTGATGGGGTTGCCGATCTGCACTGCCCCGCCGGACACCTTCTCACTCTCGTCGGTCAGTTCGGCCGAGGAAAACGTCGCACCGTGGATGCCATCACGGCCCGTGCGTCCGCCGACCGTCACGATCAGGTCGCCGGCCTGGGCCGCTTTGCTTGCCCGCTGCACGGGAAGCAGGCCGACCGTACCACAAAACACCAGCGGATTGGCCACGTACCGCTCATCAAAGTAGACCGCGCCGTTGACCGTGGGGATGCCCATACGGTTGCCATAGTCACGCACCCCGGCCACGACGCCCTTGAGCACCTTCAGGGGATGCAGTACACCCGGGGGCAGCGTGTCGACAGGGGTGTCCAGTGGGGCGAAACAAAATACATCGGTGTTGCAGATCGGTTTGGCCCCCAGTCCCGTGCCCAGGACGTCGCGAATCACCCCTCCCAACCCCGTGTTGGCCCCGCCGTATGGCTCGATTGCCGAGGGCCGATTGTGCGTTTCGACCTTGAAGCAGACATGAAATTCGTCATCGAAGCGCACGACGCCGGCGTTGTCTTCAAAGACGCTCACGCACCAGTCCTCCGCGCCCCACTCTTGCCGCAGCGTCTGAGTAGCGGCAAAGATGGTCTCCTTGAGCAGGTTGTGATAGCGTTTACCGCCGAACTCGATGCTTCCTTTGAGGGTTTTGTGCGAGCAGTGCTCCGACCAAGTCTGGGCAATTGTCTCCAACTCGATGTCTGTGGGGGCACGGCCGAGCCGGGCGAAATGCTCGCGAATCGTCTGCATCTCGATCAGGCTCAGGGACAATTGCCGTTGCTTGCTGATCGCCAGCAGCGTTTCCTCGGGGCCCTCCAGCGGTACATGCAACAGCTCGAAACGATAGGGTTGGCCCAGGCCCAGATGTTCCAGCTTCAGCGGGCCACGGACCCGTTGCTCGATCGCTTCGTTGGCCAGCGATTTGATCAACAGCGGATCGTCGCTACCTGGGCCATAATATCGGCGAAAGGTGCGAACAGCACTCAGGGGGATGCCGAGATCGCGGGCGGCCTCGAGGACCGACAGGGCCACGGGGTCCATGACACCCGGTTGCAGCAGCACGGTGGCAAAACAGTCAGGCTCGTCGTGGCCCAACGGACGCAGGCTGTACGACTCGACCAAAGGATCCACCAGCAGTTCCTGACACAAACGTTGCACGTCGGCTTCGGCCAAGGCCGGACCTTGCAGCAAGTAACCGCGACCACTGGCAGAGAGGAGATGCCGGGCCTCGGGGCGATGAGACAACAGGGCGTATTCCTCGCAGACACGGGCCAATTCCGCATCAGGACCCAGGGGACGAATCAACACTTCCCAGAGCATCACATCCTCTTTAGTCACTTAGCGCTTTAGGGTTGCCACAACCCGACAATTCCCAGGCCCATGAGCAAGCCGGCGTAGCCGGCACCCAAGGCAAAGCCCACCCAGGCCAAGGCCGGTTGCTCCGCCAGACCACGCAACGCCGCCAACGCTTGCCCCGCTGCGAGACACGCGGGCAACACAGCCACAAACAGGACGATTAGCCCCGACAAAGTCATCAGGGGAGCCGAGGCCACCGTACCCATGCTGGCCTGATGCAGCAGCCACAGCCCCAGGCCGCAGGTCAACCACGCCAGCAGAGAAAATAACAAGGCTGCTCGGGTTTGACGCCGACTAGTCTGAGCCATTGCCGGGGTGGCCTCGGCCGTGTCCAGAGCGCGGTGGACACAGGCCAAGCACAAGACCTGGCCCCGCCAGCGAGTACGGCAGGTTTCGCAGACGTGCTGAGCGCAGCGGGCACACTGACTGACCGACTCGCGGTTGGGGTGCAGAGCACAGACGGGCTCCTCGGGCCGAGCTGGCCGGGCCATCCGTGTGGGGGGTTCATACAGCGGATCATGACACGACGGACAGCGGGCACCGACTCGGTCGCGATCCTCGGGCAGTGATTTGCCGCAGCTCGGGCAGAACATCACCACGTTATCTCCCACCTCCCAAACCGCTGCCACTGCCTCCCAACGCCACTAGCCCGATCACGCTCAGGCACCACAACAGGCTACACAGCGACACACAAAACCCACTCAGGGCCATCGCTCGCCCCGCTAGCCGCGTTTGCCCTTCCAGCCGCCACAACACCCACAACGAAAACAGCAACGCCCCAGCGACCGGCAGCAAGGCCACAATGCTCAGCAGCAACGTCGGCCCGACGACGCCATCGCTCAGATACAAACCGACTCCAACCAGCGACAACGTCAACGCCACCGGACCAACGACCAGCGAACTGATCAGCGCGACAATCGCCATGGGATAGGTACGCAGGGGTTGGCCCGCGCTAGCGACGCGAAAATTTTTGCAAATCCCACAGACAAAGTGTCCACGCAGTTCCACCAGGCACGACTGACAAAAGGGCAAGCGACACCCCGCGCACAGACCAGCCGAGGCTTCCTGCTCGTGGTTCCAACAAACCTCCGAGTCTACCTTGCGGTAACGCCGAGGAGTCTTGCGTAGGGGTTTAGCCGGCTCGTCAGGGGCCAAGGGGATCGGCTCTACCGGCAAAGCCAAGGGAATGTCCAACGGCACCGCTCGGGCCACCGGAATCGGCGGAGGCTCGGTCTCATCGGCGCCAGATGGACCTGAGGAATGGGTCCGCGACGGCGGAGTCCGCGACGATGGTACATCCACTGGCAAGGGCCGAAGGGGGATTGGCCGATCGGTCGGGATGGCGTCGGGAATTTCCGGATCAGGAGGTGCCGTGCTGCTAAAGGGTACCCGTACCCCATTCCCACACGAGCAAAAAATCAAAGCACCGGCTTCGCTTTCCGGCCGAGAGTGATGCTTCCCACAAGACTTGCAGCTAAACCACAGCATACCCACAGTGTATGCGCCGCCAGCGGTCTTGGGCAGCCATTTTGTGTTTAGTTCGAGGGGTTCGGATTGCTCTCATTGGCTGTTTCGGGTACCGCCGACTCCAGCAGTTCTTGGCGATGAATGGCCACGCTGCGGGGGGCCACAAAGCCCAGGCGTACCTGGTTACCTTGGATGGCAACCACTTTCAGGCGAATGTGATCTCCGATGATGATTTCTTCGCCTACTTTTCGACTCAGTACGAGCATTGCTAGCACCCTCCATGAGGCTCGACGGGAGGACCGTCGCTGACCTTCCTGGCTTTCTTCTCCATCGAGAGTTGGGATGGACCAAAAGAGAGAAAGCTACTCCTAGTATAGGACGTAGAAGGCGTCTCTGGAGCAACTGTCAAGAGATTTTTTAGGAATTTTTTGCAGTTGGTGCGGACGATGCGAAATGCGGCTGGTCTCCCCAGACCAGACGCAGCAACTCTCCCACCCGGCAATGCGACTCGATCGGGTGACGCAATGGCATCTCTGTGCGCAGTTGATAACGGTTGCGTCGGCCCGCACGCTCTCGTTGGAGATAGCCCGCTTCTTCTAAATCGGCCACAATTCGTTGGACGGCTCGCTCGGTGATGCCGACTTTGTCAGCCACGTCTCGGAGGCGGATTTCCGGCTCACGGGCGATGACCAAGTAAACATGGGCGTGGTTACTCAGAAAAGTCCACTCGGACTTCGTTTCGCCGGCTTCGTTCATGGGAGTTAAACCTCTAAGTGGGTAAAACTATTATATGCGGAAGTTATCGCGATTCAAGTGGCTCCGATGCGGCGACTCGCCCATCAGGACGCAGCTTTTGCACATAGCGATGAAATTTTCCTTCCGTAACGTCCAAAGGCTCTTGAACCAGGGTACGAAACGCCTCAAGGGGGTCCGTCTCGCGTGCCAAGGAACGCACGTACGTTTCCAGGGCCGGGCCGCTGAATTGCCGCCGCTCGAAGGCCAAGTAATGGGTCAAGGCCCACGAAGCCAAGTAGTAGCGATCCGAGCTGAGCCGCTCCGAATCATGGCCAACGAGAAACTCCTTGGGGCCACTGCGCAACAACGTACGCAACGAAGGCAGCTCCCCCTTCTCTAAAGCCGCTTGCGCCGCCTTGAGCCGACGCCCCTCGGGTAAGCCCACCTGTAGTTCCCCCACCTCGACCCGGGCCGTCTCAAAGATCTGGGCCAGCCCCTCGTTTAGCCACACGGGCACGGCATATTCTTCTCCGGGAAACACAAACGTCCCCAGGTACGCATGAAACGCCTCGTGATACAACCGCTCAAATAGCCGCTCTCGGCTCCGAGCCAGCAGCTGACCATTTTTCTCCTCACTCAGAGCGATGCGTTTCTCGGCCTCGGCCATGGGAGCCAGCAGACCGCTGGGGGGACGACCTTTGTAGATTTTGTGCAGCTCGGCCCGGCGAGCGCGGATGTCGGCCCGCAGCTGGAGATGATGTCTACGAATGTTATCCCGCTCCTCACACAGCCGCTCCAGATCGCTGCCACAGACAACTTGGTTGCGTTGCGGATCGTAGAAAGCCGGATTCAGCAGGTTTAACCCGCGCGATTTGGCAATACTTTGATAGTCTCCGAGGCTCCGCGGGAGCAAGATCGTCGTGGGCGTCGCTTCCTTGGCTCGTGCCGGTAACAACCGCGCATAGGCTTCGTAGATCTGCTCCAGCTGCACCGCGCACAACTGCACGATCTCTGGCCGCGTCGCCGCCACCAGCTCGAAATAGGTCGAGCGATAACGCAGGGCCTGGATTTTTTCGTCCCCCGGCCAAGTGGTTTTCTCTAGTTCGAGCATGTCGGCGGGTAATTCGGGGGGTTTGTCGCTGGGGTCCAAGGCGCGGGTCAGAGCGTTAAGCAACTCCCGCTCGCGGCGCAAGGCTTCCAGTCGGGCGATGAGTTTCTTACGTTGCTCCTCTGGCAGCAGACGCAATTCCACCACCTCGGCACGCGGTAAGGTGTCGGTGAACAGCAAGGTCGGTGCGCCGGGCTTGCGGCGGATACAGGTGATGCGTACCTGGGTGCGGTTGTGTTCCAGCACCAGGCCCAGCAGCGGCGGCCCCTTGCGGCGAATCACCTGATCATACTGCCATTCGGTCTGCCCGGCGGGTCCCAAGGCGGGTTCTTGAGCCGCCAGAAAACCCCCTATCAGCAGCAGAGCAAGCAACGACATGAAAAGTATCCTGTATCCCGTGGTTTGCACCCAACCATCCAGCCGCAGGAAATGTCAGTATATCACGACGCCCTGGGTCTCGCGAGGTGCTGCTGGCCCTTCCTCTGGTCCCGGGACGCCAAAATCCTATAGTGATGCTGTGCCACGAAGCACCCCGGGTGTGCTTCGTTTTCTTGCGCGCTTACCGTACCGACGAGCAACTACCCTATGCCGCGCCGCGACGATCTGAAAAAAATTCTCCTTATCGGTTCAGGTCCCATCGTCATCGGTCAGGCGTGCGAGTTCGACTACTCCGGTACTCAGGCCTGCAAAGCTCTACGCGAGTCGGGCTACCAGGTCGTCCTCATCAATTCCAACCCGGCCACCATCATGACCGACCCGGACACTGCCGACCGTACCTACATTGAACCGCTTACGGTCGAGATGGTCGAACGAGTTATCGCCAAAGAGCGTCCTGACGCCCTACTGCCCACTCTAGGTGGCCAGACGGCCCTGAATCTAGCCATGCAATTGCACAAGCGGGGCCTTCTGGAAAAATACGGCGTGGAGATGATCGGAGCCAAACCCCACGCCATCGACAAGGCCGAGGATCGGCTTAAGTTCAAAGAGGCGATGGAAAGAATCGGCGTGCCTGTCCCCCCCAGTGGGGTGGCCAAATCGCTCAGCGAGGCCCTGGAGATTCGCGATCGCGTTGGTTTGCCGTGTGTGTTGCGGCCGAGCTTCACCCTGGGCGGTACAGGGGGCGGCATCGCCTACAACCACGAAGAATTCAACACCATTGCCACGCGTGCCTTGGATCTCAGCCCCGTCGGCGAGGTGCTTATTGAGAAATCGCTGATCGGCTGGAAGGAGTACGAACTGGAAGTCATCCGCGACCATGCCGACAACGTCATCATCATTTGTTCAATTGAAAACTTTGACCCGATGGGGGTCCACACCGGCGATAGCATCACCGTCGCTCCCGCGCAAACCCTCTCCGACAAGGAGTATCAGCGCCTTCGCGATGCGGCCTTGGCGATCATCCGCGAGATCGGCGTCGAGACAGGCGGCAGCAACATCCAGTTTGCCGTCAACCCCAAGACGGGCGAATACATCGTCATCGAAATGAATCCCCGCGTGTCCCGCAGCAGCGCCCTGGCCAGCAAGGCGACCGGCTTTCCGATTGCCAAAATTGCCGCCAAACTCGCGGTGGGCTACCGCCTGGATGAGTTGCGCAACGACATCACCTGCGAGACGACCGCCTGCTTCGAGCCGACCATCGACTACGTGGTGACCAAGATTCCCCGCTGGGCGTTTGAAAAATTCCCCGATGCTGACCCGACTCTGACGACGCAGATGAAATCCGTCGGCGAGACCATGGCGATCGGCCGGACTTTCAAGGAATCGCTGCAGAAGGCCCTACGCGGGCTGGAAATCGGTTCGTTTGGTCTGGGCAATTATCGCGGCGACAAATGGGGCACGCCCGAGCAACCCAGCCTGGATGAGATCGTCTCACGACTCTCGACACCCAACAGCGAACGAATCTTTTACCTGCGTTACGCCTTCAAGGCCGGCTTAAGCCTGGAAGAGATCCACGAGCGCACCCGCATTGATCCGTGGTTTTTGGCACACATTCGCGATCTGGTTGCCCTGGAAGAGCGTCTCCGCGATTGTCCCCCGGAGCAACGCCCCGAGATGCTCCTCCAAGCCAAACAAGCCGGCTTCTCCGATCGACAACTGGGGTACTTGTGGAACCTGAGCGAGGGAGAGGTGCGTCGCCTCCGCAAAGCGCATGGGATCGTACCAACGTTTAAGTGTGTCGATACCTGCGCGGCGGAGTTCGAGGCTTACACCCCCTATTTTTACTCGACCTACGAAACGCCCGTGGAGCTTCTCGGCCAGACACTGGCCCAGTTTGATAACGAGGTGCGGTTCAACACCGACAAAGAACGCATCCTGATTCTGGGGGGAGGCCCCAACCGGATCGGCCAGGGCATCGAGTTTGACTACTGCTGCTGTCAGGCGGCGTTTGCCCTGCGCGAGGCAGGCTATGAAACCATCATGGTCAACTCCAACCCGGAAACGGTCAGCACCGACTACGACACCTCCGACCATCTCTTCTTCGAGCCGCTCACCGTCGAAGATGTCCTGAACATCGTCGAGGTCATGCGCCCCAAAGGCATCATCGTGCAATTCGGCGGCCAGACGCCTCTGAACCTCGCCAAGGCCCTGGAAGCGGCCGGCGCTCCGATCATTGGCACCAGTGTCGATTCGATTGACGTGGCCGAGAATCGCGAACGCTTTAGCAAGCTGCTGGAGCGCCTGGGCTTGCAACAACCACCCAGCGGTACGGCTATGGACCTGCCCGAGGCCATCCATGTGGCACGCCGACTCCAGTTCCCCGTGCTGGTGCGGCCCAGCTACGTCCTGGGCGGCCGGGCTATGGAGATTGTCTACGACGAGGCCGCCCTGAACCGCTTCGTCAGCAATGCTTTGGATGTCTCTCCGGGCAGTCCCGTTCTCATCGACCGTTTTTTGGAATCGGCCATCGAGGTGGATGTCGATTGCCTGGCCGATGGCGTGCAATGTATCATCGGCGGCGTGATGCAACACATCGAGGAGGCCGGCATCCACTCCGGCGATTCGGCGTGTGTCATTCCGCCCTACAGTTTGCCGCACCCCGTAGTCGAGGAGATCAAACGCCAAACGCGCGAGTTGGCCCGGGAACTGAATGTGCGTGGCCTGATGAACGTCCAATTTGCCGTGCAACGCAGCATCCTGGCCGAGCCTTACCCCAGCGATGCCGCCGTGCGGGCCGCGGTGTTTGTGTTGGAGGTCAACCCCCGTGCTAGCCGCACCGTGCCGTTTGTCGCCAAGGCCACGGGCGTCCCCCTGGCTCGCTTGGCCACGCTGGTGATGGCTGGCAAAACCCTGGAAGAATTGGGACGTACTCAGGAAGTCACCCCACGGCATTATTCGGTGAAGGAAAGTGTGTTTCCCTTCAACAAGTTCCCAGGCGTCGATATCATCCTCGGCCCCGAGATGCGCTCTACTGGTGAAGTCATGGGCATCGACGATAGTTTTCCCCTGGCTTTTGCCAAATCGCAGATGGCAGCCAACGCCCCGTTGCCCGAGCCGGACGCCGGCAAGGTGTTTATCTCGGTGGCCGAACGCGACAAGAACGAGGTACTGCCCATCGCCCGGGGCTTGGCCGAATTAGGCTACGCCTTGGTCGCCACCCGCGGCACGGCGCGACGCTTGCGTGCCGAGGGCATCGCCGTCGAAGAGGTGCCCAAGATTCAGGAGGGCCGACCCAACCTCATCGACCTGATGAAAAACAAGCAAATCTCTCTGGTGATCAACACCCCCAGCGGCCGGGGCGCTCGCACCGACGAAGGTAAAATCCGGGCGACGGCCGTGGCCAGTGGCGTAACCTGCATCACGACGCTAGCGGCCGCCGCTGCCGCCCTGGAAGCCTGCCGCGTCATCAAACGCCGTGACTGGACCGTCACCTCCCTGCAGGAGCGCTTTGCTCGAGGCTGACAACCCGTTGCCTTAGTAGCGAATCAGCCAACGCATCAAGGCCAGCCCAGCCAGCGTGATTAGCCCGTTGGGGCCGTACACCAGCACGATCTCGTTGAAGCGGGCCTCCTTGGCCAGGTTGGTGCCAGCCAGCACCAGCGGATAATACACACACACGATCGGCAAGAAGCAAGCAATGAACGCCCCGAGATAATCGCCCCGGCTGAACCAGATGGCGATCGGTACCGCCGCCAGGATAAAGCACAGACAGCCGACACTCAACGCGGGACGCATTAGCATCTCGACATAAATATGTTGCCGCAAGATGTTCGCTTGTCGAATCTTCTCGCGTAGGTTGGCCACATGCTGCGGCAAATCGGGCCGAGAGCCGGGTTGCTCCAACTCCTGTGTGGCCCGGGCCAACTCCTCGCTGGTGTGTTCCACTTCCTCGATCAACTCGCGGCGTCGCTCCAGCATCTCTTCCCATGTCATATCGCGTGGTCGGCGATTCTCGTACCGATCCAGCCCCGGCGGAATGGGAAAATCAAACGTCTTGCGGTCGAACACCCCCTGCGAGCCGTCGTCGCTGGTTGCCACCCCAAATCGCATGTCCAACAACAGCAGCCGATTGGCCCGATCGACGCGGAGTTCCGCCTCGCGGGCACGGGCCACCATGTCGACGTAGCCCTTGGGCGTTTTACGCTTGAACACGGGGTTAAGCAATTTACGCCCCTGGACCGCACGCACATACATCGCGTAGGGCGTCTGCGGGTGATTGACCGCGCCATTTTTTTTCAGCACCCCATAGAGCAACTCTTCGAGGTCGTCGAAAATCATCGCCCGCAGTTTATGGTGCGTCTCGGGGATCGTGCGGTAATACAGCCCCAGGGTCAGCCCACTCATCACCCCCCCCAGGATGAGTCCCGGCGTCACGAGGTGGACCAGATTGCACCCTGACGCCTTGATCGCCAAAATCTCATGATGCGCAGCCAGGCGACCATAGACGATGCACGACGCAAACAACGTCGTCGAGGGAATGGTGTACGGCAGTGTCGAGGGAATCAACAACGGGATCGCCGCGAGGATCTGCTTCGGCCCCAACCCCTGCTGCGTGGCCTCAGCAATGATCCCCGCCAGCAACAGAATGCCGGTGATGGTAATCAACGAGAGCAGGAAAACTTTGAACAAATCCCACAGGATCATGCGGAAGATGAGACTACCTACCACGCTGCACCTCCTGCGACCGACTGCCCCGCCCGGCGTAGGGGTTCCCAAATAGCCGGTACCAACTCCTTGTCAAAGCGGACTTTTTGGCCCGGACCCACTCCCCCACGCATCTTCAGCTTGAACAGTTGCGAACTCAGCACCCGGGGCAGCCCCCCGAGGCCCGGCATCCATTCATCCATTCGCCCCAGAGTCGCCGCAAAATCCAACTCGATGTTGTTGCCGTCTATATCCAATCCCCCCTCGCCACGCAAACTGATCGCGCTGCCGTACAACTCCAACAACGAAACATGCACACGCGGACCGGCCAACGTGAAGGCCGCATGCGCCTGCTCGAATGCCGTCCCGTCGGGCTTGCGTAGGCCAAACGCTTTGAGCAAATCCAGCAGGACCGGCAACTGGCCCATTTTGCCATGCGCGATGTCGACGCGGCCACTGCCGCGTAAATTGTGTAGATCATCTCCCTCGCCGTGCAGCAAGACGACGGCCCGCACCTTGCCCGCCAAGCTGCTGTGGGTGCCGAAATGCTGTTTGCCCACCTCAGCTAGATCCACCCCTACACTATCCAGCAACACCTTGTATTGAGGCCTCGTACCGAGTACGAGATGGGCCTCGCCCCCGAGAGTGCCTCCGAACAATTTGCCCTTGAGGTCGGCGATCTGCACCTTGTGAGGCGACCCGACGGGAATCTCAATGCGCGCGGTCACGTCACGGATCGGCTGGCCAAAGGCGTGGGCTTGGTTCAAAACCAATTGACCCTGTAGGCCGTGCAAGGCCCGCCCGTCGAAGTGCCCCTTGGTGTGGAACTGGCCGCTCACTTGCGTCAGGTCGATGCCGGTGCGGAGGTGGGCCTGATCGAGTTGTAACCCGGCGTCCCACCAGATTTTAGGGGGGGCATTCGGCTCAGTGGAAACCAAACGCAAATCGAGTCGGTTCAGGTCGATGCTGGGGCCGATCTTCAGGGTGCGGCAGGCATTGGCCAAGCCTTCGGGCATCGCTTGGAGCAACGCCTCGTCGAGGACCAAATGGCGCGCCCGAATGCGATCCAGCCAAGCGGACACCTGGCCATCGCCACGCGGCTGAATCAGCCCCCAGTCGAGATGTAACTGAGAATGACCGTGCCGTGCCTGAAACTTGTCCAAAAAGATGTTGCCTTGATAATAACGCACCGAGCCGGTCACCTCTTCCATCGCATAAGCAAAGAATTGCGGCTTCATGCGACATCGCAAAAGCTCAATGCGAAAATCGACATCCGGCGAGTGATCGGGGTGGTTGCGAATGCTAGCCCGGAAGTTGAGGCGACCCGACAGCTGCAACCGCCGCCAGGCTGCTTGCATGGCTTTGCGTTCGGGGGCACCGCCTTTGACGCTGGCAGCATCGGGCACCAGGGCTTCTTCGAACGTCTTGCCCAGGAGGATATTCCGGCCCGTCACGGTCACCCGCACCTCTTCGCGTCGCGTGCCGTCGGCCCCGGCCACCGCCCGATCCGGCAGGCGATAACTTCGCCCCTCCACCCCAATCTCTCCCCCCTCGTAACGGCCATGAAAGCCGCGCGCCTCCCAATGATCGGGGTAAAGCAAAAGCGTGCCCGAAACATCTTCTAGAGGATAAGGAAACGGATCATAGCGCACGCGTGTTTTCTTAAAATCGACACGAATGGTTTTCTCGATTTCGCGCGAATAAATGTGTCGCACAAACTGAGCCTCAAAATCGGCCTGACCCATCGGGCAACGCTCTAGCCCCCATTGCCGACTATCGCTCGGCAGAAATTGGCCGACAATCCCCTGCGCCAGCGGAGGCATGGCCTGAATCAGCCGCTGATCCAACACCACGTCTTGGCCACGGACGATCAAGTGCATCTGCGGAGCCTGCGGCGAGCCAAGGAAACGCCCCTTGACCTGCACCGGGCTAGTGCCCGCGGTTCCCGTCA
>Ga0272446_1003286_pt1 | contig 20613 bp, 21 predicted proteins | sample YNPCB0061_FD_194587 | JGI IMG/M metagenome (GOLD analysis project Ga0272446, IMG submission 194587) | Hot spring microbial mat communities from Yellowstone National Park, WY, United States - YNP-CB-006-1 | ecosystem: Environmental > Aquatic > Thermal springs > Hot (42-90C) > Sediment | place...
CAAGCCTAAAATGCGCATATTTGATAAAAATCTAGCCTGCAACACGGATTTCTCCAGGCAAGATGCTCCATAATCTTAATGTCTCTACCTTTTAAGTAAGATAGATCAACGTCCAATTGATCCGATTGCAGCGGTTGACAGTTTGACAAGTGTTAGCCTTTCTGCATCTAGTTACCCATTCGTGAACCTGACAAACCGCCGATTATGAACCCGGAAGAACTCCTCCAGACAGCACAAAAAGGCTTTCATATAACTTTAGGGGCAACGGCAACCCTGATTGAGTCGCTTCAGGATGCCCGTAAACGGGAGGAAAATAGCGCAAAGCTGCGCCAGGATTGGGGACAGCTTTCTGAAGAGCTGGTGCGAAAGGGACAGCAAACGGAGCAAGAAGCCCGCATATTTGTTGATGGCTTGATCAACCAGGGCAACGGCGGCTCGAAGACATCCTCAGGAACAGCCTCTGCCCCTGATATGCCAACAGCTCCGCCAGAAGTGCAGCAGGATTTGCAAACATTGACCGAGCAACTCTCTGCACTACGGCAAGAATTAGAACGGTTACGGAATCAGCAATCACCTGACTAGCACACCAAGGCAGAAATCGGCCAACAGGTTCGACAGCTTGCACTAAGCACGCACTGAGCATTTTTCACCTTGAATTTTGCCCGCTGAAATCAGCGCCGCAGTCCTGGAGAGGTCACCTGTCAAAAGCCTACCGACTTTTCAGGTAAGGGTACGAAAATGCCTGAATAAAACTGATGCACTTTGCCACGATCCAGGCATGATAAACGAGTATTGTTTGGGGTCGGTTTTATGCGCCATTTTTTATGGAAGTCCGCATGGGTGGCCAGTTCTATCACCCTTCTGGGGCATATTTCTGGGGCAGCTCAGCCATTGCCAAATCGCTGGGTTCGTATCAGCACCGATGAGTATGACAACATCGCCTATGTGGATCGGGCATCGATCATGGGTTCGACTCGGTTTCGGTACTTCTGGACCTATGTTGCAGCCGGTGCGCCCTACCCTGATCCAGAGAGTAAGCAGCAAATTTATGCAACGGCTGCCTATGTCTCGACCGATTGCCAAACCAAACGCTATCGGTTGCGCACCCTGCGCCTGTTTAACCAAAGTAACCAGATCACGCGCGAAATTAAGTATGGTGATGCGGGGCCTGATGGGTTTGCAACTTTTCATCCGGCGGCGATCGCCTCTATTAACTTTGTTTGTTCTCGCGGTATCGAGACACCCAAACCCACTCCAACCAAGCCAGCCAACCCAAAGCGATAGTCTCAAAGGAGAGAGTTTTGGGGAGCAAAAAAGAATACTCTGATGCGGCCATAGTCAGTCAAAACGGAACCTTGCCCTATGCCACCGACCCTGGATTTGCTCCTACAAGCTTGTCCTACCGTTGAAGTCACCCCTGATGCCGCTCGTTACAGGCCCTTCGCCCATGGGCGCTACGACGTCAAGCCCGGTTTGCGACCACTGGGTACTGACTTTAGAAATGGGTGTGCCGATCATCAGGTGTTTCAACTGGATGGCAATTATTCCCATTATCACCAGCTCAAGCAGGCAGCACGGGCAGAGCAGTTGAGTAAGTATTACCAGACGCATGAATATACCCCCGCCGTAGCCACCGCGATCGCCCAATTTATTGCCCACAGGCTACAGCAAGATCAGCCCCAAACCTTTCAACTCAGCCCCCCAGGTGAGCAACCTACTTTGCACAACCACCGCACAGGGGAAACCCTCACCTTTGATGCCTCCTGGCAACTCCAGGGCGTGAGCGGTCAGCCCTCAGTGGCCTATGCTTCGGCTCTTGATGCCCTGGCTAGTCAGATTCAGGAAGATTTAGCCGTGATTTGCCAGCAGGGAGAACGCCATTGGGTCAGTGCAATTCACCTCTGCTTCCCCAATCATTGGGCCGCAACCGAAAAAATTGGCCAAGATTTTGCGGCAGTGCATGCGCCTGTAGCCGGTATGGAAAAGCTGAACCAGCGCGGCCATCTCCTTGCCCACAGTATGATTAAGCACCCCCCATCCGTCCGGTTTGCTTGGGGGCTTAGCACCGACACCCGGCTCAACCATCACCCCCTCCCCCCCCACGGGGTCTCTGACGATCGCTGGCAAGGACGACAGTTTATGCCGCAGCAACCCAGGTTATTTGTGCGGGTCGAGCGCCAGGTGATTTGGGGCTTTCCGGCAATCAATGCAGCATTATTCACAATTCGCACCTACTTTTGGAACTGTGCACTGATCAAACATCAGCATGAACTGCGATCGCCCCTACTCAAGGCACTCCAATCGATGTCGATGGATGCTTTAGTCTACAAGGGCCTAGCGCACAGCAAAGATGCCATTTTGGCATGGCTGAATCAAGCGAATTAGCAGCGAGCTTAAAGTGAGCGAAGGCGGTGTTCAGTGACAAGGGTAAGGCTGACCCAGGCACCTTTGGCATCGTAGCTTCGAATCAACCGCTGTCTCAGATTTGGCTGAATCAGCCACCCCACTTCTAAAAAGTAGGGTTTACCCGACTGAATCTGAGTAGGGCCAGTCGCTGAGGCTCCCCCCGGTAGCAGCAATACCTGAACAGGTTGAGTCCCCTGTTCAAACTTCAGTTGATTACCATGGATACTAGCAGTCGAGGCAACCATTCCATGGCCTGCAACCATCCGTTCTTGTCGCAGTTGGTTGGGATCAAGCTGTTGCAAGCTGAGACGGGTCGAATAACAGTCAGGTTGCCGCCAATCAGGATAGAGGGTCGTAGCCTCCCCCTCCCAGATGCCCACCAATTCTGACAGGGTCAACTCAACGCCAGGTTGCTGATCTGGTTTGCCAATGCGCCGTTCGCGAATCAGGGTGAGTTGCTGCAGGGTGCCGCGATCATAAAGCTGAACCAAGCGTAGGCGACGATCTCCGGCAATCAAGCCCAATTCAGCACCAAAATCTCCAGCAGGGGTATATTGCAGAGAACCTTGGGAAAAGGCTCCATTCTCAAAAAACAAAACGCCCCGCCCTAGACTGCTGTACTCCAGCACAGTTTCCTGGGGTGGCTGTGTCAGTCGGCGAATCGTTTGCCGAATCGTTTGATGATGATTCAGGCTCACAAGAGAAACAACCGTCGGCGTATCTTCCTGGATCTCACCTGCCGGAGATAGGCGCGTAAAAGACCCCTCCCATTCGCCCAGATTTTCTAGCAGGCTCTCCCATTGGGATTTCATAAATGCTTCCGATGGAGGACGGTGAATAAACTGATAGGGTAAACGAATCCCCCAAGCTTGGCCTTAGATACCTGCCCAGCAAACCCGCTCGCTACCTGTCTGTTCTATCAGGGCTGGTCATCAAGCCAATGCTCCCGTGCTAGCGGCAACCCAAACTCTCGCGGGTTTCGACCCCAGTGACCGGATTCACCCCATCAGCGTACTGACATAGCTTCGACACAGCATAGCGGTCAACCAGAGCATTGGTAAAATCGGCACCGCTGATCTGGGCTTCATCCAGGATGCTATTGGTAAGGGTGGCATCCACCAGAATGGCATTGGTCAAGTTGGCTTTGTAGAGCGTTACGCGATCTAGCAAGGCCCCGGTTAAGTCAGCACCGCTCAGGTTTGCCCCCAGCAAATTTCCTTTTGTCATCATGGCGTTGGCCAATTTAGACCCAGAGAAGTTTGTTTCGCGCATCTCAGCAGAGACAAACACGGCCCCTTCTAAATCCATGTTTGAAAAGTCGCGATTCTCTAGGGAGGTATGAGTATAGTTGATGGTTTTTGTCTGAGCCAAGGCGGGAGCAGCAGTTAGAATCAGCCAGAGTAAAGTTAGCCCAATCGTCAGGAGGATTAGGAGCGATCGCTTCAATTGGCCACTGATGGGAGCTATCCAGAAAAACATCATTGCTTGAACAGGGTTAAAACTCATAGCAAATCTCTTAAAAATCAGTATAAAGCTTCTCACCCCATGGGCCACTTGCCTGCAACACAATCACACAGCTTGCCCCAGGAGATTGGCAGGGGGCTGGGTCGGCTCACACCCGTAACGGCGATCAGTCAGGTTTGCAGAAAGACTGATCCACGCCCGCACTCACAAGGCTTCACGTTGCCCGTTGCCCGTTGCATTCCACATAGCCCTACTAGGAATCCGACTCAGCCACTCGCACTGCAACCTGCTTGAGAACCACAGAATCCGCTTCTGGCAAAGCTTTTGCTGAGCTTGCCGCCTTTGCTTGCCCAATTTTGGCCGCTAAAACCTCACGTTGGTTGATGAGATAAATGCTGACCAAGGTAAACCCTACCCCTACCCATTGAATCGGAGTCAGCATCTCTGACAGAAATACGTTACCAAACAGGAGCGCAAAAACAGGCGTTAAAAATGTCAGTGAACTCAGGCTAGTCAGACTACCAGTCGCTGCAAAGTAGAAAAACAAACCATAGGCGATCGCGCTTCCAAACACCGTCGAATAGCCCATAGCCACCCAGTCTGATGCCTGCAACTGAGCCCATTGCGCCGTTTCAGTCAAAACTGATAGAGCCAGCAGCGGCAAACCACCGATAACCATATGCCAGCCTGTAGCCATCACGGGATCAGCATAGCGACTAACATAGCGTAGAGTCACTGTGCCGACGGCCATCGACAGAGCGGCTAGTAGCATCAGCCATTGGCCATTCTGAAATAGACCCGCTACCCAATCTAAACTTGCACTATCCCCGCCAACGGAACCACCCTGAAACATACTCATTAACCAGGGACTGGGCAAGCCCAACAAGCTAATACCAATGACCCCGACAACTAACCCCAACCAGCCCCAACCACCGATTTTTTCGCCAAACAGCCACAGTGCTAGCAGCGCCACGGCTAAAGGTTGAGAGTCAATCATCACCGAACCCAGACCTGCACCCGTACGACTCAAACCCTCTGCCAAAAAACCTTGAAACAGCGTGCCATCAATTAGGGCGAAGAGAGCAATCCACGCCCAAGCCTGCCAACTCCTAGGTTGCGGACGACCCATTACCAAACCCGCGCCCAAAACCAGTAACCCCGCCGGAGCAAGGCGCAGGGTCGCCATAAATAGAGGAGTCGTATGGGGAATCACTCCTTTCATCGCGACCATGGCCGTGCCCCAGAAGAAGAAGGGTGCAATTAGCAACAGATAGTAGAAAGGAGAAGTGGCTAAAGGGTGCTTGGTATTCATCACTTGCTATTAATGAACAAAGTGGTATGGGGACATCGCAATTTAGAGATAGGTCTCAAACACAGGAACTGACCAGAGGCGCTTGGTCAAGCCCGTCCTTAGTTGGGTTGAGCAAGCTCGTTGGTATCAAGTATCCTGATTCCTGGCGAAACCTGCTCTGACAAAAACAGGGAAATATATTCAATTTGCATTCATCTAATTAAGTATTACACCTATTCCTATACTTATGTTAAGTATTTGTTACAAATTCGGTTTGCTTGTTCCCCAGATTTGGCTGTGGATAGGGCAAACTAGGGTATTAGTCGATACGTTTTGGATCAACAGGAATGGTTTGGCCTTTTAAGCCTAGTTTTAAGAAACAGATTGCCCGGATTGAAATTACAGGCCCGATTGCAGGAGCAACGCGCAAACGAGTACTCGAAGCTCTGAAAACCGTAGAAGAGCGAAAGTTTCCAGCACTGCTCCTGCGCATTGATAGTCCTGGGGGTACCGTGGGCGACTCCCAGGAGATTTATGAAGCGCTCAAGCGCCTCCAGGAAAAGCTCAAAATCATTGCGAGCTTTGGCAATATTTCTGCCTCTGGTGGGGTTTACATTGCCATGGGGGCTCAGCATATTATGGCGAACCCAGGCACGATTACTGGCAGCATTGGGGTCATTTTGCGGGGTAATAATTTAGAGCGCTTGCTGGATCGGATTGGAGTTTCTTTCAAGGTCATTAAGTCCGGCCCCTTTAAGGATATTCTGGCCTTTGACCGGGAGATGACAGACTCAGAGCGTTCGATTTTGCAAGAGTTGATTGATGTCAGTTATCAACAATTCATCCAGACCGTGGCTGAGGCTCGCCATTTGTCTGTAGAAGCCGTTCGCCACTTTGCAGATGGGCGTATTTTCACTGGGCAACAGGCCCTTGCCTTGGGTGTCGTGGATCGGCTTGGCACCGAAGCCGATGCCCAACGTTGGGCAGCCGAGCTGGTGGGTCTGGATCCTGAGAAGACGCTGTGTTTCACCCTGGAAGAACGCAAACCCTTGATTAATCGGTTATTTTCTCGCAATCAGGGGGGGCTAGATTACTTTGCCAGAATTCCTGGAATGGCCAGTTCAATGGAATGGCTGACCTTTGAGCTAGAGAGTTGTGGCATGCCTCTATGGCTTTATCGAGCCTAAAGTCTCATGACCAATTTAAAAATTTCAGTAAGATAACAGCGTTCCCTGATGTCGCTAGGGCTGATTTTTCGCCATAGTGGGAGAGGGATTTTGAGTTCCCAGAGGTTGTCAGTTTTATGGCTGTCACCATTGTTTAGAATCGTGTTTAGAATCGGCGGGGCGGGGGAAGGGTTTGGAAGCTGCCGCTTCGAACCACTCAGTTTTTATGACTATATCAAGTTATTTTAGGAGGCTTTGGCGTGGGTTGGCGTGTAAGAGCAATTCGAGGGGCAACAACCGTCCCAGAAAATACAGTCGCCGCAATTCGTGAGGCTGTGCATGAACTGTTGGATGCCCTGGAGACGCATAACTGCCTGGACCCTAATGAAATTGTGAGCGTCACATTTTCAGTTACCCGAGATTTAGATGCGATCTTTCCGGCGGCGATCGCCCGTGAGCGCCCCCATTGGGAGAATGTTCCCCTGCTGGATGTACAGCAAATGCATGTGACAGGTAGCTTAGAACGATGCATTCGCTTTTTAATCCATTTCAATACGCCCGATCCAGATGTAGTTATTTACCATCCCTACCTGCGACAAGCGAAAAGCCTGCGCCCTGATTGGGCGATTCCTGCCTCGGCTACTTTAACCGCTCGATCCACCGTACAGTCCCATTAAGGGAGTATCTCATTCCCCTGATTGACTGATCAATCTTTTCTCCCAGGCGGTTCCAACCGCAGCGAGGTAATCGAAACGCCTTCGCGGGTTACGAAACTCTGGATACACCAAGTCCACTCTCATCGCTCACACGGAAGAGCCAAACTCTCCTGACAGATGCCTAGAAAATCACACCCAGATCTAGCTCTGACAAATCAAGGGTGTAGAGGCTGCCTTGGTGATTTTGCCAGGTCGCAATGATCAGGTTATCGTGATTGGCCAAGGCAATTGCACTGGGTATTGACGGTGCGATCAATCCACCCAGTCTTTCGCCTAGCTCATTTAACAATGTGATGCGCCCATCTTCACCCGCAACAACATAACCCCAAGGCGCGATCGCCACCTGTAATGGCTCACTTTCGAGGGGGATTCGGCGAATTTGTAAGGGTTTAAGCTGAATCAACAGCAGGCTGTGGGGATGCCCTGGTTCAGTTGCCAGGAGGCGATACCCTGGAGAACCGGATGTTTGTTCCCCACTAACTACGGGAAACACGCGTCGCATCGGTAAGGGTAAACTCAACCTCCCTAGAATGTCTCCTCGACGGGTAAATACCTCTAGCGATACCCCATTAATCCAGGTATGCTCAGGGGATTGTGCCAGATGAGCCAGGGTTAGCAAATGCCGATTATCCAAGGCAATTAGCTGAAACAAGCGACGGGTTTCCCCCTTCACCTTCACCACTTTAGTGGCTCCTGTCTGCAGGTTCCAGAGACAAAAATGGGGGGCATCCACTGCGGGCGTGACGATTGCCGTTGCCATCCAACTGCCGTTCGGGGCGATCGCCGCTAGAAACTCCTGCTCGAACTCGGCAACCAGATCTGGCATCATCTCTAGGCTCTTGGTCTCCAAGTCTTTAGAATGATGATTGGAGGAAACATCTGGCGGCAAGCTTGCTTTCCTTTGCAGTAATTCCTGAGGGAAGCGATACACAGAGCGTTGGGCAATCGCATAGAAAGCACGAGAGCAGACAAGCAACTCTCGGATTGGCTCCACCATGCGCAGAACGAGATTCTGGCAGGGCGGTTGTTCTGCTTCCTGAATGGTTCGTCCGATTAACTGATTCCCTGAAACCAGTAAAAGTGGCGATGCGGGGGAATGGCTCGATCCAGTTACAACAATTTGATGAACTTTGGTACGAAGCGGTTGGCGATGGATGCTGTTATCGATCACCCGACTCTGTAGGGGAAGCAACTGAATCAGCGGTTTTTCTTCCCAGTCCGGTGTTTGAATGAGAGCGATCGCCTCCTTCAGCGCAGTGAGCATCTCTGTTGCAGACTGATAACGCCGAGCCTGTAGCTTTTGCAAAGCCGTTAAAATAATGGGATGCAAAGGAGGGGGAACCGTTTCAGGAATTTTGACAGGTTGATTCATATGGGCCGCCATCAGCACAGCAGGCGTCCCAGAAAAGGGGCGATGCCCCGCAAATAGCTCATACAACAAAATCCCTACCGCATACAGATCAGCCGTAAAGGAATATTGTCCATAAAACCGTTCAGGAGCCATGTAGGCCGGTGAGCCTGTATTTCCACTTTCATCCTTGGGGAGTTCTTGACTGAGATGGGCAATGCCAAAATCTGAAATCCGCGCTCGCCAGCCCTTGGCATGGAGGGTCAACAAAATATTTTCTGGTTTGATATCACAGTGAATAATTTGATGATGATGGGCATGCTCTAGCCCCCGTAAGACCTCCTGTACCAGGTTTAGGCAAACAGCCGGATGCAAGGGCACTTCCAGATCAAGCAAACTACGCAAGGTGCCCCCTTCGCAATAATCCATCACCAGGTAACGCCGGTTGTGAATATGCTCCAGGGCATGACAGGTAACGATATTAGGGTGTTGCAAGCTCACTAAAAACCGCAACTCCCGCAAAAACTTACGGGTCGGGAAGCGATCTTTATTCAGTTCCTTCAGGGCAAATAATCGGCCAGTTTTGCGATGGCTAGCACAATAAACTCGACCAAACTGCCCTTGTCCGACCAGTCCCAGAAGTCGATACTGCGATCGCGTGAATTCACCAGCAAACGGATTAACCACAGGAATCAGGCACAGAGTCGCTGCACAATTGCGTCATGATCTAACCGTTGTTCTACCATGGCTTCTGCGGGCTTCAAGCGTTGTGATAATCCCAACAAAAACCGGTTGCAATCGGCAGCCATCGATTCGCATGTTGTTTGTACACAATGCAGCTCGCGCCCGGTCAATTGGCTGAAGAAGGAGGCAAAAATGCCGGCCTCCAAAAAGCAATAGGGAACTTCGTTCTTTGGTGCAAGCGCCGCAAAGGGAGATTCCCACGTCTTAATTAGCAAAAAGCCGTGGGAATGAAGGCTGTGATCTAAATCCAGCTTGCCCCAGCCATAGGTTAACCAGCATTGCTGTAAAGATTGGAGAAGCTCGAGCATGGGCATCTCGGCCAGAGCCACACCATAGTAGTCAGTCAATTCTTCACGGAAACGGGTGTAAAAGGTTTTTCCCCACCATTTACCACAGTTAAACAGCACTAAGCGAGAGGCTTGTCCCGTTTCCTTATCTAGCCCTGAATAAATGCCCTGAATCAGCGTCTCGGGAATAGCAATCAGGCGATCGCCCCGGCGATTTTCCAGGATACCCAGTTCCAGATCCCCCCGAACGTAGGTATCCGCCGCGAAGTAATTACCAGGAACCCGATTGTTGGTTAAAAGATCAGCTACAGAAATCATGGCAGTCAGTTTGAATAAGGGTGTTGGGGGGTGCAGAGTGATTATCAGCAATGGTCTCTGCATCAGACAGGTTGAAGGGAGCCAACAAGGCCCATTAAACAGAGGCTGACATTGGCAATAAAATCTGCTTCGCCTGCTGTAAATGGGGGGACAACAGACTCTTTTGCTGAGGAGTCATGGTAGTATCCAACCGTTGCTCTAGCAAATGATAGAGGGTTTGATCAATCATCTGGGTCTGAAAAACTTGAATCTTCTGGGTCAGCCAGCCACGCAGTTTCTCAACTGCAAAGGCTTCATCATTAAGCAGCATCCCCATAGCGCAGTAGCGCAACACCAGCAGCGCATTTTTGATACTGCGTTCTATATTTTCAACACTTTCATTCGGTAAAGCCGCCTGGAGCTGATCAGCAACCACTTGCATCACTTCCAGTTCGCGATCGCGGAGCGCGCGGTAGGCATCAATCCGCGCCGGTAAGGAACCCACATACTGGTTTAAGGTTTGCAGTTCCTCTGGCTTGAGGTAGCGTTTTTCTGCTTCATCGAAGAGCTGTTCAAGTTGAGGTTGCATAGGCGCTTGGGAATAAAGAGTTTAGTTAAAGGAGGTGAACAATCCAAAACTAGTCGCCCCGTAGAGTTATCTACCTCAGGCAAGTGCTGGCTTAACTGCAAGCAACGCTAAAAGAGATCGGAAAAAGCATCCAAAGTGAAATCATCAACCGAGGTACTGGGAAGTGCGATCGGCGGCGAACTGGGAGCCAACCCAATTGCAGAGCCGTCCCAATTCACCGCGGCAAAAAACTCCTGCACACTGAGGGTCAGGTTCAGTGGCGTGACCCCTGGGTCTGACCGCCGCTGTTGCACTTCGGGGGAATGATTTTCCCAGTTGATACTGGTAAAGAACTTCTGAACCGATGTCTGCAACCAGTCAGCCGTGACCATCGCCGCCGCCGAGCCATTTTTTTGTGGAGGGGAAAGCGTCATCATCTTAGGATCTCCCCCGCTTTGAGCCGCTTCTCAATATCCCGGGCCGTTGCTCCTTCATTTAGCCAGAAGGCAGCGGCATCGATCCGGTCTTGGCCGCCCAGGAGAAACTTACAGTAAGTCTCACCCATGGAATAACACTGAATCTCAATGCAACTCAGTTGTTTTTTCACCATTTCAGTAAAGAAACCAGCAAATAGGCCTGCATAAATGTGACAGACCGGCTTGCCAACATCGCCCAGGGTACGGGCAACAGCGGAGTCAAAAATATTGATAAACAGAAACCCCTGTTTGCGATCGCCCATATCGACCTCCCAACGTCCCCAGCCTTGGGAGGTAAAAGGCCACCACCAAGTTTCCAGTAAGAAGAGCAGGTTTGTTTGCCGGAGACTGCGTTCAAACTCTTGCTCAAACCATTTCTCAAAGAAGAAGGCATCCTTTTGTCCCCATTCGCAACCAATGGTATACATTGTTGCTGCGGAGGCGTCGCCCACTTCTTCCTCGAGACCTTCAACTAGGCCAATGATAAAATCCTCTGTGGAGAAAAGGTTACGGCTACCATTCCAGTCCACAATTTTGCCGTTCTCGGTGTCAAACTGAAAAAAATCTCGAAAGCCGTAATGGTTGTGCTTTTTGGGGTTACGGGTTTTGGCAGCAGGTACTTGAGAGGATGCGATCACCATAGGGATTCTCTTAGCAAAAATTAAGTAGGGCTTCAAGGGCAGCAGCAAGGCTTGTGGTTAAACCAATGCTGTTTTTAGGGTGGGTGGCTGAGTTAGTCCCTTCCCCATGATCACTCAAAAAGCGGAGTCAATCGCTCCTTTGCGCGTCTAGTACTCAATGTGCCCATTCTTGCTGATAACCCAACTCTGGGTAAAGGAAAAGCCGTAAAGATTCTTGAAGTCTGACTAGGTCGCTCAATGAAATGGCATCGTCGGTGGTTTCAAGCGCAGCAACCCATGCTTCTAGCCTTCTTCTCTAAGCCATTATTTTCAGACCAGGGCTACTTCAAGTAGCCCTTAGCTCGGTGGCGATCTTCCTGGCGGAGCCATAGCCCCCCAACCACCGCGATCGCCAGAGCGACCCACCCGGTCAGCGATTGCAGCAGCAGAAAGCCACCGATGGCAAACATCGTGCCAAATAGTAGAAGGGTTGCTGCCATAATGCAACGGATATCCCGTGCCAGATCCTGGAGGGGCGCTAACCCGGTACGTTGGCGCTGGCGTGCCCATCCTGGGCCACCGGGACGAATTTGAGCATAAAACCGGTCGAGCGTCTGATCGGATTCAGGCGGTGTCAGGAACATAACAGCCAGCCAAATGGCAGCGGTCAACAGCGAGATCACCATCAGGCGTTGGCCAAAATCCTCAATTTTGAGAACGGGTTCCACGCTGGTAAACCAACCAACCAGAAATCCGGCAAGCATAGCAGCCAACTCAGCCGCTGCATTAATGCGCCACCAAAACCAACGCAGGATTAAGACCAGACCAGGGCCGGTGCCAATTGCAATCACCAGACGAAACACTGTGGCAACATCCTGAGAATAAAAGGCGGCGATCGCGCCTAAAATCGTCACCAATACAGAGGCAAGCCGCCCCACAGTAACTAACTCAGACTGAGTCGCAGTCGGTCTCATAAAGCGGCCATAGAGATCGTTTGTCAGATAGGAAGCCCCCCAGTTAATCGACGTAGAGACTGTGCTCATGAAAGCAGCCAGCAACGAAGCCACCACGATACCCAGGAAAACAGGGGGCAAAAAGTCGAGCATTAGTTTCGGGTAACCCATCTCCCGATCCGCCAGCTCAGGGTACAGGGCGATCGCCGCCAGAGCTACCACAATCCAGGGCCAAGTCCGCACAATGTATTGGAGCAGATTAAACAACCAGGCCGCCCGCTCAGCCTCCGCTTCATTTTTGGCTGCCGCCAAGCGTTGAACAAACTCTCCCCCGCCATCACTGCGGCGAAACGACCACCACTGCACCAGTGTGTAAGCGGCAAAGGTGCTGGCTGTGATACCGGCCGCATCATTCCATTGCAGCGTTCCATTGGTGAAGCCAAAGGGCAGAAAGGCCAAGATATCAATGGGCGTGGCTTGTTGTGCCCGCTGCAGCAAACTATCGATCCCCCCTAAACGCATCACCGCTGCGATCGCTACCACAAAGGCTCCCGCCAAGGCCAAGACAAATTGAAAAAAGTCCGTCAACACCACCCCCCATAACCCCGAAAAGCCAGAGTAAACTAACACCAGGAGGCTAACCCCAACCACACTCCAGAGCTTGGCATCCGCACCAGGATTTAGCCCTAGGCTTTGCCAGAGTTCTAGGGCATCCACAACCTTTACCATGGCCAGCATGGCATAGCCAATGCCAATACAGTTAATTGGGAGGGCAAAGAGAAAGGCTTTAGTCCCCCGTAGAATCGGGGCCATTCTACCGCCGTAGCGCAACTCCGTTAGCTCAGCATCAGTAACCACCTCAGAACGTCGCCAGAGCCGCGCAAAGACATAGAGTAAAATCAGGTGGGCTACGCCAAAGCTCCACCATTCCCAGTTGCCAGCAATGCCGCGATTGCCGACGATCCCAGCAACATAGAGAGGGGTATCAATAGAGAATGTGGTTGCCGCCATACTGGTGCCTGCTAACCACCAGGGTAGCGATCGCCCAGAGACAAAAAAATCGACTAGGCTACCCGAAGCCTTACGGGTTAACCCGATCCCCAGCATCATTGTGAGAACCAGGTACAGCAGCACAACCAGCCAATCAACCAGACTCATACCCTTGCGACCTACGGTACCGATCTTGTCATCATCCCATATTGACTGCCTGACAAAACGCAGGATCAAGGCGGTTGTTAGCGAACAAATAACTGGCTGGCCTTCTCGCTTTTGGAAATCTGACAGGAATGATAACGCTCAGTCCCTCGTATCCTGAGCGATTTATCTTGAGCGAAGTCGGCAGCAGTCAAAAAATGAAGATCGCTTGTGTTGAAGGGGCAGATCGCTTCTAGAAATCACTGGACAACGAATTGATGCTCTGAACTCACCTCCATATCTGAACACCAATTACATCTAGTAGACAGCAGATCATCCATAGGCAAGCATGTCGCTACGCGATTATATTAGGACACTTGGATGACTAAGGAGGGATTTCAGTCTCTTCCTTAGTTGAGGGCTTTACCTTTGAACTCCGTCCCGGTCTTAGCTCGTGCTGCTATACTTGGCAATCAATTAGGAATCGCACCAAGAGCACAACTATAACCTTCTACCCTCTACAGCTATCAGGTCGTTCCAGGTAAAAGGATGAAGAAAAATCTATATATCACTGGTTTAAGGGAAAAATAGCCTACGACCAGCGCCAAACTCCTACCAGCATTCCTTGAATATCTACTTGGGATGCAGGTACTTCGATCGCAGGATACTTTTCCTTATCGGGGTTACCGGGTTGCAGCGTCACCTTGCTACCCTTTCGATGGTAATACTTGAGCGTGGTTTGCCCTTCCACCCTGGCCGCAACAATCGTACCGTTCTTTAAATTTTTAGGATCGCTGACGGGTTGCATAATGACAATATCTCCGTCATCGATGAGTGCATCGATCATACTTAACCCGCGTACCCGCAGAGCAAAATAACGTGGGTCGAGAGCAACACTGGAAAAGTCGAGATGTTCTACCTCTGCATCTTGAAAGGTTTCAACTAATCCCCCTGCTGCGATCGCTCCTCGAATTGGCACACCAGGAGACCCTGCCTGGGTTAAGCGAATTGTGCGCGCGCGACCCTCCGTCCACTCAATATAGCCCTTTGTCTTAAGATGCTCTAGCCGACTCTGTACTGGTGCAGGAGATTTCAGACCCATCGCCTTCATCATCTGCCGGATTGAAGGGGAATGGTGATTTTGTTGAATATATTGGACGAGCCAATCATACAGTTCTTGTTGGGCAGTGGTGAGGGGTTCCATGGGGCTTCTCCTACAGGAAGGACTCCTTAGAACACTTGTACCATCTTTTTCAAGCGCTGTCTAGCTTTTAACAAAAATTAAGAAGCAAGTTGGTGGTAAGCATTGAGGGCCGAATTCAATCCTATCTGAGTTCATAAGCAGGGGGCTTGCCTTTGAGAAAACCGATGGGATTCAAGGAGAGCCTGGCTCAACCACGGAACTCAAACCCATGCTTCAAGACTGAAATCAGGCCTGGAAACCTCTATTAAGAGAAAAACGTCAAACTATCCTGGTGAATGTTCATCTTTAGGCTTTAATTTTGTCAAGACTTCATAAAGCCTTAATGAAAATTTGCAAACTTCTGATGTCGGTGCTAGTGTCATTCTGGTTTTTAATTCATACGGCTGTACCTAAATTTTGATGCATTCGGCTAAAACACCTGTGCAAACTGAACTTGTACAAACTGAACTTGTGCGAATAGATGAGTCGGCACGGGGAAGATTGCCTCACCTGAAACTGCCGCAGGCGCTCAGAGTGATTGCGATCGGCGATAGCCTCGTCTACGGCTATGGTGACCCAATTGGGGGCGGTTGGGTCGAACGGTTGCGGCGGCGTTGGCTGGAGCCTGCTAGCCCAGGCCATGCCATTTATAATCTGGGTATCCGGGGAGATGGGGTTCAGCAAGTAGCCGCACGCTTAGAGCAAGAGTACCGCCTGCGGGGAGAATTACGCCACCAGGTTCCTGATTTAATTATTCTTTCTGTTGGGGTGAATGACTCTCCCCGTGTAGGGCGGTCTACAGGAAAAAACTACACCGAGTTTTCCCACTTTCAAGCCAGTTTGGCGACCCTTCTAGATCAGGCCAAACGACTCGCACCCGTTCTCTTTGTTGGCACCGTGCCGGTGGATGAGGCCAAGATGCCGTTCATGGGTTGTCTTTATTACAATCATTTTGATCAACATCGCTATAAAGAGGCGACCCGTCATCTCTGTCTAGAACGACAAATTCCCTATTTGGATATTTTTGCCCACTGGATGCAACAAAACGAGGAATGGCGGCGATCGCGCTTGACGGAAGATGGACTCCACCCCAATGGGTTGGGGTACCAAACCCTGTTCCAGGATGTTTGGAAATGGCAGCCCTTTGTCGAGCGGCTGTTACAGCCGATTGGGATTGACCATAATCACTCTCCTTATCTGCATAGTGCCTGATAGGGGGGATGCCAGGGGTTGGTCGTTGCTGAGGGCTATGGGGGTGATGGGTATAAATTGCTATACTGCCCTTGCCAACTCAACTAAACTATTGCTTTCCTGGCATCGATTTATGGCTTCTCTGGTTGTTGCAACAGGTAATCTCGGAAAACTGAAAGAATTGCAAGAATATCTGGTAGGGCTTGATTGGACTCTCACCCTGAAGCCAGAAGATTTAGAGGTCGAAGAAACCGGTGCTACTTTCCTGGAAAATGCAGTGCTCAAAGCTTCTCAAGTTGCGCGGGCAACGGGGCAATGGGCGATCGCCGATGATTCGGGGCTGGAAGTCGAAGCCCTGGATGGGGCACCGGGCATTTTTTCAGCTCGCTATGGCAGCAGCGACTCTGAACGAATTCAGCGCCTGCTGACAGAGTTAGGGAATGAGCTGAATCGAGAGGCGCGGTTTGTGTGCGCGATCGTGGTTGCCAGCCCTGATGGAGCCATCGCTCTCTCCGCTGAAGGGATTTGTCCCGGTCGGATTTTGCATCAACCCCGAGGTTCGGGAGGGTTTGGTTATGACCCGATCTTCTATGTGCCAGAGCAACGCCTTACCTTTGCTGAAATGCCCTATGAGCTCAAACATCGGATTAGTCATCGGGGTCGCGCCATGGAAAGGTTGCTTCCTCAGTTAAAGAGCCTAGCGTTTTAAGGCTTCTGGCTAGACCCTTCTATGAGGTTTCTCTATGGGCTAGCTGGTCAGATATTAATACCGATCGCCCTATCGTCTTGGGCGGATCCAGGTTTATACTAAGGACGCATGGAAACGTAACAGGATGTTACTCTTTGTGCTTCCCTTTTGGCCGTCGGTTTAGACCGGCAGGTTTACAAGGCGGATGTTTCAAGCGATCGCAGCTATTGGACTAAGAATTCATGGATTCTGGAATCGATCTACAAGGTAGCTTTATCCAATCTTTGATTGATCTGGGATTGCCTACAGGTGCGGCAAAGGCAATTTGGATGCCGTTTCCCATGTTGCTGATGATCATTGCGGCAACGGTGGGCGTGCTGATTAGCGTCTGGCTAGAGCGTAAAATTTCCGCAGCGGCTCAGCAGCGCATTGGCCCAGAGTTTATTGGCCCCCTGGGGGTTTTGGCACCAGTTGCAGATGGACTGAAACTCATCTTTAAAGAGGATGTGATACCGGCTAAGGCTGACCCCTGGCTGTTTACTCTGGGGCCAGTAATTGTGGTGATTCCAGTTTTCCTCTCTTACATGATTGTGCCGTTTGGGCAAAACCTGCTGGTCTCTAATGTAGGGATGGGAGTGTTTTTATGGATCGCCCTGTCGAGTATTACCCCCATTGGTTTGTTGATGGCAGGCTATTCCTCTAATAACAAGTACTCATTGCTAGGTGGTTTGCGCGCCGCGGCCCAATCGATTAGCTATGAAATTCCGTTAGCGCTGGCGGTGTTGGCGATCGCGATGATGAGTAACTCCCTTAGCACCGTAGATATTGTGAATCAGCAGTCGGGCTATGGCATTTTAGGTTGGAACATCTGGCGACAACCGATTGGTTTTCTAATCTTTTGGATTGCAGCTCTGGCCGAATGTGAACGCCTTCCCTTTGATTTGCCAGAGGCGGAAGAAGAGTTGGTAGCAGGCTATCAGACCGAGTATTCAGGGATGAAGTTTGCGCTGTTTTACCTGGGGTCTTATATTAACCTGGTGTTGTCGGCTCTTCTGGTAGCCGTTCTGTATTTGGGGGGGTGGGAGTTTTTGGTTCCTCTGAATGCGATCGCTGATTTCCTGGGAGTGAGCCAGGACAATCCAGTCTTCCAAGTAGTGACAGCTTCCCTTGGCATCACAATGACCTTGCTCAAGGCTTATTTTCTCGTGTTTACTGCGATTCTGTTGCGCTGGACGGTTCCTCGTGTGCGGATTGATCAATTGCTAGACTTAGGTTGGAAGTTTCTCCTCCCGATTGCTTTGGTCAATCTATTGCTGACTGCGGCATTAAAGATTTCTTTTCCTGATTTTTTCGGGGGCTGAACCAGGTTGAGTGCAGAACCTGTTGCTTCTCAACATTAGAGCTTTAGAGCTGTCCTTGCATCAGGTTTCGTTTTTGTTGTCTCTCAGTTCCTTACTCGTAATCGTTATGCTGAAATTTCTCAAGCAAGTTGGTGACTACGTTAAAGAGGCTGGCCAGGCCGCAAAGTACATTGGGCAGGGTCTGTCAGTGACTTTTGATCACATGCAACGCCGCCCTATTACCGTGCAGTATCCCTATGAAAAGCTGATTCCTTCAGAGCGCTTTCGTGGGCGCATCCACTTCGAGTTTGATAAGTGCATTGCCTGCGAGGTCTGTGTGCGGGTTTGCCCAATTAACTTACCGGTAGTGGATTGGGAGTTTAATGCAGCAACCAAGAAGAAGAAGTTAAACCACTACAGCATTGATTTTGGGGTTTGCATTTTCTGTGGCAACTGCGTGGAGTACTGTCCGACCAACTGTCTCTCGATGACGGAAGAATACGAGCTATCTACCTATGATCGGCATGAGTTAAACTACGACAATGTTGCTCTGGGTCGCTTACCTTACAAGGTAACGGATGACCCAATGGTGACCCCTTTGCGTGAACTGGCCTATTTACCAAAGGGTGTGCTAGACCCCCATGATTTACCTGCAGGGTCTCAGCGAGCAGGTTCGCGCCCTGAGGAGTTAGCCGCAAAGGCGAGTCAGACCACTGAGAAATAAACAGGAGAACAACCTATCGTGACCTTGGCAGAAGGAGTTCAACTCGTTTCGACAGTCATCTTGTCGGCCATGATGTTGGGAGCCGCAGTGGGTGTCGTGCTGCTTTCTAACATTGTTTATTCTGCTTTTTTACTGGGCGGTGTGTTTGTCAGCATGGCGGGGTTGTATCTCCTGCTCAATGCTGACTTTGTGGCAACGGCTCAGGTTCTGGTTTACGTTGGTGCGGTCAACGTGTTGATTATCTTTGCCATTATGTTGGTGAATAAGCGGGAGGATTTTACTCCCCTGCCGAAGGCATGGGTAAGGCGCGGAGCTACGGCTCTGGTTTGTGCGGGTTTATTCGCATTGCTGAGTACGATGGTGTTGGCTACTCCCTGGGCTTTTTCGGTGCAGACACCCATTGGTAACGGGGCAACTGTTGCAATTGGCAAGCACTTCTTTACGGATTACTTGTTGCCCTTTGAGTTAGCTTCTGTGCTGTTGCTCATGGCATTAGTTGGTGCGGTCATTTTGGCACGGCGAGAGTTTATCCCGGAGGGTGCGGTGGCAGAGTTGCAGGCAACTCCACTGACCTTGCCCGAACGGCCCAGGGAATTGGTACAGGTAGGGTCGGCTGGGCAAGATGAAGCGGTGAATTAGGGCTAGTTCCTAAGGCATTATGGGCTTGCTAGCGTAGGGCTGGAGATTACCTCTGGTTTTCAGTAGCCAACTGCAGCAATGAGCAAGACCTGTTTTGTTATGCCTGGGTTCCCTTTGGGAAGGTTCCTTGGCTGAGCGAAAAGTGGTCGGGTTGAATGGCGGGTTGATGATAATTTGGCGGAGGGGTAATCTATGCAGCTTCAATATTTTTTGATTTTGGCAGCAGCCTTATTCTGTATTGGGATTTTTGGGCTGATCACCAGTCGGAATGCGGTCAGGGTGTTGATGTCGGTGGAGTTGATGCTGAATGCGGTCAACTTAAATCTCATGGCCTTTTCTAATTTTCTTGATTCTCTGGAAATTAAGGGCCAAGTGTTTACTACTTTTGTAATTGCGATCGCGGCGGCGGAGGCCGCTGTTGGTTTGGCGATTGTGCTGGCGATTTACCGGAACCGCGACACGGTGGATATGGAGCAGTTCAATCTGCTGAAGTGGTAAATGTGGGTCTTGGTTCTCTAAGGCACTGGGAAGTTCTAGGTATTCTCAAGGGGTTGTGAGTAGACTGAAGTCTGACAACCCTTTTATTTAGTGGCCGTGCAACTCAAGCAAGTCATTATTTCTTACAAGGCCGGCGATCGCACCGCTCAGCGACGAGCTGAGGTCTGCGCCCAAGAGTTAGAGCAGCGAAACTGCAAAGTTTTAGTGGGGCCAAGTGGGCCAAAGGATAATCCCTACCCGGTTTTTCTGGCATCAGTTTCCCATGCCATTGATCTGGCGATTGTCCTGGGAGGAGATGGTACTGCTTTGTCTGCGGCCCGCAACCTGGCTGCAGATGGCATCCCCATCTTAGCGGTGAATATTGGTGGGCATTTAGGATTTTTAACTGAGGCAGCGGAGGATTTTGAAGATTCTGCCCAGGTGTGGGAACGCCTAGGGACTGATCGCTACGCGGTACAGCGCCGGATGATGCTGCAAGCGATGGTGTTTGAGGGCAATCGCACCAATCTGGAACCGATGAGCGATCGCTTTTTAGCACTGAATGAGATGTGCGTCAAACCGGCCTCCGCCGACCGGATGATTACCTCCATTCTCGAAATGGAAATTGATGGTGCCGTGGTCGATCAATACCAGGGAGATGGGTTACTGGTGGCCACGCCAACTGGCTCAACCTGCTACACCGTGGCTGCCAGTGGCCCGATTGTGCACCCTGGCATGGATGCAATGGTCGTAACACCCATTTGTCCCCTTAGTCTCTCAAGTCGCCCGATTGTGATTCCCCCTGGTGCAGTGGTCAGCGTCTGGCCCCTGGTTGATCAGGATCTCAGTACCAAATTATGGATGGATGGGGCCTTGGCTACCTCTATCTGGCCGGGCCAGC
>Ga0272446_1003288_pt1 | contig 20602 bp, 18 predicted proteins | sample YNPCB0061_FD_194587 | JGI IMG/M metagenome (GOLD analysis project Ga0272446, IMG submission 194587) | Hot spring microbial mat communities from Yellowstone National Park, WY, United States - YNP-CB-006-1 | ecosystem: Environmental > Aquatic > Thermal springs > Hot (42-90C) > Sediment | place...
ATGCAAATCGTCAATACTTACCCGATCGGTTTAATATCATTGGTGCCGACAATGTTAGTAAGAATTTTAGACGATGCAACTTTTGAACAAAATCGATCGGTTTGGCAAAATCTCCACAGCATAATGATAGGAGGTGCTCCATTAGCGCAAAAATTAGGAAAACGTTGTTTATTTCTTAAGTTACCCCTAGCAATTTCCTATGGCTTAACTGAGGCATCTTCTACAGTAACTCTTTTAACAACAAATGAGTGGAAGACTAAACCATTTTCGGTTGGTAAACCCCTACCTGGTATGGAAATTAAAATAGAAGAAAAGCAAATTAAAATTAGGGGCAGGTCTGTTTTTCTTAATCAAAATACCTGGTTTGAAACAAAAGATTTAGGCTACTTAGATAAAGATGGTTATTTGTATATTACCGATCGGTTAGATCATATGATAATTTGTGGGGGAGAAAATATCTATCCTCAAGAAATTGAAGTAGTTTTGTTACAACATCCCAAAATCAATGATGTGTGTGTTTTAGGTATTCCTGATAGAGAATGGGGAGAAATTCCCCTTGCTGTAATCGTTTCAGATTACCCAATTAAACTACAACAAATTAAGGAATTTTGTATAGATCAAGGTCTGGATTCTTACAAGATTCCTAAAAAAATTGCAATAATAGAAAAGATTCCTAAAAATGCTCTTGGTAAAACCGATCGGGCTGCTATTAAACTATTATTAGCTAATCAAGGTAATCTTTGAATATGCTTTGATTTTTCTAAAATGAATTTTCTACAATACTTAATTGATAGTTTTAGTATTTTCTCTTCCTTTAGCCTTTGTAGATGTTAATTCAATAACCTTGTTGCTCATCCAATCATTGTATCTAATCCGATCGTAGTAGTCGAGGGGAGTTTTACCTTTTTCATCCTTAAATTTACTGAGATACTTAATAAATTCTTCATCAATTTTAGGAGGAATATCACGACCCATTGAAACAACACTAACACTTAAAATATATTCATTGTTTTCTACTAATACATTACCATCTACTACATACTCTCCTTCTTGATCAAAAGTCTGAGACGGTTTATTAAAACGAAGGTATAATCCCCAACTACCAGTAATACTAATATCAATTTCTTCCGATGCAACTGTTGTATCTGCAAATCGAGAACTAGGGGAAAATCGGGGGGGATTTGGGTTCTTAAAAGTTAATCTGGGTGGCTCATTTCCGTAAATAATTCGCCCGATCGCTAGGGGTTTATCAAAACTAGGACTGGTGGAGATTTGATTAAATTCTCCTTGATTTTTTTCCCAACAAGCAACTAATTGATTAAATTCTTCTAAAGTAAACAAACTAGGATCAATATAAATATTCCAAAGTTCTTGTTTGGGCTTAATTGGATAGTAATGTATTACTAAGTCTTTCTGGCGGAAAGGTTCTTTTGGAAAAAAACCAGAACTAAATTTTTTGTTATTGAAACGAAAAATCTGCTTATATCTATGTCCTCCTCCAAAAAATTCTTTTAATTCTAAAAGTTCCATTTTTGTTCCACCGCAATCCCAAGTTTGTAGGGATTTGATCTCGTCTGCCACGATCGATCGGTAAATACTTATTAGAACTAAGACAATAACCAAAATAAATGCAACAAATGCAATTGAAACAAAGAATAATGTCCGCATAATAACTGTCTATTTCTAATCTTAAACTTTTAGACAAAACCGATCGTGACTTAAATTACTCCTTTAACAAATTAGAATAAAATATTAGTATTCAATTACTCCGATCGTAGACCCGCTTGGATTGTTCCCCTCTCAAAATTGATAGTAACGGGGTCACCGTCTCGAATTTGACTGGTCGCATTTTTCACGCCAATCATAACAGGAATGTTCAGCTTTCTACCAATAATAACAGCATGGGAATCTAGGCTTTCTTCTTCAGTTACTACAGCGGCTGCTTTCCGCATCATCTCTACAAAATCGGCATTTGTTTGATCTACAACTAAAATTTCCCCGCTATGAAAGTCCTTCACATCCAAGAAATTTTTTGCCACTCTAGCCCTGCCAATGACTAAGCCCTGCCCGATCGCTAGTCCTTTACCAACGATCGCTGACACATATTCCACTTTGATTAAGTCCGTAGAACCCGCCACGCCCTGCACCGTTCCAGCGGTCATCACGACTAAATCGCCGGGAGAGAGGAGGTTTTGTTCTTGCGCTAGATTGAGGGCAGCTTCAAAATTCTGTTTTGCTGAGGGTAAGTCCAACAAAGTCAGGGGCTGTACTCCCCACACCAACTGTAACTGTCTTGCGACCCCCACAGAAGAAGTCACTGCTAAAATTGGTGTTGAATGGCGAAACTTAGACACATTACGGGCGGTTGCCCCAGTTTTGGTCAGAGTCACGATCGCACTGGCTCCTAGCTGACTAGCAATGGTTCCCACCGCTTGGCTGATCGCATTGGGAATCGATCGGCTTGGCGTGGCTGGGCGGCTGAATTTGTACTCCTGTTCAATGCGGACTGCTATCCGTGCCATAGTTTCTACCGCCTCGATCGGGTATTTGCCTACTGCCGTTTCATTGGAGAGCATCACTGCATCAGTGCCATCGAGGATCGCATTTGCTACATCAGAAATTTCTGCCCTGGTGGGACGGGGATTGTTGAGCATACTATCAAGCATTTGAGTTGCAGTAATGACTGGAATACCAAGACGATTTGCAGTTTGAATTAACTTCTTTTGCACGATCGGTACATCTTCTGCCGGAATTTCTACCCCCAAGTCTCCCCTTGCTACCATCACACCGTCACAGACCGATAAAATCTCTTCCATGTTAGAGACTGCTTCATGTTTTTCGATCTTGGCAATGACACCAACTTTCCGATCGGTCTGAGCAATTAACTCTTTCAGTTCTAAGATGTCTTCACGATAACAAACGAAACTCAAAGCAACCCAATCCACTCCTTCTGAAAGACCAAAGCGTAAATCTTCTCTGTCTTTTTCCGTCATTGCTTTAACAGAAAGATGAACGTTAGGGAAATTTACACCTTTACTGTTAGATAAAACACCCGGTATAACGACTCGACATTCTAGGGAGTCTTCTGCTCGATTTACTTTTTCAACACAAAGCTCTACTCTGCCATCATCTAACAGAATGACGGCTCCTTCTGTTACATCTTCTGCTAGTTTTTCATAGGAAACAGAACAAATCTCTTGATTACAAGATACCGGACGGCTGGTCAAAATAAAACGATCGCCCCGATTAAGGGTGACAGAGCCTTCTGGAAATTTACCCAACCGAATTTTGGGACCTTGTAAGTCCTGCAAAATGCCGACGGGCTGGTTTAATTCTGTAGAAACCTGACGAATGTTACAAATACTGCGGTGGTGGTCGGCGTGGGTGCCGTGGGAAAAATTAAGTCTGAGGGTGGTTGCTCCCGCCTCTATCAGTTTACGCAACATTTCTGGGCTGCTAGTCGCAGGACCGATCGTGGCAACAATTTTGGCGCGGCGAAAGTGCTTATCTCTTTTCATAGGTAGGAACATCCAAGTCTAGGGAACAATCCTATCACTTTAGGGGGACAGGAATGTTGAAAAGTGTTAATTGACAAATAACTGTCCTGAGCTTGTAGCAGAAGGAACCGATCGGGTCTTAAAATAATGTCTTTCTTTGATTTATTTGTTCAAGTTGTAATCATCATTCCGATTGTAAAGCAAAGCCTGAATTTATCTTTAATACTTTTCAGTTTATTTTATATCTAAAAAAAAGAAAGAAGATAACAAAGATATTTAAGAAAGTCTTTCATTTTTTATTTGACCAACGATCGTTTTATTATATTCAAAAATGCCACCCTCTTTAGAAAAGCAAAGGAAGTAAGTTTTATGAAAATTGTTTGTCTGTCATTTGAAAGAGAATAAGAAGCTCTTTTACTATTTATCTTTGTTTTGACAAACGATCGTTTTGTTGCAAAGGTCTTTATTATTTTTTTGACATTTAAGTTTTCTGTTAAAGAGTAAGATATGTAACCCCATTAAACAAATATCAACCATAAGGGACAATGAAAATTGACAAAAACATCAAAACTGGTAAACTTTAGGGCACTTCAATTTATGATGAATTTTTTAATAGCAATAATCTTATTTATGACAACATCGATCGTTTTTGGGAACTTTAACAGGTCTAACAAAGTATGAAAAAATTTGTTTATTTCCTCCTGCCTTTTTTATTAGTTGGTTGTGCTAACACCCCGATCGGTGAAACTATTAGTAATGCCATTGCCCCAGAAACGATCGATGATAAACCTGTTACAAAAAACCCTAATCTGCCCGCTGATTTTCCTCTGCCTGTCTATCAAAATAGTAAGTTAGTAGAATCTGCTAATACCGATCGGGAAGGGCGTTTAGTTTTTACGGTTAACAATACTGCCGAAGCACTAAAATTTTATGGAAGTTTGTTGATGGAAAGGGAGTGGCAAAATCTCAGTCAAACCGATCGGCAAATTATTAGTTTTAATCGGCAATATCTAACAATAATATCTGTCACAAATACGGAATTGACGATCAATTATGTGCAACTGCAAGGCACGATCGATAATCCTCAAACTAAACCTCTTCCTCCTGAGGTTACTGAACCAACAACCCCTCAAAAACCTGAAGAATCAAGTAATTTCATCGTCGATCTGCAGCGTTTAGAAATTATTCCCAAGAACTTTAATCCCGACAGCACCATTCCCCGCCGTGAATATGCCCGTTGGCTGGTTACGGCTAATAATCGCTTATTTCAAGACCGCCCTGCTCAACAGATTCGCCCTGCTCTGCCCTCTAGAGAAGCTCCCATTTTTAAGGATGTACCCCAATCTGACCCGGATTTTGGCTTCATTCAGGGTTTAGCTAACGCTGGTATCATCGATCGGAATGTTAAGGAATTTCAACCCGATCGTCCTTTGACCAGGGAAGTTATGGTGCAATGGAAAGCACCCCTAGACTATCGCAAACCGATCCCCCCCGCCAGTTCCAATGCCGTCCAAGCCGCCTGGAATTTTCAAGATAGCAATAAAATTAGCCCCGCTGCCCTCGGTGCTGTCCTACAAGATAGCCGATCGGGGGAACTAAGCAACATCCGGCGCAGTTTTGGTTTCACTACCCTCTTTCAGCCCCAAAAACACGTCTCCCGATCGGAGGCTGCTACTGCCCTCTGGTATTTTGGCGATGGAGAAACAGGTATTTCTGCTAAGGAAATTTTAGTAGCTCCCTAACTATTTGAATTGGGCAATATCTGGGGATGTCAACGTTACCCAAAAAATGGGGCTTCTAGTCTAATGAATCAGGCTAATTTTTGTCCAATTACGGCATAAAAGGGGTCTCCGAGCCAACTGCGATGGGCAATCACTTCCGGCTTCGAGAACTTACTGCTATCGGCAAAGTAATTTTTGACCAGCGCTACCCGATCGAGTTCGGAGCCGTCCCGCCATACCTGGACAGCCTTTTGGAAAAACATCCGGTTAGAGAAACTAATAATCGCTATGCCGCCAGGTTTTAGAATACGGGCAATTTCGGCAAAGACCGCTTCTGGGTATTGGAGGTACTGCACCGAAACTGTGTTTAGTACGGCATCAAAGGTGTTGTCTGGGTAGGGTAAATGCTGGTTTTGGTTCAGATTTTGGACAAAATACCGATCGAGGCGGGGATTCTGGGCTAATTCTTCTGCATTTAGCCCATGTCCTTCTACTCTGGCATATTTTACTTCCTCGGGCAGATGGGAAACCCAACTACTCATCATGTCCAAAATCACCATGTCCGGGCGGAGGCGTTGGCGATAAAGGTTGGTCAGTTGGCGAATAAACCCCTGATCCACATGGGTGACAAAGCGGGGGGAAAGATAAAACAAAGTGTCGTCGGTATCGTCTAATTTGGTGCGTTGATTTTCCGTAAGTAGCATAGGGGATTAGGTAGACTAGTCCTATGATAAGCCAGCCATCTGGGGTAAGATAAAGGGGTACTGCAAAATTGTCTCCATGATTCACGAAGTTTTCATGCCCGCCCTTAGCTCTACCATGACGGAAGGAAAAATTACCGCTTGGCTCAAATCCCCTGGCGATAAGGTCAGTAAGGGGGAAACGATCTTGGTGGTTGAATCAGACAAAGCAGACATGGATGTAGAAAGTTTCTATGAAGGCTATTTAGGGGAAATTTTGGTGCCAGCGGGCAGTAGTGCCCCAGTTGGTGCGGTTTTGGCATATGTGGCGGAAACGGAAGCGGAACTCAAAGCTATTCCTACCCAGTCCAAGCCCGCTCCCCCAGAAGCAACACCCAGTAACGGTACAACCCAAGTCCCATCTGTTCCTAGTTCCCCCCCCAGTAATCGTTTGGTGGCATCCCCCAGAGCAAAGCGCCTGGCAAGGGAACGGGGCATCGACCTCACCACGATCGTGGGGACGGGTCCCAATGGCAGAATTACCGCCGATGATATTGTCGCCCCCGTTGCCGTGGCTCCTAAAGTTGCTCCCGCCCCTGTAAAACCACCGGAAGTTAAAACTAATGGAAATGGGGAAGTGCAACCCCTGACTACTCTCCAGCAGGCGGTAGTGAAAAATATGAATGCGAGTCTGGCTGTCCCTGTCTTCCATGTGGGCTATACCATTACTACCACTAGCCTCGATCGGGTCTACAAGCAGGTGAAGTCGAAGGGCGTGAGCATGACGGTGTTGCTATCTAAAGCGGTGGCACTGACCCTGCAAAAGCATCCCATTATCAATGCCTACTACACCGATCGGGGTATTGCTTATCCAGGGGGTATCAATATTGCTGTAGCGGTGGCAATGGAGGACGGGGGCTTAATTACCCCAGTTTTAGCTAATGCAGATAAGACGGATATTTACTCCCTCGGCAGGCAATGGCAATCCTTAGTGGAGCGGGCAAGAACTAAGCAACTCCAGCCCCAGGAATATAATTCTGGTACTTTTACTATTTCTAACTTGGGGATGTATGGTGTCGATCGGTTTGATGCCATCTTACCGCCGGGCACGGGGGCAATTTTAGCGGTGGGGGCATCCCGTCCCAGGGTAGTGGCTACACCAGAGGGGGCAATCATGGTGCAGACTCAGATGGAAGTTAACCTGACTGCGGATCACCGTACTATCTATGGTGCCCAGGCTGCCCAGTTCCTCAAGGATTTAGCCGACCTCCTAGAAAATCACGGGGAGCAGTTGACCCTTTGAGTCGTTCTTTTTTGGTTTTAGCTTCTGCCTCTCCCTCCCGCCGCCAAATTCTCCGTCAGGCGGGCATAGACCCGATCGTGTGGGCTAGTAACTTCGATGAAGACCAAGTCACGATCGATGATCCTGATACCCTGGTAACTACCCTGGCTAGGGGCAAAGCGGAGGCGGTAGCGCCAAAATTCCAGGGACAGTCTGCCCTAGTGTTGGGTTGTGATTCGGTGATGGTGCTTAATTCCCGTATCTATGGCAAGCCGGAAACTATCCCCAATGCTCTAAAAATGTGGGAACGGATGCGGGGGGGCAAAGGAGAACTGGTTACGGGGCATTGCCTAATTGATGTTTCTCGCCACAAAACGATCGTGAAAGCCAGATGGAGTACGGTTTATTTTGTCAGCGCCACCGATCGGGAAATTGAGGAATATATCCATACTAAGGAACCCCTCAACTGCGCTGGTTGCTTTACCCTAGAAGGTCTGGGAGGGTTGCTCATCGATCGGATTGAAGGATGTTCTAGCAATGTATTGGGGTTGAGCCTGCCCCTCTTACGTCAGATGCTGAGGGAATTGGGCTATAGCTTGAGCTTTTCCCCCGATGGCAAGGTCTACTTCCGTTAGCTGAGGCGGAGATTGATGAACAAAGCCGCTAAAAATGTCATCTGCCCAGCCAACAAAAATAGATAAATAATCCCCCGACGCTGGAACAAAGTTAATAATAAACCGATCGCTTTGAGGTCAATCATAGGACCAAAAACTAAGAAAGCGAGGAGGGAACCAGTCGTAAAAGTCGAAGCAAAGGAGAGGGCAAAAAAAGCATCCACTGTAGAACAAATAGATACTACAGCCGCCAGGGTCATCATTGCCACGATCGAGGTGACAGGACCCTGACCTAAGCTTAAAATTACTTCTCTAGGTACAGAAACCTGAATTAAGGCGGCTAAAGCACTTCCTATTACTAAAATGCCTCCTAATTCCCGTAACTCACCGATCGTATTGTCTAAAAATAATGCCCATTTGTTCTGCTTAGAAGGAGTAGTCAAACTATTAACTAATAGGGGTTGGGATTGCCCTAAAAAGTAAGTACCAGCGATATTATCCGCCTTGGGTAAAATTACTAAACGGGAAACCGAAGGTTGCAAAAGGGGGCGTAAATCAGTCTGAAAACTAAAAATCCAGGCGATCCCTGCAGCAATTGCAAAAGATAGCCCGATTCGCCATAGGACTACCTCTGGCTGGTCCCTAAAAGCAGTCCAGGTCGCCCAAATCACCACCGGATTGATGGTAGGAGCAGCTAATAAAAAACCAACACTCACGGCGGGGGGCATTCCCTGGATAATTAAGCGCCTCGCTACAGGCACATTACCGCATTCACAAACCGGAAAAAGAAAGCCAATTAAACTACCTACAACTGCTCCTAAAAGGGGATGTTTAGGCATCGATCGGACTAACTTAGTTTCATCTATAAATAATAGTAAAAGACTTGAAAGTAAAACTCCCAATAATAAGAAGGGAATCGCTTCTACTAAGAGGCTTAAAAATAGGGTGAAGGCACTCTGCCAAACTGATAAATTCACAATAAAAACTAAACTTCTACAAAGATGATCAAATACAATTAAAAAAGCGACTCTGGAGTAAAAGACAGGTTTAATATATCTGATTATTCAACTTTTGGTAAAGAGATTCGGTTTTCTACCCATAACTTTTTGCCATTTGTGTAACACTATAAATGTCACATCAAGAAACATTAGGAGTGACCCATGTTTGAAAATCTCGAATCAAATTCCTCTAATCCCCTACTCGCCTATCTACGTCAGCAGTCCCCTGAAACCCTAGATACAATTGCCCGATCGGTGACTCCTGAAGTGCGGCAAATTATTGCCCAGAACGTGCAAAACCTGGTCGGCGTTCTCCCCGAACCAAACTTCCATGTTAGTATCTCCACCGATCGGGAGAATCTGGCGGGGATGCTAGGCTCAGCCATGATGACGGGCTATTTCCTCAGTCAGATGGAAACGCGCATGAAACTCGATCGATCGTTTCAAAGTACAGCCAGACCAGACCATGAAGCCTAGTTGGTATCAATTCATCTATCTCTGTCAAGAAACGGTAAGGAGCTATCGCCGGGGAGGGTGGATGAACTGGGCAGCGGTCAGTACCTTGACCCTGATGCTATTCCTTCTGGGGGTCAGCTATCTCCTCAGCCTAGAACTAACCTACCTCCTCCGTAGTATCGGCAGTGTGTTAGAGCTAACTGCCTACCTCAAGCCAGAGATAGACCCCCGATCGGTGCAGTCTCAAATTTTGCAATGGCAGGGGATAGAATCAGTCCGCCTTGAATCAAAGGAGGAGGCATGGCAAGCCTTCCTCGCTGATTTAGGGCAACTCGCCCCGGAAACTAACGCCCTTTTGGAACAAAATCCCTTCCTTGATAGCCTCAAAATTGCTGCCAAGGATCAAAGCCTTGTGCCCTCTCTGGGGGAGCAACTCGCCCAATTACCCGCTGTAGATAGTGTCTGGTATGGGCAGGATTTAATTTTGCAACTACAGCAACTAAACCAGGGGTTAAGCCAAATGAGTCTGGTTTCCCTGGTCATCCTCACCACGATCGCTCTAGTAGTTACCTACACCACCATTCGTCTGGTCAATTTGGCAAGAGCCACCGAAATTGAAATTATGGGTTTAGTAGGAGCCTCCCCCACCTGGATTTATAGCCCAATTTTAATGCAGGGCATGGGCTTCGGTATCTTCGCCGTCCTGTTGGCGGGACTTTTGCTGAGGGTTTGCGCTTTATTAGCGGGACAATTGTTAGATAGCTGGGATTTGCCCCTGCCTGGTTTTGATTTGGGTATTTTCCCCCTGTTTTTCACATTCTTTGGTATCTCAGTACCCACGATCGGTTCTTGGCTTAGCCTCCAGGCAAAAACAGTACAGTCTAATTAGATGGCAACCGATCGAGTTGGGCAAACCCAATCAACTGCATTTGTCCTGGCACAACTTCAAATTTTAATACCCTAGATTTAATCCCTTGAGCTTCTAATTGTTTGAGGTCTAAGACCTGATTTATCCCCCTAACTAAATTACCAATTAAAATATCAGGAATTTTTACCCCCGCGACACTAAGCTCTACTCGATTGAGTTTAACATTCCCGTTCGATAGAACCTCGATCGATACTTCTGCACTAATTTCTAGGGGTTTTACATCAATTTTACGGTTAACTAATGTCGCAGTGACCCTAACTTTGTTATCTGTTAAAAAATAAATTCGAGGATTGACAATATCAATTTCTTCTTCACCCAAACTAGGATTAAAACCAGAAAAATCTACCTTAATACTCTGGAAAAGGGGACGGATGAATGGGCTATCAATTGCCCGATTTATATCTTCTTCCTTTAAAACTACCCGCACCGCTGCCTGGAGGGGTTCTAATAGTTCTACCTTGTTATTTGTTGTTTTAATGCCAATCCGATCGGTTTCAAGTTCTAGGGTATCAATCCGTAAAAAGGGCACAAAATATACCCCCCGACTAGCTAATCTGATCCGATCGACCCTGCCCAGCAGTAATTGATAGTTGGGACTATTGTCAACCCGCACTGCTAACTGCTCAATCTTGGGCACCTGTTGGCGAATTGCCCCCTCCACCACCCGATCGGTGATGATACCCAAGCTACTGCCCAAGCCCAGAACACTCGTGAGAATTACTGCCAGTGCTTCCATCTGCTTTTTCCTATCTAGGTTATTATTTTATAGAACAAAAAGGCAAAACCCAGGGCGAAAAAGTAGGAGTTACCAGTGACAAATCCCGAATCAGAAACTGTTGATGAAGGCTCTCCCCTCACTATTTTTCGCAATGAATTTATCGGTTTAATGGACCTATTTGCCGATCGAAAGACCGTGATGAATTACCTCGACTGCCATCAGGGTTGGTTTTGTCGTTGTGCCCATCCTTTTCAAGCCGACCCGATCGGTGAAAATGGCTATGCGATCGGGGTAGGGCAGATTGGCGCTTTTGGCTTCAAGGTAGACCCCAGAGTAGGACTGCATCTCCTGCCCCAAGATGAAGGGGTTTACCGTATTCTTACTATCCCCATTCCTGACCAAGCACCCCAAGGCTATGAAGTAGATTTTCGCGCCGAAATGTACCTCAAGGAAGATAGCGTACCCCCAGAATATGAAACCCCGATCGAATTAATGACCAAAGTAGAGTGGAATTTACTCTTGACCGTCTCCCTCCGCTTCCCCCGTTTCATCCATCGCCTAAAACCGGAAACCATCCAATCCACCGGGGACAACATCCTTGCTATGGTTGTCCGCCGAGTTTCCAATAGCCTGACCAAAAAAGTCCAAGCCGACTTCCACCGCACCCACCGAATTGAAATTCCCAAAAAGTATAAATATCAACCAACTAAAAAAGTTTCTTAGTACCGTCAGGACGGATGGTAGACCAGTTAGTCTTTGCAGTAGCCAACTGCTCATCAGTTACCTTGGCTGCCTTTAGGTCCGCCCCCTGGAGATTTGCCCCCTTCAGGTTTGCCTTAGTCAGGTAAGCACCCTTGAGATTTGCCCCAGTCAGGTTTGCCCCGCTCAAGTTTGCCTTGCCCATGTAAGCATACTGGAGGTTAGCTTCCCGGAGGTCAGCATTGGCTAGGTCGGCACCCCCTAAATCCGCCTTGGTTAAAATCGCCCGTTGCAGCTTCGCCTGAGTTAGATTTGCCCCCGATAGCTTGGCTTGGGTCATAATGCTCCCCTGAAAACTAGCCGCCGTCAGGTCAGAATAGGAAAAATCCGTCTCCTGCAGCTTGGCACGGCTCATCACAATGCCACTCAGGTTCGCACTCGCTAGGGAAGCCTTAGACAAATCCTGATTGGCAAAATTGCGCTTGCCATGATTGTATTCCACAATAATTTTGCGCCCTCCCTTCAAGTCCTTAGCCGGATTCCGATCGGGTGGACGACTGAGCATACCCTGGGAGGATGGGTCTTGGTTACGGGTATTTTCGGTAGGGATACGAGTAATCCGTCCCTTAGAAGGAATAGGAGGACGACCCCCAGTAATAGCAGTATTCGATCGGATCGAGGGACTAATCGTAGAAGTAGGAGAACTAGCCAGAGCTTTGATGACTTCCTCCGCATTGCGATAGCGCTGGCTCAAGGACTGTTGCAACATTTTGTCAAAGATTGCCATCATGTCGTCGCTCAGCTTGACCTGCCCCTTCCAGTTAATTTCGCCTGTACGAGGGTCATGTCCATAATCTTTAGGAGAACGCCCCGTCATCAAATATAGACAGGTCATTGCCATAGCATATATGTCACTTGAATAGACCGGGCGCATCGCCATTTGCTCCGGCGGGGCAAACCCAGGGGTACCGATCGCAAAGTTAGTGAGCAGGGCACTGGGGTCTTCTTCCGCTGCCGCTGGATTGAGTTGGGTAGAAACCGCCCCAAAATCAATTAAAACTAATTTCCCGTCTTGCTTACGCCGTATAATATTTGCCGGCTTAATATCCCGATGAATTACGCCGTTCTCATGGATAAAACCCAGAGCAGGCATAATTTCCATCAACAATTTTCTAATATCTTCTTGGCTGAAGTGCCCGTGGCGTTCTAGTTCTTGCTTGAGGGTTTCTCCCTCTACATATTCCTGTACCAAGTAAAAGTTGCCATTTTCTTCAAAATAGTCCAGCAGGCGAGGAATTTGAGGATGGTTGCCAATTTTACCCAGGGTATATGCCTCCCGTTCAAAGAGTTCCCTTGCCATCTTCATCACGCTGGGGGACTGGGTACTTGGTCTTAATTGCTTAATTACGCAGACTGGTTTACCTGGTAGTCCAGTATCATTTGCCAAAAATGTAGCACCGAATCCCCCTTTGCCAAGGGGACGGCTGGCGACATACCTACCCCTGAGCTTGAGATTGGCACCACAGGAGGCACAGGTATCTTCTTGCTCTGGGGGGTTTTGCGGGGCATTGCAATTGGGATTGACGCAGTAACTCACAGCTTTGACTCAGTTCCTAGGGTCACTCTTATTCTAAACGGCAAATCAGTAATCTTCACGCTCACTTGGATCGATGTCGGGAAAGTCGGGTTGGTCGGGGCGGCGGCGACGGGAGGTGTTACCCTCTGAGTTACGGTTCGGTCTCGATCGGGGACGGCGGGGGGCAACGGGCTTAATGTCCTCGTCTAGCACATCTATAACTGAGTTATCGCTGGCGGGCTTCGATCGGGTGCGGCGGCTACGACGGGGTTCTACATCTCCCCCCAACTCGGAGGGACGGTAGGGACGCATCTGCCTTGGTTGGCGCACAGTGCGCCGATCGGGAATTTCTCTGCCATAGTCATATTCGGGATAATCGTAATCTGGTTCTTCTGGTTCCTCTGGGATCGGTTGATTGATCGCAGACCGCCTTGCTTGAGTAGAGACAATCTGACGGAGACTCAGGGTTTCAAAACCAAACCACCAGCCGAACCCCACCAACAATAATTGGGCAAACTGGGTAGTCTGGTCCATCTTAAAGTTATAGAACAGAAGTACCAAACCATAGATTAGGGCTACGGCAGCCAAAAAAATGTCGTGATCCCGGGAGAGTTCGGGTCGCCAGTTGCGGACAAAATAAAGCCCTACTCCTCCCAGAATAGCAGAAATTGCTAAAAACACAATCAGGGGGTTACCCCCGATCGCTATACCGATTTGTCCACCCGTCCCTTGGGCGATTAAGGGTAGATAGTGCAACATGGCGACCTCAAATGTAAACAACAACTAGCTCCGACGTTTAACCTTGTCTGCTTGACTAATAATAATTAGAGCGGTGAAGAGGGAACCAAGGACTAGAGCGCCCCAAAATAGTCCCCAAAAGAAGTTAATTAGTGATGGTGTCATAATTTTTTCTAAAATAAATTTTACTCCTATATTATCACCTAGTGTTCTGGTTGCTCTAGCTGATGGATTATCCAATAGCTTATGGAAAGGGCAATTACGGCAAGCCCTAGGGAAGCAATATCATTGCTGTTGTTTTTTGTATCAAAGATAATTATCTTGCGGGCCACTGCCGTGAGGGCAGTGGCAATGACTAATTCTAGGATGGTGTTTTTGTTAAGGCTGGCGGTGACGTTTTCTAAAATTTCAAAGGCGATCAGGATGTTCAAAAATAGACCAAAGACTTCGATTAAGCCTACCCCGATCGATCCGATCGGTTTTGTCAGCAGAGCATTCAGGAGATAGGCACCCAAATCTAACACGCCGACAATTATGACTCCTACCATAGCCAGAGCGAGTATTTTAGCAACTATTTTTTCAAAGGTTCTAATCAGCTTGACAAAGTTGCCATCCGTGAACCAACCCCAGAACCTGTGCCAATATTCCATGATTCCCCCCTTCATAGGATAAACCTATAATAAAATTAGAGAGAAACGCTTTAATTTCATAATTATTTATCTATGCCAACATACAATGAGGGGCAAATCCTCCACCATGCCACCCTCCACCAACTGCAAGTATTTGAAGTGGCAGCCAGGCACCGCAGTTTTACTCGAGCCGCAGAGGAGTTGTTTTTGACCCAGCCTACAGTTTCAATGCAGATCAAGCAATTGACTAAGGCGGTGGGATTACCTCTGTTTGAACAGGTGGGGAAGCGCCTATTTTTGACCGATGCCGGGGAAAATCTTTACGCTACCTGCAACCGCATTTTCGAGCAACTAGCGGAGTTTGAGATGAAGGTAGCGGACATGAAGGGCATGAAGCAGGGGCGGTTGAAGCTGGGGGTAGTAACTACGGCAAATTATGTGATTCCCCGTTTGTTAGGTCCCTTTTGCCATCGCTATCCAGGTATTCAGGTGTCTTTGAATGTAACAAACCACGATCGATTACTCGATCGGATCAGCGAAAATCGAGACGACCTCTACATTTTGAGTCATGTTCCCCAACAGCTTGAGCTACAGTCCTATCATTTTTTAGAAAATCCCCTTGTGGTGTTGGCTAATCGGAACCATCCTTTAGTGAAGGAAAAGAGAGTCAGTCTCAAACGGCTTGCTCTAGAGCCTTTTATTATGCGGGAGGCGGGTTCCTATACCAGGCGGAGTGTCCAGAGGCTGTTTGATGAACAGGGCTTGTCACTAGATATTAAGATGGAATTTGACAGTAATGAGGCAATTAAACAGGCGATTGCGGGGGGGATGGGGGTATCGGTTCTTTCCCTCCATACCCTGGCATTAGAGGGAGCTTCGGGGCAACTAGCCATCTTGGATGTAGAAAATTTCCCGATCGAGAATCAATGGTATGTCTGCTATATTGGGGGGAAACAAATTTCGGTGATTGCCCAGACTTTCTTACAATTTTTGCAAACAGAAGGACGTAAAATTGGACAACAAACAATGGAAACAACTAGAGGATTGGAGATGGTACGCAACTAATGCTAGGTAGTGCTTTACTAATTTTAAGTTTAGGTTTCTTGGGGGGGCAAATTACCAAACGATCGGGTATACCTGCCCTAGTAGCGATGATCATTGTCGGTATATTTTTGCAGGATATAATTGATCCCCGCCTGTTAGAATCGGGTCGGGATTTAAAAATGATAGCTGTAACCGTAATTTTATTGAAAGCCGGCTTAGGATTAGATGCCGAAAAACTGAAAACTCAGGGTGATGTAGCGATTAGATTGGGCTTTTTGCCAGCTACTTTTGAAGCGATCGTGGTCGCTGTTATGTCAGTTTTATTGTTTCACTTTAACTGGGCAACGGGCTTATTATTAGGTTGTATTATTGGGGCAGAATCTCCAGCGGTGATAGTCCCTGGTATGCTGAAGTTAAAAAGTCTAGGTTGGGGAGTAGATAAGGGTATCCCTGACGCTATTTTAACTGGTAGTGCCCTCTCGAATGTATTACTTTTATTAGTTTTTAACCTACTTTTAGCGACTCTAAACCGATCGGGAGATACTATAGGTTGGCAGCTATTGCCCTTGCAATTTTTAATGCAAATTTTACTGGGTATTTTACTAGGCTATATCCTTGCCTGGGGATTAAATTGGCTCCTCTCTGGTCAACGCCTATCGGAAAGTTTAATTCAAGATACGATCGTGGTTTTTTGTGTTGCTCTGGGCACAGTAATTTTAGCAGAGCAATTCCCTTTTTATTCTGGTTACTTAGCTGTGATGGTGTTGGGCTTATTCCTAATAGAATTAAATCGCCCCCTTGCCCGCCGGCTCCGCACAGGGTTTGATAGTTTGTGGGTAGTAGCTGAAATATTTTTGTTTGTGTTAATGGGGGCAAGTATCAATTTATCGGTGTTGGGGGGAGTAATTGTGCCGGCTTTGGGTTTATTAACAGTTAGTACCCTCCTGGGTCGGAGTATAGGTTGGTGGCTGGCTACAGCGGGTAGCAATTGGACAGGACAAGAAAAATTGTTCCTGCTGCCGGCTAATTCGGCAAAAGCTACAGTGCAAGCGGCTTTGGGAGCAATTCCCCTCAGTTATGGCATTGCTGGCGGGGAAACCATGTTGGCGGTGGCAGCCCTCTCGATCCTGGTGACTGCTCCCCTCGGTGCTTGGGCAACTCCCGTCTTTGCCCCAAAATTACTCCAAAAAGGGGAGGTAGACCCGACTAAAGTGGCGGTCAATCGGAAGGTTACTCTCCTCTGTGCGGTGGATTGCTCTGAGATTACCCCGATCGTGTTGACGAAGGCAGCGGAACTAGCCCGCCGCTGTGATGGCAAGGTGTTAGTCCTCTATGTGCCCCAAAGGGACTATGATTTTGAATCGGTACTCCTGCCCTGGCTCCAGTCCAGTTTGGCTGATATTCTCTATGAACTCCTGACTCCTACTGGCGTAATCCCCGAAACGATTTTGCGGGTTGCCCAAGACTACAAAGTGGATGAAATTGTGATGGGTAGGGGACGGCAGCCCCGTCTCGGTTCCGTTTCCCGATCGGTTGTCGAATCTAGCCCCGTCCCCGTGGTGGTCGTTTCTGAAACCTCAATCCCCTAGTCCCAGGGCACGGAGCATCCTTTTTAGTTTAAGGCTGGTTTCTGCCCATTCCCGATCGATTTGGGAATCCCGCACAATTCCCGCCCCAGCGAACATTCTGACCCGATTACCCTCCACATAACCCGATCGGATTGCCACAGCAAATTCCCCTACCCCAGCCCCGTTAAACCAACCGATCGGGGCTGCGTAACCTTCCCGATCCCAGGTTTCAAACTGCTGGATAAATGCCAAAGCCTCTGCCCTGGGTTTACCCCCTACCGCTGCCGTAGGATGCAACGCCACCAAAAGCTGAAAGACATCCTGCCATTTCCCTGTAGACCATTCCCCTGGAATCGGGGTATAGAGGTGCTGAATATCCTGTAACCTCAATAACTGGGTAGGTGGAATCGTCCCCACTTCCGCCCCCACCTGACCATAAGCCTCCCTGATTGAGTCAATCACTATTTGATGCTCTGCCAAGTCCTTCTCACTGCTGAGGAGTAACCCACCCAACCCACTCGACCCCGCCAGGGCATCACTCTTGAGATATAGACGATCGCCACCCCATCTAAACTCTAATAACATCTCCGGGGTTGCCCCGACAAAGGTCTTGCCCCCTCCTAACTCCATTAAAAATAAAATGGTATCTTCCCTACCCTCCCTTAGTTTGTTCAACAGCCCAAACGCCGAAAAGTCACCTTCTCCTATCACCTCTAAAGCCCGAGAAAGTACCACTTTTTCCAAAGTCCCCTCCCCGATCGCTTTTAGAGCCAAGCCTACCGCCTGCCGCCAAGTCGGGGATAGATCGATCACCGATCGGTTATGCCCCCCGCCAAGGGACACCCCTCCTCCCCTGTCCTCCCTTAACCGCTGTAAAAGCCCCTCTATCCTTTCCAGACTCTCTTCCGCCTCCATATCTGGCAGAACCCAATCCCAGACCACCAGCCTTCCTTCCCCTACCAACCATTGGGGCAACCACAAACAAGACTTCCCCTTGGAGTCAAAGGGCAGTCCCCCAAAAAAGTAGGGCACAACCAGACCATGCCACCGCAAAGCACCAATCTCATCCCCCCATGCCTTGGCACCAGAAGAAGAAACCCATATCCTACCTCCACCTCCCCATTGCCTCTCTCGCCGCTGCCAGAAAAAACGATAGTCATCTGCCTGATGGGCAACAAAATTTAATAGATTCGTCGGCTGCAAAGGTTCCGTATAACTTACAATAACCTTACAATTCGCTCCCCTTGCCTCCTCCAATGCCAAAGCTACTAAATCTTCTAAAACCTGGTTAAGAGTCATGGTACCTAAACACCACCCCACAGGTTCCCTCGTCCTGACCTTGGTGATAAAACGTCAATTTATAGTGAGGAAATTGCCCCGATCGTTGCAAAATACTAGCAGCCAGCCATAGAGCATCGTGATCCCCCTTGGGCAGGTGGAACCAACCCTGCTTAATACCCTGAGTCTCACTCTCCTTGAGGACAGAGGCTAGGAGGAGTAGCACCCGTTCGAGATCGGCAGACTCTACCTTAAGTTTGGGGGAATTGGTCATTATCCTAAAATAAAATAGTAACGCCGCCTAATCCACACTAGATAGATTGGTGTATCTTACAAGTAAGCATAAGAGAGGAAACACAGTGACAACCAATGTTCCTGTCGGCAGACTCATAAAAGATGTGTCCCTAGATAGCCTCATGGCGGCACTGAATATAATAACCAAAACCCAGGGTATTCTGACATTAGAAACAGCCCATCACCTCTGGCGGTTAATTATTAGTGCTGGTAGTATCGCCCTCGCCGAGGAAGAAAACCATTTTATGCAGACCTTCTGGCGTAAGCTCCGTGCCCATAAAGTAAAATTACCGGAAGCAAATTGGGAGCAACGTCAACTTTCCGGCTTGCCTCTGTGTAATTACGTCAGCGAAATTTACAATACAGAACCGGAAGCTGTGCGGGCGGTGTTAAGGGAAATTCAGTTTGAGAATCTTTTGGCAATTAGCCTGGAGAGTCGTTTCTCTCTATTTTGGCAGCCTAGTACCGCTAGCGCCAATGTCACTTTCCCAGTCTGGTCCCTTAATTCCTTGATGGAAACCGTCAGAAATGCGGAACTACAATGGAAAGAATTTGCCTATGTCCGCCATCCCTTCCAAAAGATTCAACTCATAGATGATGAAACTACCCTAGTCCATGTCCCCCTGTTTGCCAAGGTTACTACGGGTCAGCACCGCCTCACGGAAATTGCCGATGAATTTAAGCAGAGTCTCACCCGTACTGCCCTCCGCTTCGATAAACTAGCCGATCGGCGTTTGGTAGCAATTTTACCCCTCACCCTGCGGGCTGAAAGTGAGATAGACAGCGACCGGCGGAGCTATGAAATGTCCCTCAATCAAGTCCCTAGAGTTCATGTGGTGGATGACTCACCGGTTCTGTTAAAACAATTTGGTGATTTGCTAAATTATTGGGGCTACCAAGTCGCTCTGACGGATGATGCCACGATCGCGGTGGATAAGATGCTAGAACAGAAACCCGATGTTATTTTCTTGGATATTAATATGCCGGGCTTGAGCGGTTTTGAGTTAATTGCCCAGATTCGCCGCCAGGCACCCCTATCCACCATCCCGATCGTGTTAGTGACCGCCGAAAGTGGTATTGCCAACTCCATGCGGGCAAAATGGGCAAAGTGTAAATTCTTGGCTAAACCCCGCACCGCCGATGCCACCCAATCATTCCGCCAGCAACTCAAAGACCTCCTCAGGGAACTAGCCCCCCTGCCAGGGGAAGGAACTCCCTTAGAATAACTTTCCCTCTTGACTCAGGATGTGGTAAAAGTATAGGTGAAGGAGAGCCGATCGAGTATTTTTATGAGTACCTCCCTACCAGCCAATCGAGGTCAAATCCGACCAAACGAAGTAGTTAAGGATGCCTCCCTACTGATTTTACTTGCCGCTGCCAGAGTAATGGTCCGATCGAGCGGCGTTCTTCATGTAGAGAGTCCCCACCATCGATGGAAACTCCTCCTCCAGAGGGGCGGCATTGTTTTAATGGAAGAAGAGGAACAGGCAATCCCGTCCCTCAACCAAAAACTAAGAAATTATGGAATTCGGGCTGCCTCCGATCGGTTGACCCTAGAGCAGCACCCAACCAAGATGGCAACCTTGAGTTTAGTTCTCCAACTTTACAAAAAAGCACCAGAGGAAACCAAAAATTCCGTCAGAGACATTATTGGGGACGACCTGTTGGCAATATTCCTAGAAGACAAATTTTCCTTTGTTTGGCAACCCTATCCCAATATTCCCCCCGACTTACCAGTCTGGCAATTCAACGTCCTTGAGGGAGAGGTCAATAAAGAGACTAAAAGGTGGCAGGAATTTCACAATATCCGCCACCCCTACCAAAAAGTGCAACTCCTAGATGCAGCGGGTTTACTGGCAAGGGTAGGGAATGATAATTTTCC
>Ga0272446_1003289_pt1 | contig 20601 bp, 16 predicted proteins | sample YNPCB0061_FD_194587 | JGI IMG/M metagenome (GOLD analysis project Ga0272446, IMG submission 194587) | Hot spring microbial mat communities from Yellowstone National Park, WY, United States - YNP-CB-006-1 | ecosystem: Environmental > Aquatic > Thermal springs > Hot (42-90C) > Sediment | place...
CCTAATACAAGAATAGCCATATCGATTTACTCAAACAACAAAAGTAAGAAAAACCGAGAAAACCAAAGGTTCAAGCTACTGAATTTTGCAATATGAATTGTTTTTTGGGCGTGCCCCTGCGCTATCGCTTCGGGTCGGGCTATACGCTGATAGAGACGTGGCATGCCACGTCTGTACTTCGTTCGCTACGCTCACTGCGGGCTTTCCGCTGCTATCCCTCACGCGGAAAACAAGGTAAAAAAGTTTGTTTGACCTATTAGGTATTGTATCGTTTTTGGATAATTTGCGAATAAGTACGAGGGCGGGGGCTTCGCCCCCGCCCTCGTAAAAACCACTAAAAACCGACATTTTTCAATAAAAAGAAGTGTTTTTTACCTCATTTTTACTCGTGGGCGGGTGGGCAGTAATGTTTAGTTCTATGTAAATTTGTATATTTGTGGTTCTATGATAGGAAAAAGAGTCAATTCTGAGGATTAGCTCTTAAATTGGGGAGCATGACGGTAAATTTTGTACCTATATTAGGTTCGGATTGCAGTTTTATAGTTCCTTGTAATTTTTCTACGGCGCTTTTAACGATATACAATCCTAAACCCGAACCTTCTGAATTAGTTGATGCCCTGAAAAACATATCAAATACTTTATTTTGGTAATTGTGCGGAATACCTTCTCCATTATCTTCTACAACAAACAAAGTGTGATGTTTGAACACATTTACCTTTATAGAAACGCGGGGCTTATGTTCAGGATTTTTAGGCTGATATTTAATTGCATTGGCAATAAGATTATTGATAATCAAGTCAATACGAGTAGGGTCTGAATAAAAATCTTCCTTCTGATAAATTTCTAATTGAATTTCTGTTTTTTGGTAATTCTCCATGTAAGCCAAACCCTCCAAACAAGTTTTTATTTGTTTTTCCCAATCCACACCCTCTATGTTTACTTCAGTTCGGTTATTACGAGATAAAGCCAACAAGTCTACCACAAAACTATCTAACCGAAGTACACTTTTTTCAATCAATTGAAAATAATGAGCAATTTCAGGGCTAAGTTCTTCTTCTTTGGCAAGGTTAACTAAACCTAATATAGAACGAAGAGGTGCTTTTAAGTCGTGGGAAGCCCTGTATGTAAAACTGTCTAATTCAAAATTAGCTTTTTCGAGAGCAATGAGGTTGTTTTTGGCTTCTGTAATGTCAATGCAAGCACCCTCTATCCAGTTAAATTCAGGATAAAACTGAGCAGAAATAGAAACCCATATTTGTTCGCCTGTGCGTTTTTTAGCGAGAAACTCATAGTTTTCTACCATTCCTTTTTCTTTTAAGCGTTCAAATAAGTGGTTTCTGTCTTCTGTATATACATAAATATCATTAGGCATATTGATTTCGTGTATGTTTTGCCACCCAAAAATTTCTTTTGCTTTTTGATTGGCTTCCAATACTCTTCCGTCTAAAGTGGTTCTGAAAATCCCGACAATAGAATTTTCAAAAAGGTTTCGGTATTTGAGTTCACTTTGTTTAAGCATGAGTTCAGATTTTTTAATCTGGGTAATATCTGTAAATGTAGTAACAACCAGCACAGAACCATCTTCTAATTTTATATCCTGAGAAACAATATACACATCGCACAATTCCTCATTTTTTTTGCGAATCTGCCAGTTTCTTAACTTATGCACCAAGCCATAGATAATTTTAAGTTGATGTGCCTGTGCCAGTTCTTGGTCTTTTTCTCTGAGAATGCTAATAAAGGGTTTTCCTATCACATCTTGCTCTGTATAACCTGTAATTTGTGTAAAGGCTTTATTGACTTTTTGGAATATTCCTTCTTCGTTCAACACACATATTGCGGAAGTAGCCGTGTCATACACAAGAGAAAGCAAATATTCCCGTTCTTTTAAGGCGCGTTCTGCTTTTATCTGTTGTGTAATATCCTGTGCAATGGAAACCACACCTTTGATAGTGCCTTTTTCATCTTTAATCAAAGCATTGGACCACAAGCATATTATTTCTCTGTTATCTTTTGTTATGTTATGCAACAGTAAGGTGGTATAAGATTCTTTGTTTTGGTACAATAAATGAGTATTGTTTTTAGCTTTGTCTATATCCTTGCTTGCAATAATCATTTTAGTCGTTTTGCCAATAATTTCCTTTTGTGCATATCCAAAAAGTTTTTCCGCTGCGGGATTCCATAAAGTGATTCTTCTGTTTTCGTCCCATTCAATAATGGGCAGAGGTGAATGTTCTACAAGATAGGTTAATCTTTGTTGTGTTTTAAGCGTTTCTTCTAATAATTTTTGTATTTTTTGTTCATTTTGCTTTCTTTCTGTAACATCTGCCACAGAACCTTCTATGTAATACTCTCTGTTCTCATAAGTCAAAATCACATTTTCAATAATATATAAAATTTTTCCTTGCTTTGTTTTTAAGACAACTTCATAATTTTCAACTTTTCCTTGTCTTTGCAAGGTATCTACGTACACAGACCTGTCTTCCTGATAATAGTATAAATCCCTTGCATTGATATTTAAAATTTCCTCAACTGTGTATCCCAATAAATTAGCAAAAGCGGCATTAGCGTCTACAATAGTTCCATCTAATTTCGAACGAAAAACCCCAATTAAATTATGTTCAAATAAATTACGGTAGCGTTTTTCAGTTTCTATAAAACTTTGTTTGGTTTTTATCTGGTCTGTAATATCAATTACAACACTCATAAGTGCAGGCTTACCTTCAAAATCTATTTCATGGGCAAATGTTTCCACTATGCGTTCTTCGTTATGCTTTGTAAGTATTTTTCTTATTCTTTTTTGGTGGTATACATCTTTGCTGGAAAAATCATTGAAAAGTATTTCCTGAGCTTCTTTATCCCTTATGTCCAATACAGTCATTTGTAGCATTTCATATTCTTCATATTCCAACATCTCACAAGCTCGATGATTTACTGCAAGAATTTTATAGTTTTCTTTGTCAAAAATGACTTTGGCTACAGGGCTTTGATTAAATAGCAAACGATAATTTTGTTCTGACTTTTTTAATCTTTCCTGTATTAAATACTCTTCGTGTATATCTTGCTCTATTTCAAAAACGTATTTTCCAATACTATCCTCACCTCGAAGTATATATGAACGAAACCATTTGTATTCATTCTCTCCTAATTTTCGCATTCTTTTGAGAGAAATAAAACTCTCCCCATTATTTAATGTATTTTTTATTTCTTGTTCTCTCTCTTTTATTTTTTGATTATCTTCAGGATGTACAAATTGGAACTTATTTTTAGTATAATATTCTTCTACTTCTTTTGGAGTAATACTTAAAGGTAATCCCCTATTGTGTTTAGCTTGATTATTAACATAAATAATACCATGTGTGGGGCGAGCCATGAGTATTCCAAGAGGTAAATTATCCCCTAATACATGGAACATAGCGTCTTTTTCTTTAATTTCTTTTTCAGCGTTTTCTTGAATAGTTCTAGCTAATCGTTCATGATGAATATTTTTGATATACCCAATAATATGCATGGAACCATCATTATATTGCACATAGTTGTACTCATCTCTTATCCAGTAGTAATTCCCATCTTTGAATTTGATTCGGTATTCGATGACGTAGTTTTTACCTATTTCTTTTTTTGCATATATTTCTCTCACAAGGTCAAGGTCTTCAGAGTGAATAAAAGTGTACCAATATCCTTTTGTATTTTTCAGTTTTTCTACATCTGCATCTATCCATTGAGATACATTTTCGCTTACTAATTCGGTATTCCCTTCTTCATCAGCAATATAAATAATAATAGGGCTGTATTTTAGCAAGTTAGATATTTCTTGTTGCTTCTGCTCTATTTTTTGTTGAAGTTGTTTGATATAATATACAAGCAAAAATACTAAAAGTATCGCTGTACCTAATCCTGATATAAGTATGTGCAAATAGTCTTTATTCCATTCAACAAAAAAAACGGTTGATAAAAAAAACACCATAAAACAAAATATGGCAATATAAATCGGGTTAAGTAGTTTTTTTATCATAGTATTAGTTTTTTTTACTCATTTTTCGTATTCTATACCAAGCAAAAACCATGATGCTGATATTTAATAACACAAAGATAAACAAAGCAACATACAAAGCAGTATCAGATTGTGTAAAATTAAATAAAACCGCAAATATTATCCATATCTGACTGTAAAACAACCAAAATTTTGCAATAAACTGAGCTATCTTACGAATATTGTCCGCAGGAAGATGATGAAACTTATGCCGTAGAACCTCTTCGCCTTTTGCATAAATAAATACAGCAAAAATGAGTATTAAAATACCAAGTAGAAAGAAAAATATACTTACAGATGTCATTACTCGGCAAAGCTACACAAAAAACTACTGCTTAATAAACATCTTATGCAAGGTATGAGTATTATTTTGCAGTTGAATGTAAATATTCCCTGTGGCAAGCCCTTGAATATTAACAGGTATTATTCCTTCATTGGCAGTAAGATAAAAATTTTCTTCATGGAGTTTTTGTCCCATTGCATTATATAGTACTACATGTGTGTTGCCTTGCAAACCTTTATAGCTCAAATAGATATTATTCGTTGCAGGGTTAGGATAAATTTGAAGTGCTGAATAGGAATTGTTTAGCGGTTCATGTATACTTGTAATAGCCGTTAAAGCACTACAACCATCAGGAACACCGTACCCGTAAAAATTATCAGGTGAAGCAGCTCTATCCCCTGCGTTACGAATAGCATTGACTAATTGAATGGGCGTGAGCGTATTTTTGGCTTGTAACAAACAAGCAGAAAGCCCTGCAATCAAAGGACCAGAAAGAGAAGTGCCATTTGCTGTAACTACATTACCTGAATTGCCGCTCACACAAGCCGTAGCTACACCCATAGCCATAATGTCGGGTTTTATTCTTCCATCACTGGTAGGTCCGAACCCTGAAAAAGCAGCGCGATTTTTTCCTGCATCTACTGCGCCTACGCATAAAATGCTATCCGCATCAGAAGGAGCAGTAATATACCCCCATGCACTTGCACCCTCGTTACCTGCGGAATTGGTTATCATAATACCTTTTCTGCGTGCCATGACCGCGGCTTGTGTGATGATAGTTGTTTTGCCGTCCATATCGGCATACGTGTAAGAGGTTTGTCCCACATCAAAGGTGCTGTAACCCAAAGAAGAATGAATAATATCTGTACCGAGAGAATCCGCTCTTTGCGAGGCAAGCATCCAGTTTACTTCCTCCTGATTGATTTCTGCAGATACTTGCTCTGTGCGGTATAAAATAAATTTGGCATCAGGGGCTGTGCCAACCATAATGTTAGGCATCTTTGCCGCGATAGTACTCCAAACTAATGTACCATGACCGTCTTCGTCCCATGCGGTCGGTTGATTATCTACAAAATCATAAGTATTCAGCAGTCTACCGCTTAAAAATACGTGCTTAAAGCAAGTCATGGTATCCGCATTCTTGAAACCGCTGTCCATTAACGTAATTAAAATGTTCGTTCCTGTATATCCTGCGGTATGAATACAAGGGATACCAATCATATCATTTTGTACAAATGCACTTCCGTAGTAACTATTAGTTTTCGCTGTAAAATTAAAAGGCACATTTTCGTTCAATTCTTCTATTTTTCTGCGATACGTAGTATGAGGTTTTACTTCTCTGACAAAATTTAACTGCTTTATGGCAGAAAGTTGGTTATTAGTCGCTTCCACGCATACTGCATTTAACCAGTTGGATACTCCAGCTATTTTAACTCCTTTGCTTTGTATGGCATGGATATACGATTTTTCCACAGGAATATCCGTAATATCAATCGGAATGCCATATTTAGCCCGTCTTTCTATAGCTCTTTGAGAAAGATACAATTCAGGGTGAGCAAGATAATATTCGGTATTTGTTCCTTTATCTTTCAAGAAAATCCATTGCTTGCTTGTATTCTGACCTGCAAGCTGTGATACAAACTGAATGAAAAACAAGAACAAAAGAAATGATTTTATGTGAGCAGATGTTTGCATATTGATATTCAAAATTACAAAATTTTAATTACATTTGTTCGCTATGATAAGTAAAACGGAAGAAAAATGGAAGATAAACCGCCAGAAAAATGAATTTGCGCGTACTATACCCTGTAAAATTGAACCCAATAGTATGCTTAAAACAGTATTCAAAACTTTTTTACCTTCCGCTAAAAGTATAGAACTCTGTGTTTACGAAAATAACACCTTCAGTTTATCCCATGCCAATACTTTTGATGATGCACAGTTGGTAATAGAAAGCATAGAAATTGTCAGACCGTATCTTGAAAAACATTATCCTGACTTTTATCAGGAATATGACAAATGGGTACTGTTGGACAAAGAAGCCACACGAAAAGCAAGGTTAGAGAAGATACTGGGAGCTATTGCTAACAATATGGCAGAAATCCCTGAACTGAAAGATGAAATTATCAAATTAGGTAAAATGTTGGAAAATGGCGAAGATATTCGGCGGTATTGTGGTTTGGAATAGCATTCAATTGGTCATATTGTGGTGAATATTATTTATTTGGGCGCTCCTGCTTGCTTCGCGGCGCAGTCGGCGTGCTACGGGCTGCGCTATCGCTTCGGTGCTTTGCACCATGCTGACGCATGCCCTCCGCATGTCTAACGCGAAAGAAGTGTTTTTTATGGGGTTTTAGGGTTTACCCACCCACCCGCCCCCGAGTTCAAATGAGGTAAAAAACACTTCTTTTTACTCATGTAGCGTGTATGTACGCGCATGTTCGCGTGAGGGATAGCAGCGGAAAGCCCGCAATGAGCGTAGCGAATGAAGTACAGGCGTGGCATGCCACGTCTCTACCAGCGTATAGCCCGACCCCGAAGCGTCAGCGAAGGGGACACGCCCTAAAAAACGAAATAATATACAATAAATACAAGCATCTTATTGTGTAATTGAAACTAAAATAAAACCTTGATTGTTTGCGTTTATACCATGAAAAGACATGCTTCTGCCGTTTGGAATGGCACATTAAAAGAAGGTAAGGGAAGTATTACTACCCCAAGCACTGTGTTAAATAACACACAATATTCGTTCACTTCTCGTTTTGAAGAAGGTATTGGCACAAATCCTGAAGAATTGGTAGCCGCTGCACATGCAGGTTGTTTCAGTATGGCACTCTCTGCCCGATTAAGCAACGCAGGAATTACTCCTGACAGCGTGGATACCAAAGCCACCGTAGATATGAAAAATGACGGGGGTTGGTCTGTGGTAGGAATTCATTTAGAAACCGTTGTAAAAGCTAACGGATTAACCAATGAAAAACTTCAAGAATTAGCAGAAAATGCCCGTGCAAATTGTATTATTTCTAAATTATTCACTGTTCCTATTACATTAGATGCTAAATTAGGATAATTATTTTTAACCTCATTTTTAGACCTTGTTTTGTGAAAAAACAAGGTCATTTTCATTTGTAAAAAAGCAAAATATATAATATATTGGCATATTCCTTTGTTTGATTAAGTTATTTATGCGTATACGATTAGACTTTGACCCTGCACGAAAGTATCAGGAAATATTAGACCGTTATCAGTTATTGGAAAAAATCAATGAAAATATTTCTTCCATCATATACATTGTAGATATTACCACACTAAATATACATTTTACTACTACAGAAATACAGAATATTCTTGGGTATCAGTATCAGGAAATGCAGGAAATGCCCATCAGCAAGATTAAAAATTTATTCTTTCCACAAGATTTTTACAAGTTTGTACATCATTTAAACACCATAAAAAAACTTGAAAACAATGAAGTCAGCCAAATAGATTACCGTATATATAGAAAAGATGGTAAATTGATTTGGTTACAAAACAAAACAATGATTTTTGAGCGTAATGCATTGAATAAACCCACTAAAATACTTGGTATCGCAGAGGACATCACTGAACGTATTGAGTTTATAGAAACCTTACAAGAAAGAAACAAACAATTGGAAGAGATTGCATGGTTAAACGCTCACGAAATCAGACGACCTGTGGCTTCTATTCTCGGTTTAATGAATTTGTTGGACAAAGAAAACCTCGCTAACCCCCAGAACTATGAAATCATACCTCTTTTAGAAAAAATGGTAAAAGAGTTAGATATAGTCATAGGAAATATTTCTGTAACTGCAAGCCTGCACCGAAAATCCAAATAACATAAACACTGCTCATATCTGATACAAGCAGTGTTTTATTTTAAAGTAGTTCTGAATTATAGTAAGGAAACCGTATAATCTTTGCCATTGATAGTAATAACCACTTTATCACAATCAGCGTTTTTACCATAGTCTACAACTCTGTCTGCTTTTCCGTTGATTTTAATTACCGTTTTTCCGCTATGAAAGAATTTTGTACATTTGGCTGGTTCAAAACGGAGAGGGTCGCTACTGTCTGTAACTTCTGTGTAAGAAACTCCATTTTGGTCTTTACCTGTAAGGTTATTTTCTATTGTCCAGTAATCATTGGAAAAATCATTAACGGAAGAATTACTATCTACAGTTTTATACCATGTACGTTTGCGTGTACCGTTCCAAGTTATGGTTTTACCATCAGGATACGTGATTTTAGCATCAGTGATGGTTTCAGTATATACCCAGTTGAGGTTAATAAAGAAAGAGAAAGGAACAAAGCAAGCGAAAAGTGAATAAATTTCATAAATGTAGGATTAAGATTACATAGATTTTGCTTATACGAAGCAAAATGTGATAAGGTTTCAATTCTTTACAGACAACCTGTTCTTCCTCCGTCTACAGGTACATTGATGCCTGTAATATAACTTGCCCAATCACTGGCTAAAAAAGCTACAGCATAAGCAATTTCCTCAGGCTTGGCAAAACGTTGCATGGGTATTTCATGAAGCATTTCCTGAGTAACTGTATCTTCATTTTGGTTAGTTTTCTGACTTTTATTCTGAATAATACTTTGCAAACGTTCTGTATGGGTTGCTCCGGGTAAAACGTTATTTACCGTAATACCGTATTTGGCAACTTCGTTGGAAAGTGTTTTTGCCCAATTAGCTACCGCAGCGCGAATAGTATTGGAAACTCCAAGCCCTTTAAGTGGTTGTTTTACAGAAGTGGAAATAATGTTGATAATCCGCCCAAAACCGAGTTCTTTCATTTTTGGAAGTACAGCCTGTGCAATAATATGATTACAAATCAAGTGTTGTTCAAAAGCATTTCTGAACTCTTGTATCTGTGCATTTTGTATCTCTCCCGCAGGAGGACCTCCTGTGTTGTTTACAACAATATGCACAACATTGGATTGAATGTATTTTTCTATCACTTCCTGAACCTGAGTAGGATTGGCAAAATCTGCAACAAGATAAGTATGGTTTTGATGAGAAGATTTTGATAAATCCTTTATTTTTTCTTGCAGTTTGGTTTCATTTCTTGCCATGAGTATTACATTCGCACCCAATTCCGCAAATAAAAGAGCTGTGGCACTCCCAATACCTTGGGTAGCACCACAGATTAGAGTATTTTTTCCGATAAGGTTTAGACTTTGCATGACGCAAAGCTAATAAAAACCATTTTAAGAACCTACCAAAGCCCTGAATTCACCATTAGTAACCATTCTGATATTACCTGAACTCAAAGAAGGTACAGCTACTCTGCCTGAAAAAGTACCTTTGATATAGCGTTTTTTGTTGTCTAACTGGGAAACTTCAATTTCTGTAATGGTAATTTTATCACCAGGTTGAGCCACTAATGCAGATGTCCATAAGTTAGATGTACCTGATTTGTACCAGTAATTGATAGAAGTAGTGCCAATAGCTTCAATAGGATATTCTCCCTTAGTTACAGCGGCTAATGAATCTTTGCCCGTGTTAATAGTAATACCCATATAAGGATACGAAGTGTTGGGCGCTACAATAGTAATACTTTTTCCTGAAAATGTACCCACAGGTGCGGCGTTAGTATATTGATACGTATTGCCGTTTCCAGTGGTGTCAATTACAGCTTTAATCCAAACCCCTGTAAATTGAGAGGCTGGAACGTCAGGGTCTGATTTTTTTGCACAAGATGTCCATAATGCAAAAGCTGTCAGAATAAGCGATAGAAAAAGAATTTGTTTTTTCATAATTGTTAAAAATATCCCGTAAAGTAACAAAATTTATACCAAAACACAAAATCAAACCGCTTTATTCCAACAATAAAATTCTGGATTGTTGTATGGTATATTGCCAGTCTGTATACAAAATAACAGCTTTCTTTAAATGGTATTTTTCCAAATGTTTCTTTAGTTTTTCTTCGGATAAGTTCATATACACATTTCTTTCTGCATAATACATCACTTGGGGAGATATACTGCTACTGCTGTGTAAGACCAGCATTTCGTTTTCAGGACTTAACTGCACTAATTCTGACGCAAAGCGTTGTATATGGTTCGTTTTTGGCTTAATCGCACCTTTGTATGTTACATACAAAGCACTAAACACTAAAATAAGATAACTCATATTAAGCATATACTTCGGGTATTTTGATACTGCAATCAGATAAACCCACAACATCAATATCGGAATAGCGGTTTTAAGTATAGAAAAGTCATTTTCTGCGGTAAAATTCAAAAACATAAAATGATGTAAAAATATAGCCACAAAAGAAATGATAAATAGAGAAGGAATTTTTGTATCCACCATGTTTTTTCTGGCTATCGTCAATATGCAAATAGTTATGCTTAATAAAGCAGGAAAATAATGTACCACATAATATCTTATAACTGTCCAATAGGTATTCCAATCCCACCGAGAAAAATAGACTACTTCATCAGAAACCGTTCTTTGTTTAGCTTTGTGTAAGATGGCTTCTAATAATGTCTGCCAACCTGCAATATGCGAGTATATCCATAAAGTTAATCCTATACTTAACCCTACACAAAATATCCAAAATAAATAGTATGTGATGTATTTCAGATTTTTTTGTAACCATAGCTGATGTAAGAGAAAGGTAAAGCACAAAAATATCCCAATCCATTCTGTAAAAGTGAGTAAAAATAAGGTAAGACCTATCAAAACAGCGTTTTTAAGCGTTTTTTTCCCGAGATAATTCTGATATGTTATGAGTGTAGTTACAATACCAATCTGAGCAAGAATATCACAAAAATAGGCTTGCGTATGGTATCGTAAGGTAACAGGGAGTAAGAAGTAAGCACTTGCCCCCACCAAACCATATTTATCTGAAAAACCACATTTTTTAAGTAAAACATAGAGTAAAATCCCCGTTATCAGTTGAATCAATAGAGTTATTACTTGCAGAAACACTTCATTGGGTATAACAGAAAGATTACTTGTAATGGCATACAATACATAAAAAGCCAAGGGAGGATACGAAACATAATAACCATTTCCTTGTTTGTCTTGTACACCTGGGATAAAAGGAATGTACTTGTCTGCTTTTCTGTAAAATGTATACGGTAATGCATAATGATGTTTCGCAATTCCTTCTTTTTGCCATATTTTAAGAATAACCAAAGTATGCCCCGCCAACCACTCCTGATGTCCGAAACCCTCTAATTTTTGTCCCATAAAGGGCACCCGTAAGCATAGCGAAAAACAAAATACAAGGATAACAACTGTGGCTTTTTGCATTTTTCAAAAATAAACGATAATTCTCAACAAATGTATTTCTACTTCAACAAAAATGCTCTTCACTTATGCTGACAACACTTATACTTTTTTATGTGTTTAATAACCGATAACATCTCGTAAAAAGATATAAATAATTCACCTGACAGGCACAGCGGGTAATTTTATGTATATTCGCTGTGCTTATCTCAATTATTGGGTAAAATTATGCAAGAATAATTGAGTTCATTTTTGCCTTTCCTCAAATAAATTACAAACATCTTTTGAGCTTTGTCCTTCATTGTTCACTTTTCAGTTTATTTCTGTAACTGCAAACTATTTTTTACGTATTTTTACTTTCATTATGGCAAAACTTAACCAGTCCGAACAAAAAATATTAGAGGAAATCAATGCATGGAAAGGCGAAAGTCCCAGTTTTTTGTCTAAAATCAGTTCTACTTTGGCAAAACCTATCAGTTGGGCAGGCAATCAGCTTATTCCGAGTGATGTTCAAAACAAAATGGCTGAAATGGTTCAAAATGTAATGGATAAATTACAAACTGCGTCTAACTGGACGGTGAGTGAAAAAATTATTATTCAAGATGTCCAACAATATGCACCGCACATTCAAACCATTAAAGACATTAAAACGGTAAGCATTCAGGACTTGGACAGTGTTTCTCAGGAATACCTTAAAAGTAACAAATTAGCCAGTGCTATGCAGGGTCTTGGCACAGGTTTACTCGGTTGGGTGGGTTTAATTGCAGATTTGCCCGCTTTTTTTGTCGTGTCTATGCGTTTAATTCATCAGGTAAGTTTGTGTTATGGCTATTCCAAAGAAGGTGAAAATTCAGAATTTGAGATGGATTATATGTTACATGTATTCAAGGTAGCTACGGCATCTTCAACTGTGGAAAAACAACAAGCTTTATCTGCCCTAAAAGATTTGGAAACGGATTTTTATCAGGAACAAGAACCCTCTGACGACCCATTGATAAAACATGTAACCAAAAGAATTGCCGTAGGGCTTTCCAGCAAACTTATTCAGGAAATTATCATGCAGATTTTGGAAAGAAAAGCTATTGCCATGATTCCTGGCGTAGGCGCTTTGCTTAATTCAGGATTTAACTATCTGTACATGCAGGACATAGGAAAAACAGCATTTATGCTATACAGACAACGTTTTTTAAGAGATAAATCAGGTAGATGTAAAGTAGTTACCATCAAAATTGATGATTAAAATAAGTAGTTAAGTTTTTATTTTTTATGGGCGTGTCCCTGCGCTAACGCTTCGGGTCGGGCTATACGCTGGTAGAGACGTGGCATGCCACGCCTGTACTTCATTCGCTACGCTCATTGCGGGCTTTCCGCTGCTATCCCTCACGCGATATATACAAGCGTTCAAAGATAAATTTTTTTTTACTTTTCAGATATTTTTTATTTTTGTTTTCACTATGGGAACATTTGTAATTTCTAAAAGAAAAAACGGCGAATTTCAGTTTAACCTGAAAGCAGGCAACGGTCAAGTAATACTATCCAGCGAAGGATACACTACCAAAGCCAATTGTATAAACGGCATAGAATCCGTTAAAAAAAACAGTGTCGAAGATGCACGTTATGAGCGTAAAACCTCTTCCAACGGAAAATTCTATTTTAATCTTAAAGCTACTAATGGTCAGATTATTGGCACTAGTGAAATGTATGAAAGTGAAAGTAGTAGAGAAAATGGTATAGAATCTGTCAAAAAAAATGCCCCTGATGCAGAAACAAAAGACGAAACAGTTTCTGAATAAACATTATTTCCTCAAAGAGAATTAGCGAACTTTCTCTATACGCACTTTCAGCAACTGCTCAACTGTTGGTGCGTTTTTTTATTTTATCAAGCTATTTCCTGTCATCTGGACGGGTTTTTCAATCCCCATGATGCTTAAAATGGTAGGCGCAACATCTTGTAAGGTTCCTCCTTCCTGCAATACGGCTTTTACATTTTCTTTATCTGCATAGATACACGGTACAGGGGCAAGGCTATGGGCAGTATTGGGTGAACCGTCAGCATTTTTCATGTAATCGGCATTGCCATGGTCAGCGATAATCAAAACAGCGTAATTATGGGATAAAGCAAGTTCTGCAATCTGTTCTACACAATGACTTACCGTAGTACAGGCTTTAATCACGGCTTGCATATCTCCCGTATGTCCTACCATGTCGGGGTTAGCAAAATTAACACAGATAAAGTCAGGTTTTTTGAGTGCAATTTCCTGTAATGTCGCATTTGTAACGCCGTAAGCACTCATTTGTGGGAGTAAATCATAGGTAGCTACTTTGGGAGAGGGGATAAGTACTCGGTGTTCTTTTTCAAAAGGAATTTCTACACCACCATTGAGAAAAAAAGTAACATGAGGATATTTTTCTGTTTCTGCTATACGCAACTGCGTTTTACCCTGTTTTGCAAGTACCTCTCCTAATGTCATGGAAATGTCTTGTTTTTGATACATTACTTCTACATTTTTGAATGTAGGGTCATATTCCGTCAGTGTAGCGTATTTCAGAGGGAGTTTGTGCATATTGTACTCTTCAAAATCACGTTGAGTGAGTGCTTCTGTAAGTTCTCTCCCTCTGTCAGAGCGGAAGTTAAAAAACAAAACCGCATCATCAGGTTGCAAGACGGACAAAGGGTTTCCCTGATTATCCGCATGAATAAGCGGTTGAATAAATTCATCTGTAACCCCATTTTGATAGGATTCTTGTATGGATTTGAAGAAATTTGTCGTTAATGTACCTTTTCCTTTGGTGATGGCGTTATATGCAAGTTGAACCCTTTCCCAACGTTTATCTCTATCCATAGCATAGTATCTGCCTGTAATGGTAGCCAAAACCACATTGGGATACGGGGTGCAGTACTCTACTAATTCTTGAATAAATCTCAAACCGCTTTGAGGGTCGCAATCTCTACCGTCTGTAAAAGCGTGTAAGGCTACCTTATAAGCACCCAAATCCACAGCGGCACGTATCAAATCTTTAGCATGGTCAATATGGCTATGTACCCCACCGTCAGAAACAAGCCCTAATAAATGTAAGGTTTTTTGTTTGTTTTTGCTGTATTGTACTAAATTTTGAAAAACCTCATTTTTATCAAATTCTTTGTTTTTCACAGCGATATTCAGACGTAACAAATCTTGATAAATGACCCTGCCTGCGCCAATGCAGGTATGCCCTACTTCGGAGTTTCCCATTTGTCCGTCGGGAAGTCCTACTGCTTCTCCCGAAGCCAACAGTGTAGTATGAGGATAATTTTCCCAAAGATAATCTATATAATGTGTATCTGCTTGCGCAATAGCACTGATTTCAGGGTTTTGAGTAATGCCCCAACCATCAAGAATAACCAATAAGACTTTTTTCATGAGGCAAAAATACTTAAAACTATGTAACTATTTACCTTGTGCGAATACATCATTTTTTGGGCGTTCCTGCTTGCTGCGCGGCGCAGTCGGCGTGCTACGGGCTACGCTATCGCTTCGGTGCGTTGCACCATGCGTGCAAGCACGCATGCCCTCCGCATGCCTAACGCGAAAGAAGTGTTTTTTATGGGGTTGATGGGTTTACCCACCCACCCGCCCCCGAGTTCAAATGAGGTAAAAAACACTTCTTTTTTTGTGTATACGTGTATATCCGCGTGCATCTGCGTGAGGGATAGCAGCGCAAAGCCCGCAACTTGCGTAGCAAGTGAAGTACAGGCGTGGCATGCCACGTCTCTACCAGCGAAAAGCCCGACCCGAAGCGCTAGCGCAGGGGCACGCCCTAAATGAAGAACAAATCACGTAAATAATTAAAAAACTATTGAGTTTCCTGTAAATTCCTGATACCCCATGTTACGCATACCCAAAAACAAGGTATAATATCTACAAGCAGAGTAAAATCCTCTATGATGCCAAACAACAAGTAATGGACAAAAATAAGTTTAGCTACAAAATGTAATTTTCTCCAATAATAAAACCATACACCAATAAAAAACAACAAAGCAAATAGACCCAATATGCCTTGTTCTGCCATTGTACCTATATATAGGTTGTGCGCATTCATGTAATCCTTATAGCGGGTAGTATTTTTGATATTGTTCTGCGGTATTTTTTCTAAATACTGGTAATATCTTTCAGGAAAAGTATTGATACCTATGCCTGTCCACATACTTTGAAAAAACATCATTTTGGCTACTTTCCATCGGTTACTGCGTTCTGAGGTAGATTCGTTTTTACTCAATACAAAAATAGACTCTATCTGCACAAATACGCTAGCGTGGTCTTTGGGGTCTAACCAAACCTGATGCTTATCCCTGTATTCTTTTATTTTGATATAAGCAATATAGGCAGTTACAGAAAAAATTACCCCTGCAACAAGCGTTATTTTTATCCATTTTCGGTAATAATTCAAAAATACGATAACCGTTATCAATGTTGTCATTACCCAATAAAAGCGGGAATAGGAAAGGTAAATAACAAACGTATAAAAACCCCACAAAAGTATTAAATGCCATTTTTTTTGGGGATTTTGTATCCAAGTATTGGTGAGATATATCCAAAGTGGGAATGCCATGGCAATCAGTAATGTGTGTCCATTCGCAAAAGGAAGTGCCATTTTGTAACTGTTGTGGTACCTAATGCCTATAATGAGGTAATGAATGAAACTGTACAATAAAAGTACTCCATATCCTACACCACAGATTATTAAAAATTGTTGTTTTTCTTTTTGATTAAAATTCAGTACCCAAAAACCTCCCCCAAAAGCAATCAAATAACTTATCCACACTAAAGTACCTTTTATGGAGTGTTCCAATACTTCACTATTCGGAATAGATAAAAGAATAGATAGTCCTAGTCCTGCTATGGATAAAACAAATAGCTTTTTTATAGGTAAATAAGTGCGATTTTTCCATGCATATACAAGCAAAAGCACATTAAACACTGGAATAATCCACTCGGTAGGTGTCTCCAACTGAATAGAAAACACTTTCTGTTCTATGGCAAATAGAGCAGATACACACAAGATAAAATAGCTGTATTTCAGAATACTTCTGAACATTTTTACTCAACTTTAAGCATGACAATATCACTTTTCCCTGATTGAAGCATAATAAATTTGTTTTGCAACAAATGTTTTTCGGTAAGAACCTCATTCGGTTGCGTCCATTTTATTTTATTGACGCTGAAACCATTGCCTTGAATAAGTTTTCTTGCATCACCTTTACTTTCTTTTAATCCTGCCAAAGTAATAGCATCTAACACGGGCAAACCTGTTTGTAGTTGTTCTCGAGATATATTTACACTGTCTGCACCGGATAAAACAAGGTTTATCTCTTCCTCGGAAAGTCCTGCAAAGGCTTCTTCTATGTTTTTGCTGAACAACGATTTTGTAGTGCGTTTAGCTAATTCAAGGGCTTTTTGACCATGTACAAATGTGGTAATTTCATCAGCAAGTGCATTTTGCATAATGCGTAAATGCGGTGCTTGGGCATGTTCTGCTTCTAAGGCTTCAATCTGCTGTTTGTTTAATAACGTGTAATATCGTAAAAATTTAGGTGCAATATCATCAGCGGCACGTAGCCAGAACTGATAAAACTGATAGGGTGTAGTAAGGGTGGGGTCTAACCATACACTTCCTTTTTCGGATTTGCCGAATTTTGTACCGTCAGATTTTGTAACTAAGGGAAAAGTCAAACCGAATACTCTTGCATTTGTGGTTTGTTTATAGCGGATATAATCTGTACCTGCGGTGATGTTTCCCCACTGGTCGCTGGCACCCATTTGTAAAGTGCAATTTTTGGTGCGGTAGAGATATTCAAAGTCATAGCTTTGTAAAATCTGGTAGCTAAATTCCGTATAACTGATACCTACTTCGGATTCTATACGTTTTTTGACACTGTCTTTGGTAAGCATTACATTGACGCGAAAGTATTTACCTACATCACGCAGGAAATCTATCATAGAAAGTTTGCCTAACCAGTCTATATTATTCAGCAGTTCTGCTTTATTTTCACCATTTTCAAAGTCAAGGTATTTGGAGAGCTGACTTTTCAACCCTTCTGTATTTTTTTGCAAAGTGGCTTCATCAAGAAGTTGTCTTTCTGCCGTTTTTCCGCTGGGGTCACCAATCATACCTGTACCCCCACCTACAATAGCAATAGGTTTATGTCCTGAACGCTGAAAACGTACCAATACCATAATAGGCAACAATGAACCTACATGTAGACTGTTTGCGGTAGGGTCAAAACCAATGTAGGCTGTTCGCATTTCTTTGGATAAGTGTTCTTCTATGCCATCAATTTTGTGTTGTATAAGCCCTCTCCACGAAAGTTCTTCAATAAAATCACTGAACATGGGGGCAAATATACTACTTAATCTGATACTAGTTTTTTTGTAAGCTACCGCTTCACATCAACCCCAAAAACTTTTATAACCGTGTTTTCAATAATACTTTCTACAGTTGTTAAATCTAAATTTAATTTTTGAGCTATGTGTGCATATAATTCCTGAACTGCCATAATTTTGGTATCCGTTTCCAATAGTATTTGATTGGGATACAAGTCCCATAGAGGTAAAAATACTTCCTGTAAAAATTTTGCATTCAAAATTGCTATGCCAAATGAAAGAAATGCACCTTTATTCAACAAGTCTTTGCCCAAAGGAAACGATTTATTGAACCCATGAAAGATAAACGGTGTACTCCATTTTATTTCGTTCAACACATTCAACACTTCATAGTACGCTTTTACACAATGTATTACCAACGGTTTTGAATAGTTTTTACCGATTTCCAGTTGCGTTTGAAAGCGGTATTTTTGTATATTCCAAGGTACGCCTTGTATTTTATCCAGTCCGATTTCTCCCAAAGCCACACAGTTTTGATGCTGTAATTTAGATATTAAGTGGGCTTCGTAATATTCTTGTGTATCCGTAATTTTTTGCCATGGGTGAAAACCCGCAGAAAAAAAAGAGTTTTCGGGAATATCTTCATTAGCAAAAACATTTGTAAAAGCTGTTTCATTATCATATTTATGAGCATGATGGCAATGTATGTTGTAAAACATAGATACAAGTGTTGCAATATAATGAATTATTCACGTAAATATGAGATTTAGGAGATTGATTTGGGCGTTCCTGCTTGCTGCGCGGCGCAGTCGGCGTGCTACGGGCTACGCTTCGCTTCGGTGCGTTGCACCATGCGTGCAAGCACGCATGCCCTTCGCATGCCTAACGCGTATCGGTGTAGCGTGTATGTACGCGCGTATCCGCGTGAGGGATAGGAGCGAAAAGCCCGCAATGAGCGAAGCGAATGAAGTACAGGCGTGGCATGCCACGTCTCTACCAGCGCATAGTCCGACCCGAAGCAGAAGGGCGTTAGCCCTACCTGCGTAGGGACACGCCCAAAAAAATCATATATATAAATGGTTATAGTGTAACAAGAAAATCTTACTTTTGCTCAAATGAAAAAACCAAAACTTACTACGCAGATATTTATTGGCATGTTGCTGGGTATTGTAGTAGGATACTTGTACCGTGAATTTTACCCTCAGAAAGAACAGTATCAGCAATTTGCGGACAACATCAAAATTCTAAGTGATATATTTTTACGTTTAATCAAGATGATTATTGCGCCCCTGGTTTTTTCAACATTAGTGGTAGGTATTGCAAAACTTGGAGATTTTAAGGCAGTAGGACGAATCGGGCTAAAAACGATTATTTACTTTCAGATTGCCACTATTTTAGCTTTAACTTTGGGATTGGTATTGGTCAACGTTGCACAACCTGGGTACATGATGCACATAGACCTGCCCCCGCAAGGTGCAGAAACAGGTATTACAGCTAAAAAAACAACCTTGGCCTCTTTTATTACGCATGTTTTCCCTAAAAGTGTGATAGAAGCTATGGCAAATAATGATATTCTGCCTATTGTGGTATTTTCTTTATTTTTTGGTATTGCAACCGCCGCAGTGGGCGAACAAGGTCAAATTGTGGTCAAATTTATGGACGCGGTAGCACATATTATGTTCAAAGTTACCAATTACGTAATGGGATTTGCCCCGTTTGGTGTATTTGGAGCTATCAGTGCGGTAGTTTGCACGCAGGGGCTGGGGGTTTTGAAAGGATATTTATACCTCATAGTTTGCTTTTTTGGTGGATTGCTTATTTTTATTTTTATTATTCTGCAAGCTATTTGTTGGATAGTCAAAATTCCATTTTGGAAGCTTATCCAACATGTAAAAGAACCTCTTTTGTTGGCATTCAGTACAGCGAGTTCAGAAGCCGCATTTCCTAAAACTGTGGAAGGTTTGGAAAAATTTGGGTGCAGTAACCGTATCGTAACCTTTGTATTGCCTTTAGGCTATTCTTTTAATTTAGATGGTTCTATTATGTACATGACATTCGCAAGCGTATTTATTGCACAAGCGTACAACATACAACTCACTATTGCACAACAAATTACCATGATGCTTACGTTATTAGTTACCAGTAAAGGCATGGCGGGCGTACCGCGTGCTTCTTTGGTCGTAATTGCGGGGACATGTGCTATGTTTGGTATTCCTGTGGAAGGTTTATTGATTTTACTCGGTGTAGACCAACTGTTGGATATGGGCAGGAGTGCCACCAATGTAATCGGAAATGCGGTAGCTACTGCGGTAGTATCTAAGTGGGAAAAAGAATAATTGAATTTGTAAAGCATTATGCCAATTGATAGGATATACATAAAAAATTTTCGCTTTATTCTACTTTTAGGGGGAAAATTAAGGCGCATTCTTGGTAAGTTCTCTTATCAGGTTCTAATAAGCATTTTAAGGTTTGTTGGATAACTTTCTGCCCTCTTTTTTTGAGGTTATACACCCACTCAAAAAATCCTATATAACAGAGTGTTAAGTAAAGATAGATAAGAGTTGATTTTGAAAAAAGTTGTAGTAGCCATATTCATTTAGACAGCAGGTTATTCGCAAAGAAATATCTATCATTTCTATTGATTTTGAAACCACTT
>Ga0272446_1003290_pt1 | contig 20596 bp, 15 predicted proteins | sample YNPCB0061_FD_194587 | JGI IMG/M metagenome (GOLD analysis project Ga0272446, IMG submission 194587) | Hot spring microbial mat communities from Yellowstone National Park, WY, United States - YNP-CB-006-1 | ecosystem: Environmental > Aquatic > Thermal springs > Hot (42-90C) > Sediment | place...
CCTGAGCATCAATTGGCTCGGCGTTTCTGAGGATCAGGTCAAATTTTTGCTGAAACTGCATGAGGGTGCCTACCTTGGCTCTACCTTGAGACCGTTCTATGTCCTCTTGGTAGGCGCTGGACTCCTCATCATGTTGTGGACCGGCGTGCAAATGTTAGGCCTCGCCCGTCGCACAAAGAGAGAGGCAAACTAGAGATCTGAAAGTTCCTCTCTCAATCGGGAGACGTGAGAGCAGACTATGGCTCAGATCAGGCAGGAGAGTTCCCAAGCGGTGGTCGATGCGGTGCAAGCGGCTTACGAGTATGTACAAGCGCAGGGCAATGTGAATATGGACAGACCAGCTTTGCCTAAGGCAATGGGGATGGCAACAATCCGAACCATCGCAAGGGTTGGTTATGGGTGATGGTCACCCCTCTAGTCAGTTCTTTGCAGTGCGCTTATCGCGCTCTTAAAGCGTTTGCCAGAATCTCTTAGGCACGATGTTTGCAGGCATTGGCAGTAGCGACCGGTACAGTGCCTACAACGCGGTGCCGTTGGAGCGACGCCAGATTTGTTGGGCGCATCTTAAACGCGACTTTACGCGCATTGCTGAACGCACAGGTGTAGCAGGCGACCTCGGTCAAGCCCTATTAGCGCAGCAGAAGTTATTGTTCGAGCATTGGCATCGCGTGCGCGATGGCACACTGACTCGAAGTGAGTTTGCAACGATAGTTAAACCCATCCAACAGCAGATTCACACGTTACTACTTGAAGGGTCGAACTATCCGATTACCAAGGGTGAGAAAACGCCTTTGGCAAAGACTGTGCGCACCTGCCAACGTCTGCTGACAGTCGAACCTGCCTTGTGAACCTTTGTCACGACTGTTGGGGTTGAGTCCACCAACAATGCGGCGGAACGGGCGCTGCGTCCGGTGGTTCTGTGGCGCAAAAATAGCTTTGACGCTCAAAGCGAAGCTGGGAGTTTGTTCGTCTCCAGAATGCTCACAGTGGTGACAACGTTGCGTGCCCAAAATCGCTTCGTATTGGAGTATTTTGTCGAGGCGTGTCGGGCCGCGCGGCAGGGCCACCCTGCTCCCTCACTACTGCCCTTTGATAGCACCACCCCGTGAAGGATTACTCAGGAATTGGGCCATCAATTTGGGAAGTATGAATTAGTGCAAATAACTTAGCACCAATAGATACTGGTGGTGGTGGGAGAGTCATCAGGATTGCTTGATCTCGTGCTTCGATTAACGATGGCACTGCCACGGGATGTCTCGCAATCACAGGTAGAAGCCATACGACGTTTGTTTCGATGAGGTTAAGCAGAGGAAAGAAGAACATCGTTTTCCCTGCACGATGTCTGACGACACAAGCCAATGTTAGGACGCAGTCTAAGGGTGGAAATCTTTTAGAAAGCTCTTTTCTTATATTTTGCCTTTAGCAAAAAAGTCTTAACATGCTTGCGTAGTTCTATCGCTAAATTGCCATGTTTCGTTAGAGTCAGTCTTACTCTAGATTGTCATGTCACCTAAAAACAAAAACACTGGTTGTGGATGTACCAGTATTCCCATTTCTGTACTTCTGGTTTTATTGGGTCTGGGGTATTGGGGGTTTACCCAGTTACACAAGCTTAATCTCAGTCAATTTTTGCCAGAGGCGATCGCAAAGGTTGTGGCCAATGCCCAACCAACCACTCCTCCAGTGCCTCAGCCCGCAGCAACTCTTAGTTCCCAAAGCCCCACGATTTCTGCAACCCCCAAGCCCCAACGATCTGCGCCCTCGTCTCGTCCCACCATTTCTGCCACTCCCAATCCTCAGCGCTCTGCTCCCCTGCCTCGTCCCACGATTTCTGCAACTCCTGAACCCCAATCTGCTCAAAGCCCTTCTCCCGCGCCGCGTCTCCAAAACTCACCAACCCCTCAGACCCCCTGGGAGAAAAAGGCGATTCGGGGTATTTATCTGAGCCGCTACCAAGTAACGAATAATGCTAACGAGCAAATGATTCGTAGTCGTGTGCGATATTATCGACAACAGGGAATGAATACGATTATTCATGGAGTTTGGGGAAATGGTTGCACCATGTATAACAGCGATGTGATGCAAAAAACCTTCGGATTCAAAAGCTGTCCAAATCAGTTTCAAGATCAATGGCTTGTATGGTTGATCGATGAAGCGCATAAACAAGGAATGCAAGTCCATGCCTACTTTGAAAAGGGCATTAAAATTGACGAAAATAGTCCAATCTTTGATCTGGCGGTAGCAAGGCGATGGATTGTTCCAGGCGTCGATCGCACCTACCCTAGTATCGATCACTATGTGCTAGATGTCGAAATTCCAGAAGTGTCGAGCTTATTTAAGCAAATCTCAGTAGAGTTCGTCCGCAAGTATCCCCAAATTGATGCCGTTCAATGGGATGACTACCTGGGGTATCATGCTGCGCTACCGGGAAAGGTCGATCGCACTGCACGATTAACTACCTTTGTACAGCAAATGCGATCGGAGATCAAAAAACAAAACCCTCGTGTTAGTTTTGATCTCTGCCACCACAACCCCTATTGGGGTAAACGCTATTTTGCAGCAGACTGGCAAAATTGGGGAATTGATCGGGCCTTCATCCAAATTTACAACGATGCCAACTTTAAGGAGGAGTTAAACTACGCCCGAAACTATGAAGGCGTAGCGGTTTCAGATACACAGCTCCATCGCTTGAAGGAGTTAGTCAACGACTCACGGATTCGCAGCATTCTCGTGTTTCCTGCCAAGGGTAAACCAGAAGAAGCCGCCGCCGCCGTCAACAAAGTGGTTATCGCACCATAGGTAAAGACCTATTCTGGTGAGCGTCACTGAAGTTGCCTAATCAGATGGTCTAGGTACGGACAACCCAACGTTTAGGGATAGTCACCTGACTAATTCAGTCAATATCTTCGGCAAACCCTGAATGAGTCGTACTCTCGCCCCCGTTGCCTTTGAAAGAAGTACGGCTCAATTTCTCGACGGAAATCGCGCTCGACGGGCAATCGGCTCAGAGGTAGCTGTCGAGATTGATCGCCAGGTCAAACAGATGCTCGATAAAGCCTACAATCTGGCCCTAGAAATTCTCCAACTGAATCGGGACTTACTGGAAACAGCGACCTAGATTCTTTTAGAGAAGGAAGTGCTGGAGGGGGCTAAGTGAAAAACGATTTTAGCTGGAGTTCAAAGGCCGGTGAGCTTCAATGCCTGGTTAATTGATGGCTCATGATTGATAGAAAGGCAGGGCGATTCTGACCGAATCGGCCCTGTAGGGGCGTTGTTGCGCGGGGCGTCATGAAACGTGAAACGGCTCTCAAAGGGAGAAAGTGCGCTTGCTAAGCCAGAATAGTGATTGCCAGGGGAATCACTCTGAACTCAGTCATTGTAGTCTGCCTGTAAGTGATCAAAAGAACCTGACAAAATTCCCCAAATAGGGTACACCTATCAGAGGAAAAGTTTTTCTGGCTACCCTTACGGTGTACAAGACCCTATGCTTACTCTGCCTGCTCAGTTATCACGTCGTTTCGGGGGTTGTTGGCATCAGCAATCGCCGGGGTTGCTGTGCCAGATTCTGGCAGTCTCTTTGTTCTCTGTGCCTTTCTGGCAGCCAATGGCGATCGCCTCGTCTTTGATTGAAAATGGGCCAGACTCACCTTTGCAGTGTCCTCAGCCAGGAGCCACCCGCTCTTCCTCAGAATTGAGGCAGTTCTTAGGGAATGTGACCCAGACTGTGGCCTGGGTCGATCAACCAATGGCAGGGGTTGGCAGCGTATTTGGTCTCGCCACAACGCGATTACTTTCCTACTTTAACGCCAGTCCTTTTCCTGAGCTCCATGCCAAAGCACGACAGGCCAAAGTGCCCGTGATGATGTATCACGACATTCTGGCGGAAAAGCAGGTGTTTTTTGATGTAACGCCAGCAGAGTTTGAGCAACACCTGGAACTCATTCGAGCGCAGGGTGTGACCCCGATTAGCATGGATCAATTAATGCTGCACCTGCGTACAGGCGCGCCCCTGCCGGAAAAGCCGATTTTGTTGACCTTTGATGATGGCTACGAAGGGCATTACACCCATGTTTATCCTCTACTAAAAAAGTATGGTTATCCAGCCCTATTTTCTATCTATACCGTTAAGGTGGGTACCCAAATGGGGCGATCAAGCCTGACCTGGGAGCAGATACGGGAAATGGCGAAGGACCCGCTGGTGACGATCGCTTCCCATAGTGTCTCCCATAAGGTGATGACGACTCTTTCGCCTGCTGAAGTCGAATTTGAGTTGGTGGAATCCAAAAAGATTCTGGAGGCGGAGTTAGGCATTCCCATTCGCTATTTTGTTTATCCAGAAGGCAAATATAACGCCCAGATTGCGGAGGCAGTGCAGGCGGCAGGATACTCGGCGGCTTTAACCATGAATGATGCCGATGAACGGCTGGCAGGTCAGTCTGAGAGCTTGCTGGCCATCGGACGGATTGGCCAATCGCGGTTGGCGGAGATGGTACAAATTGCCTGGGGCGGTGGTCTGTCAGAAATGAATTGGAATCCGGGCTTTGACTTTTCTGCCCCGATTCAAAAAACAGAAACCAATATTGACAATACTCGGTTCATCTTGATTTCTGGCGGGAGACCAACGACGATCCATGCCAAGACACGGGGGCAGGTGCCAGAGATTTTAGCGGGGACACAGGCGATCGCCGCTGTCGATGGCGGCTTTTTCTCGCTGGAGTTCCTTGACTCTAACGAAATGCTTGGGCCTGTGCTGAGTAGCAACCATGGGCGGTTTATTCCAGGTCGCAAGGGCGAAATACCCCTGATTAATGGCCGCCCCCTGGTATTGATTGGGCCAAACGGGGTGCGGTTTGTGCCCTTTGATAGCACCAAGCATAATACCCTGGAAGGGGTACAGGCGGAGATGCCTGATGTTACTGATGCCTTTGTGGGGGCAGGTTTCTTAGTGGAAAACGGCCAACCCCAACCTCCAGAACGGTTTGGTAAATTGTTCGACTTTAACGAACCCCGTCACCGGGCCTTTTGGGGCATCAACCAGGCCGGACAGCCCGTAGTGGGGGTAACCGCCGATCCCATCGGTTCCGTTGACCTGGGGGTTGCGCTAGCGAAGGCAGGTTTGCGGGATGCTGCCATGCTCGACTCGGGAGCCAGCACCTCTCTGGCTTATAAAGGGGAATCACTGGTGGGCTACGTTCCTCGCCCAGTACCCCATGTCGTCGCGCTAATTCCGTCAGCAGCGGAGGCTGATCATCCCTGCGCGATGGCATCAGCCCAATAACTAGGCGGCTCATTGCTGCCCTGTGAAGCCACTAGAAGGGGCCTTGGAGGTTGATTCAGGGCCTCGCTTTTGCCATGGTAGGGGGAAATTTTCGGGTTAATTGGCCCGGATGGGGCTGGCAGAAAACAACTTGCCCCATTCTGGGTGGAATCATGGAAGTCAGCCAAGGAATAGTGCAGGTTGCAGGGCAGGCTCCTTATGTTGCCCGATCAGGAATTGGTGATCTCACGCAGTAGTTTTCGCTGGATTGAGACCTGAGTGTTGAACAAAATCTCCGTATATTTGCTGGATCGCGACATCTGCCTGATCGACTGTTTAGTGAACGACGCGACAAATACCGGCGGCTGATGAATCTAGAAAAATTTGGCGATCGCCTGCGAGTAGGTTTTCCGGCGGCATGAACACAAAGCTAGCGCCGTGTTACTTTCGGATTTATCAATCTTCGGGCCTGTTAAATGGCTCAAATGTATTGACTTTTTGCCCTTGGGCGATCGCTATAAACAAAAAATGATGTTGGCGGTAGAGGGGTCAAACCATGCCTGAGGGCAACAGCCTTACTCCCCCTTCTTACAATCAATGACAAATGACGCCGACCGACTTAGCGGTCCTAATGTCTCGCCAGGCCAATTTTGACGGGTGCAGATCCTCCAAATTTAACCCTCATCAACTTTTCGGTGCTCTTGTTACCCGCCAAATCGCATTCGATAAACCAGCAGAGTAATCTAAAGTTGCCGCTGCTCCATAGCAGTAGCCAGTCGTTCTAGAGCCTCAACGGTTTGCTGTTGCACCGCTACTGGATCGGGAGCGGCCTCTTCTGGTTGCAGGCGCAGTAGACGGCGTTTTCCCTTTTCAATTGCACGAATGATAATAAACAGGCTGAACCCAATTACTAGAAAGTTAATAATAGCCGCCAGAAAAACCCCGTAACGAATGCCATTAGCAGACAACTCTTCTAACTTATCCACGCCAGCCGTCTGTAAGGCAGGGTTCAGAATCGCTGGGGTAATCACATCTTCAACCAAGGAGGAGATGATTTTGCCAAAGGCTCCGCCGAGAATCACAGCTACGGCAAGATCCACCACATTTCCCTTTGTGATAAAGTTTCGGAAATCTGACCAGAATCCGCTATTACTATTTGCCATCTGCTCCTCCACAAAACAAGTGAAATTTTAGCTTCGTTGGAATTTTATAGAGTTTTTAAGCAGATTGAAAGCGACCTTAGCCCTATTTAGATGCAGATTTAGAGGCGAAACCATTGCCGCAGCCGTTGCCAGAGGCGATCGCCCCGAATGCTAAGCCAGGTTGGCAGAACTTTTTTGAAGTGCTGGGGCGGTTGGGCGATCGCAGGATGAAGTTCCACCGGGGCAGGGGTAATATCGCGCACCTCGTGCAGGCAATATTCACCACTTTTGCCGCGGAGCACCACCTGAAACTGTTGTCCCAACTCTAGAGGAGTGGCGATCGCCTGCCGGGTAGCCTCCGAAATCAGCAATTGCGTGCCCAACTCTTTATTGGCCGATTCAATCCGACTGGCCAAGTTGACCGCATCCCCAATTGCCGTCCACTGAGGATTTTGTGGGCTGCCAATGGTACCAATGACGGCATTGCCAAAGTGAATGCCAATGCCAATCCGCAACCGTTGCCGATAGAGGGACTCTAATCGGGGATTCAACCTCTCAATCGCTGCCAACATTTCTACCCCAGCCCGTACAGCTCGTTCAGCCGCGCGATCGGGATTTTCGACCCCAAACAGAGCCATGAAACCATCCCCCATGTAGACATTAATCACTCCACCTTGTCGGTGGATAATTTCCCCCATCTGTTGAAAGTAGCGGTTCAGCACATAGATGACATCGTAGGGCAACAGAGCTTCTGAAAAGGCGGTAAAGCCCCGAATATCGGCAAACAGAATCGCGACCTGTTGTTCGCTGCCCACAAAGGCAGGCATAATCTTGCCATAGGCTTGGTCGTGAAACAGGGCGAGATCTTCGGCATCGAGGGATAAGCGGCGCAGGCAAATCTGCCCTTCACCTTGCAATTCGGTCTGGCAGGCCAGGCGCATTTGTGGCGTAAAGTGCAGCCGTTTCGCCAGTTCCTGCTCGGCAGGGGTACGGGGGGTACAATGCTCTAACCCCTCGCTGATAAAGACGCGGCAGGTGGAGCAGCGGCCATTGCCGCCACACACATGGGTGTGGGGAATACTGGCTGCTAGAGACGCATCCAGAATCGTGACGGCATCCTGCCCGACCTCCACTAGGCGTTGGTCAGGCAGGTAGTAAATCTGCAGCATAGGCGTTGTGTATGACTTGCCCCTATCTCAACTCTACGCCTGCTGAGTGCTCTATCCCGGAGATTTCAGTCAGGAAGCGTACTGGTTCTAGCCTTCCCTGAAACGCGGCTGAGGGGGACAAGCCCACACCTAAAGTTGCAAGTTCAGGTCAGTGACTGCGCCTAGGCTGCTGGAAGACACGAGGGCGGCATACTTGGCCAGTACCCCTGATGTGTAGCGGGGGGCCGGGGGGTGCCATCGGGCGCGGCGCTGTTCTAACTCTGTGTCAGAGATATGCAGATGGATTTGCCGGGCAGGCGCATCAATTGTAATGGTGTCGCCCTCCTGCACCAGGGCGATCGCGCCCCCCACATAGGCTTCGGGAGCCACATGCCCCACCACCATGCCGTAGGTGCCCCCAGAAAAGCGGCCATCCGTAATCAGCCCCACGGAATCGCCTAAACCCGCACCGATAATGGCCGAAGTGGGCGCTAGCATTTCGCGCATACCAGGGCCACCCTTTGGGCCCTCATAGCGAATGACGATGACATCCCCCGGCTGAATCTTACCCGCCAGGATGGCATCTAAGCAGGCTTCTTCCGACTCAAACACACGGGCAGGGCCAGTAATTTTTGGGTTTTTTACACCAGTAATTTTAGCGACTGCGCCCTCCGTTGCCAGGTTGCCCTTGAGAATGGCTAGATGGCCGCTACTGTAAAGGGGGTTATCCCAAGGGCGAATCACATCCTGATCAGCGTGGGGTTCATCTGGAATGTCTTGAAGTAGTTCAGCAATTGTCTGGCCAGTGATGGTGAGGCAATCGCCATGGAGCAGTCCATGCACCAGCAGCATTTTCATCACTTGGGGGATGCCCCCAGCGCGATGCAGATCGGTGGCTACATAGCGACCTGATGGCTTTAAGTCGCAGAGTACGGGCACACGGGCACGAATCGTTTCAAAATCATCCAGCGTTAGGGGAATCCCCGCGCTATGGGCGATCGCCAGAAAATGCAGCACCGCATTGGTAGATCCCCCAATTGCCATAATCACTGAAATTGCATTTTCAATTGACTGGCGGGTGATGATGTCGGAAGGGCGGCGATTGTGGCGAATCGCATCCAACAAAACATGGGCTGACTTTTCAGCACTATCCGCTTTTTCCGCATCCTCTGCCGCCATCGTCGAAGAGTACATCAGGCTCATACCCATGGCCTCAAAGGCAGAAGACATCGTGTTAGCCGTATACATCCCGCCGCAGGAACCTGCCCCAGGGCAAGCATTTTGCTCTACGGCCAGCATTTCATCCTCGGAAATTTTGCCTGCACTGTATTGCCCGACCGCCTCAAAGGCACTGACAACGGTCAAGTCTTTGCCGTCATAGTGCCCTGGCTTAATCGTTCCCCCGTAAACAAAGATAGCTGGGATATTCATCCGGGCGATCGCAATCATGGCTCCTGGCATATTCTTATCACAACCGCCAATGGCCAGCACTCCATCCATGCTCTGGGCGTTACAGGCTGTTTCAATGGAGTCAGCAATCACATCGCGCGAGACCAGGGAGTATTTCATCCCCTCAGTGCCCATGGAAATGCCATCACTGACGGTAATCGTGCCGAAGAGTTGGGGCATTCCCCCAGTTGCCTTTATCCCAGCTTGGGCCCGCTCTGCCAGGATGTGGATGCCCATATTACAGGGGGTAATGGTGCTATAGCCGCTGGCAATCCCCACAATCGGCTTAGTGAAATCGGCATCACTGAAACCAACAGCCCGCAACATCGCACGGTTAGGCGAACGTTGCACCCCCTGGGTAACAACCCGGCTTCTTAAGTTCTCAGACATCTTCTTTTACTCTCTCAATCGGCGATCGCAAGATCGGGGCCAAAGCAGAATTTTAGCGTTCTGATTGTCAGCCCCAACCCCATCATTATGAGTCTAGTCCGCGGCCCTTGGTAAAAAAAACACGCTTTGATTTGTCCAGTTGGGTTTAACCGTCTGCAATCAGGCGGAACAACGCCTTTGAACCAGCCTTGCTAACCGATTCAACAAACAACTGGCTGGCCTTTTCGCTTCGGGAGCGCTGATAGAAACGCCAAAGCCCAGCTTTCCGCACCGTGAGCTGAGTCGAAGGGCCTATCTGGAAGGGCAGGTCTTTTCTGAAGATCGTCTAACCGTCTGCCTAGAACGCCTCTATTGCCAGGGTGGCTAGAACCTGTTGCACGTAATCATCATAGGCCGCTTCAGACAGTACAGCAGTTCCATTTAGTTCAATTGAGTGTTGCAACTCAATCCAGGAGCGACAACCACCGTAGGCAGCCCTGTAGGGAATGATTTGGGGTTGGGCCAGACGAAAAACCCGTAATAACAAAACAGTTAAGGGTTGAGTCGGTTGCCACTGCAAGCGATCACGAACAAATGCATCATTCCAGATGTGCAGGGGGTTTAGGGCAGCAATCTGAGCGGCGACGGTTACCGGCAGGCTGTGGGTAATTTCAGCCCAAGCTTGGAGCGTCACCGTTTCTGGATGCCAGCCAGTTGCAACTGGCTGAACTTTTGCAGCATAGTTTGACTTGAGTAACTCTGGCTTCTGATGCTCATAGGTGGGGTACAGCAAAACCCGCTGATGAGGAATCTGAAAGCGTCCGCCCTGCTCACGAATTCCCCCCTTGCGCAACAGCAAAATCAGCTCCCCCTGGGTTAAAGCCTCAACGGCTATCTGCCACTCCTTCAGAGCCTGGGTCAGGCGGCCATAGGATATCTGTGCATCTGGAACAACGAAGTCATTCACCATTCGCTTCGCCTCTAGATAAAATCTTTAGCTTTTCTCAAACCTTAGCAAGGATTCGTCCGAGCAGTAAGCTTTACCATAAGGGCAATGGAACCATCTGAATTGAAAAAGGCGCTATGACCGTTCACGACTTGTTGACCCTGATTCTGCTGCTTTCTCCAGGTTTACTCCTGTCGGCATTAATTATGGCAACCTTTGCCGCAGGCGGCTAACCAGAACCTTAATTGCCGGTTTCTGGTTTGTTAGCATTTTAGCTGGGAGCTTTTTGATGGTGAACTTTGGTGCAAGACGGTGGGTATGTTGATTCACGACTTTCAACATTAGGGTCGTGGGTAAGACATCAGGTCTAGTTAATGGAACGGCTACGATCAAGTCGATGAAGCAGATAGGTGAGAAATCTGGGTGGTGACACTAAGGTTATCGGCAATTCCTTGGTGCCCTAGACGACAAAGTGACCTAGCAATTCTCATTTTGAAGTATTTCTACTGTCTTGAGAGCTTACAAACGTTTTTGGGCTCAATTTACTAAGCGCTATTCCAGTGCTTCTAGCCATTGAGGGCGATGGCAATCAGACATCTGGGCGAAAATCACTCTCATGCTGAGAATCGTTGAAAGTGTCCACTGGCCAAAAAACACCCTCTTAGAATCAGCGCGATCGCTCCGAGTTTGGGTGAGGGACTTCAACGAAGTGTGATGTAGCCGTCGCTATGAGAAACATGGTGACGGCGAGTCAGAAAGCCTCCGCTATTGGTGGTTGTGGAAGCTACCACTCAGTTACTAGCACTTTGCGGCATCAGCTTCACCACTGATTCCCCTTATCCCCCCAGCCCCTTCTCTCAACTCTAGGAGAAGGGGAGTAAGCGGTTTGAAGTTCCTCTCCCAAGCTAGCTACGGTGTATACACAGGTCTAGTCGGTTCAAGTTTGAAGCCTTCTAGCCCCCTAAATCCCCCAATCCTGGGGGACTTTGAAGATTCAGTTTCCCCCAAACTTGGGGGGGAGGGGGGCGAAACTCAGCAATTTGAAGAGGATCCAGAGATCTGTATACACGGCAGCCCAAGCTAGGGAGAAGGATTTAGGGTGAGGGCCAAGAGTGGGCAAATTTACGCCGAATGGTACTAGATAAGGGGCGAAATCGATGGATTTTGCCTGTCACTTTTGTATGCGGCATTACTAGTTGCCCAACCGTGCTTCAAACAAAAGTTCAGGGGTTGTATTTCCTCTCCAAATATTCTAAATTGCCTCTGTAGTTAAGTTGCTTCAACTCAATCGCCTCAAGTAGGGTTAGTCCAGTGATTGCTGGACTACAGTTCGTAATCTATCGCTTTTGGCTTCAAAGTCCCATTTCAAATGTTTTTTGTTTGTTCTAACGAGTAAGGCAAGGGCTTTTCTTTGTACTTGCCTGCTCGAAGCAGATCTTTCGATTCGCTGGATGTTGATAAGCTCCTGATCTGCCACCGCCAAAATGGCAACCCGTAAGATTGTGGATGAAATGCCAACGGGCGATTCAGTGTTTTCTCAGGGAGGCTTCAGATTAATTTGGCCTCTACTGGTGACCCTGACCGGTGGTGTTGCTCTGGAGTTGTGGCGGGTGTCGCAGGTGGTTGGCAGTTCTGCAGACGATTAAGGAATGCTGCGCTCTTTTGGCTAAACCCCCTATGCTGCAAACATTGATGTTTCCCCGACTGCGCACGGCTATTGTTGTGGCTTTAACCGCCCTGACTTTTAGCCTGAGTGGAAGTAGTTCTGCTCTAGCCGATGCCCCCATCGGTTTATCCGTGCCTGCCGATGCTGCAAACAGTTCAACCACAATTCGGATTGATGGATCGAGTACGATGCAGACCATCAACCAGTTGCTAAAGCAGCAATACGAGCAAGACAACCCAGAGGTTAAGGTAACCCTTGATGCCAGGGGTACGAATACTGCGATCGCAGATTTGTTGCGAGGTGAAATCGACCTGGCGGCTTTGGGTCGCCGTTTGACCGAGCCAGAAAAGGCAAAGGGTCTTGTCGAGATTCCGCTGAGTCAGGAACGGATTGCGATTGTCGTGGGCAAGGATAATCCCTTTAAGGGTAATTTGACGGTTGAACAATGGGCCAAGATTTTACAGGGTGAAATTGTCAACTGGGCAGAGGTGGGTGGCCCTGATATCCCGATTCGGGTGATTGATCGGCCCCTGGAAAGTGATACGCGCGTGGCCCTCAGCCGCTATGGGGTGTTTGAGCCAAAAGAACCGGTAGTGGGTGAACACGTCATCCAACTGGAAACAGATGACACTGCCGATATGATTCGGCTGCTGGGAAATGATGGGATTGGTTATGCCATTGCCAGTCAGGTGACCGACCAAAATCTGGTACGGCTGGTCAAGCTGGTGGTAATGCATGAGGCGTTACCGGATGATCCCCTCTATCCCTACGAGCAGGTACGGGGTTATGCCTACAAGCAGAGGCCTAATGCCCCGGCAGCGGCTTTTCTCAACTTTGCTGCAGAACCCAGCGGCCAAGTCGCCGTTGCTACAGCCAAGACTGAAGAAGCCAGGGCGATCGCAACCGCATTGAAGCCCAAGCCCCCTGCGCCTCCAACCCTTGTGCCTGATACGGCCTATGCGCCAAAAGGTAAGGGAGGGGTGTTTTACTGGTTTGGCTGGCTGGTGCTGCCCCTGATTTTGGTAGGGGTGCTCCTTCAGGGAATTGCCCGCTGGCTGAAGTCACGACAAACCCGTGGAGAATCCACCTCTGTTACTCCTGCTGGGCCAGTTTTGCCTCAGGCTGGCAGCGGTAGTGGTGTTGCCTCAATGCCGCAGGGTGCAGTGGTGAAGCCGAACCCAGAGGTGATGCAAGCAACCCTGGTTGAAGCGGCAGAGGTGGCTGCCACTGAGCCGGAAGTGGTTACAGCGGAGGTAGAAGAACCCTCTTCAGAACCTGTGGTTAGCCCTGAGGGTGCCCCCCTTGTGGCCACCATGGCTGAATTGGCCCCACCTGTTGTCTCTGAAGCCACTTTTGCGACCCTCTATGCCGAGGGGATGAAATTGCTGAATCTGGGTCGCTATGCTGAGGCGTTACCCTACTTTAGCCAGTTAATTGAAACCCACCCAACTGCAGCAGATAGTTGGTTAGCCTACGGCAGAACACTTTTGGGCCTGGAGCGTGCTCCAGAGGCATTAGAGAGCCTGGATCGAGTGTTAGCGTTACAACCAGATTCCAGTCTAGCCTGGAAGGTAAAGGGAGATGCCCTGGTGAAACTGGGCCGCTCAGTGGAAGCAGACCCCTGCTATGAGCGGGCCAACCAACTTCGGGCTGGGGTAACCGTAGAACCCTCTGCGCTGGTTGAGGTTGCACCGCCAGAGGAGGCTTCTGGATCCCCCTCATCCGAGGTGCAGGAGGATGTTGCGCCTGTAGGGGAGGCTGATTTAGCGATCGCCTCTGCAGCAGTCTCAGCGGCTGCCCCTGAGGAAGCGGTGTCAGTTGCCGCCATGGATGACACTGTGCCAGAGATCCCTGCTGATTTAACGACAGATTCGTTGCGGCAGGCAATAGTGGACTATCTAGCAGGGCAAGGAAAAACTCCCATGGAAGCCACCGAGCCGGAGGCTTACCAGGCGGTGGCAACGGTGATTCATCACTACCTGGGGCAGGCGCCAGTGGTTAACCTGCCAGCAAATGCCCTGGCTCAGCTTGGTTCCCGGATTGTCGGCAATCTCTCGGCGGAGTACCTGCCAGGCACCCATTTGGCCAACGTCTTGCTGAGTCTGGGATTGCAAGATCGCGTCGCGGCGATTGCAGCCGACCTGGGCTGGGATCTTTCTCGTTTAATTGCAGTAGAGCCAGAGCCAGGGCTGGGGCGCGGAGATTTGGGTCGTCTGGGGATTTGCTATCTGGAATCCCTGGCCAATGCTGGGGTACCAGCGATCGCCTACGGGATTCGCTATGCCCAGGGTAGTTTTATCCAGGAGCTGCACGCGGGTTGGCAAACCGAAGCACCCGATACCTGGCTAGAAGGGGGTAACCCCTGGGAAACAGAGCGGCCTGAGAGAGCCGTTTCCCTCGGCTTTGGTGGCCGCACAGAAGCCTATCTGGATGAGCAGCAACGGTTGCGGGTGCGTTGGATTGCGGCAGAGGTGGTAGAGGCTATCCCTCACGATACGCTGATCCCTAGCTACCAAACGAATGCGGTCAACCTGCTGCGGCTTTGGCGGGCCGTTGGCGATGAAGCACTCTCTAGGAGCGTTTATCCCAGTGCCAAGGATTTTGGGGGCAAAGAACTGCGACTTCGACAGCAGTTTTTCTTGACGGCGGCGACAGTGCAGGATGTGCTGCGATCGCACCTGGAAAATGGGGGCACGGTCGAAAATCTACCAGAGCGCTTTGCTTTGCAACTGAATGATACCGATACACTGCTGGCGATCGTCGAGCTGATGCGCCTGTTGATGGATGAGCATGCCCTCGCCTGGGATACCGCCTGGGTGATCACCCAACGCACCTTTGCTTACACCAATCACAGCCTGTTACCAGAGTCAATTGATCAGTACGACTGCCCTGTATCCTTGCTGCATCGTCTCTTACCCCGCCACCATGAAATCATCCTAGAAATTAACGATCGCTTCTTAAGTGGGGCGCGGGCCGCTCACCCTGGAGATGATGCCCTGGCAGAGCGGTTATCTCTGATTGATGAAGCGGGTGATAAGTTTGTTCGCCTGGTGCATCTGGGCTGTGTTGGAGCATCCCGGATCAATGGGGTTTCTCAACTCCATACCGAGCTGCTGCAGCGATCGCTACTGCCCGATTTCTATCACCAGTTTCCTGAGAAATTCAGCAACAAAACCAATGGTGTGTCTCCGCGCCGGTTTCTGTTGCTCAGTAACCCCCGTTTAGCCGAGCTAATCACCCGCAAAATTGGCGATAGTTGGGTCACCAATCTTGATGAGTTGCGACGCTTGGGCGCATTTAGTGATGACGCCAACTTCCGGCAAGAATGGCGACAGGTAAAGCAGGCAGCCAAGCAAGACTTAGCGGATTGGATTGACTCTCAGATGGGTATTACAGTCAACCCTGACTCTCTCTTTGATTTGCATGCAATGGATCTGCATGAGTATAAGCGGCAACATCTGAATGTCTTGCACATTCTGCATCTGTATCAGCAGATTAAGGCCCATCCCGATATTTCCATAACACCGCGCACCTTTGTCTTTGCAGGCAAAGCGGCCCCTGACTATGACGCAGCAAAGTTAATTATTAAACTCATCCATGAGGTTGCCGCTGTGGTCAATGGGGATACAGACGTAGCCGGGCGTTTACAGGTTCTCTTTTTGCCTAACTTCAACCTGAAGCTGGCTCAGCGCCTTTATCCTGCTGCTGATGTGTCCGAGCATCTTTCTCTCAGTGGTACAGAAGCCTGTGGTACCGGCAGCCTGATCGCAGGGTTGAATGGAGCCGTGCTGCTGGCTACACCTGATGGCGTTATCCCAGAGGTAAAGGCCGAAATTGGGGCAGAAAGCCTCTACCAATTTGGCTTGGCGGTAAATGCAGTGGCCGAACTCCGCAAAAATGGGTACAACCCTCGTGGGATTTATGCTGCGAATGCCAGCTTGCGAGAGACGATTGATCGACTGAATGCAGGGGATTATTCTCTAGGGGAGGTCAGCTTGTTTGCGCCTTTAACCCAAACTCTCTTAGATTCCGATCCCTATATGGTGTTGGCCGATTATCAATCCTACATTGATTGCCAGTCCCAGGTTGGTCAGGCGTTTGGGGATACAGAAGGCTGGGTGCGTCGCTCCATTAACACGACAGCTCGATTGGGTAAATTTTCCAGCGATCGCGCCGTGCAAGAGTACTGTCGCGATACCTGGCAGATTCAGCCTGCGGTTGCCCTCCAGCAAATCTACGCCCAGTCTTAAACCAGGCTGGGTGATGCCCCCACCCTCTCGCCCTGGGGATAACCACCGCCCTCTAAGAGTAAGGGTGCGTTAAGACGATGACGATTGTTGAACTCAAAGGAGAAACCCCGATGCCAGAAACGGTTGTTAATGAAATCAAAGTTCACAGCAGGGAAAACTGCTATCTGTTTACCCCAGAGCAGATGAAGCGTCTGGAAGAAACGGCGATCGCCATTCAATTAGACCGTGGCACTCATCGCATCAAAATCCGAGACGGCGGGTTTAGCTACATTGCTGGTGCTGGGTCAGTTAGCGAACAGGTGGTCTTGTTATGGATTTATGGCGGCAAGGTGATCAACCGCCAAACCAACGTAGCGGTGAATGCAACCTGGGCCAGTCTAAATGGAGCTGATGACGTATTAGAACTAACGGTGCTAGAGCCTGCAACGGTTAATGCCTTTTTCTTCGATACTTACCTGGAAGACAATGCTGGGGAATTGACCTTAGTTGTGGAACGTGTCTAGCCATTGCGCTTTTGCGATCGCCGACTGTTGATCGGTGCCCCTCAACCTCTTAAATTCAAGCCACCCTAACAACAAAGCCTTTACTTATCATTGCTTTTCTCAACGAAATCGAGTGTGATGCCATGAACCGCAAACAAACATTTATTAAAGCTGCTTTACTGACAACAACGTTGATCGTTGGAGCCAGACCTCTGGCTGAGACCGTGAAACTGTTACCGGCGATCGCCCAAGATACGGTACAGGAGTTTAAGCTACCCGCCTCCCTGCCCGACAATACTAAAATCACTGTAGATGGCAGTCATAGTATGCGGGTGCCCAATGAGGCGCTGAAAAAGCGCTTTGCTGACAAGTATGCAGGCACCGAAATAAATTTGAAGGGCAGTAGCACCGATGAAGCGCTGGCCGCTCTGCTAGATAACAAGATTGACTTAGCGGCGATTGGTCGCTCCCTCACCGAGGCAGAAAAAGCCAAGGGTTTACAGCAAGTCCTGTTACAGCGAGGCAAGGTAGCCGTTATCGTGGGGGCCGACAATCCCTTTAAGGGGAACCTCACCTTTGACCAATTTGCCCGCATGTTTCGGGGAGAAATTACCGATTGGCAAGAGGTCGGGGGGGCACCGGGGCCAATCAAATTTGTTGATCACCCTGATAAGAGCGACACCCGACTGGCGTTGAGTAAATACAAAGTGTTTGAAGGTGCTCCCTTTGAGACGGGAGCTAACGCTGTGAAAGCGGCAACAGATACCCCTGAGGATATTGTCAAAGAATTGGGGAATAACGGCATCAGCTACGTGATTGCCGACCAGGTTCTGGATAACCCCACTGTCCGCATTCTGGAAATGCACAAAACCCTACCGACCGATCCACGCTATCCCTACTCCCAGCCACGGGGTTATGCCTTTACCAAGGATCCTAACCTGGCTACCCAGGCATTTTTAGGGTTTGCCACATCAGAGCCGGGCAAAGAAGCCGTCGCTGCGGCAATTGGTGAAACGGCTCCCAGCAAAATTGATGCCCCTCCTAGTCCAGTTCCCACCTCAGAAGCAAGCCCAACTTCCAAGCCTGATAAAACGGTTGCCCAGGCACCTGCAGCAACAGCGACTGGCGATCGCGGCGGTTTTCCCTGGTGGATTTTATTGCCCTTGGCGGCACTGGGTGGTGGTCTCCTCTGGTTTCTTAATCGTGGTGGCGGGGGTGCGGCTCCTGCGGCGGCTCCCGCTCCTGTTGCGGTACCTCCAGTCGTTCCTCCCCCTGCACCCACCAGTCGGATTATCCTGACACCCCGCGATTGTCGCCATGCCTATGCCTACTGGGAGGTACCCCAGGCCGAAAAGGATGCCCTTAAGCGCCGAGGTGGCAAAAAGCTGGTCGCTCGTATTTGTGATGTCACTGGCATTGATATGAGTCGTACCCAGCCCCATCGAATTGAGCAATTTGATGCCAGCGAAACAGAGTCTGACCTGCATGTGCCAATTCCTACAGACGATCGCGACTATTTAGTCGAGTTGGGTTATACCACTGATTCGGGCGAGTGGTTGCCCCTCTGCCGCTCTGAGCATGTGCGGGTGCCTGCCTGTAAGCCGGGTGAGGCAGAAGCTCTGGTAGGAGAGGCTCCGGCGACAACGGCTCCTAAACCGGGCCTCAATCTGGGGGCGGCGATCCCTGCTGTTGGGGCTGCCGTGGCTGGGGCTGCAGCAATTCCAGGATTGCTGGGTAAACTCCGCCCCGGACGCCCTGATAGTCGAATTGTTTTGACCCCCCGCGATAGCAAGAGTGCCTATGCTTATTGGGAAGTTCCTGAGTCTGCTAAAGAAGAACTGAAGCAGCGGGGTGGCAAAAAATTAGTGACGCGCCTTTACGATGTAACGGATATTGATCTGGATACAACTCCACCCCATCGCACTGAGCAATTCGATGCCAGCGAAACTGATCCTGATTTACACTTGCCAATTCCAGAGGCTGATCGAGATTATTTAGTCGAGTTGGGCTATACCACTGATTCGGGCGAGTGGTTACCGCTCTGCCGTTCTGAGAGCGTGCGGGTCGCAGCCGGATTACCGGATCTCGTCATGCCAGAGGTGACTGCCAGTGCTCCCGCAACAGGCCCTGATCTGGGCACCGCTGCGGCAGTAGCCGGAGCCGCTGTGGTAGCAGTGCCGGGCCTGGTAGCTGGAACACCCCCAGTGGCAGAAAGCACGATGAGCCTGACACCCCGCGGCATTAATAAGGCTTATGCGCATTGGAATGTGCCCGCAACTGCTCTTGCTTCGGCTCAGGCAGAAGGCGGTAAAACCCCCGCATTGCGCCTTTACGATGTCACGGGTATTGATATGGATCAAACGCCAGCGCACAGCATGCAACAATTTGATTGGGATGGAAAAACGAGCGATCGCCTTTTGCCCATTCCTACGCCTGATCGAGATTATATCGCCGAGGTTGGCTACGAAACCGATGATCACCGCTGGATCAAGCTAGTTCGCTCAAACCATGTGCGTGTGCCTGGAGGAGCGATCGCACCCATCCAAGAGGTAAAAGTTCACAACCGCTACAATTGCTTTCACCTGACCCCCGAAGAGATGACAGGGATTCAGCAAAGGGCCGTTTCAACCCCTTTAGATACCGGCATCTATAAAGTGCGGATTAAGGAGGGAGCCTTTGACTATCAGCAAAATGCTGGACATCAGGGAGAACCCTGGGTGCTGTTGTGGATTCATGGCGGCAAGGTGATAAACAAGCAGACCAATGTCCCTGTATCAGCCACATGGTCTACGCTGAATGGCTATGAGGATGTCTTAACCCTAGAGGTGATTGAACCAACAACCCTCTCAGCCTTTTTCATTGACACCTACCTTGAGGATAACGAAGGCGAAGTAACCCTTTCAGTTTCTCAGTCATGAGAAGCTGAAGAAATGAGGGTTTCTGAACCTTCACAACAAAGGCATAGTGGGCACAGAAGCCTGCCTCTAAGCTCTCTATGCCTTTGCAGAAACGTGTCTGCTCTATCCAATGAACAACTCATGGCGGCGTCCTCCCCTTCAGTAGCTCTGTCGATGCGACTCATCTCATTCCCTGATGAACTGCATTCGCAAAGGTGAAGGTATGGTGGGCGCTGTCCCAATCATTAGATCCCAATCACTAAAATCATTGTTGGTGCTGAATTAGACAATTCGCAAGGCGGCTGCATAGGTCACCATTTCAGCTAGATCTATAGCCGTCGCCATCAGAAACAGGGCGATCGCGAGTCAGAAAGTCTACCCAGCATCGGTGGTTGAGCACCTGATTTAGTCCTAAGCTTTCTGACCAACGCTATATATTCAGAACAGTCTTGACAAAGAGCAGCTAGTAGAAAATCGGCGATCGCCTGAGCATTGTCACCCAGCAATACGGCGATGAGGGAGTCGCGATCGCTCCAGGTTTACCGTCGATGGGCCCTTCTGCTAAAGCCATTGGCAACGCTTCAAACGCCTGCTGCAAAATCGCCACCAGATCAACTGAAGCACGTCAGGACTTTATTGCGAATTTGCACTAGGAATGCAGGTAAATCGTCTGCCCAGGAATCGAATGTGCCACCACTCATCAAATCAAAGCGGGCATAGTACCAATCGCAGGTGAGAATACAAGCTTTCACCGTTCCTTTGTGCAGCGGAAACCCCATGTGAGGACAGCGATTATCGACGGCATAAATCTTGTCATTCTCGTGAATCGGTAATAAGGTATGTTTGGCGATCGCCCCCACTAATCGACCTGCTTTATGAACATCCTCGACGTTGGCAACTCTTACATAGCTTTGTGTTTAGATCTGTATCTTGAAGTTCTCCCAAGACTGCTCGAAAAAGAGTCGCTAGCAGTTGTTAGCCTACTCAAGG
>Ga0272446_1003291_pt1 | contig 20590 bp, 11 predicted proteins | sample YNPCB0061_FD_194587 | JGI IMG/M metagenome (GOLD analysis project Ga0272446, IMG submission 194587) | Hot spring microbial mat communities from Yellowstone National Park, WY, United States - YNP-CB-006-1 | ecosystem: Environmental > Aquatic > Thermal springs > Hot (42-90C) > Sediment | place...
CCCGCACCGTCCGGGCCGGCCTCGCTGCTAGCGTGAAATCGAGGTCATGGCCCTGGAAACGATCTACAAGCTTCAGCCCGACCGTACCATGCAACTGCGCGGCTTCGACCGGCGCGGGGCGGCCGCGGCCTACTATGCGGCCACGGAAAACTCCTGGAGCCTGGCGGGCGTGTTTCGCGACATGGCGGATTTTGCCGTCTTGACGCTTTGGGAACTCGACAACGTTTATGAACCGCTTCCGATCCGCTATCTGCCCGACTCCGATTTCCAGGGCATCGGCCTGTCGTTCGACTATTGCCAGTCCGGGTTGATGCCGGCCGAATCGCCTCTGTACCAGTCGGTTCCGTGGGGCAGCCTGGCGTACGTGCTGGACGACGCCAATCACACCGGCGGCTACATCCCCTTGCGCGGCTACATGACTCTGAAGTCCGGGACCCCCGGCAAGGCGCAGGCGGTGGTGAATATCGCCGGCGCGCGCGAGTACATGAACGCGGGCGACCGGGTGGCGCTGTGGATCTACAACGCCCCGTTCACGGTCACGGTGCCGCAGGTGCGCTGCTCCTACAACTTCTTCGTGGGCGGCCCGGGCGTTACGCACTGGATCAAGGTCGGGGGCACTTCCTACAGCTACACGGAAAAGCCCGGCGACGACGGAGCCGCGATCGCTCTCAGCCTGGCGTCCCAGGTGGACCGCGATCCCGGCGTGAGCGCCTATGCCGACGGCAACGCCGTCGTCATTCAGGCGGAACGCGACGAGTACGACGCCGTCAACAACGCCTTCTATCCGGTAGCGCTGGAGGCCAGCGACTCCAACGCGCCGGTCACTCTCTACAGTTGCGGTCCCAACGCCGTGGCCGCCGCCGTGGCCGCCCAGATCACCGGCTACCCCTGGACCGCCGCCGGCTACACCTTTGCATTCAGTGCGGTCGCCGACGGGACCCGGATCACCATTACCTGCGAAACGGCCGGATTTGAAGGCAACCTGCATACGTTGTATACCGAGCACAACAACGGCGGGGTCACCTTCATCGAGCCGGAAGTCAAGTTCACCGGCGGAAACTCGGACGGCCTGACATGGACCGTGAACCTGGGCGACCTGGAAACAGCCATTGAGACCTCCTACCGGAATCAGCATCCCGGCCAGGAGATCGAGGGCCGCTACATCCAACGGCTCTGGCTTACCTTCGCGCCGCGCATTCCCGGTGACACGCCCTACACAGATACGGACTGGCGCGTCGAGGTGACCAACTGGACGGTTACCGACCCATACGGCAAGCGGGCCCTCAAAGTGGCCGGCCCCGGCTCGGTGCTGGTCCACAGCGCTTCGTCGTGGGTCGAATATACGGGGAGCTGGAACAGCGAAGCCGGCTTTTACAATTTGGGTTGGGCGCGCGCCAGCAAGACAGCGGGCGATAAGGCGGTGATTACCTATCACTGCCAGCAACCCCACGACCTGTACCTGGGAACGGCCCTCTACAACGACGGCTTCGGCTCCGCCGGCATCCGGGTGGATGGCGATCCGGAAACCACCTTGAGCGCTTCGCTGGGCGCCAACCAGTTTGAACAGGTGAACGTGCGCCGCAAGCTGCGCGCCGCTCTGCCCCCAGGCCGGCACACGGTTGAAATCACCCTGAAGGAATCCAAACCCTTCTACCTGGACTACCTCCAGGCCGCCGTGCCGGCCGGCGTGAGTGATCCTTCCGAAGAATACAGCGACGTCTCACCGGCCATCGACTGGGACACGGATATCACGTACAAACTGCCGCCCCAGCGGGTGCTGTGGATTCTGCGGAAGATGGGCTTCCACGGCGACATCAACGAATACATCGGCGTGCTTTGGTGGAACCAGCGCAAGCGGGTGGCAGGCACCGTGCGCACCGTGCGGATTCGCATCTCGGGCTCTTTCCACGAGGGCGACGGCATCTTCATCCGCTTTGGACACAACGGAACCGCGCCGGGAGTGACCTATTCGAAGTACTGCTTTGAGGATGCGATGGAGACCAACGCCCAGCGGGCCAGGCACCTGGTGCATCTGATCAACGCTCTCTCGGTGGCCCTGTGGGCCGAGTATGATCACTCCCTGGGTTACGACGATGTGCTGGTCCACATGCGCAGCCCGCTGTGGGCCGAGCCGTACATCGAGACCTGGACCGAAGGCAGCAACCAGGGCTCGATCGGTATCGCCGAAGGCAACCTGGACAGCGGGGCGGAGGGAATCTGGGAAGTCGATACGGCGCAGACACCCTATTTGAACGCCGCTGCCACGGCGTGGCACAAGGACTTCTTTCACGCCGTCGCCGCCGCGGGAATGACCTGCACGGTAGCCTGCTCGATGGAACTGCTGAATCCCCCGGATTACCCCGCCTCCGGGCAGGTCTGGTCGGCGCGCTTTCACAACGGAATCCGCGTGCTGACGGCCACCGGCTTCGGGCGCGAAGGCCAGGCGACGATCACCGGGGCCACCAACGCGGCTCCCATCGTGCTCACGGCCGAGGCCCACGGTTACGAATCCGGCGACTCCATCAACGTCGAAGGGGTGACGGGCAATACGGCGGCCAACGGCGTCTGGACGATTACTGTGCTGGACGCCAACCGGTTCAGCCTTAACCACTCCGCCGGGAACGGCAGCTACGCCGGCGGCGGCTACTGTTCGCGGAACCTGCGCACGGCGCACTGTGCGCCCATGTCGAAGCTGCTCGATTACCAGAAGGCCGTGTACCAGGAGATCGCGGGTCTGATGGCGGAAGCCGGACTCACGCCGTGGCTTCAGTTGGGCGAGTTCCTCTGGTGGTTCACCTCGGATCGAAAACTGGCCGTGGCCGGCGCATCCAGCGCGTCGCCGATCGTCATCACGACCGCCGGCGATCACGGTCTCCAGACGGGAGAAACGGTGATCGTATGCGGGGTGGCTGGGAATACAGCGGCCAACGGCACCTGGACCATCGCCGTCCTCTCAGACAACACGTTCGCGCTGAACGGTTCGTCCGGCAATGGCGCATACGCCGGAGGCGGATACGTGCAGTGCGGCAGCATGGCGCTCTACGACGCCGATACCACGGAAGCGGCGCAGGCCGCCTTGGGCAGGCCCCTGCATCTGTTCCATACCCAGGACGATGACCCTTCGGCCAACAACTACGCCGATGCGAACTTCCTGCGCGCCCGGCTGGAATCCCACGCGGCGGGCATTATCGGCCACGTCAAGTCCCGCTTCCCGGCGGCCAGGTTCGAAGTCCTGTGGCCGCAGGACGTGAACCGGCCCGCGGTGTATCACACCGTGCCGCTTCCCTTTCCGCAAGGCGGGCGCCTGAACAGCTACCTGAACCTGCCCGCGAGCTGGCAACACGACGGGGGCGGGCTGGACCGGATCAAAGTGGAATGCCTCTCCTGGGGCGCGTACTATCGCAACCTGGATCTGGCCAAGGAAGGCATCAGCTACGCGTTCGATACGCTGGCCTGGCCGAAGTCCAAGGTTCGCTATCTGATCCCCTGGTTCAACGGCGGCTGCCCGTGGAAGCGGGAGTATCTGCAATGCCGCGGCCTGCGCCTGCCCCACATCAACTTCTGGGCCCTCGACCATCTTTCCCTGCTGGCCTGGCCCGTTCCCCTGCCGCAGCCCGGCGGGCGCGTTTTCCAACTGTAGGCCCAGGCGCGCACCCCGCGCCCCCTGATTTCGTGTTAGAGTGATTAGTTAGCAATCACTAGTTTAGTATGCAGTCACGCATGAAGGGGGGGCAGCGCCGGGAGGCCATTGTCAAGACCGCCATCCAGTTGTTCTCCCAAAACGGTTTCCGGGGCACCACCACGCGCCAGCTCGCCGCCGCGGTCGGGGTTACCGAGCCGGTGCTCTACCAGCACTTCAAAACCAAACGCGACCTGTACGGCGCCATCCTCGAAACCAAGGCGGAGGAGGGGTGCCAGAGGTTCCGGGAACTGCTCGGTCCTTATCTCGACGGCGACGACGACCGGGCGTTTCTGAGCCGCCTGGCGGAGCTGATCCTCGATCACCAGCGCCGGGATCCCGGTTTCGTCCGGCTGCTGCTGTTCAGCGCCCTGGAAAAACATGAGCTGGCCGAACTGTTCTATGAACGCCAGTTTCTGGCATTTCGCAGGATGGTGGTCCGGTACCTGCGGCGGCGCGCGCGGGCGGGCGCCATCCGCAACATCGATCCCAATCTTGCGGCCCGCATCTTCCTGGGCATGGTCAGCAACTACGGCTTGAACCAGGTCCTTTTTGGGGAACGGATCGCCGGGATGAGCCGCAAGAAAATCATCGCCGGCATGGTAAGCGCCTTTCTGGAGGGGGTGGGGGCGCGCTAACCGGCAAGGCAGCCAGGCGAAACTTTCCAAGCGGATTTGAATTCCATGAAACTGTCTCTGTATTGCATAGTGCTGTTGTTACCCCTGGCGGGCTGTGGGCGCCGCGGCGCCCAGGTCCAGGCCCAGGCGGCGGCCAGGGAAGAGCGGGCCCTCGAGGTGCGTGTGGCCACAGCCCAAGCCCGCCAGATCGAAAAGGCCATCTCGGTGACCGGGTCGCTGGTGGCCGATGAAACCGTGAATCTCAGCGCTGAAGTAGCCGGCACGCTGTCCCGCGTTTATGCCGATTTCGGACAGACGGTGCGGAAGGGCCAGGTGCTCGCCGAACTGGACCGCCGCGAGTTGACGCTGCAACTGGAACGCACCCGCGCCGCCCTGGCCCAGGCCCTGGCGCGGGTGGGGCTGGACCCCGGCCAGGAGGATGCCAGTCCGGACTCCACGCCGGCCATCCGCCAGGCCACGGCGCAGATGGAGGACGCCCGCTTCAAGTACGAAAACGCCGCCCGTCTGGTAAAGAGCGGAGATATCTCGCGGGAACGCTACACCGAGCTGGAGAAGGCTTATCACACCCGCCAGGCCGCTCTCGAAGCCACCCGCGACGAACTGCGCACCCAACTGGCCTTCATCCGGCAGTTGCGCGCCGAGGTCAGGCTCGCCGAGAAGCGGCTTTCCGATTCCACCGTACGCGCGCCTTTTGACGGGGCGGTCACAGCGCGGCTGGCCTCTCCGGGACAGTTCCTCAAGGAGAACACGCCGATCTTCGCTCTGGTCAAGTCCAGCCCGCTGCGGCTCCGGGTCGAGGTTCCCGAGCCCGCGGTGGGCGAAGTTCGCGTGGGCACCTCGCTGACCTTCTCGACCGACGCGGCTCCGGACCGCTCCTTCCACGCCGTGGTACGGGAACTGAATCCGGCGCTGGACGCCCGCTCGCGCTCGCTCACCGCCGAGGCGCGTCTGGTCGAGCCCGACGGAGTGCTCAAGCCCGGCATGTTTGTGCAAGTGCGCCTGGTAGTCGCCCGCAACGCTCAATCGGTCATGGTGCCCAAGGAGGCGCTTTATCAAGTGGCCGGCCTGACGAAACTGTTTGTGATCCGCGGCGGCGAGGCCGTCGAAGTGCGCGTGGCGCCCGGCGAACAGGCCGGCGGCTGGGTGGAGGTGCCCGGTGAAAGCGTCAAGCCGGGCGAGCAGATCGCGGTCAGCAACCTGCCCGCCTTGATCTCCGGCGCGAAGGTGCGCGTGAGGAGCTGAGCCATGCAGAAACTCGCGGCAATCTGTATCCGGCGTCCGGTCTTCGCCACCATGCTTATTGCGGCCCTGCTGGTGATGGGCCTGGCCGCTTACCGGAACCTCGGTGTGGATCTGTTCCCCAAGATCGAGTTCCCCGTCGTCACCGTCACCACAACCCTGCGCGGGGCCTCGCCCGAAGAGGTGGAAACCCAGGTCACCAAACGCATTGAAGAGGCCGTCAACACGGTGAGCGGGATCGACGAACTGCGTTCGGTTTCCGCCGAAGGCGTCTCCCAGGTTTTCGTCACCTTCGTGCTCGAGAAGGACGCCGACGTGGGCGCCCAGGAGGTGCGCGACAAGGTCGCCGCCGTGCTCCGCCAACTGCCCCGGGACGTTGATCCGCCCGTGGTGGAAAAGCTGGCCACCGACGCTTCCCCGGTAATCAATGTTGTAGTGGCTTCCGGCCGCGACCTGCGCGAGACCACCAAGATCGTCGATGACCGCATCAAGAAAAACATCGAGTCCATCAACGGCGTCGGCCAGGTGCGCTTCGTGGGCGAACGCACGCGCCAGGTGCAGGTCTGGCTGGACGGCAACAAACTGTACGCTTACAACCTCAACGTCGAGCAGGTGCGCAACGCCCTGGCGGCCCAGAACGTGGAGATCCCCGGCGGGCGCATCGATCAGGGCCCCCGCGAACTGAGCCTGCGCACCCTGGGACGCGTGGAACGTCCCGAGGATTTCAGCCGGGTCATCGTGGCCACGGTGGGTTCCACGCCGGTGCGGGTGAGCGATATCGGCACGGTCGAGGACGGAGTGGAAGAGCCGCGTTCTCTGGCCCGCCTGGACGGCTCCCCGGCGGTCGTGCTGGAGGTTCGCAAGCAAGCCGGCACCAACACCCTGGAAGTGATCCAAGCCGTGAAGGCGCGCATCGGGGAACTGGAAAAGTCGCTCCCGCCTGATTTCCGGATCACTTACACCCGCGATCAGTCCACCTTCATCCAGGAATCTTTCCACGCCGTGCAGGAGCACCTGATTCTGGGCGGATTCTGCGCCGCGATCATCGTGCTCTTCTTCATTCGCGACTGGCGCGCCACGCTGATTGCCGCCATTGCCATTCCCACCTCGATCGTCTCCACCTACACGCTGATGAGCCTGATGGGGTTCACGCTGAACCAGATCACCATGCTGGCCCTGACCCTGGTGGTGGGCATCGTGATCGACGACGCCATCGTGGTGCTCGAAAACATCTTTCGTTTCGCCGAAGAAAAGAACCTTGCGCCCATGGAAGCCGCCCTGGAGGGCACCAGGGATATCGCACTCGCCGTAATGGCCACCACGCTCAGCCTGATCATCATCTTCATACCGGTGGCGCTGATGGGCGGCATTGTGGGCCGCTTCATGTCCAGCTTCGGTTACACGGCGGCGTTCGCCATCGGCGTCTCGCTGCTGGTCAGCTTCACGCTCACTCCCATGCTGTGCTCGCGTTTCCTGAAGCTCGGCAAGGGAGGCTTGCACGCCGCCACCAAGGAGACCTGGCTGTTCCGGATTCTGGACCGTCCCTACCGCCGCTTCCTGCACTGGTCCATGTCGCACCGCTGGGCCATCGCCCTGGCCGCCGTGCTCATCATGCTCTCTTCAGCGCCGCTGTTCCTGATGGTGGGCAAGGACTTTCTTCCCGTCGACGATCAGAGCGAATTCGAGATCACCGTGCGCATGCCGGTGGGTTCCTCGCTGGAGGGCACGGAAACCGTGCTGCGCCAGTTGGAAGACGACGTGCGGGCGCTGCCCGGCGTCGATCACCTGCTCACGACGGCGGGCGCCGACACGCAGCGCCGGGTCGACCGCGGCAGTATCGTGGTCGAACTGCTTCCCATCCACGCCCGCAAAGAGTCGCAGCAGCAGATCATGCTCATGGCCCGGCAGCGCCTGAAGAAATATCGCGACCTGGTGGTAGGCGTCCAATTGCCTTCCGTCATCCAGGGCAGCAACCAGAACCAGGACCTGATGTTCTTTCTCCAGGGGCCCGATCTGGAACGTCTGAACCGTTACGCCACCGCGATCAAGTCCAGGCTCGCCCAGGTTCCCGGCATCGTGGACCTGGACTCGTCCTACGAGCCCGGAAAGCCCGAGATCCGCGTGCGCATCAACCGCGACAAGGCCGCGGATCTGAACGTCAATGTCGCCTCAATTGCCAACGCCCTGCGCGTGCTGGTGGGCGGCGACGACCAGGTGACCACCTATCGCGAGGGCGACGACCGGTATAACGTGCAGTTGCGCCTGGCCAAGGAATTTCGGACCTCGGCCGGCGCGCTGGAGCGCCTCTACGTCCCCTCGGGAACGCTCGGCAACGTGCAGGTTTCCAGCGTCGCCGCGCTCGAGAAGGGCGGCGGGCCCACCCAGATCGAACGTTACAACCGCCAGCGCCAGGTCATGATTTCGGCAAACCTGGTGGAGGGGCAGTCGCTCAGCGTGGTGCTGCCCATCCTGCGCGAAGTCGTGGCCGGGCTGAACATGCCGCCGGAGTACACCTCCGGCCTCACCGGCCGCAGCCGCGAGTTCGGACGCGCCTCGCTCAACTACGTGATCGCCTTCCTGCTCTCCATCGTCTTCATGTACATGGTGCTGGCGGCGCAGTTCGAGAGTTTCATCGACCCCGTGACGATTCTGATCTCCCTGCCCCTGTCGGTGCCTTTCGCGCTGGTTTCCCTTTTGCTCACCGGCGAGAACTTCTCGATCATTTACACCTCGCTCGGCATCCTGATTCTGTTCGGCATCGTCAAGAAGAACTCGATTCTGCAAATCGATCACATCAAGGCATTGCGGCGCGAAGGCATGCCCCGGCTCGAGGCCATTATGAAAGGCTGCGAGGACCGGCTGCGGCCCATTCTGATGACTACGGCCGCGCTGGTGGCCGGCATGATCCCGCTGGCCCTCGGTTCGGGCGCGGGCGCCGGATCGCGCCGCACGGTCGCCATTGTCGTCATCGGCGGGCAATCCCTGTGCCTGCTGCTCACTCTGCTGGTGACCCCGGTGACCTATTCCCTGTTTGACGACCTGGTCGATGCGCCGTTGTGGGGGCGCCTGAGACGCTGGCTCTCCTGGCGCCGCGCTCCGGCGGTCACGGCCTTGTTGCTGCTGGCGGTTTTGCCCCTGGCCGCGCAGCCGGCGCCGCCGCGCGTCGGAGTGGGCATACTCGAACGCAAGATGAGCCTGCGCGAAGCCATCGAGCTGGCCCTGGCCCACAACCTGGAGATCGAAATCGTGAAGACCGACCGGGCCGCCGCCACTCAGGCGGTGCGCGCGGCGCGCGGTTTCTGGGACCCTGCTTTTCGCTGGGCCCCGCTTCTGGAATCGCGCAACACGCCCGCCGGCTCCGTGCTCCAGGGCGCCAGCGGTAAACTCGCCGAGCACCTTCACTCCGAAAACTTTTCCTTCCGCCAGCGTTTGCCCTGGCAAGGGTCGGCCTTCAACGTCGATTTCGAGAATAGCCGCCAGTCGAGCAGCAACCCTTTCGTTTCCCTGAGCCCCTTCGTCTCCTCGCGTCTGGTGGTCGGGTTCACGCAACCGCTGATGCGCAACCGGGCGATCGACTCGGGGCGCGCCGAGTTGCGCATCCGCCGCAAGCAGGCGGATGTTTCCGACCAGGAATTCGAGCTCAAGGTGATCGACGTGATCACCCGCGTCCAGCAGGCCTATTGGGACCTGGTGGCGGCGCGGCAGGACGCCGGCGTGAAGGCCGACGCCGTGGAATGGGCCCGCCAGCAACTGGCCCGCAACCGCCGCATGATCGACGCCGGCTCGCTGGCGCCGGTGGAGCTTTCCGCCTCGGAAGCCGAACTGGAACGCCGCCTCGACACCTGGTACGCCAGTCTGGGCGTCATCACCGAGGTCGAGAACGCCTTGAAGACGCTGCTGGCCGGCGACCGCTCCGACACCTTGTGGAGCGACGCCATCGTTCCGACCGATATCTCCACTCTGGCGCCGCCGGAGATCGACGATCTGCGCGCCGCCACCGCCCGGGCCGTTCACTCGCGGCCGGAACTGGAGATCCTCAAGCGGCAGCAGGAGATCAACAAGGTCCAGCAGAATCTGAGCCGCGACCAGGTGAAGCCGCAAGTCAACCTCGTGGCGGCGTACATCAACTCGGGGCTGGCCGGCAGCCTGCGCACAGGCGACAACCCGTTCACCGCGTCCAACGCCGCACTCTATGACCGCGTCAACCAGCTTTCGGTCCAGTCGGGACTCCCACCCATTGCCTTGCCCAGCTTCGGCAGCCTGCCGGGAACGCTGATCGGGGGGTACGGCGGCACGCTTTCGAACCTGTTCGCGGGCCGCTATCCCACCCTGCAAGCCGGCCTGTCGTTCGACCTGAATCTGCGCAACAACACGGCCGAAGGCAACCTGGCCCAGTCCGTCATCGCCGGGCGCCGGCTCCAGCTCCAGCAGGCCCAGATCGAGCAGGCGATTGAGGCCCAGGTGCGCAACGCGCTGCAAGCCATTCAGACCGCGCGCCAGCGAATCGCCGCCGCCGAGGCCAGCGCCCGCGCAGCAAGAGAAAAACTGGACAGCGAGACGCGCCTCTTTCAGACCGGCGAATCCACGAACTTCCTGGTGCTGACCCGCCAGAACGAATACGCGGATTCCCGCCGCCGGGCGGTAGCCGCGCGCCTGGACTTCAACAAGGCTGTGGCGAGTCTCGAGCGGGCTCTGGGCACTACCCTGGCGGCGCACCAGGTGACGCTGAAGTAATCCGCTCAGGCGATCCGGCGCCGGCTTTATCGCACGACCACCACGGAGGCCGTCCGGTGCCGCGCCACCCGCACCGTGGCTGTGCCGCGCCCCGCCGAGACCGCCGCGTCGCAGGCCGGCCCGTCGGCCGAGTAGACCCGCGCCGATTTCAGCTTCCCGGCGTCCGCCACGCGCAGGGTCACCGTCACCGCCTCGGCGCCCGTGGCTCCCAGCGACCGGTGGCGGGTTCGCGAAGTCAGCGGCGCCACGTACTCGCCCGCGCCGTTGAGGAACAGGTTCACGTCGTTGTCGCCGGTTGCTTCCACGCAGTGCGGCTCCAGCACCTGCCGCTTCCCCAGCAGGGTGTCGAACAGCGGCGCATACAGCTCGAGCATGTCCGCCGCTCCCGCATTCGGCTTCTGCTGTGAGATCGGAAACTCGTGCGCGATCATCTGCGGGAAGACTGCGAACTGCAACCGCAATTTCAATTGCTTCTCGAAGTCCAGCAGGCCGGATTCATAATTCGCGCGCATGTGCCAGGCAGACACCGGCCGGTAGGGCGCCAGGTAGGCCAGCGCCGGGACGTAGTCGTTCTCATGGCAATAGCCATCCACGTCGCGGAGCACTTCCACGCGGTAGAACTGGTTGACGAAGACGCGCTTGCCCGCCTCGTGAGCCAGGCGGCAGACCGCTCGCACCGCTTCGCCGACCGGCGCGGCCAGGTTCTCGGCGGGGCGGTCGCCGATCATCGTCACCCCGTCGTCATGGCCGTAGTCGTAACGGCTGGCCCAGTCCAGGCGGTCGATCACGAAGCCTTCGATGCCGGGCAGCCGCCGGAGGTGCCGGCGCACTTGCTCCTCCAGGACGGGCCACAGCGACAGCCCGCGGCGCGGGTTCATGGCCATGGCGCCTTCCCAGGTCGGGATCGCGCGGTCCCGTTCGTCTTTGACCAGGGCGTCGGCGAATTTCTCCTGGAGCAGCCGCGCCGCTTCCGCCGCATCCCCTGTAGCGCCGCCCGCACCGCCGTACTCGGTCACGTTGAAGTAAGCGTAAACGCCGACCCCGTGCTCCCGCATCCGGCCGATGAAGGCATTGATCTTTGCGTCGCTCATCCTTTCGCCCAGCTTCCACCAGCGCGCGTAGGTGTAAGGCTCCCACTCGGCGGCATCCGGGAGATATTCTCCCAGCCAGGTGAACCAGAAGCTGGACCACATGTAGCGCACCCGTTGCCGGGCCATCTCCGCGAAGCCGGGATGGGCGTGGATGTGGTGGTACCAGAAAGCGCCTTCGGCGCGCCCGCGGGGCAGGGCAGGCTCGAAATACTCCGGGAAATCGCTGCTGTATGCCTTCAGCGCGGCACGGTAATCGGCCGGATGCCCGTAGAAAAGCACGCGCAGCGCCGAAGGCTTGCCCCCGCCCATCCCGCGATGCGCCAGCGCGAGCCGCAGCACGCGGCCCCCAATCCACTCCACCTGAAAATGAGGTATTTCCGCGCCGGCGGGCAGCGCCACCGTGAGCGCGTCGTCCGTCTTCGGGTCCATCACGGTCACCAGAGGCAGCACGTAGGCTTTGCCGGTGTCCCAGGCCATCTGCCCGTAAGGTACGGGGCGGTAGGCCGGCCGCTCCGCCACGTCCATCTCGCCGTCATTGGAGGGCGTGAAGATTCGCAGCCCGGACGCCAGCACCGGAAGATCGATGGTGACTTCGTGCCCGGCGCGTTTTCCAGCCGCCGAGAAGGTCAGGTCCCAGTAAAGACCGGACCGGCCGGAACTCCAGTGCGATTCTGCTCTCACATCTCCGGAGACGCCGGTCACCTCGTTGCGCACAGCCAGGTGGGCAGGCTCGCTCAGCCATACCCGCGCCGCCGACCGCATGCGAACGGGCAACCCCCGGCTGTCGAACTGGCAGGCCAGGGGCCCGCTCTTCACCTCGGCCCCAGCGCCTGCCGTCAGGGGTAGAATCGTCCAAATCAGGCCAGCCAATCGCATGCCCGACAGCCTACCATTATCTTTTGGAGGAAACGAGATGAAATTGCACCCGGTGATTTCCCTTGCCGCCGCCCTCGCCATGCTGGCGACCGCCGCTTTCGGCGCGGCGCCCGCAAGTTGTGACAGTCTTGCGAAACTCACGCTTCCCGATACGTCCATCACCACGGCCGAAGCGATTCCCGCCGGTTCATTCACGCCCCCGGGTGGCCGGCCGATCCCCAACCTGCCCGCTTTTTGCCGGGTGGCCGGGGTCATCCGGCCCAGCGCCGACTCGAACATTCAGTTTGAGGTGTGGATGCCCGGTTCGGGATGGAACGGCAAGTTTCAGGGCGTGGGCAACGGCGGCTTCGCCGGAGCGATTAATTACCCCCAGATGGCAAGTTCGGTGGCCCGCGGCTACGCCACCGCGTCCACCGATACCGGGCACCAGGCGGGTGGAATCGACGCTGGCTGGGCGCTCGGGCATCCGGAGAAGATTATCGACTTCGGATACCGGGCCATTCATGAGACAGCCGTGAAAGCCAAAGCCGTCATCCGCGCCTTCTACGGCGAGGGGCCGCGGCGCTCGTATTTCAGCTCGTGCTCCAACGGCGGCCGCCAGGCCCTGATGGAGGCTCAGCGTTTCCCGGAGGATTACGACGGCATTATTTCCGGCGCGCCGGCCAACTATTGGACCCATCTGCTGGCGACCGCGGTCGCCAACATGCAGGCGACTCTGGCCAAGCCGGGCAGCTACATCCCGGCCGCCAAACTGCCGGCCATTCAGGCCGCGGCGCTCGCTGCTTGCGACGCCCTGGACGGCGTGCAGGACGGCGTGCTGGAGAACCCAACCCAATGCCATTTCGATCCCGCCGGACTGCTTTGCAAGGGGCCCGAGTCCGACGCCTGTCTCACCGAGCCGCAGATTGCGGCGCTCAGAAAGATCTACGGCGGCCTGCGGGATTCCAGGGGCAGACGGATCTTTCCCGGCTACTCGCCCGGCGGTGAAGCCGATCCCGCCGGATGGGGGCCCTGGATCACCGGTCCCGCGCCGGAGAAGAGCGCCCTGTTCGCTTTCGGCACCCAGTTTTACAAGAACATGGTGTACAACGACCCGTCCTGGGACTTCCGCACCTTCGACGTGGACCGGGATACGAAAGCCGCCGACGAGAAGATGGCCCGCTTCCTGAATGCAACCGATCCGGACCTGAAGCGCTTCCAGCGGCGCGGCGGAAAGCTGATTTTGTACCACGGGTGGTGCGACGCCGCGATTCCGGCGGAAAATATCATCGATTACTACCGGAGCGTGGCCGCCAGGATGGGAGCGCGGAACACCGCCGCGTTCGTGCGCCTCTACATGGCGCCGGGCGTGCAACACTGCGGTGGCGGCGCCGGGCCAAACGTGTTCGGTCAGGGAGGGGCGCCCCAGAGCGACCCGCTCCACGACATGGCCGCGGCGCTGGAACGCTGGGTCGAGGAAGGCGTCGCGCCGGATCAGATCATCGCCACCCGTTACAAGAGCGGCGCCAATCCGGCCAGCGGCGTGCTGCGCACCCGGCCGCTTTGCCCCTATCCGCAGGTGGCCCGGTGGAAGGGAAGCGGCAGCACCGACGACGCCGCCAACTTCGCCTGCGTGGCGCCGGAGCCGGCTCGCTCAAAGTAACCGAATCACGACGACAGGGCGGCCTGCATCATGGCGCGGGTGTAGGCTACGTTGAACACCTCGCCGGCATAGCCGCCGCCGCCCGGATAGCCTCGGATGGGGCCGCGCTCGCGATCGTAGTCCAGCGCCCGGGGATGCTCCGGGTAGATCGTGCCCGTATACTTCTGCCGGATCAGCTCCTTCATGACGCCGAACATGTCGACCTGCCCCTCGTCGATGAAGACTTCAGTGTATTTTTCGTAGGGCTTGGCGACGCGCACGTTGCGGTAGTGCATGTGGTTGATGCGCTTCCTGGCGGCGAAATAGCGGCAGACCTCGACCGGATCCTCGCCCATTTCCCGCGTGACTCCGCAGTCGAAGGTGATGCCGTTGGCGGGACTCGGCACGATTTCGATCAGGCGTTTCCATCCGGCTACGGTTCCCATGATCTGCTGCGATCCCCGGCTCAAAGGCGCCGGCGGGTCGTTGGGATGAAGCGCCAGCCGCACGCCGGCCTCCTCGGCCACCGGCACCACGGCTTTGAGGAAATAGGTAATGTTCTTCCACATCTCCTCGGCCGTGTGTGCGCCCTCCTGGGGCAGCGGCGGCAGGTCCTTCATCCGGTCGTAATCGAAGGAAGTCAGTCCGGCCCCGGCCCGCCCGGTCTCCTCGTAGTAGCCTTCCATGGCCCGGTGCGCATACCAGTTGTACTCCACCACCGGCAGGCCCGCCTTGCCCGCGGCGCGGATGGATTGCCGCACTTTGTCGATCTGCTCATCGCGGCCGGGCCGGGCATAGATGGCGTCGTTGAAGCCGTAGATCATGAGGTTGTACAAGGTAAGTCCGCCCGCCTTCAGACGATCGATCCGGGAGCGCAGGTCCGCCTCCTGCCAGGGGATCGGGGGCCCTCCTGCAAGGACATAATCGACGCCAAGTTGCTTGATCCGGCGCATGCCGGCTTCATCGCCGCGGCCCATTCCCAGGCAAATCTTCGGTGTATTGGGGCCTTCGACCACCGGCCAGGAGCGGGAGGGCGCCGCCATTGCGGCGGAGGGCGCCAGGACCGCCGCTCCCGCCGTCTGCATCATCCTTCTGCGTGAAAACTCGGATCGCATCGTGCAATCACCTCTGTTCTGAGATTATATCCTCGTGTCTGCGGCCGCCCCGCATGATCGGACGTGCTGGTGTGATATGATTTTTCCGCGCCCGTACATGCGCCTGTAAAGGTTCAAGAACCGGGAGTACGTCTGACACAGTGCCTTCAGCCAACGACCAGGTAGTATACGCCCTCATCGGAACCGGCGGCCGCGGCCAATACCTTCTCCAGCACCTGGCCGGCATCGACTCGGGCCGCTGCGCGGCGGTTTGCGACACGTACGAGCCGAACCTCAGCAAGGGCCTTCAGGCCGCCCGGTCCAAGCCCGCCGCGTATCGGGATTACCGCGAGGTGCTGGCCCGCAAGGATATCGAGGCTGTCCTGATCGCCACGCCCCTGTACACCCATTTCGGCATCACCCGCGACGCGCTCGAGGCCGGCAAACATGTCTTTTGCGAGAAATCGCTGGTCTTCAAGCCCGAAGAGGTGCACGCCCTGCGCGCCCTGGCTGAATCGAGGCCGGACCAGGTGCTCCAGGTGGGCTTGCAACGCCGCTACAGCCAGTTCTACCAGATCGCCCAGCAGATGGTTTCCAAGGGCATGCTGGGCGAAGTGACCCACATGTTTGCCCAGTGGCACCGCAATCCCGGCTGGACCATGAAGCCCAAGGAGCCCCGCGAGCGCAACTGGCGCCTGTTTCGCGAATTCTCCGGCGGTCTGACCGCCGAACTGGCGTCCCACCAGATCGACGTGGCCAACTGGATGTTCGCCGACGTTCCCGAGTTCGTTACCGGCATCGGCAGCCTGGATGTCATGAAGGACGGCCGGGATGTCTACGACAACATCGCCCTCATTTTCCAGTACCCCGGAGGCCGGAAACTGGTCTACACTTCCATCAGCACCAATAACCACCTGCCGTTGTTTGGCGGGGTGCGCACCGAGTTCGGCGAGGTCATCATGGGCACCGAGGGCAGTATCGAAATCACCGTGGGCGCCGACAGCGAGCCTGCCACCGCGCTCTGGTACTATGAGCCCGGGCCGAAGGTGGAGAAATCCGCTGAAACCAAGGCCGCCTTCGCCGGCGCTTCCCTCACCAGCACAGGCCGCAGCGCCCGCGGCTTCCCGATTCTGTTGCCGCGGGATCAATTCCGGGGCGACGAATCGTTCCTCGAACGCGAGAAAAAGTACGCCCGCCGCTGGCTTTACTCAAAGGGGATTGCGACGCCTCAGGAGGACCGCAACCCCGTGGACTTCGAACTGGACGGCTTTTTCGAGAGCGTGCGCACCGGCAAGACGCCCAAAGCCAATCTGGATGTCGGATTGGAGGATTCCACCGCGGTCATCCTTTCCAACCTGGCCATGGATGAGAACCGGCGGGTTTATTTTACGGAAATTGAGAAAATGGGACGGAAGGCATCAGGTCATTCGTTCTTGAAGACTTACTCCGGGAGGTAGAAATGATTGGTATTGGTTTCCACACCGACGCGTTCAACACCGTGAACTGGAACTTCGAACAGTGTCTCCAATGGGCTCAGCAGCATGAGCTGCATCACATCGAGTGCGCGGCGATCGACGGCGTCTATATGTTGCACTCGCTGGGTTACTGGCCGCACATTGCGCTTTACGAAGACCCCGTGCTGTTGCGGCGCAAGATGGACAAGTACGGAGTCGAAATGTCGGAAATCGACGCCGCTTTCCCCATGTCCATTCCGCAGGGAGCCACCCTTGGAGTCGAGTATATTCTCCACACCATCCGCTGGGCCAAGATGGCGGGTTGCCCGCGCATCGACACCACCGACGACAAGCACCGTCCCGAGGGCATGACGGACAAAGAGGTCCTGGAACACCTGAAGCGCTGCTACGGGCTGATCATGCCGGTGGCCGAGGCGCACCAGGTCATTATCAATGTGGAGCCTCACGGCTATTGCACCACCAAGCCCGAGTTGATGGCGGAGATCATGAACATGTTCGACTCCCCGTACTTCGGCATGAATTTCGACACCGGCAACACCTTCATCGCGGGCCGCGACCCGGTCGAGTTTATCGATCAGTTCAAGCACAGGATCAACCACATCCACATCAAGGACGTCAGTCACGAGCTGGCCGAAGCCCTCAAGGGGCGCGCCACCGGCATCGCGCTCAGCGCCTGCGCGATCGGCGACGGGGTCAACGCGGAAAACATCAAACGGTGCGTCAAGATCCTGCTCGATGCGGGCTTCGACGGCGTCATGAGCCTGGAGTGCGACGCGCAGGGCGGTCCCATGCTCGAGAAGAGCCTCCAGTGGGCGCGCAACATGCTGGCCGGGCTGGCGGCTTCGAAGGCCTCCGCATAACCCACCGTGAATGACAGCGGACGAAAGACCGAGCGCCCGGCCCGAGCGTCCGAGCGCGGCACGGATGTGCGACGCCGGAGTCCTTTGGTATTATTGAATCTGTTTTTGGCCCCCTGCCCTTGAAGGCGCATTGATCATGACAACCACCCCCGTTGAAAACGCCGCTGGAAACAACAGGAACAAGGCCGAACAACTGTACAGCGAGCGGTTGACCCGCTATGTCACCGCGATGCGCAATGGCATGCCTGACCGCGTCCCCCTGCGTCCGCTGGCGGCCGAAGTCACGGCACGCTACGCCGGTTTCACCTGCCAGGAAGTGACACACGACTACCGCAAGGCGTTTGAGGCGGTCATCCGGTGCTGCAAGGACTTCGACTGGGACGCTGTAGTCCCGAACATGGTCTATGTCTGGACCGGGCTCACGCAGGCGATCGGGCTGCGCTACTACGGAGTGCCCGGCATCGACCTGCCCGCCGACGTCGGATTCCAGTACCGCGAGCCTTCCGAAGCCAACGCCTTCATGAAGCGGGAGGAGTACGACGACCTGATCGCCGACCCCGTCCGCTTCCTGTATGAGAGATGGCTTCCGCGCGTCACAACCGAAGTCTGCGCGCCCGGCCAGCCCACCTCATACCGCAACAATCTCTCGTTCGTGAAGGGCGGCATGGCAATGATGAACTATTTCCATGCCTTTGGCCCGCAGGTGGAACGGATGCGGCGCGAATGCGGAACCGTTTCGGCGATCTGCGGCATGCTCAAGGCGCCGCTGGATATCCTCGCCGATAAACTCCGCGGCTACGTCGGGCTGGCGTTCGACCTGATGGAGATGCCGGAGAAAGTGCTTGCTGCCTGCGAGGCGCTGATGCCGCACCTGGCCTGGATCGCCCTTACCAGCGCCGACCCGGAGAAGCAAATTCCCATCCCCATCTGGATGCACCGCGGCTGCACGCCGTTCATCTCGACCGAACACTTCAGGAGCATTTACTGGGCGACCCTGAAGCCCATCCTCGAGGCGCTCTGGGCGCAAGGCAACCAGGTGCTGTTTTATGCCGAGGGCAAGTGGGATGCGCACTTGGAGGCTTTCGGCGAACTCCCCGCCCGGAGCATCATCTACCACATCGACCGCGGCGATCCCACGCGCGTGCAGAGCGCGCTCGGCCGCAAGTTCTGCCTCAGTGGCGGCGTTCCGAATTCGCTGCTTGCGTACGGAAAGCCGGAGGAGGTGAAAGCGCACTGCCGCCGGCTGATCGAGAGCCTCGGCGCCGAGGGCGGCTACATCATGGATGCGAGCGCCATCATTCAGAGCGACGCCACGATCGAGAACCTGAAAGCGATGACCGAAGCCACGCTTGAATACGGCCGCTATCGCTCGCCTTCCTCACCAACTCCCGCGCTTCTATCGGAAACGCCGGCGAACTCAACGGTCGGACTGCCCGAATGGGTGACCGCGCCCCGCCACCACGCCGGGGTCTGTTTCCCGTTTGACGAAAAATTGAAAGAACTGCCGGCGATCTGCGGCGACCCGGCCATCGTGCGCCGCGTTTGGGACGAGAATGAGGCGCTTGCCTACCTCTACATCTGGCACGTGCTGCTCAGTTTTTGACGGATCCGGCAGTCAAGGGGATCTGCCGGTGATCCCGCCTGAAAGCTACACGGTGAACTTTTTCAGGAATTCGCAGCTTTCCCGGGCACATTCCAGGGGCGGTTTGTCCCAGCGGTCCTGCTCGACGAAGTAGTACTTCAGCCCCGCCTGTTTGGCCCCGCTGAAGATCCGTTTCCAGTCGATGATGCCGGCTCCAATCGGCGCAAACGGGTTGCCCTCGAACTTGTCGGTGCTCGGCGGGTAACCCTTCTTCAGATCTTTGAGGTGCCAGAGCGGGAACCGGCCCGGGTACTTCTCGAAATACGCCAGCGGATCCTCGCCGGCGAAGGTGGTCCAGAAGATGTCCATCTCCATGTTCACCAGCGCCGGATCGGTCGAGCGCAGCAGTTGGTCGTAGGCCTTCACACCGTCGAAAACCTTGTACTCGAAATGATGGTTGTGGTAGACCACCGCGACCCCGGCTTTTCTGGCCTCCGCCCCGAGTTTGTTGAAGCGCTCGGCCGCCCGCTTCCACCCGTCCAGGCTCCTGGTCCACTCCGAAGGCGCCGTCACGATCATGTATTTGGCGCCCAGGGTCTTGGCGTTCTCGATGCTCCGGGCCCAATCCGCGTCGCTCTTGGGATCGCCGAATCCGCCGCTGGGCGCAATGAGCCTCAGGGATTTCAGCAGCGCGCGCAACTCCGCGGGCTGTTTGCCGTAAAACGGCGCCGAGACTTCAATGGACTGGTAGCCCATCCCGGCGAGTTCGCGCAGCGTGCCCTCCACATCCTTCGCCAGCTCGTTGCGCACCGTGTAAGGCTGTATCCCGATCGGAATTCCCAGCGGTCTGGCGGCAGCCCCGCCGCTCCAGGCCGCCTGTGCCGCCACTCCGGAAAAAGCCAGAAACTCCCGCCGGCTCTGGTTCATCGGTTACTCTCTCCTTTTCAGTACGATTCGGTCCCAGATAGTATATCGCCGGCCGCAACTTCGAAACGTGTACAATAGCGGGATCCTGTACATGGAGCCCGATACCGAGCATCGCGACCGGATGGCAGCACAGCTCAGAGAGCAGGAGGAGCGGCTTCGCCGCATTCTGGCCGAAACCGGCGCCGCCTATTTCCGGATCGGCCTGGACGGCAGATTCGAGGAGGTCAACGACGCCTGGCTGAAGATGCACAAGCTGTCCTCGAAGGAGGAGATCCTGGGGCATCACTACGCGGAAGTGCAGGTTCCGCAGGGTCTTGAAGAGGCTCACCGCGTGGTCCGGTCCATTTTGAGCGGGCGGCGGGTTCAGACCGGCGAGTCCGCCCGGCTGTGCCGGGACGGAACCATCGGATACCACACCTTCTCGGCCAACCCGGTCGTTGCGGGTGGACAAATCGTGGGCTTGGAAGGATTTCTGATCGACACTACTGAACGCCGCGAAGCCGAGGAAGCCAGGCGGCTCGTTGAGGAGCGGTACCGGGGCTTGTTCAACGCCATGGCCGAGGGCGTGGCTCTTCATGTGTGGCTGTACTCCGAGAGCGGCGAGCCTGCCGACTACGTCCTGGTCGATGTGAACCCCGCGTTCGAGACGATTCTCGGCCTGAAGAAGGAGGATGTCGTCGGCCGCACGGGCCGCCAGGCGTATGGAACCCCGACCTCGCCATACCTCGAGGAGTTCGTGCGGGCGCTGAAAAGCGGGAAGCCCTATTCGTTCGA
>Ga0272446_1003292_pt1 | contig 20588 bp, 19 predicted proteins | sample YNPCB0061_FD_194587 | JGI IMG/M metagenome (GOLD analysis project Ga0272446, IMG submission 194587) | Hot spring microbial mat communities from Yellowstone National Park, WY, United States - YNP-CB-006-1 | ecosystem: Environmental > Aquatic > Thermal springs > Hot (42-90C) > Sediment | place...
GCTGAGCGCAAGGTAGATGCCGCTTTAGGGTTGTTTAACTTCCTACCCTTGTTCTGGTTTTGTGCCGCCCTCAGTGAACTGATCCAGACCCCTCTACAACTCCGCCGCCTGAGCTGGATTTTGGTTTTGACCTCGATTCCAGTGATGTTGATTGGTTTGGCGCAACAGCGATTGAATCTGGGTGGAGTAATTAACTGGGGGGTTGTGCATTGGGTGATACCGGCAGGGGGAAGTCCGCCGGGACGAATGTCGTCTGTATTTTTCTATGCTAACGTGCTGGCCAGCTATTTTTGTATCACCCTGGTGATGAGCCTGGGGCTGTGGGTTGAGGCGCTTGGCTGGATGCGGCAGGGGAGCCGTCAATTGAGTCACCCGATGGGAAACAGCGAAGGGGCTCTGGCGCCTGGCCAGGATTTACAGAACCAGTTACCTTGGCTGCACCGTATTGGTTTAGGGGTAATTGTGCTAGGCAATACGCTCTCTCTAGTGATGACCGACTCGCGCAACGCCTGGGGGATTGCCCTGTTTGTTTTTTTGATTTTTGCGCTTTATGTGGGTTGGCACTGGCTGCTGGCAGGTGTGATGGCAGTCGGTACGGTGTGTTTTGGGGCTGCCTATGCCCCGAATCGCTTGAGTCAGCCGCTGCGCCAGGTGGTTCCTGCCTTTATCTGGATGCGCCTTAATGATCAGCTCTATCCTAACCGACCTGTGGCCGATTTACGGGTAACTCAGTGGCGCTTTGCCCTTGATTTGATCCAGCAGCGGCCAGTTTGGGGCTGGGGTTTGCGCAGCTTTACCCAGATCTATAGAGATAGGATGGGGGTTTATATTGGGCATCCCCATAATTTGCCATTGATGCTGGCCAGCGAAGCCGGGGTTCCTGCGATGGTGCTATTGCTGGGTCTGGTTATCGGATTGGTGGTGCAGGCGGTGGGTCTGTTGCACCGCTGGCATGGTGACTTGGCCCAGACAATGCCAGGTGTCAGGGAAAATCGCCTGATTATTTTTACCTGGTTGGTGGCGATCGCGGCCTATGCCCTATTTCATCTATTTGATGTCACGTTGTTTGATGTACGCATTAACCTCCTGGGTTGGTTGTTAATTGCGGCGATCGCCGGGGTTGTCACTCGCCAAAATTGTAATGCCGGAACACTGAGAAGAAACGAAGCTGGTTAAAATAATTGAAGTATTTGAAATAGTTAGATCAACGACCCTGCGATCTTAGGAATCTACCGTGACGCAAGATTGGGCCTCCCCGACTGACAAGACGCCACCCTCGCCTCAAAGCCGATTTGCGGCAACTTATTATGGGTTGCTGGGTTTACACCCCTCAGCCTCAGCCCGCGAGATTCGCCAATCCTATCGGGATTTGAGTAAGCTCTACCATCCCGATACGACCACCCTGACTCCAGCAGTGGCAACTCAAAAGTTTCAACAGCTCAACGAAGCTTATGCCACCCTCAGCAGCCCCGAGCGACGGGCTCTCTACGACCAAAAAATTGGCTATTCCCGTGTGGCGGTTGTACACTCGCTACCCTCTCTCCAACATTCCAGAGCCTCTAGTCAGGTTCCCTCGTCTTCGGCCTATCTGGATCCAACCGATCGTCCCCTTTCTCCTGGCGAGTTGTTTGCTCTCTTTATCTTGGGGTTAACCTTTTTGGCTTGTCTGGTGCTGGCGATCGCGATTGGGGTAAGTCGGAGCGAGTCGATGATGCAAACGGTTGCGCAAAGCTATCGCCAGGCACCGATTGTGCAACCCAACGCTGGAACTGAACAACCCGCAGTACTGGCACCCCCCTCTGATCCAGTCTTCAGCCCATCGCTTCCAGCAGCGTCCTCTCCCTCGCTTCCTGCTGCGGTAGCTGCAGAGGAAGCTGAAGCCCAAACCCAGGAGATTGTTGGCGCAACGTTGCCACAGGCGCTAGAAGTAAAGGAGTGATGAAACCTCACGTGTTTGAGGTCGGTGCGATCGCTGATAATAAGGAAGTGGTGAGCATTTTTGAGCATTTTAAGTACCATGGCACTTCCTCCTCCGAGTACTCCTCTCTATAACCATCCTTTACCCGAAATCGAGCGCTGGCTGAGTAGTCAGGGTTTTGAGCAAAGTGATGCAGATATTCATTGCTGGTTACTGGCTCGCCCTGACTGGAAGGCAGAGTTATGTCTAGATATTGAGCAAATTGTGGTTCGATACTATGACTACGGTGAGGGCGATCGCAATGTGCGCCGTTCCTTTAAGTATTCTCTCAGTCGTCAGGATATTGAAGATGCCATCTTTGCTGGGCCATAGAGTGCCGTTGAGTTTTTGAGCTTTGCCTGTTGAGGTTGCGTTTAGGTGCAACCATGCCGACCTCAAAGCTGAGATTAACCAAGGAACAAGTGATAAGCAGGGTTTTGACTTTCATCCCAGAAGCGATAGCCCAGTGTATCTAGAAATGCCTGCCATGCACCCATTTCATCCGGGGGCACTTGCATCCCCACAAGAATGCGTCCATAATCGGAGCCATTATTACGGTAATGAAACAGACTGATATTCCAATCAGGGCTCATGGAAGAGACAAATTTCATCAATGCCCCCGGACGCTCAGGAAACTCAAACCGATAGAGTAGCTCATGCTCAGCTAGGGGCGATCGCCCACCCACCAGATGGCGCAAGTGCAGTTTTGCCAGTTCATCATCCGTCAGGTCAATGGTAGCGAAGCCACAGCGAACAAAGGTGTCTGCCATTTTTGCGGCATCGGCCCGGTTTTCGACCTGCAAGCCGACAAAAATATGGGCAGCCTGGGCATCGGCAATGCGGTAATTAAACTCGGTGAGATTGCGTTTACCAATACACTCACAAAACTTACGCAAACTCCCGCGCTCCTCCGGAATTGTCACTGCAAAAATCGCTTCACGCCGTTCGCCTACCTCGGCCCGTTCTGCCACAAACCGTAGCCGATCAAAATTCATGTTGGCACCGCAGGCGATCGCTACCAGGGTTTCGCCTCGAATCTGTTCACGCTCCACATAGGCCTTTGCCCCGGCGATCGCCAACGCCCCCGCTGGCTCCATAATAGAGCGCGTATCTTCAAACACATCCTTAATCGCCGCGCAAATGTCATCCGTACTTACCAAAATAACCTCATCTACATACTGCTGACACAGGCGAAAGGTTTCTTCCCCCACTTGGCGCACCGCCACCCCATCGGCAAATAACCCTACCTGGGGTAAACGTACCCGCTCGCCAGCCTTTAAGGATTGGGCCATGGCATCAGAATCTACGGGTTCAACGCCAATGATTTTAATCTCTGGATGGAGTCGCTTAACATAGGCCGCCACCCCCGAAATCAAGCCACCGCCCCCGATCGCCACAAAAATGGCATGAATTGGTTGTTGCTGCTGCCGTAAAATCTCCATACCAATCGTGCCCTGGCCTGCAATCACGTAGGGATCATCGAAGGGATGAATAAACGTTAGCCCCTTTTCGACCTCAAGCTGACGGGCATAGGTATAGGCATCATCGTAGGTATCCCCGTGCAATACCACCAGTGCTCCGCGCGCTTTTACGGCATTCACCTTAACCTGAGGGGTCGTAACTGGCATCACAATAATGGCCTGGGTATTCAACTGTTGCGCTCCTAGCGCTACCCCCTGGGCGTGGTTCCCAGCAGATGCCGCGATTACCCCCTGGGCCAACTGTTCAGGGGGCAGGTTTGCCATTTTGTTGTAGGCCCCCCGTAACTTAAACGAAAAAACGGGTTGCATATCTTCCCGCTTTAACAGGAGTCGATTGTTTAATCGAGCCGATAGGTTTGGGGCTACTTCTAGAGGCGTTTCTTGCGCCACATCGTAGACACGCGCAGTCAAAATCTGGACAAGATAGTCACAGTACATGGAAGGTTCGTAAAAAGGGGTGAAAAATTATTTTACGGCACGGCTAAGGCACTCTTGCGGAATATCCCCTGCACCCCGACATTGCCTTAGTTCGTCCTACCATAGAGGACTAGTCCGCTGACTCCTCAACAGGTATCCCTTCGATTTCTAAACCCTTTGAATTTCGTGGCTTAGCGACCAAACCCCTTGGTCGCCGTTGCTTTCCCTTTCGGCTTCTTTTTCTGCTTTTGCACTTCTAGCAGGGCTGTCTCAAACAACTGGTGGAGATGCAAGGGTACACTGGCCGTTTCAGGCAGAGCGGGTTCGGGAGAATGATGGAATTCTTGTAAGAGTGAAGGTAAATCTTGCTTTAGCTGCCAGCCAGGACGATTCAAGATACTCCGCAGTAGGGTTTCCAGGGAGACAGGATACTCCTGAGCTAGCCGTTGCCAGACAAAGGGCTTCACCTCTGGATTGGTGAGATAGGTCTGAAGTAATGCTCTAGCGGCGGCGGTTTCCTCAGCATTGGTTTCCTTTAAGTAGCCCAGCAACTGGCAATAATCGGCTAAAAATACCTGTCCCCAGCGAGGATGCACGAGCAGGGTCAGGGTTGCTGCCTGCTTCAAGTGATCGGGAAGGCTAACCGCTGGCTCAGTCAGCCGGTCTAGTGGCGATTTTTGCCTGAATAGTCGTTTAGCGGTTTGCGGATCAAGCCCTACTGTGTCTACCCGTTCCAGAAATTCTGCTTCAGAGATTTCTGGCTGCTGCTCCACTGCATTCATACGCTTTTGCACGATCGCAGCCTGGAGTTCCTGGAGTTGTTGCCCCATTTGTTCACCGGGTAGTGTCACCTGGTCTTGCCCAAAAAAATCGACAAACTCCTCATGGTACTGCTCCACAGATTGCCAGGCTGCTTCGAGCAAATCGGGGGCATCCCCATAAAGGTGAGTCGGAAAGTCGTGCTTGAAATGGCCGATCGCCACGGCTAGCTTTGGTTTACCCAACTTACCTAACCGCATCTGTGGGCCAAACACCATCCAATCTTTATCCAGGGGCGCAATGCGACTGAGCAAAATTTCTTTTTGCCCCAACTGGGTCGGCATCTGCTCTGGAGGAACCTGAATCTGGTAGGGCTGACCGGTTAACCAATTTATCCCGGTAAAGCCAGTGGCCAGTGGCTCTGTGACTTCGAATAAACCAATGAAACTGTTTTCCCAACTACGAACTAGAGCGCGATCGCCGTCGGTCAACTCTGATATTTTCTCTAAAAAGCAAGCAATTGGGGTTTTGCCTGAGATCTGCGCTTCTGTCAAAAACCGATTGATCATCCAATCGGTTCGCGCTTGCCCCTGAAATTGAAACTTTGTAGGCTGGGCCAACTGCTCGGCGGAGTAGCGTTCCAGGGCGATCGCCAGTTCGCCCTCAGCACTATCAATATAGTCGAGTAGTGCCTGTTTTAATTTCATGGCTCGCAGCAGCAGAGTATCCATCACAGTTAAATGTTGATTGATGCTTTAAGGTCATCGTAGTGCCTTCGTTAGAATTGCCAAACTCTCAATCGAGAGAGGCTGAAAGGCTTTTAGTCTGCCAAAAGAAAGAGGCCATTGACGGTTCAAGCCCGTTGCCCATTCTTTTGCAAAGACGCCAGCATCCGTTAAGCTTCTTCCATCAGGTCATCAGCAGTTCCTGATTGCTTTGGGTGTGCCGCGTTTCTGGTGATTAGTCAAGCTCATTCTCAAGAAAATCGAACTCTCTGGGTTGTTTTAGAAATGAGAAAAGTACACTGTTATAGCCATCGTCATGTTTCTCCTGATCACAGCGAGTCAAAAAGCCTACCCAGCATGGGTGGTTGAGCAGTTGGTTTTGTCCTAAGCTTTCTGACTAAAGCCGTACCACAGGAAAGCCATTGCCTTTCGAGGCAGGTGGCGATCGCCTTTCGCAGTTTAATTTCTACAGTTAACAAAACGATTCAACATGGTGATTACGGGCAAAACCCAACTTCTTGGTGTGATTGGCGATCCGATCACCCATTCGCTTTCGCCTGTAATGCATAATGCAGCCCTGGCAGATCTGGGGGTTGACTGGGTATACTTACCCTTTGCAGTGGCTCCAGAGCACCTGGAAACAGCCGTGCGGGGGTTTGCTGCCATTGGGTTAGGGGGGTTTAATGTCACCATTCCTCACAAACAGGCAATTATGCCTCTGTTAGCCGGGGTTTCGGAGGTAGCCCAGGCCGTGGGTGCCGTCAATACTGTATGGCGTACCGATGCCGGGTGGTGGGGAACCAATACCGATGTGGTCGGTTTTTTAGCTCCTTTGCAAGCGCTGGGTCAGGCTTGGAGTCAAAGCCATGCCACGATTTTGGGCTGTGGCGGCGCCGCGCGGGCAGTAGTGGCGGGATGTGCCCAGTTGGGCTGCCAGGTGATTTATGTTGTGGGGCGCGATGCGGCAAAAGTGGCCGCTTTTCATGCCAGTTGGTCGCAAACATCTCTTTGCGATCGCCTATTTGTGGCAACCTGGGAGCAACTTCCACAGCTTTTACCCACGACTCAACTTCTGGTAAATGCCACTCCCGTGGGGATGCATCCCCAGGTTGACCGATCGCCGCTGACGACAGCAGAAATGGCATTATTGCCCTCGGAGAGTATTGCCTACGATTTGATTTATACGCCGAACCCAACCCTATTCTTAAAACTGGCTCAAAAAAGGGATTTAAGGGCGATCGATGGATTAGAAATGTTGATTCAACAGGGAGCCGCAGCCCTGCAAATCTGGTTGCAGCGGCAGGTACCGATCCCAGTCATGGAAGCCGCTTTACGCCAATATCTAGGACTTGCTGGAGGAAGAGGTTAAGGTAGTAGACACAATCCCACTGGTTGGTTTTATGGCGCGTTGTTTTTTTCTACCCCTAGGGCTGCTGGGAGTTACGCTGGCTACGCCGTTGCCATTGTTCGCTGAATTACCTCCTGGGGCAGTTACCCAATCCATCTGGCGGCGATTTGAGTCCAGCGAAGGGGGGTTCTCCGTCTTATTTCCAGGAGATCCACAGACATTACACCAGTCGGTATCGCTCCCCCAGGCGATGACCAGTCGGGTCACAATGCTGTATGTGTTTCGTCAGCAGGAGGCAATTTTATACGCGGTGGCGTTTAACGATTTTGAGTTTCTCGACGGCGTTCCTCTCACCCCTGAACTGATAGAAAACTCCCTTAACTCTGGCCGCGATGCCATGTTGAAAGCAACCAACGCCAGACTGATGGGGGAGCGATCGATCCAACTGGGAAATGCGGTTGGCAAAGAAATTCGGTTTCGTCAGGGAAATGGCTCGATTGGGCGGACGCGGTTTTTCTTAATTGGCAAACGGCTGTATCAGGTAATGGCGATTGTCGATTCTTCCCGAGAACCCCATTTGACAAAAAGCATTGAGGGGTTTTTGACCTCTTTTCAACTGCGGGCGGAGTAGTCTGTAGGGTGAAGGAGTGATAAGGCGCAATGGGAACATTAGAGCCACAGAGCGACCCGATTCTGAATCGGATGGAAGGGCTATCGCCCCTTGCAACTATGCCGTTTCGAGAAGGGCGGCAGCTTAATCTATTTGAAAATCCAGAGACGGCGATGCAGCTTGATCGGGCACTCTGGTATCGCTCCTTTGCACCGCAAGTTAGTAGTCTTCACTCCCTTGCACCCCATCCACACCGGATTTCTGCTACTACGGCCCAAGTGTTGATTGATCTCTATTCCCAACCAGGGGATGTGGTGCTTGACCCCTTTGCCGGGTCGGGGACGATCGCCTTTGAGGCTGCAGCCGCAGGTCGAATTGTCTGGGCCAATGATCTCAGCCCTTATGCCCAGGCACTAACCGCGGCGAAGCTGGCAGTCCCCATCAGTCGGCGGGCTGCCCAAGAGCAGGCGATCGCCCTGTTTCCTAAAATCCTGGCCCTAGCACCAGAGCAAGACCTGTCGGAAGTCCCAGCCTGGGTGCAGGAGTTTTTTCATCCCAATACCCTGCGCGAAATTCTGGCGGCGGTTGCCGTTTTCAAAGCCGAGGCTCATCCCTTTTTGCTGGGGTGTTTGTTGGGGATTTTGCACCACGCCCAGGCCAGTGCACTCTCTTACCCCAGTCGATCGGAATCTCCCTATCTGCGGCGGGCCAGCTACCCTCCCGATCACTTTCCTCAACTGTATGCCTATCGAGATGTGCGATCGCGTCTGCTGGCAAAAATTCAACGTTTGTATCGGCGACCTCTGCTTTCAGACCAGTGGGCACAACGGCACTATCGTTTGTGGCAACAAGATGGCATTACTATGCCGCTAGCGGCATCCAGCATTGATGCCATCATTACCCATCCACCTCATCCCGGTGCCTTTAGCTACCTGCGCGACCAGCGCCTCCGCCTTTACTTTTTAGGCCATCCCCACTGGCAAGACCTGGAGACCACGATGGTTGGTCCTACAGACTACCTGGCCCGCATGGCCACTTTGCTAACGACCCTGGCGCGACTCCTAAAACCAGGGGGTTGGGGTGTCTTGGTTTTTACTCCCGGTCAGCCAGCGCATTCACCATCCACCCTGCTCCAACCCTGGATTACCCTGGTGCGAGACTTGCCCGCTCAGCCCTTCATCGTGCAAACGGTTTACGAAGCTGAAACTGTGCACCGATCGCGATCGCCACGCGCTCTACCAGCAGAGTCGATTTTGGTGCTGCAACGGTGTTAATGCAGACTGGTAATGATTAAGACTTTTGCGGACGACGGCGGGGACGAGTCCAGGCTGAGCGTTCAGCTTTTTCGCGCTCGTACTCCAACAACCGACCATAATACTCGTGTTTACTCAAATTCATCGATAAGAAAATATGGCGTCGGGGATTGCTAAACCCCTTGCGGCTAAAGAAGTTGACTGCTGGGGTATTTTCTGGGTCCGTATCTACCATCATGAAGCGGGCACCATCTACAATCATGCGCTCAACTAGCTTATCTACCAGCATGTCGGCAATGCCGCGCCGCTGAAATAGGGGGCTAACTCCTAGCCAGAGGATGTAGCCATAGGTCCAACTGGCTTTGGTGATGATGGTGCCAAGAATGAAGCCAGCCAGTTGTTCTTCTGCGGTGGCTACTAAACAATATTCTGGGTCAGTATTGTAAAGGCCAATGACTTCCCACTGATCCCAGGTGCGGTAGATATAGGGATATAGATCGCTGGTGAATAGGGTCTCCCCCAGGTGAAACACGGGCGCAATATCATCAATATCCATTTCGCGCACAGTGATGGAGAGCGGTGTAATTTCCGGCTTAGGCGCAGGGTCAGTCATGGAGAAAAGAAATTAGATCGGGATTTCTGGAATGGCGGCCACGTCAGAAAGTAGCAGGGGCGTGGTCGGGGCCTGGGTAGAAGGGGCCAGGCGATCGCAGCGAATCGCAAAACTACAGGTGGCACAGTGTCGTGACCCAAGGGGCACCTGGGGCAGGTCTACCCCCTGATTGTACTGGGTCAACCAAGCGTTTAACTGGGGCAAAAGTCGTCGTAATTCTGCGTGAGTTTGGTCGTGGAGGGCCTTTGTGTAGGGAATGTGAAGTTTTTGCGGCTCCCCAGCAGCCGTCGCCTGAAAGAACCAGTAAGTCATCGAAATTTGCTCAGGCCGGTAAGAACTGGTTTCTGCCAGCACAAAAGGGTAGAGCCGGCTTTGCCAGTTATTCTGCAAGGGCGAGAGTTGTTGGGGTTTGGCATAGGTCTTCCAATCGAGAATTTGAGCAGTCTCTGGCCCGCATACCAGTAAGTCATAGACTACGGTCAGTAGATAACCTTCCAGTTCCAGGCTACGGCTGCACTCACTCTGATAGACCTTATCGGTAGCCGTTGGTAGCAGGGCTGGTTCTGATTGGATAAATGCCGCAAAGCGATCGCTCAACAATGGGTCTGCCGCCAGCAGCGGAGCAACACTAAGCCCCAAGTAGTATTGCTGCATTAACTGGTGAAATTGCTCACCCAACCGCCGTTTCTCTTGATAATCAGGGTCGCTGGCGATCGCTAACTGCTCCAGATAAGTATGTTGAAACTTGCGGGGGCATTCGCTCAGCAGGTTGAGTTGAGTTTGAGAAAGCCGCAGTGGGTAAGCCATGCTGGAGTTAAGGAAACGCGATTTCGTCAGTTCTAAACCAGGGTTCCCAGGTTCTTGAACATTGGTAGAACTCACACCGGTCATCCTGGAAATTGGCCATGTATGGTGAGCCACAAAGCGATTGCGGGCTGAGCGCAGTCACTTCGGAGAGCGCCATGAAACGTGGCGCTGCGCTAGTGGAGAAAGCCCGCGCTCAGAAGGTATTTACGTCGCCTTGGCAAGTCCCTCACATCCTCCTTACATCAGCTTAGCGGTTTCATAGAGACGCCGTAAAATCGCCAGAATTTTATTGCCATATTCCTCATCGGCTGACCACCGCCCACTCAACATGCCGACCAAGGGTGCAATTCCACGGGTAACAAAGTTAAAGCGTGGATCAACCACATCCTGCACAAGCGGCTCAGTATTGCCATAGGCTTTCAGGTGTTGGATGTGTGCTCTTACCCCAATTCGAGCACTGGGGAAGGATGCACCTTCTTCGCCACCACCGACAGCCCCTAACCCAGCAAAGTTATTCTGGCTGGGCTTAACGATGCCGCCAAAGCGCAAAAAGTTGGTTTCCAGGCACATCTGGGCGAAGGCGATATCAAAGTTAATCCCCTCAATCGCCCCTTCCTCACGATAGAGCCGGGCGATTTCTGGAAATTGGACTAGACCCGACTCGTGATTTGTTTTGAGAAACATCATCAACTGCACTTCTGAGGCGTTACCATGCCCCGGAATTTTGTCAATTTGTCCAGGACAGATTTGAAAAATAGAACGGAGGGAAACCGTGCGGGTTGTACTATTCCACTCAATAGAGATGTTATAAGGGCGAAGGTCTACCGCTTTAACATAGACAATATTGCGATAGGTAATCCGCACCACATTGGGAGCCGTAGAAACATCTACCCCTAATCGATCAGCCAGGTCAATTGGAATGTAGGAATTGCCGTTAACGATGATGCCCTGCTCGCCATAGATCTGGCCGTTAATGCTGATATTACAGGTGGGGTAAGTAACCGTTGTCGATCGCTCAGTGGCTGCAGGGTCTACAGCCAAACTCCAGGCCACCAGTCCATCTGCAATGCCTGTAGCGACATCACGCCGCCGATTTTGAATGATAAAGCGGTCATCCGGATTAGAAAGAAAACCAATTTCCAGGTAAAGCGAAGGACAGGTTAATAATCGACAGAAGGCCAGACTACCAATGCCCATGGCCGTGTCGGGTTTAGCCCCCCGATTGGGTAACTGGGGGACGCGCCGCAGCAGAGAAAGCAATAGCAATTCGGCGTGCTGCTTGCGCTGATCATTATTAGCAATGTAGTAGACGCTACTACCCCGCACAGACGGGTTAGGAAATGCCTCAGCATGAATTTCGAGAGCGACATCCGTAGGGCGAGCACGGGCACGAATCCAATCAATGCTGGTAGTAGTGCTCAAGTCATCGGGTACAGAGAGTACTTCAAATTGCCGCGATCGCACCTCGGTCAAAATCAAGTCGCGGGTCAAAATCATTTCCCTGGCTTCGGTTGTACCTGCCACTATGCTGCCGGGGTCATAGGCTCCATTTTCTCGCCCCCCGTGCCCTGCTGATATAAAAATGCGTCCCATTGTGCCTATCCATTACGAAGGTGGCTAAGTTAACAAGCTCTGTTGTATCCCAAGCCACCCAGAAGCGCACAAATTTTTATCAAACGTCCGACCGGACACTACCGAGCAGGGCTTTTGACTCTGATTCACCCGCTTTAATCAGCTTGCGCGTTAGGGTTGAAGTAACCAGAGCGCAGGCGGTTATTTGACTAAGCCAGCCAAGCAAGGCTAACGAACCCGACGACTGCCAAACCAACACCGGCGAAGCCACCGTAAACGCCCAGAGTAATGTCAGGGGGGTAATGCCGTAGGTCGTGATAAAAACACCTAAGCAAATGGGTGGAATCAAGAGCAGCCCGCCTATTGTAGTGGCAGTCCAGACAGCCCGCTTGGGCGATCGCTGCATTAGCAAGAGCTGCGCAACCATGGCGCACAGCAATAGACTGGTAGCGGCCATCACTAAAGCAAAGAGGGCCTCGAAGCGATGATCGGGGCGATCGCTCAATACCGGCCAGTTGCTTACCCAGAGAGCATTAATCCCCACAGCGATCGCTAGATTCATGGCGATCGCACCCGATGCTGGACTATTTTCCCCAAACACCAGATCGCTCAGCAATGGAATCTGCCTTCCTGTCCGCTGGCAACCCACCTGCTGCCGCCGATACCTGGCCCAGTCAATTAGAGTTTGCCGATGGGGCAACAGAATCGCCATTAAACAGAGGAACCAACCCAGATTGGCAACTAAAACCAGGGTCAGGCTGTCATTCATTGTCTCTGGATACCTGGCATTGTTCGTAGAGACAACTACAAACCCCAATAGCCAAATTTGTAGAAAAGCGGTCGCCAGATAGCTTTGGGTTCTCGTTAGCAGGGTTGCATTGGGTCGCCGAAAGCGCCGATTAGCCGCCTTCCACAGTAGCAGAGTAGCTGGCCCCAGGGTAATCAGGCCAAAGACCAGCAGTATTTCAATCTTGCCCGTTGACAACCCCCACCAGTTTGGCAGGTTCAACACCAGGTTACCTTCAGCCTCTTTGAGTTGATACGGCTGGTGACGGGCAACTTGAGCGAACGTCGTATAACATAGCCATAGGGCGATCACCCCAAGCCAGCCCTGGTTTCCCCCAAGCCAAGCAAATAAAATGGCCAGCAATGACCAGAAGGCACAGAGGAGCAGGATTAGCCCGTAGTAGACAGCCAGATAGCCAAGGGGAATTCCCCCTTCGATGGCAGCAAACAAATGCAAGGGAACGATCAGCGCCACTCCTAGATAGGGCAACACCGGCACACCCAAAAGTTTGCCCAGCAAAATGTTTTGACTGCGCTCAGGACTCATGCGCACAAAGTTGAGGGTACCCCGCCGCTCCTCTCGTCCCAAATCGTTAATCAGGAGATAAACGGCAGAGGTCAACAGCAGCAGCGGCAATGCCCAACTGATCACCCCAACAATTTCTTGCCACCACATCTGCCAATCCACCACCCAGTTGCCTAGAGCATCCTGAGTACAGGCTCGATAGCTGAAGCTCTCGCGCGTTATCGTGCAAAAACGATTGTAAACATCCGGAAATTTCGCACTCGTAGACTCTACACCGGGGAGTTGGCTGTAGTAACTGGCCAGCAATAATAGTTGAGCCAGGGCCGATAGCAAAACCGTAGTTAGGACGTTTCGTGGCTTCAGCCGACCCTTGACCTCGCGGGCAAATTGGGGATTTTTTTCCTTTAACCGATGGGGCAGAGTAAACATGCAAAATCTCCAGAAGCGGATAGTGGATTAACCAGGTGCTTTTCAGGCTGTTTGTTGATGTTCTAGGGTGAGAAAGATGGATTCTAGGTTGGCAGGTTCCGGATGAAATTGAGTCAGGGGAATGCCTGCATGAACCAGCGATCGCAACAGGTCAGCGGCGGTTTCATTACTGCCGGTAAATTGCACCCGGACTTCTCCCTGATCGGGGATGGTCGCCAGCACCCGACACTCAGGACATTGTTTGAGTGCAGCGATGAGGGGGGCGATCGCTCCCAGGGTCGAAATAACCAACGTTTGCTGACTCAGTCGTCGGTAGAGATCTGCCAGGGGTGCACTTTCAACCAAAAAGCCTAATTCCATCACACCGATACTGGTGCATAGCTCGGCCAGATCGCTCAGCACATGGGAAGAAATCAGGATGGTCATGCCACTGGCTTGCAACGTGCGGATAATATCGCGAAACTGCACCCGGGCAATGGGGTCAAGACCCGATACAGGCTCATCTAGCAATAACACCGTTGGCTCGTGGATCACTGTGCGAGCCAGACTGAGACGTTGCTTCATGCCACGGGAGAGCGTCGCAATCAGGCTATTGCGCTTATGGGAAAGTTGTACCAATTCTAAGATTTCGTGAAGACGGCGAGTACGATGCGGCTCCCGCAATTGATAAAGATGCGCAAAATAATCTAGATAATCCCATACTGTCAGGTCATCATAAAGCGGAAAATCATCTGGCAAGTAACCAATCTGGCGCTTCAAAGAGGGATTATCTTGCCCCCGCAGTAATGGCTCCCCTGCAATGTAAACTTCGCCTAGAGTTGGCTCCTCTGTGGCAGCTAGTATTCGAATCAGGGTTGTTTTACCCGCCCCATTAGGGCCAATTAGCCCGTAGACTTCCCCTGATTGAATCTGGAGATCGACATCGCGTACGGCGTAGTGGTGCTCAAACCGTTTTGTTAGCCCTTGGGTCGAAATGGCCAAAACCTGTTGCATAACTTTTCAAGAAGACATGGGAAGAAAGCCGAGCATTGCTGTCAGCCTAGCTGTTCCCTACAGGATTCGACAAGGATTTTTCGGAAAGAATCGCGATGTTTTATAAACTACCATCAGAGGTTTGTGGTTTAGGAGGTTTCTAGCAAACAAACGACCGCCTGGTTTTCTCTCTTCGGGAAATCCGACGGGAACGCTGCCGCTCAGGGTGCGATCTGAAAGGGAAACTCCTTCCTGAAAACCGCCAGTTCTCCTGGAATGAGCCTGCTGAAGTTGCAACAGCTCATACAATAGCGCCATGGTACCTTTACTGACCGAGCTGTTGGGTTTACCTGGTATTGATGTGGAGTCGTATAGTCGTATTTAACGTGGAGTTCCATAACGAAAGCAGGGATAGCCAGATTCTAATAGCCTGATTCCTGGTTGACGGACACATCTTTTCTCCTGGGCGGTCAAAACCACAGCGAAGCAACAAAACCCACCTTTGCGGGTGACGAAACCTTGATATACCAAGTCTGCGGCGGCGGACTTGGGTAGTCTAGATGCGACTTTAGTCGCCAGCCGTGAGCAGCAAGTATCAGGGGTTGCAGTCGTTTTGTCAGGCAATCAAGCCTGATTCTAATAAGTGGAAACTCAGCGCTCTGTCCTGGCTGCGGGATGCACTACAGATCACCAGGGAGGCTGAAGACTCGTCTCAAAGAAATGCCAGGTGCGGTTGATCGTGTATGGTGTTGATCGTGGAGAAGTTATGGTCACATGTGAAGGTACAGCCAAAGGCGTAGCCCGCGCTAAGGAGCAGTAACCTAGCTGCACAGGCAGTGCAACCGCCGGAGGATAGGACTCACCGCTTTGAAACATGACCGTTGCAGATTTTACCGAATCGTTCATGGCAGATTTCTTGTATTCCTATCCTCCCCTGCAATCGGGAAAGTTAATCAAGCGGTATCAACGGTTTTTTGCCGATATTGAACTGGACTCTGGAGCCATCATTACTGCTCATTGCCCGAATACAGGCCCAATGACGGGAGTCTGTCATCCAGGTAGCCGGGTGTGGGTGTCAGAAAGCGATAACCCGAAGCGCAAGTTACGCTACACCTGGGAAATAATCGAGGTGAATGATACAGAGCCGACATGGGTAGGTGTGAATACCGCTCTACCCAATCGGGTGGTTTATCAAGCCCTGCAACAAAAGATTCTGCCCGGTTTGGGTGCTTATCAGGAAATTCGGCAGGAGGTTGCCTACGGGCGCGATCGCAAAAGTCGCATTGACTTTTTGCTGAGCGGTATTGAGCGGCCCATCTATGTTGAAGTCAAGAATACAACCTGGGTACAGGGTTCTTTAGCCTTATTTCCTGATACAGTGACAACCCGGGGGCAAAAGCACCTGCAAGAACTGATGGCCCTGTGCCCTGCAGCGAAAGCCGTGATGCTCTATTTTATCAATCGGTCTGATTGTCTAGAGTTTGCCCCAGGGGATCAAGCCGATCCAACCTATGGGAAGCTACTGAGAGCTGCGATCTCGGTTGGAGTTGAGGTTTTACCCTGTCGCTTTGGCGTTTCTCCCCAGGGGGTGCAATATTTGGGATTGGCCCAACTGCGCCTGTGAATTTGGGATAAAGTTTGCCGGGCGATCGCCAAAAAAGAAATTCACAAATCGAAATCTAGAGTAAGATCCCCAACGGGATCAGACGGTTTTCTAGCCGCCTAAACTTTACTGCCTCAGCCAAGAAATCTCCGGATGGCACCAGGGAGTAAAGAGAAACAGCTAACAGCGAATCTGTGTTTTTGAGGAGTGCGCTCATGCCACAGCCACAATTTCACCACCCCCAGCGGAAACAGGAAAACAAAATGCGTCGTTTTCTGTTCTGGGGATTGAGTTTCATTGGGGCGTTTGTTCTTGCTATTTCTCCCCTAAGTGGGCTGGCAACCGAGCCTGCCCCCACCAAAGTGGCTGTCGGAGGTAGCTGGCGCGGGGCTTCCTTTCCTGTCGAAAACTTTATTACCTACACCTCTCCCTTTGGGTATCGGCGCTCTTCGGATGGAGGATACCGCCAAGAGTTTCATCGCGGGTTGGATATGGCCGCACCCCAGGGTAGCTACATTCGTAACTGGTGGACAGGGCGCGTGGTCGAAGTCTCTGATAACACCGCCTGTGGTACCTCCGTTGTTGTGCAGTCCGGCGAATGGGAGCATATTTACTGCCATATGGAAGGTCGCGTAGAATCTGCAAATGGACAGCGCTACATGATTGACCGCGCTGGCGGAGTACAGATTTTTGAAGGACAAACGGTTTCTGCTGGGATGCGAATTGGCCGAGTTGGTATGACTGGGCGTACAACGGGGCCCCATTTGCATTGGGGGCTGAAGTACAACAGTCAATGGGTTGATCCGGCGTTGGTGTTACGAGCCATGTATTCTGAACAAACGGGGTCAGGGTCAGTTTCGGTGCGCCCCTAGCAGGTTTCTCACAAAAAATTATCCGCTGGCTTCGGCTTCTCTCGGCTGCGCTCAAGAGACGGGAACTTCACACGATTGTTGGATGGGGCAATCCCAGGATTAAACCTGTCCTTACCCGTTTACTTAAATTTTATATTCCTCAGCCGTGGGCTTCCAGACGTTAGCAGTGCTTTACATTTCCGGTTGGTTTGAGCAACGACACTTAGCCCACGGGGGGTTCAATAGCGAGATTCTCTAGCGAAATCGAATATAGTTGATGCCACGATAGCTCAACCGCAAGGTTGCATTGGGCATACTGTCGGAGTCGGAGAGTCCTAACTGGTGCTGGTGCTGGTGATTTCTTGTCAAGGCTGGTGCACTGACATCACTGTTGGGGGCATAGACAGAGTCGTAGGGAATCCCACGATACATCAGTCGCATAAGCGGAATACTCCTTGGAATGGGTTGTGAATTAAGTAATGGAATCCATCGATAAAGCCTCTTTTACGCTTGAGCTCATCAAATCAGGGAAAGTCCTCTAACGCAGATAGGTTGCGCCTCGGTAGGAAAGTTGAACATTGGTTGAAGCCTGTGTCTGAGGCTCTGCAAAACGTAAGACCGCACCCCGATATTGCCCCAAAATTGGGCGATCGCTGGTTTCAATAAGTGTCGAGGTAGTGATGTAAGCAATACCGCGATAGGTCAGGTTCATTGGGTCGCTTCCTTTGGCTCTTGGTTGACTTCTTTATCATGCTCTTTCAGCCCTCCGCGATCGGTGATAGCCATCAATCAGCAAAGTGAGCCTCCGCAATTATTTGCGTGACCCCTAACATCCCCAGAAACGACTCTTGACCCATCTCATTGATGACACTCGACCGGCCAAACTGTGACCTGTGCTAGCAAGGTAAGTGATTTTGGTCAGGGAGCTTACTTTGGCATTCTGCATCACTGCGCTTCAACAAACTTGCTGGTAATAGTATTAGGAGCGTTGTCTCTAATCTGAGACTTTTGAGTGAACGACCCGACTCAAAGCCCTCATTCACCCTTTCCGGCTCATGCCAAACAAGTGTTACACAAGCTTGCTAAGACATTTTAGTGAAACGGGGTATAGGGAAATTCTCGCTGGTCAAGGGTTTCACTTATAAGTTTCATCCTAACCTTGGCTCGTAATGTACAACTTCTATAAAGTCGCTAAAGCGTTGGCAAAGCCAGTCTATGGGCTTACAAAACGCTTCTACTCCTCCGTCCTGCTCTCTCATAACTCCCTCCACCAGATAACTGCCATGAAAGTCGCGTTCTTTAACACCAAAAAGTACGACCGCCAGTTCTTCGAGGCAATGAATAGCAAGTACAACCATGAGTTGACTTTTCTAGAACCTCGGCTTGATGCAACTACGGCCCCCCTTGCCCACGGCTTTCCAGCTGTTTGTATTTTTGTCAATGACAAGGCAGATGCAGCCACTCTAGAAAGTCTCGCTGCGGGTGGTACGCGACTGCTGGCACTCCGCTGTGCTGGCTTTAATATGGTGGATCTAAAGCGTGCAGCAGAGTTAGGGATCACTGTGCTGCGAGTGCCTGCCTACTCACCCTATGCTGTAGCTGAACACGCGGTAGGATTGATTCTCAGCCTGAATCGCAAACTTTACCGGGCCTATAATCGCGTGCGGGATGATAACTTTTCCCTGGATGGATTGATGGGGTTTGATTTACATGGGCGCACGGTCGGTATTATCGGTACTGGTAAAATTGGCATGATTTTTGCTCAGATTATGCGGGGCTTTGGCTGTCAGCTTTTGGGCTATGATGCCTACCCAAACCCTCAATTCGAGACATTGGGCGCGGCTCGATATGTGGAGCTTGCTGATTTGTTTGAAAATTCCGATATCATTTCCTTGCACTGCCCGCTCTTGCCAGAAACAAATCATATGATTAATGCGGATGCCATCGACCAGATGAAACCCGATGTAATGCTGATCAACACGAGTCGAGGGGGATTGCTTGACACCAAAGCAGCTATTAGCGGAATTAAGTCCGGCAAAATTGGCTACCTGGGAATCGATGTCTACGAAGCGGAAGATAACATCTTCTTCGAGGATTTATCTGACAGCATTATTCAGGATGACACCTTCCAATTGCTGCAATCCTTTCCAAATGTGCTGATTACAGCGCATCAGGCGTTTTTCACTCGAGATGCCCTGCAGAATATTGCTGAAACGACCTTGAGCAATATCACTGACTTTGAACAGGGTCACATCACTCACGTCAACGAAGTTCAATACACCGAAAAAGTTGTCGCGAAAACTGTCGCATAGGTTTTTTATGGATATTCGTACTGTTGCAACACAGCCCTACTCTGACCAAAAGCCAGGCACTTCCGGACTACGCAAGAAGGTGCCTGTTTTTCAGCAGCCGCATTATCTAGAGAATTTCATTCAGGCGATTTTTAATAGTCTGGAGGGGTATCAAGGGCAAACTCTGGTGGTGGGTGGTGATGGGCGCTATTACAATCGTGAGGCCATTCAAATCATTCTCAAAATGGCTGCCGCGAATGGCTTTGGCAAAGTCATGGTGGGGCAGGGGGGAATTCTTTCGACCCCGGCTGCTTCTTGCCTGATTCGCAAATATCAGGCTTTTGGTGGCATTATCCTATCTGCTAGCCATAACCCCGGCGGGCCAAATGAAGACTTTGGGGTGAAGTACAACATTTCAAATGGTGGGCCTGCACCGGAGAAGGTGACGGAGGCAATTTTTACAAATAGCAAGAGTATTACGGAATACCGGATTCTGGAGGCGGGGGATGTTGATCTGGATCAACTGGGCCGCTTTAAGCTGGGCGAAATGACTGTTGAAGTGATTGACTCTGGGGCCGATTATCTGGAGCTGATGCAGTCGTTGTTTGATTTTGATCGGATTCAGCAGCTCCTGACGGGTGGTCAATTTCGGATGGCGATGGATGCGATGCATGCGGTCACTGGCCCTTATGCTCGATTGATCTTTGAAACAACTTTGGGGGCACCTGTTGGCACGGTGATGCATGGGTTGCCCTTAGAAGACTTTGGTGGTGGGCATCCTGACCCGAATTTGGTTTATGCCCATGAGTTGGTGGAGTTGTTGTTTGGTGAAGATGCCCCAGATTTTGGAGCCGCCTCCGACGGGGATGGCGATCGCAATATGATTTTGGGTCGGCGGTTTTTTGTGACCCCTAGCGATAGCCTGGCGGTGTTGGCGGCTAATGCCAAGCTTGTGCCTGGATATAGGGATGGATTAGCGGGGATTGCGCGATCGATGCCCACGAGTCAGGCGGCGGATCGAGTCGCCGCTCGCTTGGGAATTGACTGCTACGAAACCCCCACGGGCTGGAAGTTCTTTGGCAATTTACTGGATGCGGGTAAAGCGACGCTCTGTGGTGAAGAAAGCTTTGGTACTGGCTCCAATCACATTCGTGAGAAGGATGGTTTGTGGGCCGTTTTATTCTGGCTCAACATCCTGGCAGCGCGGCAAGAATCGGTAGAGCAAATTGTCAAAGAGCACTGGCAGCAATTCGGGCGCAATATTTACTCCCGTCATGACTACGAGGCTGTAGATACTGAGCAGGCAAACAAGCTGATTGAAGGAGTGAGAGCCCAACTTCCGACCCTTAAGGGGCAAAAGCTGGGTTCCTATGAGGTGGACTATGCTGACGACTTTAGCTACACCGATCCTGTGGATGGCAGCATCAGCCAAAATCAAGGGGTGCGGATTGGCTTTACCGATGGTTCGCGCATGGTGTTTCGGCTATCGGGTACTGGCACGCAGGGGGCTACTCTGCGGCTCTATCTGGAAAGCTATGAACCCAATATCGCTAAGCATGGCATGGATCCTCAGGTAGCCCTGGCGGAG
>Ga0272446_1003293_pt1 | contig 20586 bp, 14 predicted proteins | sample YNPCB0061_FD_194587 | JGI IMG/M metagenome (GOLD analysis project Ga0272446, IMG submission 194587) | Hot spring microbial mat communities from Yellowstone National Park, WY, United States - YNP-CB-006-1 | ecosystem: Environmental > Aquatic > Thermal springs > Hot (42-90C) > Sediment | place...
CACAATCTAAGCCTATCCAATACGAAGCGGGATCTGGGCACAAAACAGCGAAAGGCTGACACGGCATGGAATGTCTTTATTCCCACCGTAGACTTAAGCGGCACCCTGGCCCGGATGAACGAGGCGACCACGGTGAGCGGACTGATGCCTGCATATCCCGTAGCACAAGGAGGCTTTTCGGTGATGCCCTTTTCCAAGGAACTGCCCCAGTGGAGTCTCTCATCCCGGCTTTCAGCGAGCCTGACCCTGAACGTGGCCCTCTTTGAAGGTATAAAAAATGTCAGGATGGATTACGAAAATGGCCAAATCAGTTACGAAAAGGCCCGGGCCCAGCTTGAACGGGATGTGCGGAAAAGTTACCTGCAAATCCTGCTCTTAAAAGAGAATATAGGCCTCCTCAAGGAAAATCTCGCCGCCGCAGAACGCCGGCTGGAAACAGCCCGGGCCAATTACCGAGCAGGCCTTGTACCGGAACTGACGGTCCTGCAGGCCCAGGTGGGGGTAGAAAATTTAAGACCCAGTATTAAGGACCTGGAGAACAGTCTGCAGGTGGCCATTGAATCCCTGGCGATGAACCTGGGCCTACCCCATGGTACAAAGCTGGACCTGGAGTCGGTGAAGGTTCCTGAGGCGGTAGATCTAGAGATGGAGGATCTTATCCAAAGGGCTGTAAAGGGAAAACCGGATCTGGAAGAATTGCGGCGCTCCATACTGCTCTTACAGAGCACAAAGCGGGCAAATTTTTACCAATTGTACACACCTTCCCTGTCCCTGGGCTGGACCTTTGACCCAACCTTTCAAAAGGATCCTCTTAAAGAAAATTGGTTTAATGGGGATGATTGGAAACAGCGGTCCGGCATGTTCAGCATTACCCTGGCCTGGAGGCTGAACAGCCTGCTCCCCATCTCCCGGGAAGCCCAGGGGCTGGCCGACCTGGATGATACGATCGAAAAAATGAACACTAACCTGGCCCTGGCGGTCCGGGGCACCGAAACAGAAGTCTATTCCATCATACTAAAACTGCAAAAGTCCCAGCAAAGCATGGGAGCCCTGCAGTTAAATGTAGATCTGGCTAAACGGGCCTATGGGCTTACAGAAGAGGCCTACAGGGTGGGGCTTAAGGATGTAATGGAAGTTACCAATGCGGACCTGGATTTGCGAAAGGCCCAGTTTGAGGTGTTAAAAGAACAATTTAATTATATGACCTGGCTCTTGGACCTGGAATATGCCATTGGGGTGCCCTTTGGAACCCTGACAAGGAGATAAGCATGAAACGACGGTATGTAATGATTGCGCTTGCAGGGATTACCCTTCTTGTTTCCTGCGGGCAGGCGGAAAAAAACAAAGCCCAAACTACCAAGGCTGCGGAAGTACAAACGCCGGTTTTTGCCGTAAATACTACCCGGGCCGTTAAGGGGCAAATTCGGGATTACCTGGCCCTTTCGGGAGATATTGTATCGGGCACCACGGTGGATGCCTATTCGGATGTGGCCGGAAAGGTAACCAAACTATATGTTTCTGTAGGACAGCGGGTACAGAAGGATGATCCCCTGGCGGAGGTAGATCCCTCCCGGCCCGGTATGACCTTTAATCCCGGTGTGGTTAAAGCCCCTATTTCGGGTACCGTAGTAACCCTCCCGGCCCAACTGGGAATGACCATTTCCCAGGCTGTCCCGGTGGCCCGTCTTGCCGGGGCGGGCTCCCTCGAAGCCCGAACCTATGTGGCGGAGCGCTTTATTTCCAAGATGAGGGTAGGCCAGCCGGTGGAGCTTACCCTGGATGCTTATCCGGGCCGGACTTTCTACGGCCGAGTTCGGGAATTGAGCCCCACGGTAGATCCTGTTTCCCGAACTATGGAGGTCCGGATTACGGTGCAGAATGAAGATAGTGCCCTAAAGGCTGGTATGTTTGCCAAGGTGAAGATTATTACGGAAGAAAAAAGCGGTATCGTAAAAATTCCCGCCGCGGCCATCGTGCGCCGGTACGGTGAGCAGTATGTGTTCACCGTAGAAAGCGATCCCCAGGACCCAGCCTTTACGATTGCAAAGAAACGGGTTGTTACACCGGGCATCCTCATCGATGACCAGGTGGAAATCCGGGAAGGACTTGAGGCTGGTGCAGAGGTTGTTCTCCGGGGCCAGAGTCTTCTGGAAGATGGGGTTCGGGTTCGGGTAGTGGATACCACTACCCCGCTTAAAACAGGGTATTAAGGGGTTGCCATGAGTATTGCCAAGACGGTCGTTTCGCGGCCTACCACCATATTTATTGCCTTTGCCCTCCTTTTCGGGCTTGGCATTTTCGCCACATTGAATCTGCCCATCGATCTGTACCCGGAAATTGAGCCGCCCATTTTGGTGGTTTATACGGGCTATTCCGGGGCAGGGCCGGAAGAGGTGGAGCGGATGATCACCCGACCCCTGGAGGGGACCCTCTCCAATGTGTCGAGCCTGGAAAAGCTGAGCTCCACCAGCTCCAAGGGATCCAGCATGGTAATGCTGAACTTTACCTATGGAACCAATATGGCCGATGCGGCCAATTCGGTCCGGGACAACCTGGAATTGGTAAAGCGGTTTCTCCCCGATGGGGCTGACACACCGCTTATTTTTAAGTTTGACCCTTCCATGATTCCAATTATGGGGCTCATGGTAACCGGGAATCGGACTCCGGAGGAATTACGGGAAATAGCAGAAAATACTATTTTGCCCCGCATCGAACAGGTGCCTGGCGTTGCCATGGGCAATGTGTCTGGGGGCCGGCAAAAGATAATCAAGGTAGAAATTCCCCAGAACCGGCTGGAAGCCTATGGGCTTACCATTACCCAAATTAAGGGTATGCTGGCCAGCCAAAACATCTCCGTTTCTGCGGGGTCCATTTTAGATAACGGCCTTTCGTACCTTCTGGCTACCGCCGGTGAATATAAGAGCCTGGATGAAATTGGTTCCACCGTCATTTCCTATAAGGGAGGCGGCTTCGTAAACGGCCAGCTTGAGCCAAGCAAGGTGGTGCGCCTGCGGGATATTGCTGATGTGTACGAAGGCTACCGTGACGAGGATAGCCTTGTCTATGTAAATGGCCAGCCAGCGGTGCAGATTACGGTGCAGAAACAAAGCGGCAAAAACTCAGTACAAACTGCCCGGGAACTGCGGAAACGGCTGGTGCAGATTTCCAAAGAGGTTCCTCAGGGCATTAAAATTACTGAAATTTTTAACACCACCGATATTATAGAAAATTCCATTAACCAGGTTACCTCAAGCGCCCTTCAGGGGGCTCTGCTGGCGGTCCTCATTCTCTTTATTTTCCTGAGGTCCATCAAACCTACGCTTATCATCGGTATTACCATTCCAGTTTCACTCCTTTTTACCCTTATGTTGATGTACTTCTGGGGGCTTACGCTGAATGTCATGACCCTGGCTGGCCTTGCCCTGGGGGTGGGAATGTTGGTGGATAACTCCATTGTTATCCTGGAAAATATTTACCGCTACCGGGAGAAGGGGGCCAAGCTCACTGCGGCGGCGATCCTGGGAAGCCAGGAAATGATAAACGCCATCGTTTCATCAACCTTAACGACGATCTGTGTTTTTGCTCCTCTGGTAATGTTTAAAGGCCAGCTCGGTATTGTGGGAGAACTTTTTTCGGGCCTTTCCTTTACGGTAGTTATTTCACTCTCCATGTCCCTGGCAGTGGCCATGATGCTGATCCCTGTTCTTACAAGCCATTACCTGCCCCTGACTACCCGGGTGCAGAAACCGCTCCATGGTTTTCTTGCCATAATTGATAGACCCTTTGCCTCATTTTTCACCTGGCTGGATAATGCCTACCGTCATGCGGTAGACCGGGTTTTGCGGCACAAAGCGGCGACCATACTGGTGCTTCTGGGGCTTTTTATCGCAAGTCTCATCGCCATTCCCCAGATTGGCTATGTGTTTATGCCGGAACAGCAGGCCGATTCGGTAACCCTCTCGGTAGAACTGCCCGTGGGTACTCCCATCGCAGAAACCGAGGCGGTACTTAAGCAAATTCAAGGTTTATTGGAACAGGAACTGAAGGGGTACAAACGGATCATTTTGACCATTGGCCAGCGGTCTCTGTTGGGTATTGGCGGGGCGTCTTCGGTGAATAAGGGCAGTATCCAGATCACCCTGCCTGAGTATAAGGATCGGATTGATTCAGCGGAGACGATGAAAAATAAAATTCGCGCCCATTTCAATGACTTTCCCGGGGCTACGATGAGCTTCAGCTCCGGACAGATGAGTATGCGAATTGGTTCTGTAAGCCCCATCGATATTGTTATTAAGACCCAGGACCTAACCAAGGGAAAGGCAATCGCTGACAAAATTGCCCAGATTCTGCGGGATCAAATACCCGAAGCCAAAGAGCCTTCTATCGATCTAAAGGATGGGCTCCCCCAGATTGAACTGGTCTTTGACCGGGAACGGATGTATTCCCTGGGCTTAAATGTGTACACCGTGGGGAACGAACTTAAGGCCGCGGTGGATGGGGTGACGGCCACAAAATTCCGGACCAGCGGCAATGAATATGATGTGGTGCTCATTCTGCCAAAGTCCGACCGGAGTGAACTGCCCGCCCTGGATAAAATTTTTGTTATGAGTCCGGCGGGCCAAAAGATTCCACTGGCGAGTTTTGCCCAATACAAGAAAACTACGGGGCCCATTACGATCCGCCGGGAAAACCAGGGCCGGGTAATCCATGTGACCGCGGGTACCAACCTGGGTGTTGCACTTAATAAGGTGGAAAGTAAGATCCGCGACCTTATTGCCCAGCAAATCCCCGCTGAAGATGATGTGGTTATCGAATATGCCGGGGACTACCAGCAGTTAATGGATTATGTGGGCAAATTTGCCCTGATTATGCTGGTGGCGGTCTTCCTGGTTTTCGGGGTTATGGCCAGCCAATTCGAGTCCTTCCGGGACCCCTTTATCATCATCTTTACCATTCCGCTTTCGGTCATTGGTATCGTGGCAATCTATGCTCTGACTGGCGAAGTCTTTAACATCCTGACCGCGGTGGGGCTCCTCGTGCTGGTAGGTGTTATAGTGAACAATGGTATCGTTCTCGTGGATTACACGAACCTGCTCAGGAAACGGGGACTGAGCTTGCACGATGCCTGTGTGGAGGCGGCGGGGAATCGTCTCAGACCCATATTGATGACCACCCTCACCACCGTGTTGGGCCTGGTTCCCATGGCATTTTTCCCCGGTGAAGGTTCGGAGTTGGTGGCTCCTATCGGAAAAACCGTACTTGGAGGCCTTTCCTTCGGTACCCTCATGACGCTGTTCTTAATGCCGGTTATCTATGCGATCTTTAATAAACGGGCCGATGAACGGAAGGCCCGCTCAGAGGCTCGGCGGGAGCGGATTGCCGCCGGTTTAAGTAAAAAAGCAGCCCAGGAGGTACAGCAATGATACGGCTGGAATTATTTGCAAACCGCTCGGTGGAGGAAGATCTCTTTGAGGCTTTTGCAAAAGCGGGGGTAGTAACATATTATACAAAAATTCCGGTAGTGTATGGTGTGGGATCTTCGGGTCCCCGGATGGGAGACGCCATCTGGCCCGAAGAAAACTTTGCCCTCATTATCTGGTGCGAAGAAGAGGAGGGCCGCCGGATTGCCGCGGTAGTCGAAGCGGTTAAACAACGGTTTCCCCATGAGGGCATAAAGCTTTTCGGTTTATAGACCCCGATCTGTTGCAGAACGCCTATGCTAGCTCTCCATAGGCGGTGTGCACCTCCCGGGCGAGGGTTTCGTAGACCCCTGGGCGGCCCGTTACCAGTCCCCGGTGCAGAAAGGGGTCATAGGCCTTTCCCTGAAAGTTGCTGTAGGGGTTTCCTGTTTCCTGTAGGAGCAGAAGCCCCGCCGCCACATCGTAGGGTTGCAGGTCCACCTCCCAGAATCCCTGGAAAAAACCTGCCGCCACATAACAGAGGTCCAGGGCGGCGGAACCACATCTTCGTACGTCCCGAAAGGTTTTCAGCACCTGGTCCAGGGCTCGGTAAAAGGCTGGAACCGTGTCGGGGGATCGGTAGGGGGTGCCGGTGGCGATAAGGGCGCCGCCACAGTCCATAGGTTTTGCCGGGTTAAGTATGGTCCCATTCCGCCAGGCCCCCTTTCCTGCCTCCGCGGTAAAAAGTTCATCCGTACTGGGCTTGTACACCACAGCCAGGACTGGCTGATTATGTTTCCAGAGGGCTATGGAGACAGAAAAATGATCGAGCCCGGACAGGTAATTGGTCGTTCCGTCTAAGGGATCTACAATCCAGGTATATTCGGGTCCCCGGTTCTTTTCCGTTTCTTCGCCGTAAAAGGCGGCCCCGGGGAGGGCCTGGTCTAAAATGGTTTTAATGCGCCCCTCCGACTCCACATCGACAAAAGAAACAAAATCATGGGCCGCCTTGGTGTCGCCCCAGCCGGGTTCTCGGCGGCGAAATTCCGACATCTGAAAGGCCCCCGCAGACCGGGCGGCAGCAATCATTTCCTGCAGTAAGGCTGTGTTCATAGGTTTATGGTCTTCCTACAATTCGGTCAATTTCAGCTAATTCATCGTTGGTAAACTGAAGCTTGGAAAGGGCCCCAATGTTTTCAGTAATTTGTTCCGGACGGCTTGCCCCAATAAGCGCACTGGTAACTCTCGGGTCCCGCAGGGTCCAGGCGATAGCCATCTGCGCAAGGCTCTGTCCTCGGTTGGCCGCCAGGGCGTTGAGGGCTCGGATTTTCTCAAGGACCGCTTCAGTTATCTGTTCCGTTTTTAAGAAGGGGCTTTCGGAGGCGGCCCGGGAATCGGCAGGTATGCCATGCAGATATTTACCGGTAAGCAGTCCCTGAGCAAGGGGCATAAAGGCCATGATACCAATCCCTTCATCACCGCAAACTGAAAGCAGTTCCCGTTCAATCCATCTTTCAAACATGTTATACTTTGGTTGGTGTATGAGACAAGGGATACCCATATCCCGTAATATTCCTGTTGCTTCTTTCGTACGATCCGCTGGATAATTTGAAAGGCCCACATAGAGTGCTTTCCCTTGCGTAACTGCCTGAGCGAGGGCTCCCATGGTTTCTTCGAGGGGTGTCTCATAGTCTGGTCTGTGAGAGTAAAAGATATCTACATATTCAAGCCCCATTCGTTTTAGGCTGTCATCGAGGCTGGCTAAGAGATATTTTCGAGAACCCCGGTCTCCGTAGGGGCCTGGCCACATGAGGTAGCCCGCTTTGGTGGAAATGACAAGTTCATTCCTGTAGGGTTTAAAGTCATCGCGGAGGAGCCGCCCCATGGTTTCTTCCGCGCTTCCCGGCGGTGGACCATAGTTATTGGCTAGGTCAAAATGGGTAATCCCCGCATCAAAGGCGGTCCGGGCCATAGCACGGGCATTTTCATAGGTGGTAGTATTGCCAAAATTATGCCAGAATCCAAGCGATAGGACTGGGAGATCGAGCCCGGACCGACCGCAGCGGCGATATGGAATGGTGCTGTATCTGTTTTCATTTGCCGAATAGGACATTTCATCCTCCTGCATTCAGTGTACTTGATGCGGTGCTGGTCGTCTATATTTGGGGCCCCTTGCTGGAGCAGTTCTTTCTCTGTATGCTCAGGCTATGAAACGAATTATGAAACGAATGAGAGGCATTTTTTTATTGGGATTATCTATAGTGTTGGCTTCCTGTGCCAAACCGATGCCAGCCCAAACCGAATATGTGCTGGGGACCCTGTGTACCATCAACTTGTTTGAAAAGGGGTCCCCTGAATTATATAGAACCCTTTTTGCCAGGCTCCGGGAAATTGAGGACCGTATGAGCGTAAATAAGGAAGGCACCGAACTGGATCGGGTTAATGATGCCGCAGGAAAGGAACCGGTCGCCGTAGACCCCGATGTGATCGAGGTCCTTACTGCGGCGCTTCGCTATGCTCAGCTTTCTCATGGGGCCTTTGATCCTACCGTGGGGCCCCTGGTAAAACTGTGGGGTATTGGGACCGATAATGCCCGCATCCCCGCACCAGAAGAGATCCGGAAGGTTCTGCCCCTCATCAATTATAAGGATGTGGTTGTGGATACCCAAGCCCGGACCATCTTCCTGAAACGACCCGGTATGGCCCTGGACCTGGGGGCCATCGCTAAGGGCTATGCGGCGGATGAAATGGCCCGGATACTGAAAAGTAAAAAGGTAGAACGGGCGATTATTGATTTGGGGGGAAATGTGCTTGCCTACGGCGAAAAACAGGGGGGCAAGAATTGGCGCATCGGTGTACAGGATCCAGGGGGCGAACGGGGTGCCTATGTGGGTATATTGGAAATTAAAAATAAAACCATGGTGACCTCCGGTGTATATGAACGGTTTTTAATTCAGGATGGGGTACGTTATCATCATATACTTTCTACGTCTTCCGGTTATCCGGTGCAGAATGGGCTCCTTTCGGTGACAATTATCGGGGACCGGTCCATCGATGCGGATGGTCTTTCCACAACGGTTTTTGCGCTGGGTTATGAACAGGGCCGGGCCCTCCTTGAGTCCCTGGGTAATGTGGAGGGTATTTTTATTTTTAATGATGGGTCTCTCAGGGCTACCGCAGGGGCTCGATCCAGCTTTTCACTTACCAGCGAGCATTATCACTGGGCTGAGTAGGACCTTACAGCAGTTTTATGATTGCCATGGCGATCTGATCCGCCCAGGAGAGGCGGTATGAAGCATATTTGTTCCGTGACAGAATCCTGCGGTGCCATTCTTTATAGAACTTAAGTCCCTGGGGTGAAAATCCTTTAAGGAGCTCGATTGCTACCAGGCTGTCAAAGCAGGGGAGCCCCGCTTCTTCTGCTGATATAAGGATTTTCCTATCCTCCGAGAGGAGGGGCCAGCGGTGTTTCTTTGCGGTTTCTAGAATAAGCAGGTCGGTGCTGGGCTCCCCTTTTACCTTCTCTGGTTTTACTGGGCTTACCTGCAAGACTTTGACTGGGTTCCCTGCCTCGTTGTGCAGATCGGGCCCCGCTTCGGCGGCGGCCTCCGGAATGGTGACAAGGCGCCAGGTATTGGAAGCTGTTTCCAGGGCACCGATATCGGCAAGCACAATAAGGCTCGAGGCATCGATTATAAGCTCAGAAAAGTGCCTGGCGGATTCCACAAAGGCTTCCGCATCAGGCGCTGTGGTATTCATGGGGTTACCTATTTTATGGCGGTTAATTCCATTTCAAATACCAGAAATGCATTGGGAGGAATGACGCCGCCGGCACCCCGCTCCCCATAGGCTAATTCAGGAGGAAGCACGACGAGCCGTTTTTCCCCCTTTTTCATATCCAGCACCATTTGGTCCCAGCCGGGTATGACACGGCCCGCTCCGGCCTGAAATTGAAAGGGGCCTCCGTGGAAGTCCGAGGCATCGAATACTTCGCCATTCAGGAACATTCCCTTATAATTCACCGATACGGTGTTGCCGCTTTGGGGCTTAGCACCGGTACCTTCCTTTAACACAATGAAGCGAATCCCGTTGGCTGTGGTTTGGGCTCCCGGATATTTGGTTGCGATAAGGGCCAGATCGGCCTGTTTTTTGGCGGCAATCCGTTCTGCGGCGGAATTAGCGGCATTTTTCAGCAGGGTATCAAAGGCTGCCTGGTCATTCTTAAAGGCCCGTGCATCGGCCCCATTGCGGATAATGGTAATGCTTTTGATTTTGTCTCCCTGCTGAATTACATTGACCACTTCCTGGCCTTCGACCACATGGCCGAAAACGGTATGTTTCCCGTCGAGCCAGGGGGTTGCCTTATGGGTTATAAAAAACTGACTGCCGTTTGTATTAGGTCCCGCATTTGCCATGGAAAGCACTCCGGGGCCGTCGTGCTTAAGGTCATCCACAAATTCGTCGGGGAACTTATACCCCGGCCCGCCGGTTCCATTGCCGAGGGGGTCTCCGCCCTGTATCATGAAATCGCTGATAACCCGGTGAAAGGTAAGACCGTTATAAAAGGGCTTTCCCCCGGCGGCGTTCAGTTTGCCCTCAGCCAGACCGGTAAAATTACAGACCGTGAGGGGTGTTTTTTTGTATTCCAGTTTTACCACAATATCCCCCCGGTCGGTACTGATCCGGGCAAAAAGCCCATCCCCCAGATTAGCGTCCGAAGGCAATGCAGTGACGGTACTTGCCAGTAATACGAATAGAACTCCACCTAAACCAGCGCCGAGTGGATTACTGATGCGAATGCTCATACTTATAATTCTCCTAATGCATGTTGTATCTGACGGCGAATCCCAAGGGTTTCTCGCAGTATGTCATTGGCATCCTCTTCCAGGGCTTCCTGGTTCTGTTCCTGAACAGCCTTCCGGTATCGTTTAACCAGTTGGAGTCCCCGGATACTTCCTAAGGCTGACAGGATGCTCACGACCCCATGAAGAGATTCGGCCGCCTCGGTATGGTGGCCAGCTTCATGGTAGGCTTTAAACTGTTCCATATGCTTTGGTAAATCCTGGGATGCGATCAGCAATAGCCGTCTGAACTCATCCTGGGAGGATACATAATGACGTTTCAGTCGATTGATATCAAAATATTCCTTTTTTGTCATTATCGTATCAATCAGGTTGAGCAGGGTTGTGGCGTTGACAGGTTTGGATACATAGGCATCAAAGTCTGAAAGTCCCTGTTCCTGCCCCAGTTCCGATTCAGCATACGCAGTCAGGGCAATAATGGTTATCCGGGGATCATAATTCAAGCCCGTATAGGAACGAATGGTAGACGCAGCGGCGATACCGTCCATGCCGGGCATTTGCAGGTCCATCAATATAAGATCAAAGTCTCCCTTTTCTAATTTATGAATAGCCACCAGTCCGTCTTCTGCCACTTCCACCTGATGCCCCGCTTTTTTCAGGAAATAATGCAGGTAATCCCTGTTTACCGGATTGTCCTCCGCAATTAAAATGGACAGTTTTTTCCGGGCCACATAGTTGAATTCTTCTATATCAAGGGGTATCCCTGTGGCTGCTCCGACGGGGGTATAATAGTAAAAGGTACTGCCCTGGCCGGGGATGCTGTCAAAGGTGATGTCTCCGCCCATTTTTACAGCCAGTTCCTTGGAAATGGCCAGCCCTAAACCGGTGCCCTGGTATTTTTTATTCAGTTTACTGCTTAGTTGGGTAAAATGTTTGAATAGCTTTTGCTGATCCATGCCTGATATGCCGATGCCCGTATCCCGGACGGAAACAAAGAGTCCAGGCATATTATCCTTGGCCCGGATGGCGCAATGGACAGTCACCTGCCCTGATTCGGTGAATTTAATCGCATTGGAAACCAGATTGGAAATGATACGGTTAATTTTAATCCGGTCTGCATTGATGGTCGGGAAACCGCCGTCATCGATAGAGTACTGGAACGAGAGACCCTTTTCTTCCGCCTGAGCTTTAAAGGGCAAAAGCAGGGTATCTATGGTTTCCTTAAGGGCGAAATTTTCCCGATACAGTTCAACCGCCCGGGCTTCGATTTTTGAGAGGTCCAAAAGATCGTTCAGAATGGCCAACAGGGACTGGCTCGAGGCCTGAATTGCCCTGATCCGATCATATTGGTCTTGCCGGGGATTATCGGTTAAAAGCACGTCCGACAGGGAGATGATCCCCGCCAGGGGTGTGCGGATTTCATGGCCCATATTGGCAAGAAATTCGCTCTTAGCCTTGTTAGCCGCTTCGGCGGCTTCTTTAGCGCTTTTGAGCATTTCATCCAGGGTGCGGCGTCGGGTGATGTCTTCCATAATGCAAAGAAAGTGGGTTATGGTGCCGCTCGGATTCCGGATGGCCGATATGGAAAGGGAACACCAGAAGGGGTCCCCATTATTCCGGTTGCAGCGAAGTTCCCCTTTCCAATCGATTCCTGCCCGTATTGAACTCAGCAGATCCTCATAGGTGTTTGGATCCGCCGTAGTAGAAAAATAGTCAAGAAATTTATTGCCAATGGCTTGCTCAGGTCCCGACCCGGTCATGCTAAAGAAGGCCGGATTCACATATTCTATGGCAAGATCTGTATTGATGATAAGAATGGCCGCGGGGCTTTGGTCCACCGCTTGATACATTTTGCGGAGCATATCCTCCGATTTTCGTCGGAGCGTAATATCCCGGATTATACCTACGGTGCCGACAAAAACCCGTTGAGAAGCGTTATCGGTAAGCTGGTAGTTTCCGGCGGAAGAGACTTCTCCATAGGAAATAATGGTGGCAAACATTTCCTCATTACGGCCCTGAGTGTTGGCTTTGCGTTTTATCCTCAGTTCCAGATTTTCTGTTTTCCGGTCCACGCTCCGCCGTTCATCAAACAGTTTAGGAGCAAAGCGGTTCCCCGTGGTGTTGTCCTTATAGAGCTTAAGTATGTAATCGCGGCTCACCTGGGGAATATCTTCTTCGAAAAGGATGGTGCTAAAATGTTTGCCCAGGAGTTCTTCTGGCTCGTAGCCCAAGGAACGGACAGCCTGATTTACAAAGGTAAAGTTCCCCTGGGGGTCCAGTTCATAGACAATATCAGGCAGGGCTTCTACCAAATTATGGTACCGCTGGGAGGCGAAAATTAATTCCTGTTGCAGGCTGTTACGGATGCTCCAGATCCGATATATGTTGGAATCCAGCAGGGTATACCAATCCGAGGCATCGGTAACAATGTAATCACTGGCTCCCTGCTTTAATAGGTTTTCCAGGCGGTCCTGTTCAGCACGGGTCCCTAAGGCTATGCAGGGAATAAAGGGGTACTGACGGAGTATGTCTTCGACTGCCAGGCTTGCCTGAACCAGGATCATATCGATAGCTTCCTGATGCAGGATGTGAAAGGCTTCTGAAACAGTAGCGACGATCCGGTACCTGTTTTGATACCGGTTTTCTGAGAGGCTTTGACGGGCTTCATCATAAGCCGCTCCCTGCTCAAGAATGACTAATACCCTGAGTCCTGGCATGTCGATTGGTACCCCTTACTTTATAGATGGCGGTAACTGCGGGCCGCATCTATGGCCCGATGCCACTGGTCCAGCAATTGTTCCCGGGTGTCATGGTTCATCCCTGGCTGGAAGCGGCGCCGCATCCGCCAGTTTACTTCGATATCCCGTAAACTGTCCCAGTAACCAACCTCAAGACCCGCCAGGTAAGCGGCCCCCAAAGCTGTTATTTCCATTACTTCCGGCAGAATGACCGCCTTGCCCAGTATATCCGATTGATACTGCATAAGGAAAGAGTTCGCCGCAGCTCCGCCGTCGGCTTTAAGCTCCTGTATGGCTTTGCCGTAATCACTTTCCATGGCATCAATTAAGTCCCGGGATTGGAATGCGATGCTTTCCAGGGCGGCGCGAACAATGTGGGCCCGGTTACTACCCCGGGTCAGCCCTACAATGGTACCCCGCACATCCGGATCCCAGTAGGGTGCTCCCATACCGACAAAGGCCGGCACTATAAAGACCCCGCCGGTAGACTCTACCGATTTCGCCAAGGCTTCTGACTCGGCGGAATTGTTGATTAATTGCAGTTCATCTCGAAGCCATTGAATTACCGCACCGGCGATAAAGACGCTTCCTTCCAAAGCATAGGTGGTTTCTCCGCCGATTTTCCAGGCAATGGTGGTAAGCAAATTATTTTTAGAAGCTATGGGAATATTTCCTGTGTTAAGCAGGGTAAAACAACCGGTACCATAGGTGTTTTTTACCGATCCGGGGCTGAAGCAAGCGTGTCCAAAGAGGGCCGCCTGCTGGTCGCCGGCACAACCGGTAACAGGGATGCTTTTCCCAAAAAGTTCTGCCCTTGTATTTGCAAAGAATCCTGATGATGGCAGGACTTCGGGCAGAATAGGGCGGGGAATCCCAAAGATTTTAAGGAGTTCATCATCCCATTGGAGCGTTTTTATATTAAAAAGGAGCGTCCGGGACGCATTGGTTACATCGGTCAGGTGTTTGCCCGTTAGCTTGTACATGAGCCAGGAATCGACGGTCCCAAAGCACAGTTCCCCGGCTTCGGCCCTGCCTTTAAGGCCTGGAATCTCCTGGAAAAGCCACATCAATTTACTGGCAGAAAAGTAGGGATCCAAAACAAGCCCTGTTTTTTCTCGGACCACATCGGTATAACCCAGGGCTTTAAGCTCCCTGCAGATATCCGCACTGCGGCGGCACTGCCAAACGATGGCATTATAGACCGGTTTTCCTGTTTTCCGTTCCCACGCAAGGGTGGTTTCCCGTTGGTTGGTGATCCCAATGGCCGCAATCTGTTCTGCGGTAATCTGAGCCTGTTCTATGGCTTCTCGGGCGGCTTCGTACTGGGTTTGCCAAATTTCTTCCGGGTCATGTTCTACCCATCCACCCTGGGGGTAAATTTGACGGAAGGGTTTCTGAGAAAGGGCAATTACAGCCCCGCTGTGATTAAATAGTATAGCCCGGGATGTGGTAGTTCCCTGATCCAGAGCAAGAATATATTGCTGAGTTGCGGCCATGTAGCTTACCTCCGGCGAATAGTATACCATTGATTATCCAAATCCTGTGGTAAAAAAGTACTGGATAAAATATGAGACAATGGATACAATGAGCAAAATGAGCATCCTGGAGCTGGAGACCGAATTACTTCGGACAGAATATCCACAACTTTCGCCTGATCATGACCCTGATATAGAACGGTATTATGATCTCCGTTCCCTGGGGCGGTCTGCGGATGCGCTGGTGCTGTATCAAAGCCGGCTCGTGCCCCGCTATCCCGATGATCAATTCAGGACACAGATTCTGCGGGCATATCGAACCCATTCACCCCACTATGGAGAGCTGCTTAAAGCGGCTTACCATCAATTAGGCCAGCGGGTTTTGGAACGAACTAAAAAACTTATCAAATATATTGCAGTAAAGGCTGATTCCTTTGATGAAACCGATGTCTATTCGACCATCAAGACCGCCGATGCTATATTAGCCTTCCTGCCCCGGGAGCGGTTCGAAGCGGTGATGGCGATTGAACGGCTTCACCGTTATGCGGAGCGTCTGCGGTACTGCGAAAAATCTATGGCCAAGGCGGAGGCACTGATCCGGGCCTATGTAACAGAGTCCCTTTCTATTGTAGAAGAAGAACGCCAGCGCCGCAGGGAAGCAGAAGCCCGTTCCCAGGCAGAGGAGCGGCGGCGGCTTGTGGCCCAGGATAAGGCCGAACTGCTGAAACAACAGCGGATGAGAAGCCTGGCAGAGCGGCAGAAGGCTGTGCAGGAGGCCCAACGGCGCACCAGACTGCACAAAGCCCCTGGGGCTAACGCACAGACGCCCCAGGTGCACATCAATCTGAATGCGATTCGTTTTTCCGCCGCTGACCTCGCCCGAATTCAGATTCCGCCGACCCTGACCAGTATCGAGGACAAGACCTTAGCCTTCTGTTTTAAATATTGGAACCTGGTTCATGACTCAGCCTTTGAGCGGATACTCTTTTTGTATTCCCGTAAATACAATTCGAAACATTATGAAGTTTTTTCCGCTATTCAACGGGGCCGGCTGAGCGGTAAGCGGGATGAGGAAATCCTTGCCGCTGTCATGAGCATCCTCATTACAGGGTATTATTATTCGATTCAGGGCGATCGTTACTTACAACAGCAGTGGACCCTTTTAAAGGCAAAATTGGAGGGTAACGAAAAAAATCTCGCCGTAAGCCCCAGCGGGGAGCCAAAAAGCTCCGCCCAGAAGCGGCGAAAACGAACCCCCGTTGCTGCTAAGATTCGAAAACAGCCGGGTCCGCAGGCCAGGAAGACCCTTGGCAGTACTACTGGTGGCAGTACTGCTAGTGGCAGTACTGCTGGCAAAGGGCCACAAGTTCAGGCTCGCGGCCAAATCCGCTTGCAGGCTAATAAACAAATCAACCCTTCCGCCGATTCAGGAAGCTCCGAGGCAGTCAAGAAAACCCTGGAAAATCCGGTTCGCCGGTTTTCAGTTTCCGAGCGGCTTATGCATCTTTCGGGCCGCTCCTACGATGTTTACCAGGATCTCTTTTTAGCCCATGTCCGACAAGCCATCCGCCGGGTTCTGGGCAAAGGGAGGGGGCTTTTCTTTTCTCTCCCCCAGGAGGCGGAAGACCTGGTCTATGAGTATTTAAAACGAAATTACAACAACCCCTATATGAACTGGGAACAGAGCCAGGAACGGAAACAGCTCGAAGCTCTTGGGTTCCAGCTTTCCGCTCTAGAGACTATTATTGATGAATGTTATCGGATCATGAAGACCTAACCGAACCCTCTACATGGGGATTCGGCCGCGGAAACTGCGGGACAGGGTCAGCCGGTCTGCGTACTCTAGGTCGCCCCCTACCGGAAGTCCCGAAGCAAGCCGGGATACCTGGATCCCCGTCTCTTTTAAAATTTTATGCAAGTACAGGGCCGTCGTATCCCCTTCGACGGTGGGATTCAAGGCAAGGATGACCTCGGTAATACCCCCTCGGCGGATCCGGTTTACCAGTTGTCCAATAGCAAGCTTGTCCGGACCAATACCATCCAGAGGGGCTATGAGGCCCCCGAGTACATGGTAGCGGCCCCGGTATTCATGCCCTTCTTCGATAACCCGGACATCCTGGGCCCGTTCCACCACGCAGAGCACCTGTTGGTCCCTTCCCAGGTCACTGCAGATGGGACAGGGATCAGACTCGGTAAAACTGCCGCACTGGGAACAGCGGCGGATCTGGTCGTGGAGGGTCCGCAGTTCCTCCGCCAACTGTCGCGCATAGCTGGGATCCGTATCAAGAATGTAATAGGCGAGCCGGCTGGCGGTCTTTTTTCCGATACCCGGCAGCTTGGTTAAAAGGCCCACCAAACGGTCAATGGCGTTCATCAAAATCCCAGCATCCCCGGATTGATGCCCATTCCCCCCGCCATAGCACCGAATTCACTCTGCAGGGTTTCTTTTACCTTATCCATGGCGTCGGTAAAGGCGGCTTTTATCAGGTCCTGAAGCAGGGGAATATCCTCACTGTTCACCGCTTCCGGTGCGAGCCGGACCGCCAGAACTTCCATGCGGCCATTCATATCAATCTGAGCCATACCGCCCCCGGCTGAACCGGTAACCACCATGGTTCCGAGCCGCTGTTGCATAACCGCCATCTGTTCCTGTATTTTCTGCGCATTTTTAAGAATTTCAAAGGGATTCATTTCCATCGACTCCTCTCCTATTTTATCCGTACAATGGTGCCCCGAAAGAGTTTCCGCACCGTTTCTACCGCAGGGGGGATTTGATTTTCACCGCCCTGCTCACCCTTTTGTGCTTCCTTCGGTTCTGCCAGAGTAATTGATATATGCAATTGGGTATAACCCATCTGGTGCAGTGTTCCGCTAATACTATGTTTTTCCTTTTGTAACAGGTCCGCACTCAAGCTGTCCCGGGCAGGAATAATGAGGTTGGGCCCGTCCGGATTATCCGGCTCCAGCTTCCAGTCCGCAGTTTTTTCGAGCCCCGAAGCCAGCATGCCCCGTTCCTTTTTTAACAGGTTGATGAGCTCCAATCGGAGGCTTTCAATCTGGTTCTGTTCAAGGGGCCGGGCCTTTTTTGCCCTTTCCTCCGGTTCTGCCACAGGGTTTTGCGGGGAATCTGGTTGTTCCAGACTTCTTGCACCATCCTTCTGGCTTGCTTTGGCGGCGAGAAATTGTTTAAACCCCTCGGTGAGTGAAGGGGCCTGTTCCGGTAATTCTGTCCTGGCTGGCCCTATGGGTTCATCATGAGCTGCTGGTGCCTCCCGCTCTGCGGCTTTCAGGGCCATAGGAGCCGCAGGGAGTCGAGGGGCACCATTAGGAGGGTTTAGAAAACTGCTCCTCAGGTTTTCTACCGCTTCTTTCAGTTCCGATGGGGCAATCCATCGGCGGAGCCAGCTCAGTTTCGAAATCGCCGTTTCAAGTTCAAAACGGGGAGATAGGGAGTAGCGGATATCGCGATAGACCCCTAACAGGATACTGAGGGCCTGTTCAATCTGCTGGGCCGTTAAAGATTCCACTACGGTTGATGAAAACCGCTCGGCACTGTAACCCAGGAGGGCTTCCCGTTTGATGCCCTGTTTGAGAAGCAGGATGCTTCGGAAATACTCCGCCAGGTCGATGACCAATTGTTCTATGGATATACCCTGTTCCAGAATGCTATCCAATTGGAGCAGGGCCTCTGCTGCCTGTTCCTGCACACAGGCCTCAGCCAGCTTATTAATCGCATCGAGGCCGAGGAGCCCCAGTTTTTCCCGGATCAGCTCGGTACGGATGTGGCCATCGGAGAAGGCCACTACCTGATCAAAAAGGGTATAAGCATCCCGGAGGCTGCCGGTAGATTCTTTTGCAATCCAGAACAGGGCTTCGTCCTCAGCGGTAATACCCAATTCACGGCAAGCATCGGCTAAAATAGTTTTAATCGTATCGATGGGAATAAGCCGGAAGGCAAATTGCTGACACCGGCTTTTTATCGTAGCTGGAACCTTATGCAATTCCGTGGTGGCGAAAATAAAGACAATATAGGGTGGCGGCTCTTCGATGGTTTTTAGCAGGGCGTTAAAGGCGCTGTTCGAGAGCATGTGTACTTCGTCGATGATGTACACCTTATATCGACCAGAGTTTGGCGGGAACAGGACTTCATCCTTAATCTGACGGACATCGTTGACGCTGGTATTGCTTGCACCATCAATCTCGATTACATCCAGGCTTGCTCCCCGGGCGATTTCCACACAGTTGGTGCATACCCCGCACGGGGTTGCGGTGGGACCCTTCTCACAGTTGAGTGACCGGGCCAGGATGCGGGCTGCGCTTGTCTTGCCGCAGCCGCGGGGGCCTGAAAACAGGTATGCGTGGGCAATTCGGCCCGTTTCGATGGAACTTTTCAGGGTGGCCACGACAAATTCCTGGCCTGCCATCTCATCGAAGGTTTTGGGGCGTCTTCTTGTTGCGGTTACTTCATAAGCCATAGCGTTCAGTATACATGGATTAGGTTCAAAAAAAAACCCCGCCACCAGGATGGTCACGGCGCAAAAAGCGGCTACTTACCGTTGCTTCCTTCCGGACCTGGCGGGGTTGGGTAGCGCTTTTTCGCATGATTCCTGATGGTGGGGAATACGGAGAGAGAGGGATTTGAACCCTCGGTACCCTTTAGGGGTACACACGACTTCCAATCGTGCACCTTCGGCCGCTCGGTCATCTCTCCAAGTTGTTATCAAGACGCTTTTTACATTGATGTCCCATATGTTTGGGCCATTCCTGCGGAGAGAGAGGAATTCGGTCTCCAGTCGCGTGCATCCTGCACGCTCCTTCCGACCCGCCCTTGCCCTCTTCCGGCGGCATCCTGCCGCCTTATCCTCCCGCTGGTCGGCGAGGTCAAGGTTTCGAATCCCTCTCCTCACCTTTGCCGCATAATATGGGCCATTCCTGCGGAGAGAGAGGGATTCGAACCCTCGGAACCCTTACGAGTTCAACGGTTTTCGAGACCGTCCGATTCAACCGCTCTCGCATCTCTCCAATAAGCCTGAGGCTGAGAGGATTCGAACCTCCGACCTTCAGATCCGCAATCTGAAGCTCTATCCAGCTGAGCTACAGCCTCATCCTACTACGGTTAGTAGTATATTCGGAGCAGGGGGGATTCGAACCCCCGGTACCCTTTAGGGGTACAACTCCTTAGCAGGGAGCCCGATTCGGCCACTCTCGCACCGCTCCAAGGAACCTGTTCTGGACAACGGAGCAGGGGGGATTCGGTCTTCAGTCGCGTGCTTCCTGCACGCTCTTTCCGACCCGCCCTTGCCCTCTTTCGGCGGCATCCTGCCGCCTTTTCCTTCCGTTGGTCGGCGAGGGCAAGGTTTCGCATCCCCCCTCTCACACCATTTCGAGTTGCTAAGGCTCGAAAAACCATACGGAAGCCTGAAAGGCTGTTCAAGATATCGCCGGAGCAGGGGGGATTCGAACCCCCGGAACCTTCGCAGGCTCAACGGTTTTCAAGACCGCCTCCTTCAACCGCTCGGACACCGCTCCAGAAAGGTGACTTACAGTATCGTAAATAAAGTGTCTCTGTCAAGAGGCACCCTTCACGCACCTTTTATGATGTGGTTTGTCGTTTGTCATAAAAGCTATTTGTAGTATATGTTTATTGTTGTACAATGTTATAAATGCCATTAAATCTGTAATTGTATTCTTACCAGTACTATACGCATGACACAACCCCATGATTATGGTTACAAGGACCTGTTCTCCCATCCGCACATACTCAAGGAACTGCTCACTTCCTGTGTACATGAATCCTGGGTCCAAGACCTGGACTTTTCTAAGGCCAACACAATTGATAAGTCTTTTATCTCTTCCAGCAAGAAAAAGCTAGAATCGGACCTTATCTGGCGTATACACTTAAATTCAGGCCTAGAGGTATACCTCTACATTTTAATCGAGTTCCAATCTACCGTTGACCACTTCATGGCCCTCAGGATGCTTCGCTATATCCTCGAGTTTTACTCAAGCCTCAGGAAACAGGACCCAAAGCTCAGGACCTTACCGCCGGTATTCCCCATCCTGTTATACAACGGAGAAGCCCGCTGGACAGCCCCGGAAAACTTCGCGGACTTAATAGACAACCGCATCAGTCTGGACTTTATACCCCAATTTCGCTATTTTAAAATTGCAG
>Ga0272446_1003294_pt1 | contig 20583 bp, 20 predicted proteins | sample YNPCB0061_FD_194587 | JGI IMG/M metagenome (GOLD analysis project Ga0272446, IMG submission 194587) | Hot spring microbial mat communities from Yellowstone National Park, WY, United States - YNP-CB-006-1 | ecosystem: Environmental > Aquatic > Thermal springs > Hot (42-90C) > Sediment | place...
TGGGCGCAGTGGGGGCAGACGGTGCGGATGAGCCGCAGGCCGAGCACGCCGCTCAGGGCCGAGGCCAGCAGGAACGGCTCGATGTCCATGTTGATGAGCCGGGCGAAGACCCCGGCGGTGCTGCCGGCGTGGATGGTGCTGATGACCAGGTGGCCGGTCAGGCCGGCCTGGACGGCGATGGCGGCGGTCTCGGCGTCGCGGATTTCACCGATCATGATGACCTGCGGGTCCTGGCGCATGAGTGAGCGCAGCGCGCGCGGGTAGGTGAATTCCTTGTGCGGGTTGATCTGGGCCTGGCTGACCATCGGCAGGTGGAACTCGACCGGGTCCTCGACGGTGCTGATCGAGATGGTCGGGCCGTGCCGGTTCACCAGGTGGGTCAGGGCGGCGTAGATGGCCGTGGTTTTGCCCGAGCCGGTGGGGCCGGTGAGCAAGATCAGGCCGTTGGGCCGGGAGAGCAGCCGCACCAAGGTTTGGAGGGTGTCCTCTTCGAAGCCCAGACCGGCGAGGTCGAAACTGCGGTTGCGGGGGTCGAAGATGCGCACCACGATTTTCTCACCCCGCACGGTGGGGAAGACCGAGACGCGCAACTCGACCCCGCCCAGTTCCGGGCTGGCCGGCACGTGGCCTTCCTGGGGGAGGTCGGTCTGGTAGGAGATGAGGTTGGCCAGGACCTTGATGCGGCCGGCCAGTTTGTCCATGAGGTCGAGCGGGAGGTGGGCCAGTTCTTGGAGCACCCCGGCCAGGCGGATGCGTACCACGATGGTGCTCTCCCAAGGTTCGATGTGGATGTCGCTGGCCTCGGCCCGCACGGCATCCACCAGGATGCAATGGAAGAGCGTGGCCACCTCGATGGGATGGTCGGCCGGCAGGGACTGGAGGTAACGGGTGGTCTCGTTCATGCGGCTTGAGCTGAGCGGCGGGCGGTTTCGACGCGTTCGGCCGCCGCGCGTTGCGCCAGCCGAAGGTCGCGGCCTCAGTAGCCGCCGGCCCCCAGGGCGGCGGGTTGCGGGCCGGGCGGTGGAGCGGAAGCGCCGGCCTGCTCGGCGGCGGCCCGGCGGCGGTATTCGTCCAACAGGGCCGCGGTCACGCTGGTGCCGCAGCGGGTGGCGCCCAGGTCGCGCACGCGGATGAGTGCGTCCAGGTCGCGCACGCCGCCGGCGGCCTTGACCTGCACGCGGGGCGAGCAGGCCGCGCGCATCAGGGCCAGGTCGTGTTCGGTGGCGCCGCGGTAGTTGTAGCTGCCGTCGGGTTGCTTGACGAAGCCGTAGCCGGTGCTGGTCTTGACCCAGTCGGCGCCGGCGCGTTCGCAGAGTTCGCAGAGGCGGCGCTTGAGGTCGTCGCTGCTCAATCCCGCGCCGCCGCGGGCCAGGTAGTCGGTTTCCAGAATCACCTTGACCCGGGCGCCGTGGCGGTGGGCCTCGTCGCACACGGCGCGCACGTCGCGCTCGACGTAGTCCCAGTCCCCGGACAGGGCCTTGCCGAGGTTGAGCACCATGTCAATTTCGACCGCCCCGTCCCGGCAGGCGAGTTCGGTCTCGTAGCGTTTGACCTCGGTGGCGGAGCTGCCGTGGGGGAAGCCGACCACGCAGCCCACGCGCACGCCGGTGCCGCGGAGCAGTTCGGCCGCGCGCCGGACGGCGTAGGGTTTGATGCACACGGAGGCGACCCGGTAGCGCGCCGCCAGGCGGCAGCCCTCGTCCAGTTCGGCATCGGTGAGGGTGGGATGGAGCAGCGAATGGTCCAGCATCCCGGCCAGTTCCTCGTAGGTGTACTTCATGGCCGGAAACTATCCGCGCGGGCCGGGCGTCCGCAACGCCGGAAACCGGCGCGCCGCGGGCGGGGCGCGGGCTAACGGTCCGTGAGGCGGTGGCGCGTCAGGCGCTGGAGCTCGCGTTCGGCCTCGCGGCGCTTGAGGTCCTCGCGTTTGTCGAACTGCTGTTTGCCCTGGCCCACGGCCAGCGCGACCTTCACGCGGCGGTTTTTCCAGTAAAAGGCCAGGGGGACCAGGGCGCGGCCCTTGACCGCGCTGGCGGCTTCGAGTTTGCGGATTTCGGCGCGGTGCAGGAGCAGCTTGCGCGGGGCCTTGGGGGCGTGGTTGAGGCGGTTGCCGTGGGTGTACTCGTCAATGTGGGCGTTGTAGAGCCAGACCTCGCCGTTTTCGATCCGCGCAAAGGCGTCGGCAATCTGCCCCCGGCCGGCGCGCAGCGACTTGACCTCGGTGCCGCGCAGGACGATGCCCGCCTCGACCGTTTCGAGGATGTGGTAATCGCGCCGGGCCTTGGGGTTGGTGAGGATGTCAGCCATGCAGCGAAGTGCCGCCCGGCGGACTCACCGGCCGACGCGGCCCCGACGGGCGGGGTTAGCCGCGCCGTCGCCGGGGCGCGGGCCGCACCGGTTCGGGCTCTTCAGGCAGGTGTTCGTACGTGATTTTGTCCTCGACGATTTCGCGCAGGGCGATGTCCGCCGCGCCAAGGTGTTCGGCGTGGTCCACCAGGGGGCGGCTGCCCGCCCCGCCGGCGGAGGTCAACTGGCGGACCCGCTTGGACACCAGGTTCACCAGAATGTTCGGATTGCCGATTTTCTCGGCGGCTTTGCGACACAATTCCGCGTTCATCGTGCGTCAGATTCAGTTCCTACCCGGCGTGGATTTTATCCGGCGGCCCGATTCCGGCAACCGCCTTGTGCGGGAAAATGGGTTTGGCCTCCGCCGGGCGTTTTGGTAACAGGGGGCGGGCCGTGGCTCAGGCCGGCAAAACGCCCCGCCGGGCCGCCCGGCGCCGCGACCCCGTTGTCTATGGAAGCCCACAAAGGTATCGAGCAAGCCCAGGCGTTCCTCCAGTGCCAGTTGCGCCCGGCGCAACGTCCCCCCGGCTGCCCGCGCCTGGCGGTGACCCTCTCCCGGCAGACCGGCTCGGGCGCCTGGCGCGTGGCCCAACATTTGGCGACGCTCCTGGACCGGCGCTTGCCCGACCCGGAGTTGAAGTGGACCGTGTTCGACCGGGAGCTGGTGGAAAAAGTCCTGGCCGACCACCACCTGCCCAAGAAATTGGCCGAGTTCATGCCCGAGGACCGGGTCTCGCTGCTCGAGGACATGATGACCGAGCTGCTCGGGCTGCATCCGCCGTCCTGGACCCTCGTTCGCGCCGTTTCCGAGACCATCCTCAAGCTGGCCGAGTTGGGCCACGTGATCCTGATCGGGCGCGGGGCCAACGTGATCACGGCCAAGCTGCCGCATGTGCTGCACGTGCGCCTGGTCGGCTCGTTCGAGAAGCGCCTGGCCCGGGTGATGGAATCGCGGGGCTGGGACGCCCGGCAGGCCCGCGAGTTCATCGAAAAGGAAGACCGGGGCCGCGCCCGCTACCTGCGCGAGCATTTCAAGGCGGAGATAGACGACCCGCTCCTGTACGACCTGGTGTTCAACACGGACCGGCTTTCGTGCGAGCTGGTGGCGGAATTGATCGCCGAGGCGGCGGTGCGCCGGGCGGTGGCGGCCAGCGTGGGCGTGTCAACCACGTAGCCAGGCGGCCGGGTCGAAGTCGAAAATGAGCTGCAACCCGGCCAGCAGCACCAGCACGTAGATCACGTTCACGAAGGACTGCTCGGAAATCCGGCGGTTCAACCACACCCCCAGCCAGACCCCCACCGGGATCACCGGCAACAGCCACGCGCTGGCCCGGAGGGTGCGGGCGTTGATGATGGCCTCGGCAGGCAGCCAGTCCAACGGCACCACCGTGCGGTCCACGCAGAAAAACGGCAGCTTGATCCAGTTGATCCAGGTGAACACCAGCACGGTCGTGCCCACAAAAATTTCCTTGGGCAGCCGCTGCGGGATCAGGAACAGGCTCACCAGCGGCCCGGCACCGTGGGCGAAGGTCGAGGTAATGCCCGCCCCCAGGCCCACCGGCCAGCCCACGGCGTGGCCGGGGCGAAACACCCCTTCGGCCCGGAAGACCCGCTCCTTGATGAACTGAAACCCCACAAACGCCACGGCCAGCAGGCCGATGGCCAGGTTCAGTTCCCGCGCCGAAAAGCGTCCGATCAACCGCACCCCCACCACCACCCCGATTACCACCCCGGGCAGCAGGTAGCGGAGGTTTTCCCGGCGCCACTTGCCCCAGTAGTGGTAGAGGGAAAACAGGTCCCCGGCGCACAAGAGCGGCAGCAAAATGCCGATGGCGTCCTTGGCCCCGAAGGCCAGCACACACAGGGGCGTGGTCAACAGCCCCAGCCCGCCGCCAAAGCCGGCCTTCGAGATGCCGATGAACAGCGCGGCCAGAATGGCGATGCCGATTTGCCCGGGCGTCACCGCGCTCGTTTACGGGCGGGCGCCCGGAAAGTCCAGCCGGCAAACCGCCGCGGGGCGGCCGCCGGCCCCGTTCAGCGCGCGGCCGGCCGGGTGTGGACGCTCACCGGTTTCTTGAAGCCGGCGCTCCGGACCAGTTCCACCACGCGCACAAACCGGCCCGTGGGCGCGTCGGCATCCGCCCGCACCGCCACGGCGGCGTCGGGATTTTGAGCCGCGCGGGCGGCCAGTTCGGTCTGGAGCTGGTCCAACGTGACCGGCGTTTGCCCGAGGTAAAAGTACGGCGGCTCCTTGGCCACGGTGACCACGATGTTTTCCGCGCGGCCGCCCTCGCGGGGGGCGCGGGCCTCGGGCAGGACCAGGCGCAGGGCGGGGTGCTGTTTGAAGGTGGTCGTGGCCACGAGGAAGATCAGCAGCACCACCAGGATATCAATCAGCGAAACGATGATGATCGAGGGCGGCTGCCGGCGACGACGTTCCAGGAAGCGCATGGGTCAGGAGCCCGCCAGCGGGGTGGGCGCCGGTTGGGCCGGTGCGGGAGGCGGTTCGGCGGGCGCGGTGCCGCTGCGCCGGCCACCGGGGCGGCCGCCCGGCGGGCGCGGGCGGGTTGGCGGTGGCGGAGGTGGTGCTTCGGCCGCGCGGTATTGCCGGCGGAGAAATTCATCCAGGAGCGTTTCCATTTCGACCGCGAAGGACTCGATCCGCCGGCTGAAGTAACTCCAGGCGATGAGCGAGGGGATGGCGATGAGCAGGCCCATGAGGGTGGTGTTGAGCGTGATCGAGATGCCGCGGGCCACCACGTTGCTGTCGCCCAGGCCGGCCGTGCCGATGTCCCCGAAGAGCGTGATCATGCCGTGCAGCGTGCCCACCAGCCCCAGCAGCGGCGCGATGCCGGTGATGATCTCGAGCACCACCAGGCCGCGTTCGAGCCGGACCACTTCCTGCCGGGCGCGCGTCTGCACGCAGTCCACGGTCTCGGCCTTGGGCCAGTCCAGGTGTTCGAGGGCGGTGAGGACCAGGCGGCTCAAGGTCGAGGGCTGTTGCCGGCAGAGGGTGTGCAGGGCGGAGAGGCCCTCCCGGCCGGCGCACCGTTCCACCGCGTCGGCCACGGAGTCCGGGATGACGCGTTGGCGGCGCAGCGCCAGGCCGCGTTCGATGATGAAGGTCAGGCTGACGATCGAGGCGAGCACCAGCAGGATCATGAAGGGCCCGCCGGCCTGGAGGAATTGGATCATGGGAGAAAGGCGCTGCTCAGTAGTAAAAAGTGAACCGGATGTCGCGGTAGTCGTTGCCCACCAGGCGCCGCACGTCCGCGGGCCATTTTTCGTACGGGGCCGGCTTGGTGATGGCAAGCTGGCAGAGGGTGGTGTAAATCTCGCCCACGTTGGACTCCTCGACCCGCATGTCCGTGATGCGCCCCTCGGCGGTGAGCCGGAAGCTGATCACCACCTTGCCCAGCCGGTCGAGGCTGTAGCGCTGCGCCTCGAGCAGGGCGTACCAGCACTGCTGCACCGCCGCCACAAACCGCGCATCGTAGGCCCCCAACGGCGAGCCCTTGGTGTCCAGCGCGGGCACCACCGAGAACCGTTTCACCCCGCCTTCCTGAAACATCTTCTGGCCCACCAACGCGCTCTGGGGGTTTTGGTCCATCAGGGCGCGGGCGGCGGCCAGGGTGCGCGGGCGCGGGCGGGCGTCGGCAGCAGCCGCGGCGGTCTCGGGCGGCGGAGGCGCGGTCAGCGGCGGGGCCGGTTTTTGTTCCGGGCCGGGCTGGGCCATGAGCAGGTCGCCGGGCTTGAGCTCGGGGCGTGGCGCGGCCGCCGGGGCCGGGCGCGGCTCGGTCGGCGGACCGGATTGGGCGACTTCCGGCGGCCGCGCGGGCGGGCGTTCCGCTTCGGGCGGCGCGGGCCGGGGAGCGGCGGGGGCCTGCGGTTGCAACGGGACGGCGGCCCGTTCGGTATCGAGGGTCTTGGGCACCAGTTCCTGGGTGCCGTCCAAGCGGGGTTGGCCGGTGTCCCGGCTGGTCTCCGGATTGCCGGCGCGGGATTGGACCGCCGCGTAGTACTTGGTTGGCTCGGGCTCTTCCTCGCTGGCCTGGGAGGGGTCCACGTCCACGAAGATCACGGGGACTTCCTCGACCCGGCGTTGGGCCGGCTCGGCGGCGCGGGGCGGTTGGGTGCGGACCTGCGCGGCGAGGACCTTGACCTCGGGCTGCAGGAGCCGGGCCAGGGTGGCCAGCGGGCTGAAGCGCCACAGCTCGTGGCGATGGCCCACCTCGATCAGCCCGAAAAGCACCAGATGCACGGTGAGGGAAAGCAGGAAAGACCGCACCAGCAAATGCGTTGCGGTGCGGGGCTCGCCATCCCATGTCAGCACGTGCGCCACGATCAGCAAGACTGCCGCACCGTTTCTGACAGGGCAACTGCGAGATGGGTTCAAGGCCGGCCGGGCCCGGCCGGGGCCGCCCCCGTCACGGGTGCCGGTAGGTGATGCGCGCCTTGTTCAAATCGTACGGCGACATCTCCAGGTCCACCTTGTCCCCGACGCTGATGCGGATGAAGTTTTTGCGCATCTTGCCGGAGATGTGGGCCAGCACCTCGTGGTTGTTCGGCAGGGCCACGCGGAACATCGTGCCCGGCAGGACCTGCGTCACGATTCCGGTGAGTGCAATCGGTTCTTCTTTCGCCACACGCAATAACCAGGTTGTCCTCCCGGGTCCGTCCGGGCCAGGTGCCCGGAACGGACCCAAGACCTTGAACCGTGGAAAGATTGAAAAGGAGCGCGGGCAAATCAAGTCACGAATTGCCAACGGCGCCGGGCGCGAAAGCGCTGGCCCGGAGCCCGGGCTCCGCTTAAACTCCGCCTCCAGCTATGACACCTCCCGGTATTCCCCGTCGCCGCTTCCTCCGGCGCTCCGGCGCCACATTGATCGGTCTGGGCGCGGCCAGCCTGCCCCAGATTCTTCCGGCCCGCGTGCTGGGCACCCCCTACAGCACGCCCAGCGCGAAAGACCGGTTGAACATCGCCCACATCGGCGTGGGCGGCATGGGCAACGGCCATCTCGGCTACATGCTCGCCCGCCAGTCCCGCGGCGACGTCAACGTGGTCGCCGTGTGCGACGTGGACGAAAACCGCCTGGCCGCCGCGGTCAAAAGCACCGGCGGCAAGGCCACGCCCTACCGCGACTACCGCTACATCCTCGAGCGCGCGGACGTGGACGCGGTGGTCATCGCCACGCCCGACCACTGGCACGCGGTACAAACCGTCCACGCCTGCGAGGCCGGCAAGCACGTGTACGTGGAAAAACCCGCCTGTTGCACCATCGAGGAGGGCAAGGCCATGGTCCGCGCCGCGCGCGAGCACAAGGTGGCCGTGCAGGTCGGCTCGCAGGGCCGCTCCCAGCGCGAGGCGTTTTACGCCCACCAATACATCGCCAACGGCATGCTCGGCCGCGTCCACACGGTGAAGTGCTGGCATTACGCCACGCCGTCCGATGACAATCCGGTGCCCGACAGCGAACCGCCGCCGGAGCTGGACTGGGACCTTTGGCTGGGCCCGCTGCCCTGGCGGCCCTACAACGCCCGCTACCTCCACGGCGTCTTCCGCTGGCTGCTCGAATCCGGCGGCGGCCAGATTCGCGATCGCGGCGCGCACGTCATGAGCAACGCCCTGCACTTCCTGGGCGCCGACCACACCGGCCCGGTGAGCATCGAAACCAAAGGCCGCGTGCCCACGAAGGGACTTTGGGATGCCGCCATCGAGATGGAGGTCACCTACCAGTTCAAAAACCCGGACTGGACCCTCATCTGGGCCCAGCCCGGCGAAATGGTGCCCTACCCCGACCGCGAGCGCGTCAAACGGGAGGGCATCCGCGAGGGCTACGGCGCGGTCTATTACGGGGACAAGGACAAGCTGGTCGTTTGGGTGGGCGACGGCCAGGTGTACACCGAGCAAAAAGCGCTCGATTACACCCCGCCGCCCGGCGGCGTGCAGGTGCCCAAAAGCCCGCGCTTCGACCACCACGAGGACTGGTTCGAGGGCATCAAGACCGGCCGCAAAACCATCATGAACATCGAGGCCGGCGTGGCCACCGCCTTCCTGTGCGTGTTGGGCAACCTCTCCCTCATCTGCGGTCGCAAACTGCACTGGGACCCCGTCAAACAGGAAATCGTCGGCGACGAACAGGCCCGCCGCCTCATGAGCCGGCCCCAGCGTTACCCGTACACCCTTTGAGCCGGCGCAGTGCTTGACCCGATTTTTCTCCACGCCATGAAACCCCAATCCGTCTCCCTGCTCGCTGCCGGAGCTGTCCTGACTGCGAGCGCCCGCGCGGCCGACCGGGCCGCCGTCGCCGACCTGGTCGCCCGCATCAAAAGCCCCGACGACGCCGTGCGCGGTCCGGCCTGGCAGAGCGCCGGGCCGTACGGCGCCCCCGCCGTGGGACCTTTGGCCGAGGTCATGACCGACCCGCACTTCGAGATCGCCCGCTCCGCCCGGCGCGCCATCGAGCGGATTGTTCGCCACGCCGGCCGGCCCGGGGCGGATGCCGAACGGCGCGCCGTCGCGGCCGAGTTGGTCAAATTGCTCGGCCACGCCAGCCCGAACGTCCGGAAGCACGCGCTCTGGATGCTCTCGGAAATCGGCGAGGCCCCCGCCGTGGAACCCATGGCCGCCCTGCTGGCCGACCCGGAAGTGCGCGAAGACGCGCGCTGCGCCCTCGAACGCATCCCCGGCGCCGCGGCCACGGACGCGCTGAAAAAGGCGATGGCCACGGCGCCCGAGGCCTTCAAGTACGCCCAGGCGCACTCGCTGCGGGTGCGCGGGGAAAAGGTCGAGGGTTACCCCAGCCAAAAGCGGTTGCCCACCAAACCCACCCGGGTCAAGGCCGGCTGAGGCACCGGTCCGCGACCCTGGCGAAGTTCCCGTGCCCCTGGCCCGCCCACTTCGGTCAATGCGGGTCGGTCTCGGCTGAAGCCCGCCCGCGCGATGCTGGGAACGTTCCTGAACACGGCAGCCATCCTCGGGGCGGGCCTGGCCGGGCTGTGGCGCGCGCCGGACCCGCCGCTGGCGTGGCAGAAGCGCATAGCGGCCGGATTGGGCGTCCTCACCCTCGCGTTGGGATTTCACGTCGTATGGCGGGCCGCCAGTGAAACGCCGGCGAGAGCCGCGCGCGTTGTGGGGCTGGCCCTGCTGGCGTTTTTTCTGGGGCGTTGGACCGGCGGCCTGCTGCGGCTCCAGCAGCGGCTCAACCGGCTGGGCCAATTTTCCGGCCGGACGTTAACCGGGAACGAGACCCGCCCCGCCGGTGCCGCGGGCTCGCAGGTTTTCACCGCGGCCACGGTGGTTTTTTGTCTGACCCCGCTGGCCGTGGTGGGGCCGTTGCTCGAAGCCCTGGGCGGAGACGCCCGGGCCCTGATGCTGAAGGCGGGGATGGACGGTCTGGCCGCGCTGGCGCTGGCGCGCTCGCGCGGCGGCGGAGTGGTGCTGGCGGCGCTGCCGGTGCTGGCGTTTCAGGGCACGCTCACCCTGTTGCTGGGTGCGGCCAAGCCGTGGCTGGCCGGGTTTCACGGGGATGAGCTGCTCCGCGCCACGGCCGGACTGGTCCTGTGGCCGGTGGCGCTGGTGATGTTGCAAGTGGCGCGGGTGCGATTGGCGGATTACCTGCCGGCGTTGTTTTGGGCGCTGGTGTTGGGGTGGTGGCTCCGGCCGGGCAGTTGAGTCCCGCGAGGGCAACAAAAAAGCCGGCTGTTGGCAGCCGGCTTGCAAGCGCGAAAAGTGCTTTTTAGCGGCGGCGCCAGAGCAGTCCCAAGAAACCGAGGCTCAGCAGCGCAACCGTGCCGGGCTCGGGAATCGCCAGCGGCTCGCTGAAGAAGAACGGACCCAAGGCCACCACGTCCGCCAAGCCGCCCCAGTCGCCGTCGTTCACGCCAGACATCAACGGCGGTGAGCCGCTGTTGATGCGCACCTTGCCGATCTGCTCGGGGCCGTTGAACCACACGCCCAGGAAGCTCAGCCCGTTGTCGGAGGGCGTGGCGAAAAACGTACCCAGGGAATTCCCGTAGATGTCCCAGAATTGCAGGCTGGACAGCGGGCTTTTGTCCACATCCGTAAAGACCACCCCGAAGCCTCGCACAAAAGCGGGGACGGTGTTGTCCCCGGGCACAAAGAAAATCACGTCGGTTTGCGTGCCGAGGCTCGGTGCCATGATTCGCTCGCCGCCGTAGCTTTGGAAGGTGGTTTCGTACGACGGCTGGATGTCCCCAAAGCGCAGCGGCCGGCCTTCGCCGGTCTTGGCGCTGACGCGAAAACCGTTGCCGGTGGTGGACATCACCACGCCGACGGGCGCGGTGGTATTGAAGAAATCGCCGGGCATGAGGTTCGGCGTGGCGTTCGCCGTGGGAACGAGGTCCCAATTCACCGCCCGGAAGCCCACCGAGAAAGGCCCGCCACCCACGCCGTTATCCTGGGCCGTGGGGCCGGTTTGGCTGATTTGGACCTTGAACGCCTCGACCGTGTCCGAGATGTCCGCCGGGGTGGGCCCGGCGTCGCTGAAAATCACAGGGGCCGCTTGCAACGGGCTGGCCAACGCAAGCGCCGAAAGACCGAGCCAAAACGACTTGCCGCGCATTGCTGTTTTCATGGTGCGACTTGAGTACTCCGTCCCTTCCGCCTTGTCCAGAGGAATTTTGTAAAAAAAAAATCGCGTTTGCCGGAGCCGGGCTGTCGGGGTGCCCGAAAAAGGGTCCGCGACCGGCCAAAATACTCGATCGGCCGGGCCCGCTGCCCGGCCGGTGCCGGCGGTTGGCTGACGGCGCGGTCCCGCGAGACAGGAACCCGGCTGCAGGGCAGCCGGCCGGGGCCTACCGGGGCGGAAACTCGAAGGTCACCTTGCCCTGCTCGTCCAGCACCAGAAAGGCGGCGAAGGGCCGGCCGGTCTTGCGCGAGACAAAGTGTTCGAGCTTCTCCGTGCGCCCTTCGGTCAGGAGCCGGACCATCTGCTCGCGCGAGACGGGTTGTTCGAGGATGGCCTTACCCACCTTGAACTTGCATGGGCGGCTGGCGCGCTGGGAGTGTTCGCAGAGGTAATCGCTTTCGGACTCGAACACCCGCCCGCCGCAACGGGGGCACTTGCCCAAGGGGTCCTGGCCGGAGAAGTCCACCGGCGCGGGCGGGGTTTTCGGCTGGGCGGCTTGCGAAGCGGCCGTCCTGCGCTTGGCCGAGCCAGCCTTCTTTTCCCGTGGGGCGAACTCGAACTCGGCTTTGCCGTCCTTGAGCACCAGGAAGGCCTCGAACTTGCGGCCGGTGCGTTTGGACACGAAATCCTTGAGCAGGTCCGTTTTGCCCTCGGCCAGCAGCTTGGAGAGCTGGGCCGGCTCGAGGGGTTGTTGCAAAATGACCTTGCTTACCTTGAACCGGCAGGCGGGCGCCGGGCCGACGGCTTTTTCGCAGACGTAATTCATGCCGGCGTCGAACACCGCCCCGCCGCATTGCGGGCACTGGCCCAGGGGCTGTTGTTGGCTGAAGTCGGGCGGGGTCACGGCGGCGGCGGGGCCGGCCTCACCGGATGCGTTTGGGCCGCCACCGCCGTTGCCGAAGTCGAACTCGACCTTGAAGTCCGGGGCGGGCCCCAGCTTCATCAGGGCGTTGAAAAGGCGGCCCTGCTTGCTGCGAAACCCCTGGAGCGGGCCCACGCGCCCCTCGCGCAGCAAGGTCTCGACCTCCTCGGGCTCGAACTGCCGGCCCAGGATGATCTTGTACAGCGACCACCCGCACTGGACGCACTGGAAGGTCTTGTACTTCTCGTGCAGTTCCCCCCCGCACTTCGGGCAGGGCACCCGCAACACGCCGAAATCGCCCGGCACGGTGTCGTGCTCGTAAGATTTGGCGCGCTCGACGATGTGCCGGGTCATCTCGGCGATGCCGCGCATGAACTCCGGGCGGCTGAGCCGGCCGTGCTCCATCTGCTTGAGGCGGTATTCCCAATCGCCGGTCAGCTCGGGCTTGGTCAGCTCCTCGATGCCCAGGCCGCGCAAGAGGGTCAGCAGGGAAAACGCCTTGGCGGTGGGTTGAAGCTCCTTGCCCTGGCGCACCACGTAGTGCTCCTCGATCAGGCCCTCGATGATGGCCGCGCGCGTGGCCGGGGTGCCCAGGCCCTTCTCGGCCATGGCCGCGCGCAGTTCGTCATCCTCGACCAGCTTGCCCGCGCCTTCCATGGCGCTGAGCAGCGTGGCCTCGGTGTAGCGCGGCGGGGGTTTGGTTTGCAGCCGTTTGACCTCGATGGCTTCCGTGGCCACGGTCTCGCCGGGCTGCACCGGCGTGAGCGCGGGCGCCTCCGGGTCTTCCACCTCGCGCCCGTGCACCACCAGCCAGCCGGGTTTGACCAGCACCTTGCCCTCGGTCTTGAACGGCTCGCCCTCGACGCGGGTGATGCGGGTGGTGACCAGGAACTCGGCCGGCGGAAAGAACACGGCCAGGAAACGCCGGACCACGAAGTCGTAGAGCTTGCGCTCCGGCTCGCTCAGGTGCTTGGGCGGCTCGGCGGTGGGGATGATGGCGAAGTGGTCGCTGACCTTGGCGTTGTCGAACACGCGCTTGTTACCGGGCCGCACCCAGCCCTGCTCGAGGATTTGCGCGGCGAAGGGCTGGTAGGCGGGGTCGCGCAGGGCCTCGAGCGTGGCGCGCACCGTGGCCGGGTAATCCTCCGGCAGGTGCCGCGAATCGGTGCGCGGGTAGGTCAGCACCTTGTGCTTTTCGTACAGGGCCTGGGCCAGGGCCAGGGTGGTTTTGGCGCTGAAGCCGAACCGGGCGTTGGCCTCGCGCTGGAGACTGGTCAGGTCGAAAAGCAGCGGCGGCAACTGCGTGGTGGGTTTGCTCTCCTCGGTGACCACGCCCGGCCGGCCCAGGCACTTGGCGCGCAGGGCCTCCGCCCGGGCGGCGTCCCAGAGCCGCTCGGGGCGCAGGTCGGGGTCGGCCTCGCGGGCGGTGTCCTTTTTGAACTGCTCGTCAAACCAGCGGCCCGTGTAGGCGCCCGCGGCGGCGGCAAAGGTGGCGTGCAGTTCCCAGTAATCGCGGGGGACGAACTTGCGGATGCGGTCCTCGCGCTCGACCAGGATGGCCAGCGTCGGGGTCTGCACGCGGCCGACGGTGGTCTTCACAAACCCGCCGGACTTCGAGTTAAACGCGGTCATCGCGCGCGTGCCGTTGATGCCCACCAGCCAGTCCGCCTCGCTGCGGCAAATGGCGGCGTCAGCCAGGCCGCGCATCTCCTCGTCGCGGCGCAGGTGGGCGAAGCCCGCGCGAATGGCCTCCGGGGTCATGCTTTGCAGCCAAAGCCGCCGCACGGGCTGCCGGGCGCCGGTGTACTGCATGAGGTAGCGGAAGATCAGCTCGCCCTCCCGGCCGGCATCGCAGGCGTTGATGATCTCGGTGATGTCCGGGCGGCGGAGCAGGCGCTCGATGGCCTTGAGGCGCTCGGCGCTTTTTTCCCGCGGCTTGAGCTCGAACCGCGGCGGGATGACCGGCAGCGCGGCGAAAGTCCACTTGCCCCGGCGCGGCTGGAACTCCTCGGGCGCGTCAATCTCCAGCAGGTGCCCCAGCGCGGAGGTGATGACGTACTGGTCGTTCTCGTAGTGGTCGCCGGTCTTTTTGGCGCGCAACACCCGCGCCAGGTCGGCGGCCACCGAGGGCTTTTCGGCGATGACCAGAGCTTTTCCCATGACATCTCGCGCGCGGGCGGACCGGTCCGACGTGACGGTGAAGCGACCGGACCCACTCCCTGCGCGGAGCGGGAAAGTGGCCAAAAGCCGCCCGCAAGTCAAAGGCTGTGTCCGGCGGCCACGCGCGAGCCGGGCCGCGGCTCGCGGGCCGTGCGTCGCCGTCCGGCGGGCGCGCGGTGCCCAAAGCCGTCCTGCCGCGGGCGGCGCGCGGGCGCGTATTCCGGGCTTCCGTCCCGGCCGGATTTGGTGTTGAGTGCGCGCCTTTTATGGCCAAGACCGCGCTGCTTTTCGCCGGCCAGGGCGCCCAGGTGGTGGGCATGGGCCGGGACCTGGCCGGTCGTTTCCCTGCCGCGCAGGCCCGCTTCGAGCAGGCCAATGCGCTGCTGGGTTACGACCTGGCCCGGCTGTGTTTCGAGGGCCCCGAGGCCGAGCTGACCCGCACCGAGCACGCCCAGCCCGGGATTTACTTGGTGGGCTGGGTGGCCTTCGAGCTGTTGCAAGCGGCGGTGCCGGGGTTGGAGTTCCACGCCACGGCCGGCCTCTCGTTGGGCGAGTTCACCGCGCTGGCGGCCGCCGGGGCGCTGCGGTTCGAGGACGGCCTGCGGCTGGTGCGCGCCCGGGGTCGCTTCATGCAGGAGGCCTGCGAGCTCACGCGCGGCGGCATGGCCGCCATCCTCGGGTTGGAGGAAGGCCCGACCCGCGAGGTCTGCGCCGAGGCGGGCGTCGAACTGGCCAACTTCAACTGCCCGGGCCAACTGGTCCTCTCCGGCCCGGCCGACCGCATCGCCGTGGCGTGCGACCTGGCCCGGGCCCGGGGCGCGCGCCGGGCGGTGCCCTTGCCCGTGGCCGGCGCGTACCACTCGCGGTTGATGGCGCCGGCGCAGGCGCCGCTGGCGGCCGCGCTGGCCGAGGTGCCGGTGGCGCCGCCGCGGGTGCCGGTGGTGGCCAACGTGACGGCCCGGCCGCACGGTGGGCCGGTGGCGATTCGCGAGTCGCTGGTGCGGCAGGTCACCGCCCCCGTGCTCTGGGAGCCTTCGATGCGCTGGCTCCTGGCCGAAGGGTTCACCCGCTTCATCGAGCTGGGGCCGGGCACGACGTTGAGCGGGTTTCTCAAGCGCATTGACAAGACGGTGCAGGTGTTGAACGTGGCGGACGTGCCCAGCCTCGAGGCCACGGCCCGGGCGCTGGCCGCGTAACGCCAAGCTCCAATTTTACCGCGATGAACGAGTTGTTGAACCAGGTTGCCGTGGTCACCGGCGCCGGACGCGGCATCGGCCGCGCCATTGCGCTCGAACTGGCCGACGCGGGCGCGGATGTGGCCTGCGTCTCCCGCACTGCCGAAAACGCCGAAAAGGTCGCCGCCGAGGTCCGGGCGCGCGGCCGGCGCGCCTGGGCCCACGCAGTGGACGTGGCGGACGCCGCGGCGGTCCAGGCGGCGGCCGAGGCGGTGCTGGCCGCGGCCGGGCGGGTGGACATTCTGGTCAACAACGCCGGTATCACGCGCGACGGGTTGTTGATGCGGATGAGCGACGCGGACTGGGACGCGGTGCTGGCGACCAACCTCAAGGGCGCGTTTCTGTTCACCCGCGCGCTGTCCCGCAGCTTCCTCAAGCAGCGCGCCGGCGCCATCCTCAACATCACCTCGGTGATCGCCCTGCGCGGCAACGCCGGGCAGTGCAACTACGCGGCCAGCAAGGCCGCGCTCATCGGCTTCACCAAGTCGCTCGCCCGCGAGTTCGCCTCCCGCGGCATCACCGTCAACGCCCTGGCGCCGGGGTTCATCGAGACGGACATGACCGGCGCGCTGCCGGCCGAGTTGCGCCAGACCATTCTGCAACAAATCCCGCTGGGCCGGTTCGGCCAGCCGGAGGACATCGCGCGGGCGGCCCGCTTCCTGGTGGGGCCGGGCGGGCGCTACATCACCGGCCAGGTGCTGGTGGTGGACGGGGGCATGGTGATGTGAAGCGCCGGGCGCGCCGGCGGCCGCGCCGGCCGGGCCCGAAAAAAGCGTGACAGCTTGTTTTCCAATCCGGGCTTGACGCTCCGGGGGGCGTTGCATAGACACACCCGCAACACGTAACCGAACAACACATGGCTTCTGAAAAAACGGTAGAGGAAAAGGTGCGCGAGATCGTGGTGGAACAACTCGGCGTCAAACCCGAGCAGGTCACCCCCGAGGCCAAGTTCATCGAGGACCTTGGCGCCGACTCGCTGGACGTCGTGGAACTGGTCATGGCCCTCGAGGAGGAATTCGGGCACGAAATCCCTGACGAGGAAGCCGAGAAGCTCACCACCGTGGGGGACGTGATCAAGTACATCGAGGACCTCCGCAAATAGCCGCAGGGCAGTTTTCCCGGGGCAGCCACGGCTGGCATCCAGCGGCGCGCTGCCCCGTTCTTTTATGGGTTGGACCGACCGCAGAGTGGTGATCACCGGCCTGGGCGTCGTGACCCCGTTGGGGCACGACCTCGAGACGTTCTGGCGCCGGCTCCTGGCCGGCGAGTGCGGCGTGGACCGCATCAGCCTCTTCGATCCCGCCCCGTTTGACACCCAGATCGCCGCCGAAGTGCGGGGGTTCGACGCCACTTTTGCCTTCCCCTCGCCCAAGGACGAGCGGCGCACCGACCGCTACGAAAAATTCGGCGTCGGCGCCGCGCACCTCGCCCTGCTGGACTCGGGGCTGGACCTCGACCGGGTGGACCTCGACCAGGTGGGGGTGTACCTGGGCTCGGGCATCGGCGGGCTCTACACCACCGAGGAGCAGCACAAAATCCTGCTCAGCCGCGGGCCCGGACGGCTGTCGCCCTTCATGATCCCGATGCTCATCCTGAACATGGCCTCCGGCCTGTTCTCGATGTACCACGGCCTGCGCGGCCCCAACCTGGCCACCTGCTCGGCCTGCGCCACGGCCTCCCACGCCATCGGCGAGGCCTGGCGCACCCTCAAGATGGGCGATGCCCGGGTCATGTTCGCCGGCGGCAGCGAGGCCACCATCACCCCGCTGGGCATCGGCGGTTTCTGCGCCATGAAGGCCATGAGCACCCGCAACGCCGAGCCCCGGCGCGCCTCCCGTCCGTTCGACGCCGGCCGGGACGGCTTCGTCATGGGCGAGGGGGCCGGCGTGGTGGTGCTCGAGGAACTCGAACACGCCCGCGCCCGCGGTGCGCGCATCTACTGCGAGGTGGTCGGCTACGGCAACACGGCCGACGCCCACCACATGACCGCCCCCGCGCCCGGCGGCGAGGGCGCCGCCCGCTGCATGCGCATGGCCCTGCGCAGCGCCGGCCTCCACCCCGAGGACATCACCTACATCAACGCCCACGGCACCTCGACTCCCCAGGGCGACCTCTGCGAGACCCAGGCCATCAAGACCGTCTTCGGCGACCACGCCCGCAAGCTGGCGGTCAGTTCCACCAAGGGCGCCACCGGCCACATGCTCGGCGCGGCCGGCGCCGTGGAAATGGCCATTTGCGCCAAGGCCATCCAGACCGGCGTGGTACCGCCCACGATCAACCTGGACGAGCCCGACCCGGCCTGCGACCTGGACTACGTGCCGCACACGGCCCGGGAAATGCCCGTGCACGCCATCGTGAACAACAGCTTCGGGTTCGGCGGCCACAATGCTTCGATCGTGGCCCGCCGCTTCACGGGGTAAGCCGGCGGGCCCACGGGCCTTGACCGGCTTGGGGGCCGGACACTTCGGTCCGCGGTCATTCCGGCGCCGGTTCACCCGCCGCCTCGCGCACCCGCTCCAACACCACCTCGCTCAGGCGCGGGTCCTCGCCCAGGCTGGGCGCGTACCACACCAATTTTCCGCCTCGCTCGGTCGGGTTGCGCCAAGGGGATTGACCCGCTGCCAGACGCGCCTGCACCCGCTCGGGCGGTTCTCCCAGCAGTACCGGAATGTCCTCCGCCGCGTGCAAGCCATCACTGATAAACAGCGGCGCCACCACCACGTAGCGCGTGCCGGCCGCGGCCACGGCTTCGGCCACGGGCGGCGCCGCTTCCATGAACGCCGGCGCCACGGCGGCGTAGGCGCCGCGCTCGCGCAAGCGGGCCACGTGCGTCTCCACGGCCACGCGCGAGGCCGGGGTGCGCTCCGTGCCGTGCCCCACCACCACCAGCGTGGTTTCTTCCGGTCGCGGCGCGCAGGGGAAGGGGTGTTGCGCCACCACCGCCTGCGCGCGCTCGAGTAGCAGCGCGCCCACCCGCGGATGCGTGCCCACCGGCCGGGTGTAGTACACGGTGCGCCCCGCCCGGCGCTGGACACGGGCGAAGTCGGCCTGGCCGGGCGTCTTGAGGCCCAGCGCCGCTGGAAATACCTCGTCCACGAAATACCCGGGGCCGGTCATCAACGGCACCACAAACACCCGCGGGGTGTCCGTCCGGTCCAGCGCGCTCAAGAGCCCCGGCTCCTGCTTCCAAAAACAGGCGCGGACGGCGGCAAAGCGGCCGGTTTGGGCCAGCGCGGCCGCCAGAGCCTCGGCCGGCCGCGCCGAGTCCCGGTTCACCGTCGAGCCGTGGGCCAGCACCAGCAGCGTCGCGTCCGGATAACGTTCGCCGTCCATCGCCCGCTCCTTAGCCCGGCGCGGGCCGCCCGGCAAGCGCCGCAAAAATGCGTTTGACGGCCGGGCGGGGCCGAGCACCTCACTTGCGCGCTTCATTTAACCAAGGGCGAGTCTCAAACCGCTTACTAAGCCACGGGTCAAACGCGACACGATGGGTCGGCCGCCCGCCGTCCTTTTTTTCGGGACCGGTAAGCATGTGGTGCGGTAAATAGCGACCGCGATGACGCTCGCCGACCCTTCTTCTTTATTGGGGCCGTTGAGCCGATTCCCCCAAATAACCGTGCGCGCGGGACTGGCACTGCTCTTGGGATTGTTGTTGGTCGGCGGGGGTTCGGGTTGCCGCTCCGCCGGACGTGACACGGTGCGGCCGGCCGGGGCCTCTCCCGCCCGCGCGCCGGCCCCGGTCGAGCGGGAAATCGCCGCCCTCACCCGCGACCTGTTGTCCCTGGGGCCGGGCATAGACGAGGCGGAAGCCCGAACCCTGGCGCGCGCGGCCATCGAGACCGCCCGTGCCTTGGCCGAGCAATACCGCGCCGTGCGCCCGGCCTGGCTGCAAAACATGCTGGTCAACTGGGGACTCAAGCCGCGCGGGCTCTGTTACCAGTGGGCCGAGGACCTCGAACAGGTGCTGCGCGCGCTGCCTTCCCGGCAATTGGCCCTCCACTGGGTGGTCGCGCGCCCGGGAACCCTGCGCGAGCATAATGCGCTGGTGGTGTACCAGGTAAATCGCCCTCCTGAAACCGGCCTGGTCCTGGATGCCTGGCGGCACGGCGGGCGTCTCCATTGGGCGCCGTTGCTCGTGGACAAATACCCTTGGAAGCTGGCGGAACCGGGCGAATTGCCCGCGCCGGGCCCGTGACCTTTCCCCCGCCCCTTCCGGGTCGCGTTCTCAAACCACTCGCCCGGGGCACTGCGGACCGTGGCCGCGATGGTCGCGCCGGTTGTGGAGTTGAGTTGCGCCGGTCCTTCGGGCAGCCTTCGCGCGGTCTTGGCACCGGCAACACCTTGCACCTGGAAATTCTCAACACCGGCACCGAGCTCTTGCTCGGCCGCGTCCTGAACACGCACCAGCAATGGCTCTGCCGGCGGTTCGCCGACGCCGGCTACGTGGTGGCCCGCCAGACCGCCGTGGCGGACACCGCCCGCGAAATCGCCGGGGCCGTGCGCGAGGCCCTGGGTCGCGCCGACCTGGTGGTGGTCACCGGCGGGCTCGGGCCGACCGCGGACGACCTCACCCGCGACGCCCTGGCGGCGTTGGTGGGCCGTCCGTTGCGCGAAGACCCCGCGGTGGCGGCGCACCTGCGCGCCTGGTACGCGGCGCGGGGCCGCACGCCCACGCCGGCGGTGATGGTCCAGGCGCGTGTGCCCGAAGGCGCCGTGGTGCTGCCCAACGCCCACGGCACCGCCCCGGGCCTGTTGATCGAAGTGCGGCCCAACCCGCATTCCCCCGCGGGCCGGCCGGCCTGGCTGGTCCTCTTGCCCGGTCCGCCGCGCGAGTTGCGGCCCATGTTCACCGAGCAGGTCCTGCCCTGGGTGCAACGGACCTGGCCGCTGGCCACGCCGTTTGTGTGCCGCACCTTGCGCACCACCGGCGTGCCCGAGTCGCTCATGGAAGCGCGCCTGGCCGCGCCCTTGGCCCCGCTGGCGGCGCGCGGTCTGGAAATCGGCTACTGCGCCCGCCCCGGCGAGGTGGACGTGCGCCTGGCCGCGCGCACGGCGGATGCCGCCGCGCTCGTGGCCGAGGCGGTGGCGGTGGTGCGGGGCGAGGTGGGCCGGCATGTGTACGGCGAGGAGGACGACACCCTCGAGGCCGTGGTGGTGCGTGCCCTGACCGAGCAGCGCCGGACGCTGGCCGTGGCCGAGTCCTGCACCGGCGGGCGCCTGGCCAGTCGCATCACGGATGTGCCCGGGGCGTCCGCGGTGTTCCTGGGTGGTTTCCTGACCTACGCCAACGCGCTCAAGGAACGGCTGGTGGGCGTGAACGCGGAGTTGCTGG
>Ga0272446_1003295_pt1 | contig 20581 bp, 14 predicted proteins | sample YNPCB0061_FD_194587 | JGI IMG/M metagenome (GOLD analysis project Ga0272446, IMG submission 194587) | Hot spring microbial mat communities from Yellowstone National Park, WY, United States - YNP-CB-006-1 | ecosystem: Environmental > Aquatic > Thermal springs > Hot (42-90C) > Sediment | place...
GGTCGTTTGGTCGCATTCATGGCTACACCTCGCCGCGCACAGTGCCGAAGGTCATGCCGACCAGCAGATACTTCTGGAACAGGAAGATCATGATGGTGGGCAACAGAACATAACCGGTCGAGAGCGAGGCGACGAACGCCCAGTCGACATTGCCGCCAGCATTGACCAACCCCACCGCCAACGCGTAGGGAATCATCTGCGTGCCTGGCCCGCCGAGAATGAAGTTGAGCAAGAACTCATTCCAGACAAAAATCAGGTTGAAGATGAAGGCGGCGATCAGACCAGGGCGCACCTGCGGCAGCACCACGCGCAACATCACATGCAACCGCGATGCGCCGTTGACAAAGCCGGTCTCGTCGTAGCGCTGTGAGACGCCGTCGATGAAGCCCTTGAGAATCCACAGGGAGAAGGGGATGCTGAACATCGTATAGAGCATCAGCACGCCGAACTGATTGCGCCATTGAAACGCGTTGTACATCTGGAAGATCGGCACGACAAAGGCGGCGGCAGGCACCATGCGCGTCGAGAGAATCAGAAACATCAGGAAGTTCGTGGCGCGGAATTTGTAGCGCGACAGTGCATACGCCGCCAGAAACGACACCGCGATCGCCAGCGTCACCGATGTGATCGACAAAAAGAGGCTGTTGATGAAGTAGGGGATCGTATTCGGCCGCGTCAACATCGAGATGATGTTGTCCACCGTCGGCTGGAAGATGAACTTTGGCGGCACGGCGAGAATATCGTTCGGCGTCTTGAAGGAAGCCAATAGAATCCAGAAAACCGGCAGAAAAAAGAGAATCGCCACCAGCCACAGGATCAGGTAGTAAAGCGTCGTGCGGGCACGGGATTGTTGCATCTTTATGCTCCCTCACGGTAACGGCGCAGGTTCAACACCCACAAGTAAATTGAAGTGAAGGCAATGGCGATCAAGAGCAGGATCACCGCCAGCGCCGACGAAAAGCCGATGTTGAGGCTGGCGAACGCGTAGCGGTAGAGCTTCAGCGCGATCAGCTCGGTGATGTTGCCGGGGCCGCCGTTGGTCATCAAGAAGACCAGATCGGTCGTCTTGTAGGCGTCGATGGTGCGCAGCAGGATGCCCAACATCAGGATGAATTTGCCGTGGGGCCAGATCACGTGCCACAGCCGCTGCCAGATCGAGAGACGATCGACCTCGGCGGCTTCCAGCTCGGCTTTGGGCACCGAGCCGAGCGCCGCCAGCGTCATCAAGATCATGAAGGGCGTCCACATCCAGATGTCGACAAAGAGCACGGCGCCAAACGCCCAGTTGATATTGGTCAGGAAGTCGATCTTCACGCCGGTGAGCTGTTGCAGCAGAAAGTTGGCGACGCCGAAGGTCGGCTCGTAGATCAGTCGCCAGAAGAGCCCCGACGCCACCGGCGTCACCACCATCGGCACGAAGAGCAAGGTCAACGCCAGCCGGCGGCCAGGCATGTTGTTGCTGCCCCAGAACAGGAAGCCGAGCAGTACGCCGAGCGTCGTCTCGATGCTGACCGCCAGCACGACAAAGACGAAGGTGCGTCCAAACGCCGACCACAGGTCAGCGTCATTGTAAATTCTGACGTAGTTGTCGATTGCGGCGAAAGTGGGCGGCGCCGGCGACATCAGCGAATAGTTGTAGAAGCTCATGCCGATCATCCACATCGTTGGAATGACGTTGAGCGCCACAAAGAAGATCAGGATGGGCAGCAGGAGCGTGAGGGAGAAGAAACGCGATTCCTCGAAGGCGCGCAAAGGACTGCGCCGACTACGGGCGACGATGGACTCATTCGTCTGAGCAATGTTGGCTGAACTCATGCGCTCTACTCTTTACGATCGGGCTAGACCCTCCAGAAAGCCTGCTGCTTCCTGGAGGGTTGATGGGATGCAAGTCTACATCAACTCAGCGTCAGGTTCAACAGCTCCTGCGGCGGCGCGGTCTGCGTGCGGCCCTTGTCGAAGAGAATCTTTTGCTGGCGGCCCGCGATGTAGTCCAACACCAGTTTGGGATCGTTGACCTGGCCTGATGCGTAGGCGCTGTACGCCTCCTGCTGAATCGCCAACAACTCCGCGTATTCGGGCAGGTGCCAGAAGTCGCGCGAGCGCCCTTCTTCGAGCATATACTTGAACGCGCGGGTGTACGGCTTCAGGTCCTCGAAGCCCTCCGCCTCAACGCCCTTCTTGCTCCACGGCAAACCGCCCTTCGACACGAATTCGGCCTGGGTGTCGTCCTGATACCACCACTTGAGGAAGTCGATGCAGGCGCGCATGTGGTCGTCATCGTTGAAGGCGTTGATCACCCAGGGCTGACCACCCATGGCGCCGATCACCTTCTTTTCACCGTCCGGGAAGATGAATTTGGGATGCGGCACGGCCATGACCTTGCCTTCCAGTTCCGGCGGGATCATGAAGAGGCCAACCGCCAGCCAGTTGAACGCCGAGAAGACCTTGCCCTGCGTGAACAGATCGATCATCGAGCCGATCGTGAAGTCTGGCGCGCCGGGCGGCATGTACTTCTGCAGCGAGCGGAAGTATTCGAGCTGCGCAGCGTTGGCGTCGGTGTTGAGCACGCCCACCACATTGCCGGTCGCCGGGTCCCAGATGTCGCCGCCGGTGGCGTAAACATAGGGATGATAGGCGCAGGAGAAGAAGTCGTACTCCTTGCTGTACTGCGCCGCCGTGCCGTAGAAGTCCTGGTCAGGGCGATTGAAGAACTCGAAGATCGGTTCGTATTCCTGGATCGTCAGCTCGGCGAATTCATCGTAGGTGGTCGGCAGCTTCTTGCCATACTTCGCCTCGAAGGCGGCCTGTTCAGCCGGATCTTCGATCATGTCTTTGCGGATGAACAGACCCTGCGTGTCCGGCATCTGCGGGAAGCCCCAGCGTTGTCCTGAGCCATCCGGGTAGACCTGGTAGGTGTTGACGACAAGGCTGGAGAACGGTTCGAGATCGAGTTCAGGGTTCAGTGCGTAGACGTCGTCCGCCTTGACGATCCAACCTGGCTCCGCCAGCGCGCCCAACCACTGGCTGTCGGAGACGATCAGGTTGAACTCCTGTGACTTGGCGGCGAGGGTGGGCGCCACGCGCTGGAACAGGGCGGCAAAGGGCGCTTCGGTCTTGCGCACGGTCACATCATAGCCGTATTTCTCTTTTGCCATCGCCGCAAAGGCAGGGAACATCTCGATCGGCAACTGGGAAGGAGGCCAACCGGCAATCACGGCCAGGCTCAGTTCCAGGCTCTTGCCGCGCATTTCGTCGCCGGTTGTACCTTGCAGCGGGCTGGCGCCACTGGCGGCTGGAGCGCCGCCGCCAGCCGGCGCCGCCGCGGGAGCGCACGCCGCCAACGCGTTGGCGGCGACGGCGGCGGCGCTCATGGCGGCCATCCCTTTGAGCAGCGCACGCCGTGAGAACGGTTTGGAAGCTAAACTGTCAGACATTGTGGATCCTCCTGTGTGACTTGTTGTTGACTACCATCTATCGCTCTGCAACGTCAAGACGATGCCGACGCCGCAAAGATCGCAAAGGGTGTTGCGTGTTCCGTGTTGCGTGTTGCGTTTTCCGTGCTGCGTGTTGCGTGTATCGTGAGGGTCTGCACTACGCAACACGATACACGCAACACGATACACGCAACAAAGCTAAATCGCCGTATACCCGCCGTCGATCAAAATCGTCTCGCCTGTGATCAGATCGGATGCCGGCGACGCCAGGAAGAGGATCAGATCGGCGACCTCCACCGGCTGACCGAAGCGACGCAGCGGAATTTTCGCCAGCATCGGCGCGGCTTTCGCCGGGTCGCCCCACACCTGCGTGCCCATCGGCGTCAGGATCACGGTCGGCGCCACGGCGTTGACCTGGATGTTGTGCGGCCCCCACTCCAGCGCCATCACTTTGGTGAGCATGTTGAGCCCGCCTTTCGACGCCGCATAAGAAGCGTGCCCTTCGATGGCGACGACGCCCGCCTGCGACGAGACGTTGATGATCTTGCCGCTGCGCTGCTCGATCATTTTGGGCGCCAGAGCCTGCGCCAGCAAGTAGGGCGCACGTAGATTCACGGCAATGGTCTCCTCCCAGTCCGCCAGCGGTGACTCCAGGATCGGCGCAATGCGCGCAATGCCAGCGTTGTTGACCAGGATATCCACCACGCCGAAGGCGTCGAGCGCGGCCTGCGCTGCGTGCAACGGGCCCTCAGTTGTGCGCATGTCGGCTTCGATCATCACGCAGCGGCGTCCGGTTGCTTCAATCTGCGCCGCCGTCGCCTGCAAGCCAGCGTGGTCGCGGCCAACGATGGCGACGTCGGCGCCTGCCTGCGCCAGCACAATCGCCGCCTCAGCGCCGATGCCTTTGGAGCCGCCGGTGACCAGCGCGCGCTTTCCTTGCACCGCGAACCGATCCAAGGGGTTTTGCATAGCACACCTCAATTGATTCCATAACTTGATGGTTGACGGTTCACCACGCGCAGAGAAGCATACAGTCACGCCTGATCTGTTTGCCGGAAACGCCTTTGGCAAACAGTCTTTCCGGGGTTGTACGCACAACCTGCGCCGTACAAATCCATGCACATATGTCAAATTCATGAACGGATGTGCAAGATATTAGCACAAGGCGGCGTTGATTGTCAACCTCGAAAAAAGGAGCCGGCCCTCACTTGGGGCAGAACGTGTAGTGTGTGCGGTGCGCCCATCTACTATAGCAGGCTAAGTTGCCCTGGCGCCGTCGTCAACGGCCATGCTGGCAGTGCGATGTGCGGCGCCAGCAACGCCCTGAGTCGGCGCACACTGGCGGGGGCGTGGCCTTCGTACGGGTTATGCATGTAACCAAAGATTCTTTTGCCGTACGCCGTGAGGCGAAGAATGCGTTCCGCCCACCGCGCCAGCTCAGCATCGCGCAGCACTTGCAATTCGCGGTCGCCTGATGGGCCATTGCGGTCGTCGCCAATCCAGCGGATGAAAGCGAAATCGGGGCCGGCGCCAGCCGCCACCTGCGCCCACCACACGTCAAACAGATCGGGCGTTTGCACGCGATCGACCAACGTCAAGGCGAAGTTGCGTTCAGCCAGAAAAGCGGCAAAGGCTGAGGTCATCAAGTCGGCGGCGCGCACCTCGACAGCCAGCCGCAGATCATGCGCCTCGTCCGCCAGCCAGTCGAGAAAGTTCGCCAGATCGCGGCCGTGGGCGCGGCGCGTGAAGTCGGGCGGGAACTGCAACAGAGCCGGGCCACAGGCGCCGCCCAGCGCACGCAAACTGTCGAGAAAGACGTGCGTGAGCGCCTGGCAATCCACCAGCTGGCGATCATGTGTAATTGTGCGCGGAAACTTCAGCGCGTAGGTGAAGCCAGGCGGCGCGCTCTCCACCCACGCCAGCAACGTCGATGGCGAGGGGATCGCATAGAAGCTGGTGTTGACTTCCACGGTGTCGAACTGGCTGACATAGTACGCCAGATATTGGCTTTTGGGCAGTTTGTCGGGATAGAAGACGCCGCGCCAGGCGTCGAAGAGCCAGGATGATGTCCCGATGTGCACCGACGGCTGGTCAGACATATGCATTCTCTCCTCGCCGCCGATTGTACAACTTTTCGCTGCGGGGCGCATACGGCGCATGCCCAAAAATCTGATTTCGCGCTCTGCTGCGCCTGCGCTATGCCAGATGCACAGCGAATTTTAATAACCTTCTTCGTTTCGCGCCGCCTCCGTCAGTTTTCTACAAACAGACTGCAATGCTTTTTGTGCGTTTTGCACATTGCCCAACGCACGCTCCGCCGCTATCCTGATAAAGGACTTTGTGAAGGATTACACATAGCCAACGTATTTCAACAGCCGTTATCCAGCATCAGGAAGGATTTGCACCTATGACCAAACGTATCGCCCGCGCCCTCCCGCTTGCGCTCGTGTTGAGCCTGCTGGCGACCAGCGCCTTTGCCCAGGATGCCACCGCCGAGCTGACTTACGCCGTCAACAATTTCGCGCTTTTTATCTGCGCTGTGTTAGTGCTCTTCATGCAGGCCGGTTTTGCTCTGGTGGAGCTTGGCTTCAACTCCTCGAAGAACGTCGTCAACATCATGTTCAAGAACTTCATCGACATGGCGTTGGGCGTGATGATCTATTGGGTTTTTGGTTTCAGCTTGATGTATGGCGCCAGCCAACTCATTCCAGGCTTTGTTGCCTGGGGTGGCTTCGGCATCAGTGAAGCTGGCACAGGACTGGAAGGACTCAATCCGCAGGCGAACTTCCTGTTCCAGGTTGCCTTTGCCGCTACGGCTGCCACCATCGTCTCCGGCGCCGTTGCAGGTCGCATCAAGTTCAGCGCCTATTTGATTTACACAGTCTTTATCAGCGCCCTGATCTACCCAATCAGCGGCCACTGGCAATGGGGCGGCGGTTGGCTGGCGCAGATGGGCTTCCACGACTTTGCTGGTTCGCTGGTTGTCCACGCCGTCGGCGGGTTTGCCGGGTTAGCCGGCGCGATTGCGCTGGGACCGCGCATCGGGCGCTTTGCCAAAGACGCGCCGAAGCACGTTTTCGCCCCCCACAATTACGCCTTCGCTGGTCTGGGCGTCTTTATCCTCTGGATTGGCTGGTATGGCTTCAATCCTGGCAGCCAGCTTGCGTTTGTGGGGGCGACCAACACCGACGCAGTGATGTTGATTGCAGTCAACACGACGCTGGCTGCTGGCGCAGGCGCAGTCGTAGCGCTGTTCTTCTCGTGGTTCCTGTTGAAGCGCCCCGATCTTGGGTCTGCTCTGAATGGCTCGCTGGCCGGCCTGGTGGCGATCACCGCCAATTGTGATGCAGTCACCAATCCAGAGTCGATGATCATCGGTGCGGTTGGCGGCATCCTGGTGATTTTGGCGACGATGCTGCTCGAAAAGCTGAAGATTGACGATCCGGTCGGCGCGTGGCCGGTGCACGGCGTCGGCGGCCTGTGGGCAGGCATCGCCACTGCCATCTTCGGCGGGTATTCGCTGACCACGCAGATCATTGGCTCGGTGACCATCGCAGCCTGGGCCTTTGTCACCTGCTTTGCTCTCTTCTCAGTGCTGAAGGCGATGGGTCAGTTGCGCGTGTCGCCGGAAGAGGAGGAAGTCGGCCTCGACCTTACCGAGCACGGCACCGAAGCCTATTCGCTCACCGGCCTGGGCGTCTTGAGCAGCGACTGAACCTGTAAGTTGTTGATAGCGACCTTCTGATTCCCTCCTGGTTACAGACCGCCCGGCGTGCCTGATCGGCACACCGGGCGGTCTGACATTGGACGAGAAGCGAGGAGTGTCATGGCGACGGCCAGCGCCATGACGCCTGTTGCTGCCACGATTTCCTCTCCCCGTGTTTCAGAATCATCCTCTGTTTACAAAGCACGTCGCTTCCGGTACTATACGGCAAGGCGCGACCTTATCGTGCATTGCCATCAAACTCATGCTTGCCGGATCGTGCACAAGACGACGCTATGAGTCAGAGTCCGTTGACAACGCTGCCGCAAGGCTATCGGGGCCAGCCTCCCGAACAGCCTCTGCAGCGCTTAGGCCCCTATCAGATCGACCGCGTGCTCGGCCAGGGTGCAGCGGCGATGGTCTATCAGGCGCGGCGCGCCGATGGCGCGGTGGTAGCGCTCAAGGTGCTGCATCGCGCCGCTGGCAGCGACGCGCACGTTCGCACGGCCTTTCAGCGCGAGGCGAAGATTCTGCTCAAGCTGAATCATCCTGGCATCGTTCGTGCTCTGGACGCAGGCGTGATCGAAGGTCACTATTTCATGACGCTGACGCTCGTCGAGGGGGAAACTGTTGAGGCGCTGTTGAACCGACAAAAGAAGTTGGGGGAAACGCCCACGATCGATATCGGGATTCAGGTCGCCAATGCGTTGGACTATCTGCACCGCCAACAGATCGTACATCGCGACATCAAGCCGGGCAATATCCTGCTCAATCAGCGCAGCCGCGCTATCCTCTTCGACTTTGGCGCCGCCATCGACCTGAGCGTCGAGCAGCCTGTGCCTGGCCAGGTTTACGGCACGCCGGCCTTCCTCGCCCCAGAGCAGGCGCGCGGCGATGTCGCCATCGACGGACGCGCCGACATCTACGCCCTGGGCGTCAGCCTCTATCGCATGGTCGCCACGCGCAAGCCCTTCTACGGCACGCGCAGTGAGCTGCTCGAGGCGCATATCAAGACGCCGCCGCCGCGCCCCTCCCAATTCGCCTATGTGTCGCCGGCGCTCGAAGCAGTGATCCTGAAGGCGATCGCCAAGTCGCCTGACGACCGCTATCAAAGCGGCGCGGAGTTGGCGGCGGCGCTCGAACGAGCGCGCAGCGCTGTCAACGAACGCGACCCGGCTCCCGTCGGGCCGCAGCGCCTGTTGCATTGGCTGCGCAGCGCCATCACACCGGGCGAATAGTTGTTCCCAGTCAGCCAACCAACATTCTGCACAGTCAGCCGCCCCATGCTTTTGTGCAAACCAACCGTTGCGCATACACGCTGTTGCGGCTATGCTCTGCTCACCTCCAAAGGGATTGCCGTCACCGAATGTGTTTGCCATCGCCACCACGCTCCTGAACCTGGATAATTCGGGAACGTGTAATCCTTCAGCACATACGGCTCAGTCAAATATTGGCTGGGCCGTATGTGTTGCGTGTTGCGTGTTGCGTGTTGCGTGTTGCGTGTTGCGTGTTGCGTGGGGCGTATTGCGTGGGGCGGATGAGACGAGATGACGATTACGCCAATCGCTGAACCTCCACACCGGCGCGCGAGGCCGTCATCAATGCCGATTGCCCCGGCGCCAGTTGCAATTCGACAGGGTGACGCGTGCCGTCGATGTTCAGCGCGAGCTCACGCACAACAGGCTCGTTGCCGCGCCGTGCACCGTAGGTGAGCGGATAGCGCAGATGGTGCGTCGCCGGATGCGCTACGAACAGGATCAGCGCGTCCTCGTCCACCCGACACCAATAGTCGGGAAGATCAACGCCCTCCACCAGCGGCGGATTGACAGCCACGCGGCGCCAATCGGACGCGACATTCGGCAGTGCAGTCAGCGCCGCCATTTGCGACGTGTACTCTGCCGATTGGCAATGACCCGGTTCCTCTGGGCGGCGCACCAGGCAGATCGGCAGCCCGGCGCGCGCCAGGCGCAGCAGGTCGGTCAGGGCAGCGCCATCGAGCCACGCCACGTCGACGTACAGCCAGGAGAATTCAGCCGCGCCGCAACGCAACTTGCCCTCGGCAAACACCGCGTCACGCAGGAAGCGCCCCGTCACCCACATTGGGCGATAGCCTTTGAGCAGTAGTGGAAATTTCGTCTCTTGCAGCTCATAGACATACTTCGAACTCGGTTTTTGCAACGACTCCGGCAGTTCGCCCGCCATCCAGCCATCTTCGAGCGGCAGATAGACGGCGACATCAGCATAGGGGCGGCCGCGCCGCATCTGGGCGCACACCTGCGTCATGTACGCATTGAAGCTGGCAAACTCCGCCGCCAGCGGGCTGTCCGGCCCAACATGCGTGGTGGCGTAGAAGCGCTGATCGCCGCCAGGCGGGTTGTAGGGCATCCCATGCCAGATGATCTGGTTGACGCCGTTTGCCATCAGACCATCGGCGATCAGCTTGAGGTCGACCAGGCGCTCCTCTCCCTGATGCGGCCCCGGCCCCGGACACGGCGCCCAGCCATAGACGCACGTGAAGGCTTCAGCAGAGACGATCGGCCGTCCCGCCAGCGCTGCAGCGGACGCGGCAAAGGTGGCAAAGTCTACGTCGAAGAGGATCGCTTCGCTCTCTGGAATGTCCGCCAGCGCATATGCTGCAACAATGTCTGTGGGTGCGCCATGACACTGGACGCGCGAGAAAGCGCCCAGTTCGTGACAAAGCTCAGTGTAGGGTCGATAGAACTCCTCGAGCGCATATTCGGCGATGAGCTTGCGGTAGTCGTAGCGTACGCGCGGGTGTGCGTCGAGATCGGACAGGTAGGGCAGGATGTCGTAGCCGTAACGCTGCCGAAACGTGTGATCGAAACCCGTCGTCCACAAGTCGTCGGGTGCAACCTCCCACGAATCACAGAAGAGGCCGGGCGCCGGAAAGTCGTGGGTGGGCAGCCCCAACGCGGCGCCAAAACGCCGTGCGTAGCGCGCCAGCGCCTGACGATCCAGATGATTGAGGATCGGCCCGCCCTCCATGCCCAGCGGCGTCTCCCACGACTTCTCTAATCGTTGCGGCGAGGGGCCGCGCCATGTCTGGCTGGCGTCCTCTGGCGCCACGTGGAAGCCGCCAAACGGCCACGCGCTGCCCATGGTGAAGTCGCAGCCCAGGCCGAGGCTGGCGGCGTATTCAGCAGCGAAACGCGCCGGCGCCGCCCATTCTGCACTGAGCCACGGTGCGCCGGGACGGGTGTTGTCCTGCGGATACATCCAGGCAATCTCCACGCCGCCAAAGCCGTTGGCCGCCAACCAATCCAGTTGGCGCCGGATGACTGCGGCGTCGATGGGGCCGGAAAACCACCACCAACGCGTGTAAGGGCGCGCTGAGGTGAAGACAGGCGCCGTCATTTGTTGAATCATCAGTGCGCTCCTGAAGATGAACCGTCGCCGATCAGCGCGGCTACGGCTGCGCGGAAGACAGCCGTATGTTGATCCACGTCCGCCGTCGTCGTGTCGGGCGCAATCAGCGCCATGTTATGAAACGGCGTCATCAAGATGCCGCGATTGAGCGCCCACAGATGCATAAAACGATCAAGGTCGGCGTCGATGGCGGCAGCCGCTTCGCCGCCGTTGCGCGCCGGTGCACGGCGGAACCAATACTCGGCGCGGTTGCCCAACCGCTGCACATTCCACGGCAGGCCAAATTCCTCGATCACACGCTGCACGCCTGCCAGAAAGCGCTCCGCCAGCGGGATGCTGCGCGCGTAGTATTCCTGCGTCAGCACATGCGCCAGCGTGGCGCGCGTCGCCGCAAGGGCAAGCGCGTTGCCGGCGAGGGTGCCGCCAATGCCGCCAGTGTCGGCCTCATCGCGGGCGATGCTGGCCTGCACCTGGGCGGCGAGCGCCGCGGACATGCCATACGCCGCCACCGGCATGCCACCGCCGATGGGCTTGCCGATCACCAGCATGTCCGGCTCCAGCCCGTAGGCCGCAGTGTAGCCGCCCGGCCCGGTGCAGATGGTGTGCGTCTCGTCGATGATCAGCAGCGTCCCCGTGCGTCGGGTCATCTCCCGCAGGGCGGCGTGGTAGCCAGGGTCGGGATGGATGATGCCGATGTTGGTCATGACTGGCTCAGCCAGCACGCAGGCTACGTCGCCTGGCGCCAGCGCCGCCTCCAGCGCGGCGACATCGTTGAACTCGATCACCTTCGTCGTCACAGTCGGATTGACGGGTGGACCGATGTTGCCCGGGCGCGGCCCTGGGATGCCGTGGGCGTCCAGCGCAATGAAGGCTTCATCGACGGTGCCGTGATAGCAGTAATTGTAGACCAGCACTTTGGGGCGCTGCGTAATGTGGCGCGCCAGCCGGATGGCAAAGCGGTTGGCATCGGTGGCAGTCATGGCGATCTGCCAGTAGGGCAGGCCAAAGCGCCGCGCCAGCTCCTCGCCCACCCAGATTGCATCCTCGCCGGGCAGCATGAACGTCAGCCCTTTGTGCAACTGCGCCATCATGGCCTGGACGGTGGCGTCGGGTGCGTGGCCGGTCATAGCGCCGGTGTCGCCCAGGCAGAAGTCGATATAGGCGTTGCCGTCCACGTCGGTGAAGTGTGCGCCCTTGCCTTCCGCGACAAAGACCGGGAATGGCCCTGCCCAGCGCACCATCCACGGCATCGGCACGCCTGCAAGCAGGGTGCGCCGGGCGCGGGCGAACAGCTCCTGTGAGCGTGGATGAGTGGCAACAAAGCGCTTCTCCTCAGCCTGCAACAAATTGTGAATCCGTGCGCGGTCGATCATGTCCAGCTTCCTCCTCTATCGGGCGCAACGCGTGCGAGTTGTCGATCTCCTCCCAGATTTGCGGCGCATCGCGCCACCCGTGATGCGTCACAAGTGGCTTGTTCACCTGGCGGCCAATAACTCAGCCTGCACCGCCGCCTCCAGGCAGGCCAGGTCTTCGGCGCTATTGTAACCCTGCACCGAGATGCGCAGGAGCGGTCGCCCTTGCCACGCAAAGCAAGGAATCTCGATGCGATGCGTGCGGTAGAGCCGCTGTTTGAGCGCTGGCGCGTCGGTCTGCGCGGGCAGCAACGCCACCGCCATCTGGTGATAGTGCGGCACGGCAGAGGCGGGATAGGGTGAGGCTTCCTGCGTGATCTCGCTCAGGCGCGCCAGCGTCTTTGTTAGCAGCATGTGGCACTGCCGACGCACCGCGGGCCAATCATGCTCAGCCTGAAACTCGATGGCGGCGGGCACGCTCAGATAGGCTGAGATATCGTCGGTGCCTTGCCATTGATGCGCACTGATGAAGTCGTTCTCTTCAAAGTGGCCGCGCTCGGGCCCATACCCCCAACTGACCACCAACGGCGTGATCTGCGCCTGCAATTCCGGTCGCACCCACAGAAAGCCGGCGCCTTTGGGCGCACAAAGCCACTTGTGTAGATTGCCGGTGTAGATGTCGGCGCCAAGCGTCGCCAGGTCGATGTCAACCTGACCAGGGGCGTGCGCGCCGTCGATGACGGTGAGGATGCCAGCGGCCCGCGCGCGTCGGCAAAGGGCGGCGACAGGCAGAGTCAGAGCCGTGGGCGATGTGATGTGGCTGAAATAGAGCACTTTGGTGCGCGGGGTCACACCCTGCCAGAGCTCCTCGACCAGTTGTGCGTCATCGCGCACGGGCCAGGTGAACGGCTGTCGCACGTATCGAGCACCGCGCGCGGCGCACACCGTCTCCCACGCGTTGCTGCACGCGCCATATTCATGCGTCGTTGTGAGCACCTCGTCACCAGGCTGTAGATCGAGTGCGTGCGCCACGACGTTGACGCCAAAAGTGGCGTTGTGGACAAAGACAAGGTCTTCCGGGCGGGCGCCAACGTAGGCGGCCAACGCCGTCCGCGCCGAGCGCAGCGCCGGCGCCGCCTCTTCCTGAAAGAAACGCACCGGTTGACGTTCGATGCGGCGCTGCCACTCCTGATAGACGTCGAAGACCGGGAGCGGCGTCGCACCAAAGGAGCCATGATTGAGAAAGACGACATTGGGGTCTAGTTGAAAGTACTGGCGTAGCGCGTGCATAGATTCCTGATTTCAACGTTGCAGACAAGAAAGAGACAACCTCCGTAGTCTACAGGATTCGGCGGGTGCGTCCCAAGTTCCAGAGATGGCCGGGGGCTATTTCATGTTGCGGGCTTTCGCCACAGATCATCGGCTGCGGCGTCACGTAGAGTGCGTCACGCCGGAGGTGATGACCTGCCGCGGGGACGCCACCCCCGATTATCCAGGATTGCATCTTTGCGCGCTTGTGTTTATGCTGTAAGCACAAAATTGCACGCGCCGCACTTTCAGCAGAGCGCCATATCAGCATCATCAAAATCCAAAGGAGAATCGTTTGTGAGCCGTTCCATCATTCCTGGCCCCACCTATGCCGAGATGCGCAATCCTATGCTGCTGCCCGCGGCATTGCGTGAGCGCGCCAATGCCGCCCGCGCCGATGAGCGCAATCCACTCAACCTCTTCAACATCAACTGGAAGAACACGGGCGACACTGTCGAGAAGATCGTCCTGCCCAAAGAGTTGACCGGCGTGCAAGCCAATATCGTCGTGTTGAGCGGACGCACCTTCCCTAGCGGCAGCATGAAAGTCGGTCCCGCCTACGCCACATTGGCTGAGCGCGAGGCGCTCGAACACTTGCGCCCCGGCGACCGCACCGTGATCGGGCCAAGCACGGGCAACTTTGGCATCGGCACCGCCTACATCAGCATGTTGAAGGGCTACAAAGCCATCGTCGTCATGCCCGACAACATGAGCAAGGAGCGCTACGAGCGCATCCGCAAGTACCAGGGCGACCTCGATCTGACGCCTGGCACCGAGTCGGACGTAATTCTGACGCTGGAACGCACGCACAGCGAGTACGTCAGCAAACCCGAAAAATATGTGACGTTGGCGCAATTCGAATTGCTGCCCAACTATCGTTTTCATCGCCATGTGACGGGCAAGGCTGCGCTCGATGCCGTGAAAGGGATCGGCAATGGCCGCGTGGCCGCCTTCGCCAGCGCACCAGGCAGCGCCGGGACGTTGGCCGCCGGCGATGCCATCAAGGCGCTCTATCCCGACGCCAAAATCGTGGCGCTGGAGCCGCGCGAGTGCAGCACCCTCTACAACGGCGGACAGGGCCAACATCGCATCGAGGGCATCGGCGACAAGATGGTGACGCTGATCCACAACGTCTTCAACAGCGACCTGCTCATGCTGATCCACGATGAAGACACCGTGCGTGGGATGGAGGTGCTGCAGAACGGCACGCACATCCTCGTCGACCGGCTCGGCGTGCCCGCCGAGGTCGCCTGCCAGTTGTATGGTCGCTTTGGGCCAAGCTGCGTCTGCAATGTCGTTGGCGCCATCAAGACCGCCAGGTATCTGGGCCTGGGTCCCCAGGACAACGTCGTCACCATTGCCACCGATTCCTACGACCGCTATCCGTCCGTCAGCGAGCTGCTCTACGAACGCAACGGCGGCAAGCCCAGCGACGACCAGCTCGAGATGTGGGCGAAAAGCGTTTTCCTGGGCGCCAGCCTGGGCGAGATCGTCGATCTGAACAAAGGCGGCGAGCAGGCGCGCCTGCATCAGATGAAGCTCAACCTGTGGACGAAGTTTGGCTACGACGCCAGCTACATTAACCGCATGGCCGACCAGGAATTTTGGGATGCCGAGTACGCCAAGATCAAGGAAATCGACCCACTGATCGAACAGGTGCGCGGCTCAATCTAGGAACTGCCCGTTATGTCCACGCCACACCCACTTGCCGCCATCGCCCGCCTCCCCATGCCCGGCGACAACACCGCCATCGCCATCCGCCGCCTGGAAGCAGGAGAGTGGGTGTGGCTGGACGACGCGCCGAGGCCGCTCTCGCACACGGTGCTGGAAGGTCATCGTTTCGCCGTGCGCCCGATTGCGGCGGGGGAATTGCTGCTGTCGTGGCAGCTCCCCTTCGGCGCGGCGACGCGCCCGATTGCGCCCGGCGATTATGTTTGCAACGCGCAAACGCTCAAGTCGTTGCGCCATCGTAGCGTCGCGGCGGCGTTGCCCGACGCTCCCAACTTCGTCGATCGCGCCATCGACTACGCCATCGATCCGGCTGCCTTCCAACCTGCCCCGCCCACGCTGCGCGTCGAACCGGCGCCGACCTTCTCAGGCTATCAGCGCGACCCGGCGCGCGGCGTCGGCACACGCAATTTCATCGCGCTGATTGGCGCCAGCTCGGCGACGGGCAGTTTCGTGCGCGCGCTGGAAGCACGACTGCAGGGGCTGGCGACCAGCTACCCCAACATCGATGGCATCGTCGCCGTCGCACACACCGAGGGGAGCGTGCCTGACGCCAACAATCGCGCACACGTTTTGCGCACATTGGCCGGCTTCATCGTGCACGCCAACGTCGGCGCCGCGCTGGTTGTCGATGCGGGCTGGGAGCCGATCCACAACGCTGTGCTGCAAGCGTTCATGCGCGAACATGGCTACCCGCTCGATGCTGTGCTGCATACTTTTATGTCACGCCGTGGCGCGTTCGAGGCAGACCTGGCTCACGCCGCTGAGATTGTCGCCGGCTGGCTGGAGACGGTCAACGCCACGCCGCGCACGCCCACCTCCGCCGCGCAGCTCAAGATCGCGCTGCAGTGTGGTGGGTCGGACGCCTTCTCCGGCGTCTCCGCCAACCCGTTGATTGGTTGGGCCGCCCATCGCATCGTTGGCTATGGCGGGTGCGCAAACATTGCCGAAACGCCAGAGCTGATCGGCGCCGAACCGTACATGCTCGACAAGGTGCGCGACCTGGCCACCGCGCAGCGTTACCTGGCGATCCGCGACCGCTTTGTCGCCTACGCAGCCGCTCACGGCGCCTCGGCGGAGGGCAACCCCTCCGACGGCAACAAGTTCCGTGGGCTGTACAACATCATCCTCAAGTCGATCGGGGCGGCGATGAAGAAGCATCCCGACACGCGGCTCGACTACGCCATCGACTACAGCGAGCGTATGGTGCAGCCGGGTTTCTACTTCATGGATAGCCCCGGCCTCGACCTGGAGAGCGTCGCCGGGCAGGTGGCGGCGGGTTGCAATCTCATCTATTTCACCACGGGCAACGGCTCAGTCACCAACTTCCCCTTCGTGCCCACGATCAAGGTCGTGACCACCACGCCGCGCTTCACTCTGCTGGCGAAAGACATGGACGTCAACGCCGGCGCCTATCTCGACGGCGTGGCGATGGACACGCTGGGTGAGGCGCTGGTCGATCTGACGTTGCGCGTGGCAAGCGGCGAGCGCTCCGCCGGCGAACGCGCCGGGCACGCGCAGGTGCAGATCTGGCGCAACTGGCGGCAGGGCGGCGAGAAGAAGGAAGCGGCGATTGGCAGAGCGGAGCCTGGCGGCGCAACGCCCCTGAGGGTGAAGCGACCGGCGCGTGTGCTGGAATTCACCTATCCGGCGCTGGACTCGGCGGCGGGCCCCGTCTTCGAGCAGGTGGGGCTGATCGTGCCGACCAGCCTGTGTGCGGCGCAGGTGGCGCGACTGGCGGCGGACCGGCTCAATCGCCGCCGCGTCGGCATTGGACCGGGGCGATCCCGCTATGTGGCGCTGGTGCACACCGAGGGCTGCTCCGACGCCACCGGTGAGGCGATCACCATGTCGGCGCCAACGCTGCTCGGCTACGCTACCCACCGCCTGGCCGGGCGCACGCTGCTGCTTGAGCATGGGTGCGAAGTGACGCACAACGACTTTATGCGGCGCAAGCTCACCGAACTGGGTTATGATCTGGCTCGCTTCGGTTGGGCCAGCGTCCAGCTCGACGGCGGCATCGCCAGCGTGCTCGACCGCATCGAAACGTGGTTTGCCACCACCGCCGCCCACGATCCGACGCCGCCCCCGACGCAAGGAAGCCTGGCAACCTTGCGCCTCGGTCTGTTGGCGCCGGCGCCGCTGGCGCCTGCCGCTGCGGCGGCGCTGGCTGAAATTGCCGCCAACGTGGCGACCGCAGGCGGAACCGTCGTCGTCGCGCAGTCAGGCTACCTGCTGCACACGCCGGCTTTCATTGAGACCCTGCTCGCCACACCAAAAGATACGCAGCCGACTCTGGCATATTCCGGGCGCATTGCGGCGCCTGGCCTTTACATCATGGCGACGCCCACCGATCACCCGGTTGAGATTGTCACCGGGCTGGGCGCAACGGGCGTGGACGCCGTGCTTGCCTATGTCGGTGCGCAGCCGATGCAGGGCCATCCGCTCGTGCCAGTGCTGCAAGTTGCAACTGCGGACGCCTGCGCGCCAGAGGCAGCCGCCGAACTCGACCTTGTGCTGGCGGGCGCGCCGGCGACGTGGTCAGAGCAGCTCCTGGCGCGCCTCAGCGACCTGGCCGCACATCGCTATGTTCCCAACCACATGCGCACTGGCAATATCGACTTCCAGATCACGCGCGGGTTGATGGGAATCTCGCTGTGAGCGCCTTTCTCTCTGAAACTTTTGTGCTATAAAAAACGTATTGACGTGGTGGCAGAAGCATTGTCCACGTAGCTCTGCGCGAGATCTCGTGCGGCAATGCTTTGTTCGTGTCTATACAAGGGGATCGAGGTTGGTGGCGAGGCGAGGCAATACAAGGGCAATACAAGAGTGAAAGCACGCATGAACGATTTCAAGCGACGATGGCTGGGAGTGCTGAGTTTCCTGCTGATCACCGGTTTGCTGCTGCCTGCCGCACCGGCTGTGGCTGCGCCGGGTGAACAACAAAAGCCCATCACGCAGGACGCCGCCCTGCGCGATTGCAGCGCGATCTCTGAGGAAACGCTGCAAGACGAACTGAACACAGTGACGCAGCAGATTTTCGCCGACCAGATCGCAGCGCTCGACCTGGACGCCATCATCGCCCGGCAATGGGTCGCGTTGGCAATGGATGCGACGTTGGACGCCGCAGTGACGCAAGCCGTCGCCCGCGTGCAGAGCGAGACCGAACTATGGGACAAATTTCTCTCGGCGTGGTCGCCCGACCTGGCGCGCGAACTGACGCTGGCGGTCGCCACGTATACGTTCGACGCCCCCACGTTGCGCACGCAGATGGAGGCGTTGGCTGCCGCTGTCTCGCGCGCCATCGCCGGTGAGCTGACAGTAGCTTCAGCGGATTCAGCCTCGGCGGCGCTGTACTGTATGCAGACCTTTATCGACACGAACTATTCGGCGGCGTTGGTGCGCGCCTTCGAGAGCCGCGTCGCTGCCGCAACGACGAGCGCACAGCTTGTCGATGCCGAAGCCGCCAGCCCAGACATCCTGGCGCTGGTGAGCGACCACCAGATGGCGTTAGGCGGCGTCGGCGTGATCATCGCTGCTCAGATCACGCGCAAGATCATGACCAGTGTAGCGCAACGCATCTCACAACGTGTGGCTGGCCGCATCGTCGGGCGCGTGTTGGGGCGCGTTGGCACGACGGTTGTGCCGCTGGCTGGCTGGCTGATCGGCGCCGGCATGATTGCGTATGATCTCTACGCAAGCCGCGACGGCGCCCTGCCCCAAATCGAGACCTCGCTCAAGTCGGCGGCGGTGAAAGCTGGCGTGCGCCACGAGATCGCTGCGGCGATCCGACCCGAACTGACCAGCGAGACGCCTGCTTTGGCGCGCAGCGTGGCGAACGACCTTTTTGCCGAATGGCGCACGGTCAAGCGCACCATCCGTGAGGTGTTGGAGTTGGCGGCAGCGGACCCTGCCTTCGCCGCCTTGTTGGAAACGCTGCGCACCCAGGAAGAGCTGGCGAAGCTCGTGCAACTGGTTGCGATTGTGCAGGAGGCAGGCGGGCGCGCCGCGCTCGACGCCGCCGTCGCTGATGGTTCGCTCCGCCAGGTGCTGACGCTGCCCGACGCCGCTGTAACGCTGGTGCGCGACAGTGGCTCGCTGCAAGCTGCGCTGGAGTGGCACGCCGTTGTCGGCAGCCGCCTGAGCGACGTGGTGGCGCTGGAGTTGCACAAGCAATTGCCCCCCGCGCAGGTCGATCTCGCCCAGATCGACGCATTGCTGGCGCTCGGCGACAAAACCGCAGTGGCGCGGCTGGCGCTGCTGCCACCGGAGGCACGCGCAACGCTGCTGCAACTGGCGGATGTCAACCTGACAGCGCTGGCGAAGGTGCTGACGCCCGATGCGATGGCGTGGCTGGCGGCGCAATTGCCTGCGCTCACACCCGCGCAACGCAACCAACTCGTCGCCCGCCTGCTGAGCCAGCCCGAGGCTGTCGTCGCGCTGCAGCGTCTGGACGACAGCCGCATACTCGCCGACGCTGCTGACCTGGGCGCCACCATCACCTTTCTGACGGGGACGCAGAGTGGACTGGATTATCTGGCGGACGCCGGTTCAGTGCTGACGGGCGCAGTGGCGCCGTCATTGTTTTGGGCGAAATACGGGTTGTGGCCGACGGTGGGCGGCGGCGTCGGGCTGCTCGTGATCGTGCTGGTGGCGCTGCGCATTGTGTGGGGGCTGCTCGTCTGGTTCTTGCAGCCGCTGGCTTCTCTGCGCCGACGCCAATTGTGATACGAATCATCAGGACGGGTTCACATGCTGATCGCACTTGATTCACACCCCAGCGCCAGGATTGAAGTGGGCGAACTGTTGACAGTGGTGCACGTGAGGGCGGCAAATGTCGTCAAAGATATTCGCGAAAATATCCGCAACCTGGTGGGCGGGCGCATGACGCACTACGAGGCATTGATTCGCGACGCCGTCGATGCGGCATTGGCTGAACTGGACGCTCAGGCGCTCGCCAAAGGCTACGACGGGGTCATCGGCGTCAAGATCGCCAACCCCGTCGTCGTGGAGGGCGGCGTTGAGGTTGTGGTCTACGGCAACGCGTTCCGTGTGGCGGCGTGAAGGCGAGGGGTGAGGGGCGACAAGCGTGAGTGATGTTGGCAGGAACGCAAAGATGACAATGTATAGGGCGCGGCTGCGCGGCTGGCTCACAATTTTCCTGATCGGTGCGTTGGTGCTGGCGGCGGCGCCAGTCTCCGCTGCCCCTGCTCCGCAACGCGACGCTGCGAGTCAGTACACCGTGGGCGATTGCAGCCGAATCGACCGCGCACAATTGCGCAGCGAAATTGAAGGGCACGTGTTGGCAGTGCTGCAAAACGACGCCACGCCGCTGAATATCGACGCCATCGTGGCGCAGACGTGGGCGGAAGTGGGCATGGACGCGACCATCGACGCGGAAGTCGCCCGCGCCGTCGCTGAGATGATGAACAGTGAAGATTATCTCAATCGGCTGATCTCCGGCTGGTGGGGAGAGAAGGCGCAGGAGTACGCCGAGCGCGTCGCCAATGACGCCTTCACTTCACCCGCCTTTCGCACGAAACTGGATGCACTGTCGGCGGCGGTCGGCGCCAGGGTGGCGCGCGAGGTCGAGACGCAGTTTGCGCAGGCGGCTTCGGTGGCGCTGCTCTGCTTGCAGGCTTATGTGGGCGAACAATACTCGGCGGCCT
>Ga0272446_1003296_pt1 | contig 20578 bp, 20 predicted proteins | sample YNPCB0061_FD_194587 | JGI IMG/M metagenome (GOLD analysis project Ga0272446, IMG submission 194587) | Hot spring microbial mat communities from Yellowstone National Park, WY, United States - YNP-CB-006-1 | ecosystem: Environmental > Aquatic > Thermal springs > Hot (42-90C) > Sediment | place...
CGCCTGAGCACCACCTTTCGACCGGAAGACCCACGACATTTGAAGACCTTCCAGGAGTATTTGGAAATCATCAACAGTGAGGTCCATCGGTGCAAGGACATTATCCGGCAGCTCCACGATTTCAGTCGTACCTCTCCCAATGATTTCAGCGCCCTGGAGATTGAGACGATCATCCAGGATACTTTATCCCTGATCCGCCAATATGCCAAACACCAGAACATCAATATTGTCTCCCGGCATAATCTGGCCAACGGTCTCAATCGCATCGGCGGCAACGAGACCCAATTGAAACATGCCTTTTTAAACATGCTCTACTTTTTGTTGGAAAACATGCCCGATGGCGGGGATCTAATCATCAGCACCAAAAACCGGGGCAACATGATTGAGGTGGTGCTGTCCGGGTCGCAGAAAGAGGCGGCCTCCGGCGAGAGTGAAGAGGCAGATCAGTGCCAGAGGTTCCAACCGAGCTACCAAAAAGGCTTGCCCATCAACTTTTCCATCTGTCACAGTATAGTGCGCCAGCATCGGGGTATTTTGCAGCTTGATTTTAACAACGGCAGAGTACCGACGCTGTCGGTGCATTTTCCCTCTTACGCCCCTTAGGGCTGAAGCCGGGGGGCAATGACCGAGAGCCGGGCGAGAGACGAAAAACACCTCCCGAAGGAGATGCCCATGTCGGCAGGAAGAATCTTGGCCATTGACGATGAGCAGAACATCCGCCATTTGATTAGCAACGAACTGAGTCTGGAAGGCTTTGAAGTAGTCACCGCCAAGACCGGTGAAGAAGGGTTGCGTTTAGTAGAAAAAAAGCCGTTCGATCTCGTACTGTTGGATATCCGTCTGCCCAAAATGAACGGCATCGAGGTCTTGAAACGCCTGAAATCCCGCTTTCCCCGCCTGCAAGTTATTATGATTACCGCTTATGGCGATATCCGGACCGCAGTGGAGTCGATGAAACTGGGGGCCGCAGACTATATTACCAAACCCTTTAAATTAACCGAACTGATAGCGCTGCTGAAGCAGACCTTGGGCCGCAATGCCGCGGCCGCCCTGATTGAGTCAGGCGGTCAATTGCCGGCCGCGGACCAGGCCGATTTTGTCCGCTGTCCCAGCCGGGCCATGCAGGAGGTGTATGACCTGATAGAGCGAGTCGCCCAGACCGATAAAACCGTGCTCCTGCAAGGGGAGACCGGGGTGGGCAAAGATGTCTTGGCCCAGCTGATCCACCGCCTCAGCCCCCGGGCCAGCGGTCCGTTTGTGGTGGTGGATTGCGGCACCCTGAATCAGAACTTGGCGGAAAGCGAGCTCTACGGACATGTCAAGGGAGCCTTTTCCGGCGCCACCGAGCGCAAGTCCGGGCTGGTGGAGAAAAGCCACGGTGGCACCCTCTTTTTGGACGAGATCGGGAATGTAGAATTGGAGCTGCAGAAGAAATTCCTGCGCTTCCTGGAGACCAAACATGTGCGCCGCCTGGGGGAGACCAGAGAAAGTTACGTCGACACCCGGATTATCCTGGCCACCAACCTGGACCTGCAGGAAGCCATGCACCGGGGCAACATGCGCCATGACCTCTTCTATCGGATGAGTTTTTTCCACATCCATATTCCGCCCCTGAGGAAGCGCCAAGAGGATATCCCGGTTCTGGCCCGCCATTTCTTGAGCCTGGATAAGACCTTCCACGGGCCGACAAAAATTTCGCCGGAGGCCATGGCCATTTTGACCGAATATTCTTGGCCCGGCAATGTGCGGGAGCTGCGGGCGGTGATCAACAAAGCCATGATCTATGCCAACGGCGAGACGATTATGCCGGCCGATCTGCCGTCGGTGCTGCGCCGGTCGGTGCCCGTTGTCGCCCCCAAAACCCTGGAGGATATGGAACGGGATTACATCGTCACGGTTCTGGAGAGAACCGGCGGCAATCAGAGCGAAGCCGCCAAGCTGCTGGGGATAAACCGCAAGACTTTATATAAGAAAATCCACAAGTTTCAAATCCTGACCTAACGCCTCGGCGGCAGCGCCGCTCCCTGCCGCGGCCGGTGTGGCTATTTGCCCCGCTAGACCCCACACCGGGCCGCGGCGATTTTTTGCTATATATTTCCAAAAGATAACCCTGCAATAAGGATTCTTCCCAGGGACACCCGCCGCGGACCGGCCGCACCAGACCGCGGCGGCTGACCCCCTTTTTCCTCCCTTTGCCAGGCCGACAACTGCTCCGAGCTGCCGGCGGCCGTGGTATCCGCCCCCATCCCCGGTTATCCTGCCTCTGAACGCCCTTGGCCTGGCTGCCCTAGCCAGGAAGGCACGGACCTTGCTTATTAAGTTGACACCCGCCTGGTGGGGCCTTGGAGGCCGGCGATTCGGGGCGCACCTGGGTTTCTGGCACCGGGTGGGAAGACATTTCCTGGAAAAGAAAGGGGGCTGGTAGCTGAACTCCTGCGTCCGAGGCTGATTTTGCCTGACAGCGGCGCGGGTAAGTTCCAGGAGGCCAAAAAACACTTCGGTGAAAGCAAGCAGTGCCATGTTCATGAATCATCACATGAAGTGAAGGAGGAACCCATTATGCCATCGAAAGTATGGTATGCCGCTGCCAACGCCACCAACTGGACGGAAAGCACCATCTGCAAGGCCAAGGATCTCTTTTACCTGGCCGGCTTAGATAAATGTATTGAAAAAGATGACAGTGTGGCCATCAAGGTGCATTGCGGTGAGTGGAACCGCACCCATTGTCTGCGGCCGGAATTCGTGGCGGCCATTGTGGAAGAGGTAAAGGCCTGCGGCGGCCGCCCCTTTGTCACGGATACCACCACCTTGACCTACCATTTGTACAACAACCGGGCCACGGGGCAGATGTTGATGGAGGGCGCCAACCGTCATGGCTTGAACTTTGCCAGTCTGCAGGCCCCCTTTGTCGTGGCCGACGGCTTCTTTGGGGAAGACGATCTCCGGGTGGAACTGCCCGAAGCCAACATTATCAAAGAGACCTACATCGGCCGGGGCATCTACGAAGCGGATGCCTGCATTAATCTGGCCCATGCCAAGGGTCATCCCATCACGGCCTTCGGCGGCTGCATCAAGAACTTCGGCATCGGCGCCCAATCCAAACGGGGTAAATATCAGACCCACCTGTCTTTCTGGGGCGATCCGGAAGATGCCATCGGCTACCCCAAGGTCAACAAGCAATCCTGCAAAGGCACGGAATGCCCCTACCATAAGATGTGCGAAGACAGCTGTCCGGAAGAGGCCATCAAAGTGGAGCCCGATGGGGTCAATTTGGATTACACCAAATGTGCCCTCTGTTATTCCTGCCAGGTGACCTGTCTCTTCACGGGCATGGAAGGCATCGGCTTCCGGGCAGAATACTTCCCCCTGGCCCAGATTGCCATGGCCGACGCCGCCCTCGGGGTCATTAAGACCTTTAAGCCGGGCAAAATCGGCTACATGGCCTATGCCGTGGACATCTGCCCGGAATGCGACTGCTTCCCCTGGGGCGGGCTGCCGGTGGCCGCGGATGTGGGCGTTTTTGCTTCTCTGGATCCGGTGGCCATTGATGCGGCCGTCTGCGATCTGATTGACAAAGCCCCCATCTATCCCGGTTCCCGGTCCGAGGAGTTGGGCCTGAAACCCGGGGAGGATAAGTTCAAGGCGGTCAATGCCTTTACCCCCCGCATCCAGCTTAAGGCCGCAGAAAAGATCGGCATGGGCACCATGGATTATGAATTGATCATCCATGAACCGGAACTGAATCCGGAGAACATCTCCAAATGGCAGATCCGCAAGACCCCCATCACTGTGCATCCGATGCGGCAGGTCTTCAAGCACCATCACCTGGGCCGGGAATTCCCCTTCGGCCGCCACGGCGATGTCGCCACCTGGTTGGAAGAGTGGCAGAAGTTTGATCCCACGGCGTAAACAAGCTCTGGAAGATGGGGTGGCAGCCATCTTCCAGGAAGTAAATTATCTGCCCCTTTTTCCAGTTTCCCCCTTATCAGCTTCGGCGTGGAAAAAGGCTTTTCCCCTCCCAACGCCCTGCCGGGGTCTGAGTCAGGCCGGACCAGGCCCCGGGAGGCTTCTAAAAACGGCCATCGTCGAGGGGAGCGAGACTATTTTTTGAGGGTAGACATGGCAAAGGTGTATTGGCTGAAAGGTCGGACTCGCAGCCTGGATCAGAATATCGTGGCCAAAATCGATGTCTTGCTGGGTCTGGAGGAGATGGCCCGCCTCATCGGGCCGGACCAGAGTGTGGCCATCAAGATCAATCTGAGTGAATTGGGCTATGCCCATTACCTGCCGCCGGTGGTTTATGCCACGTTTTTTGACAAGCTGCGCGCCCTGGGTGCCAAGCCGGTGGTTACCGACAGCTGCAGCATGTATCGAGGGTCCCGCTTTGACGGCTACACCTGGATTCAAACCGCCCTGGTCAACGGTTTGAGCGGCGGCGAGACCTTTGACAGCCAATTAATGTTGGCCTGCGGCTACACCGGGGAAGAGGGTACTTTTTACAGCGCCGAGGGCGACTATTTGGGCGGGGTGGAGCTGGGCAGCCTGCTGACCGATGCCGGCCGGCTGCTGGTCCTCTCCCACGTCACGGCGCATCCCCTGACGGGGTTGGCCGGGGCCGTCACCAATCTGGGCTTGGGAATGCTCACCAACACGGGCAAAGCCAGGGTTTTTGCCCATTTAGAACTGATCTTTCAGGCCCGGCAATGCAATAATTGTCAAGCCTGCCTGCCTTTCTGCCCCACGGGGGCCATTGCTCCGGGGCCGGACCATATCCGGTTTGCAGCCGATTTTTGCAATCGTTGCCTGGGATGTTTCCTGGCCTGCCCCCGGCAGGCGATGCAGCTTGCCCCGGAGAGTATCGAGATCTTCCAAAAATGTTTGGTGGAGGCGGCCCACACGGCCCAGAGCAATCTGCGAGGCGGGGCTTTCTATGTCAATTTTCTCCAGGCCGTGACCCCGCAGCCTGACGACTGCCCCTACTCCGATATCCCCTTTCTTCCCGACCTGGGTATCCTGGCCTCGGACGACCCCGTAGCTCTGGATTGGGTAACCTACATGATGACCGTGCGGGCCCCGGGAGTGCCCGGCTCGATAGCCGAAGATCTGCAGGTATTGGAAAAAGGTCAGGATAAGATCAAGGCCATTACCGGGGTGGACCCGGCGGCCATGTTGCAGTATGCCGAACAACTCCAGTTGGGGCAGCGACAGTGCGAGTTTTTGACCAGCTGCTGAGAGCCGCGCCGCCATCTATCATTTCTTAGCGATTAAGGAGACCGCAGGTCGATGCAAGGACATCATCGTCATCACCATATGGGACAACCCATTGCCCGGTCCATGGCCAACATCAACTATAAGCTGGCCATCATCAGCGGCAAGGGTGGGGTGGGCAAGACCAGCGTGGTGGTCAATCTGGCGGCAGCCCTCCGCCAATTGGAGTATGAGGTGGGGATTTTCGATGCTGACGTGCATGGCCCCAGCGTCCCCAAAATGGTGGGCATCAAAACCGCCATGCGGGACATTCTGCACGGCAGCCACGCCATTGATCCGGTGATCACGCCCCACGGCATCAAGGTCATGTCCGTGGCCCTCATCTGGCCCACCGATATGACCCCCATTATGTGGCGGGGCCAATACAAGGCCAGGGTCCTGCGCCAGTTTCTGGCCTCGATCAAATGGTATGAACTGGATTTCCTGCTGGTGGACCTGCCCCCGGGCACCGGCGATGAGCCCATCACCATCATGAAATCCATTCCCAATCTGGACGGCATGATCGTGGTCACCACCCCCCAGGAAATTTCCACCATCGTTTGCAGCAAGGCCATTAATGCCGCCAAGGAATTGCAGGCCCCGGTCATCGGCCTGATTGAAAACATGAGTTCCTACCAATGCCCGGATTGTGGTCGGCTGGAATACCTCTTCGGGCAGGGGAAGGGCGAAAAATTGGCCAAAACCTTTAAGATCCCCTTTTTGGGCGGCATCCCCCTGGACAGCCACTATGCTGCCGCGGCCGACAGCGGCGAGCCCATCGTCTTTAAGAATCCGGACTCGCTGTCGGCCCGGGCCATGCGCCAGATTGCCCAGGAGATCCTGAAGCGTCTGCCGCCTCGGGCCAAGGTAGTCCCCCAGGAGCATCCCTGGGAAGAAGGTCGGGATCATCATCAGGTTTAAATCCGCACGTTTTCTGGTCCACGAGACAACATCATAAAAATATGGAGGAAACCAAGGAGAAACCATGCCAGAGCAGAAGATGCCGGATGTCACCGGCAAAGGCCCGGCCCTGATGCGGGAAATGTTGGCAATTTTCAAAGAGATGGAGAGTAAATTGTCCGGTCTCTCCCCCGAGGCCGCCGGCCAGATCAAGACGATGTGCAACGGCAAGGGCGCCGAAATGGAGCCGCTCCTGAGCCGGGCCTACATGAAGACCGTCAAGGCCGGGGAAGTGGCCTGGCAGTGCAAGGAAATGGCCCGGGCCTTGGAAGAGGCGGTGGTCAACGGCAACGAAGCCGCGGCGCTGGAGACGTTGGCCAACCTCCAGAAGGAGCTGGACGGGCTCATCCATACCACCAAAACCTTTGTGATACGTATGACCTGATGGCTACGTCGATTGCCTTCGAGAGCCTGGGTGAAGATTTACAGGCCATCCTGCGGGTTTTGGGGGAGCGGGGCGGTACTGATTGCACCGGTTCCTGTCACCACCGGCAGCCGGGGGAATTTCATTGCCACACCCTGGCCCAGATGCTGAAGATTTCCTCTTCGGGCATTAAAAAACGCCTCCTGCACCTGCTGGAGCTGGGCCTGGTGGCCAGATACCGCTTGGAACGGCCTGGCGATTCGCCCCTCATCCGGTTTGCCCTCACCCCTCGCGGCGAAGAGGTCCTCAGGAACTTAGGTAAGATTGACCCTGGAGATTGAGAATGGCTCATCCGCTGCATCAACCCGTGACTGCCCTGATCCATCGGGCCATGGAGCTCATGGATAAACTCCTCCGGGATAAGCTGGAGTTGGAGGCCTATGCCCAACAACTGCGAGCCCTGGACGTGGACAGTCTCCTGGAGACCTATAAGGGAGACTTCCAGCGGGATCCTTCCCTGGTCTACTACCTGGATGCCCTCATGCTGTTATCCTCCCTCCAGCATGAGCTGGAGTTCCAGGTGGCCGAATATGGCGCCAATGCAGCCACCGAAGATATCAAGATCCTGCGGGAATTGTTGCATAAATTTCCCTCAGAGGCAGACGCGCCGGTCAATGCCAGCTGATGGCCATAGTGTTAAAGGAGACAACGAATGAAGCTGGCAGGTAAAGTGGCCATCGTCACGGGCGGGGCCCGGGGAAATGGTTTTGCCACCGCCAAGTTGATGGCCCAGGAAGGTGCTGATATTGCCATTGCCGATATCTGCGCCGATATCCCGACGGTGCCTTACCCCCTGTCGACCGTGGCAACTATGGAAAAGGCCGTATCCGAAATCCAGCAGCTGGGTCGGCGGGCCGTGGGCATCAAGTGCGACGTTCGGAAGGCGGACGAAGTGCATGGCATGGTGCAGCAGGTTCTGGACACCCTGGGACGGGTGGATATCCTGGTGAACAATGCCGGGACGGCCACCTTGGAAGCCCTGGTGGATATGAGCGAGGAAACCTGGGACGACATGCTGGACGTCCATCTCAAGGGCGCATTTTTATGCTGTAAATACGTCGTCCCCCATCTGATTGAGCAGCGCTTCGGCAAAGTGATCAACATCAGTTCGGTGGGGGGGACCCGGGGTTTTGGCATGGGGAGCCATTACTGCGCGGCCAAACACGGCCTCATCGGCCTGACCAAGTCCCTGGCCATGGAGACCGCCGACCACAATATCAACGTCAACGTGGTCTGCCCCGGCACCGTCTGGACTGACATGATGGCCGGGTTGGCCAATTATTTCGGTATGGAGACCGAAGAGGCCAAGGAAAACTTCTTCTCCGGCCATCTGTTCAAGGATCGGGAGATTACCCCCGAGGATGTGGGCCGGGCTGTCCTGTGGTTGGCCAGCGAAGAGAGCCGCCTCATCACCGGCGCGGTGATTATGGTGGACGCCGGCTGGACCTGCCGGGCGCCCTAACCCCTAAATCCTGGGGCTGGTGGCGCTGTGGCCGGGGGCCCGCTCCCGAGGCGGGCGGCCGCGGCAAGATTGACATTCTTTACCCTACAAAGGAGGATAACAGTGGAACACGGCATGGTATTGGAACAGGAACGCCAGGAGCACCTCGGAGCCAAGGAAGGGCAGGCCAGCGATATTCCTGCCATTTTGGAAGATATTACGGTGGAAGAGCTGGCGGTGGATGGCATCTGCGGCATCTATTAACCCAACCCCAGGGCCTGCCATGGGGCGACCCGGCAGGCCCTGGCCCTAACCGTCAAAGGATTGGCAATGAACGCCGAGAAAAAATATGTCCTGCCGGCCGGAGTGCAGGTGCGGCAGGAGAAATTCGGCCTCCTCTTTTATAATTATCGGGGACCCCGACTCTATTTCGTGCCTACTGGCGACCTGCTGCCCTGCTCCTTCTTTACCGGCCAGCAGACGGTGCGGGACTGGGCCGCAGCCGCCGCATGGCGATACAAGACCTCCCCGGAACGGCTTCTCACCCGGGTTCTGAAGCTCTTGGCTCTCCTGGAGGCAAAAGGATTGGTGCATGGGTAATCGATATGTTGATATGGGCCTGTCGGCCCCGGTAAACGTCACCTGGGAAGTAACCTACGCCTGCAATCTTTCGTGCGTCCATTGCCTTTCCGATGCAGGGGCGCGCCGGACCCAGGAATTGGATACGGCGGCCTGCAAAAGCATGCTGGATATCTTGGCGCGCTATAAAGTATTTCAGCTCAGCATCGGCGGCGGCGAACCCTTTGTGCGGCCCGACTTTCTGGAGCTCATTGACCATGCCCACCGCCAGGGCATCGTAACCTGCATCAGCACCAACGGCACCCTCATTACTGCCGAGGTGGCCCGCCGCCTGGCCCATCCTCTGGTATATCTCCAAGTCAGTCTGGACGGGGCGACGCCGGCCGCCAATGATGCCATTCGGGGCCAGGGCAGTTTTGTTCAGGCCATCCGGGCCATTGAAAATCTGCGCCGCCATGACATCGAAGTCAGCATCAACACCGTGCTGACGCGGCTGAGCTTTCCCGAACTGGATCAGCTGGTGGCGTTGGCGGCAGGCTTTGGGGCCAAATTGCGCGTCTCTCGCTTCCGGCCTTCCGGACGCGGCAAACAGGCCTGGTCCGATTTGAATCTGAGCCCCAGCCAATTGGCGGCCTTCTCCCAGTGGCTGAGCCGCCATCTGGAGGTCTCCACGGGTGATTCCTTTTTTTCCGTTTCCACCGAGGAGCGGCGTTCTCTGGGGCTTAACATGTGCGGGGCCTGCAAACTGACCTGTTGTATTGCCCCGACGGGGGCGGTATATCCCTGCGCCTTTCTCCAGGAGCCCGAATTTCAGGCCGGCCGCCTGCCACATGATGATTTTGGCCAGATCTGGCATGATTCCCCGGTGTTTGCTTCCTTTCGGCAGCTGGAGATCAAATCCTGCGAACGGTGTTATCGCTTTGATCTCTGCCACGGCGGTTGTCCGGCGGTGGCCTATCATACCCAGCGCCGGTTGGGTCTGCCGGATCCCGAGTGTCTGGTCAACTGTATTCGGGTGCGCGGCCCGGCTGCGCCGACTGCGCTGGAGTATCAGCATGTTGCTGGGACGTCTCTCCCTTAAACCTGGCCACCAGTTACTGCCAGCCCCCGACGGCGGGGTGCTCCTGCGGCGGGCGCCCCTGCGTGCCAGCCGCTGCAATGCCGCGGCCTTTAGGTTGCTCAAGCAGTGCCAGGAAGGTCTGCTCCTGGCGCCTGAGAGCAGTCCGCCGGCGCCGGTCTGCCAGTTTCTGGACACCCTGTGGCAGGCCGGTTTCCTGGCCTGGCAGCCCCAGACGCCGGCCGAGCTCCCCCACGTGACGGTTATTGTTCCGGTTTTTAATCGCGCCCAGGGCATCGGCGACTGTCTGGAAGCCCTGCTGGCGTTGGCCTATCCCAAAGATAAACTGGAAATCATCGTCGTGGACGACGGCTCCCAGGACGACACCCCCGATCAGGTCCGGCAATATCCCGTCAAGCTGCTGGCCCTGGCCTGCAACCGGGGGCAATCGGCGGCCCGCAATATCGGCGCCGCCGCGGCTCAGGGCGAGATTCTGGCCTTCATTGACAGCGACTGCATTGCTGACCCGCAATGGCTCCTGGAGCTCGTGCCCTACTTTCAAGATGAGCGGCTGGCCCTGGTGGGCGGCTATGTGGACGCCTACTACCGGCGCACCTGGCTGGACCGCTTTGAAGAGGTGCAGTCCCCCCTGAATATGGGCCGGGAAATGGCTCTGGGAGTGGGCCCCGACTCCGATTTTTATGTGCCCACCTGCAATGTCCTGATCCGCAAAGAGGTCTATCTCCGCCTGGGCGGTCTGGATGAGGACCTCCGGTTGGGGGAGGATGTTGATCTGTGCTGGCGCCTGAAGGCCCAGGGCCACCATCTGCTCTACGTGCCCAAAGGCAAAGTCAGGCACCAACATCGGGCTCACTTTTGGCCGGCCTACCGGCGGCGGTTTGATTACGGCACCTCCGAGGCCTTCCTCTTCACCCAGCACCGCAGGGTGAGGAAAAGATTCCCCTGGAAGCCCACCGGGGCGGCCCTGGCCGGGCTGTTGGCCTTGCTGCTGCTCACGGGGGCGCTGGAGCTCCTGGCCGGGGCGGCGGCGGTCTGGCTGGGTCACTCCTGGCAGCAGCGCCGCCTGCTCCAAGAAAAGATCGGCCTGGCGCTCCCCTGGCACCTGCTGTTGGCGGCCACCGGCAAAGAGCAGCTCGCCTGGCTCTATTTTTTCACCCTGCATCTGCAGCGCTATTATCTGGTGCTTTTCTGCCTGCTGGCCCTCTGGTGGCCCCAGACGGCCCCCCTGGTGGCCGTTATTATTCTCCTGCCGGTGGCGCTGGAATACTGCCGCCGCCGGCCCCGGCTGCCCTTCTTGGCCTACGCCTTTTTCTTCCTGGCGGAGCAGATTTTTTATCAGTTGGGCGTCTTCTGGGGTTGTGTCAAGGCCTGGAGCTTTGCGCCCTACCATTTGGTTTTGGTTAGAAAATGAAGATTTGAGTTTCGAGTTCCGAGTTTCGAGTTTCGAGATGGTTTCCAGTTTCCGGTTTTCGGTTTCCAGAAAAAACCTTTTTAGTTAGTGGGGCGGGCCTCCGTGCCCGCCCAGGGCAGCCAATGGCAGCGACCTTGATTTTCATAGTTTGCCGTCGAGTTATCTAACTTTTGGCAAGCACCGAGAACAGCAGGGGCAAGACCGCAGCCTTGACAGGATGAACGATCCCGGCACCAGAGGGGCAGGAGTAAGGCTATGAACGAGGCCCGGCACGTCAAATATCAGCAGCTGCGGCAGTTGGTGCGCGATCTGGGCAGCGTCGTGGTGGCCTTCTCTGGCGGCGTGGACAGCACCCTGCTTTTGCGGGTGGCCCATGACGTCCTGGGTGAAAAGGTCCTGGCGGCCACGGCGGTATCGGCCACCACGCCCCGCCGGGAGCGCCAGGAGGCGTTGGCGCTGGCCAGGGAGATGGGGGTGCAGCAAATCATCGTTCCCAGTGCCGAGTTCGACCTGCCGGCCTTTGTGGCCAACCCTTTGGACCGCTGCTACCTCTGCAAACAGGTGCGCTTCCAGGCCCTGGTGCAGTTGGCCCGGGAGCGGGGTCTGGCCTGGGTGATCGACGGCAGCAACGTGGACGACCGACAGGATTATCGCCCGGGCACCAGGGCCGCCCAGGAATTGGGGGTGCGCAGCCCTCTGGCCGAAGTCGGGTTGACCAAGGAGGAGATCCGGCAGTTGTCCCGCGACTTGCACCTGCCCACCTGGGACAAGCCCGCGGCCGCCTGTTTGGTTTCCCGCCTGCCGTATCATACGGCAATAACCATAACCAAGTTGCAGCAGGTGGATGCCGCCGAAGAGGTGCTGCGGGAGATGATATCCGGTCAGGTGCGGGTGCGGCATTACGGCGATACGGCCCGCCTGGAGGTGGAGCCCGGCCAGTTCGGCCGGCTGCTGGCCGAACCCCAGCGCTCCCTGATCGTGCAGCGGCTCACCGACCTGGGGTTTCGGTACGTCACCCTGGATCTGGCCGGCTACCGCACCGGGAGCGTCAATCCTGAGGCGGCGGCCGCCGCAGGTCGCCCGTTGGGCAGCACAAAGGGTTCTGGTTCCGAGTAACGTTCAAAAAGGACGCCGCGTGATGAATAACGAACATTTAAGAGATTTGCTGAAGCAAGTCGCCAGCGGCCGGATGGATCTGGACGCCGCCATGCATGCCTTGCGGAAATTGCCCTTTGAGGATTTGGGGTATGCCAAGATAGACAACCACCGCTGTATGCGCACCGGGGTGCCCGAGGTCATCTATTGCGAGGGGAAGGCCGTGTCCCATATCCAGGGCATTGTGGCGCGCCTGGCCCGGCACCACGAAAATATCCTGGCCACCCGGGCGAGCCGGGAGGTGTTGGCGGCCATCCAGGAAGTCACCAGTGATTGCGAGTACCATGAGCTGGCCCGCATTGTGGTTATTCGGCCCCGGCCGGTGGTGCAGAGGGGCAATATTGCCGTGGTGAGCGCCGGGACGGCCGATCTGCCGGTGGCGGAAGAGGCGGCGGTGACGGCCGCCGTCCTGGGCAACAGAGTGACCCGCCTCTATGATGTGGGGGTGGCCGGCATCCACCGATTGCTCAGCTCCTGCGAAGCCCTCTTTCAGGCCAATGTCGTGGTCGTGGTGGCCGGGATGGAAGGGGCGCTGGCCAGCGTCGTGGGCGGTCTGGTTTCCTGCCCGGTCATCGGCGTGCCCACCAGCGTCGGCTACGGCGCCAGTCTGGGCGGGCTGTCGGCTCTCCTGACCATGCTCAACAGCTGTGCGTCGGGAGTCTCGGTCGTCAATATAGACAACGGCTTCGGAGCCGGCTTTCAGGCCAGCCTGATCAACCGCCTGGCCTGGCGGGCCGAGGCGGACGCCGCGGCGTCCCAGCCCCCCCAGGCGGCATCGTTCTGTCCCCAAACCGGGGCTCCGGCGGCCCAGCACCAGGCGTGCGAGGTTGAACCATGAAGATAGCATATTTTGACTGCTTTTCCGGCGCCAGCGGCGATATGATTCTCGGCGCCCTGCTGGATGTCGGCCTTAGCGTGGAGTTCCTCCAGGCGGAATTGGGCCGGCTGCAGCTTCCCCCTTTCCACCTGGAGGCCAGGAAGGTAAAGAAGCGCGGGCTGGGCGGCACCCAGATCATTATCACCCTGGAGGATGAACGGCACCCGCACCACCATCATCACCAGCACCATCACCACCACCATGAGCATCGGCACCTGGGGGATATTACCAGAATTATTCGCGCCAGTACCTTGGCGCCGGAGATTCAGCAGACCAGCATCGCCATCTTCACCCGGCTGGCTCAGGCCGAGGCCAAGATCCACCGCACTTCCATCGAAAAAATCCACTTCCATGAAGTGGGAGCCATGGATGCCATTATTGATGTGGTGGGCGCCGCCATCGGTTTCCATGCCTTGGGCCTGGAAAAGATCTACTGCTCGCCCTTGCACGTGGGCACCGGGACGGTGGAGTGTGCCCATGGGATCCTGCCGGTGCCGGCCCCGGCGACCCTGGAATTGGTCCAGGGCAGGCCTATTTACTCTACGGGGGTGCAGGGCGAATTGCTGACCCCCACCGGGGCCGCGATCCTTACCACCGTCGCCGCCGGTTTCGGCCCCATGCCGGCCTGCCTGGTCGAGGCTACCGGCTATGGCGCCGGCACGCTGGATCTGCCGCTGCCCAACCTGCTGCGGGTCACCATCGGCGAGGCGGTGGCGGCCTTTACCATGCCGGAGCAGGACCAGGTGGTAGTGCTGGAGGCCAATCTGAGTGAGAACCAGCTCCAGGCCAGCAATGGCCTGGCTGCGCACCTGGTCCAGCAGGGGGCCCTGGAGGTTTTCCTCCTGCCCACCCAGACGGCCGCGTCGCAAGCTGGCGCCCTGATGACGGTTGTTTGTGCGCCGGAAAAAGCCGCGCAGTGCTCTGAAATTCTCTTGGCCACTACCGGCGGCGCCGCGCTCCGGTGGCGCGCCGATCAGCGCTTCAAAGGCGGGGCCGCCGCCACGGCGCCGGCTGTCTCTCCGGCCTGATGACGGTGGGGCGATGGGGGGAAGGCGGCCGGCGGCCTCGGGTTCGCGGCAGCTTGACAAAATACGACCATCAGCCCCAGAATTGGTATATGGCAGTGAGCTCAGGAAAGGAGGAGTATAATGGATAAAATTCTTCGCATTGACATGGGTGCCCCCGGAGGACCCCGGGCCCGGGTGGAGCCGGTGGGTGAGTATGCCGGCTTGGGAGGCAGAGCCTTGACTTCTACCTTGGTGGCCAAGGAAGTCCCCCCCCAATGCCACCCTCTGGGAGCGGACAACAAGCTGGTCATCGCCCCCGGTCTCTTAAGCGGCTCCCTGGCGGCCATGTCCGGCAGGCTCTCGGTAGGCTGCAAGAGCCCCCTCACCGGCGGCATTAAAGAGGCCAATTCCGGGGGGCAGGCAGCTCAGGTCCTGGCCCGGCTGGGCTATGCGGCCATCGTTCTGGAGGGCAAGCCCCAGGCTGACAGCCTCTACAAAGTCGTGATCAATAAAGATGGGGTAACGATCACCGCCGACCCGAGCCTGAAGATGCTGGGCAATTATGACCTGGTGGAGAAAATCAAGGGAGAATTTGGCGATAAGGTAGCCTGCATCTCCATCGGGCCGGCCGGCGAAATGAAGCTGGCCGCAGCCTCCGTAGCGTGCACGGATATGGAAATGCGGCCCACCCGCCACGCCGGCCGGGGCGGGGTGGGCGCAGTCATGGGCGCCAAAGGGGTTAAGGTTATCGTCTTGGACGACAACGGCATGGATACCCGCAGGGCCAAAGATCCGGAGAAATTCCGGGAAGCCAATCAAAAGTTTGTCCAGGGCCTGAAGCAGCACCCGGTGACCGGCGAGGCCCTGCCGGCGTACGGGACCAACGTGCTGGCCAATATTATCAACGAGGCCGGGGCCTATCCCACCCGCAACTTCAGCGACGGGCGTTTTGAAGGGGTCCACAACATCAGCGGTGAGACCGAAGCGGAACTGGAGAAGGCCCGGGGCGGGGTGGCCACCCACGGCTGTCACCGGGGCTGCGTCATCCGCTGTTCCGGCATCTATCACGACAAGTCCCACAAGTATCTTACCAAGCAGCCGGAATATGAGACCGTCTGGGCCCATGGCGCCAACTGCGGCATCGACGACATGGATGCGGTGGCCATGATGGACCGCCTGGATGATGACTTCGGCCTGGACACCATCGAAATGGGCGCCACCATCGGCGTGGCCATGGAAGCGGGGCTGATCAAATTCGGCGACGCCGACGGGGCTATTAATCTCCTCAAGGAGGTGGGCCAAGGTTCGTATCTGGGGCGGATCCTGGGCAGCGGCGCCGCGGTCACCGGCAAGGTCTTTGGCGTGGAACGGGTGCCGGTGGTCAAAAACCAGGCCCTGCCGGCGTATGACCCCCGGGCCGTCCAAGGCATCGGCGTCACCTATGCCACCAGTCCCATGGGCGCCGATCACACCGCCGGCTATGCCATTGCCACCAATATCCTCAAATGCGGTGGCGACGTGGATCCGTTGACTCCCAAAGGGCAGGTGGATCTCTCCCGCAATCTCCAGATCGCCACGGCGGCGGTGGACTCCACCGGCATGTGCCTGTTCATTGCCTTTGCCCTCCTTGATCAGCCGGAGACCTTCCAGGCCCTGATCGACATGATCAATGCCTTTTATGGCCTCTCCATGACCGCCGATGATGTGGTGGCCCTGGGGAAACAGGTCCTCAAAGTGGAGCGGGATTTCAATACCCGGGCCGGCTTTACCAAAGAACACGACCGACTCCCGGCCTTTTTCCGGCAGGAAGCCCTGCCCCCCCACAATGTGACCTTTACCGTTAAAGATGAAGAACTCGATGCGGTCTTTAATTTTTAGGACGGCGGTCTGCTGGCCGGGAGGACGAAACTCTCGCCGCCCCGGGCCATAACCTGAGACAGGCGAAGCCCGGCCTCCGGGCTTCGTCTCTTTTTTCTTGACAGGAAGTTATTTTTCCTGAAGAAAAGAAAGTATAGAAGATTCCATGGCAGAGATGACCCAGCCCGCTCCGGCCGCAAGGCCGTCAGTGCCCCCGTGCAGTTCCCCAGCCGTTGCCGTCTCCCTGCACCTGCCGCCCTCCCTCTGTTCCCGGCTGCTGCCCTTGTGGCAAGAGGGTCTTTGGCTGCGGGTGGCCACTCCGGGCCGGAGTATCGCCGCCATTCTGCGCCGCCAGCTCGGCGTGGCGCCGGAGTATCTGGAACGCCGCCTCCAGACGATCTTTCTCAATGGCAAGCCGGTGGATGATGTGGAACAGACGCTGGTTGCCCCGGGAGATTGTCTGGCCCTGTCGGCGGCCATGCCGGGACTGGTGGGGGCCACCTTCCGGAAAAAGGGGCTCATCGCCTCTTTCCGGGCGGGCATTACGCTGCGCCAGACCTCGTCCCCCTGGACAAGCGGCCCCTGCTGGATGCGTCTCAAACTGTTTAACCTGCTGGCCCAGGAGTGGGGGCCCGGCCTGCTGGCCCGAGGCGTCTGGTTGGCCAAAAAGGATTTCTATCTCTTCCTGCAGCGGCAAGGGGAGGACTTCTGGAGCCGCAGCAGGGTCTTTCTGGACGGTCGGAACCTCTCGGCGCCGGATCTGCCCGCCTTGCCCTGGGCGGCTTCCGCCGAGCTGATCTATCTGCAGGTCCACCCGGAGGTCGACCGCGTTTCAGACCAGGACAGCTTTAGAGAGGACACCCGCCATGTTTAAGGCTGGGACGGTTACTTTGAAAGATCGGTTCGATCAGCGGGGCGGGCAGGAATTGGCTGAAGCCCTCCTGGCCAAGCTGGAGGGCCAACCGCAGGCCTGTTGGCTGTTCTGCCCGCCGCACTATGACTTGCCGTCATTCTTACAGGGCATCACCGACACCTTGGGGACGGAGCAGCTCATCGGCTGCACCACCGATGGCGAGGTATCCAGCGATGGCCTGAGCAGTCATACCGCGGTGCTCGCAGGGATAGTCACTGATCAGATCGATTTTTCTTTCGCCTGGGCCATGGGTTTGGAGCACCAGGCGGAGCAGGTGGGGATTCAGTTAGCCGAGGCCCTGCCGCCGGAAACCCAATACATCCAACTCTTTTCGGACGGCATTAAGGGCAATGGCTGCGCCATTCTGCGGGGCCTGATGAGCGTGCTGGGCAGCCACATACTGATTTCAGGCGGCACCGCCGGGGATTATGGCGGGTTTCGCCGCACCTGGCAGTTCCTGGGCAAGCGCGTGCTCACCGATGCCGCCGTGGCCGTGGGTTTTGCCGGTAATTTCGCAGTGGGCACCGGCGTGCGGAGCGGCTGGTCCCCCATCGGCGTGCCCAAGAAAGTGACCCGGTCGGCAGGACATGTCCTCTATGAACTGGGGGGCCAACCTGCTTTGGAGGTGTATGAGCGCTTCCTGGGCAGACACGCCGACAGGCTGCCGGCGGTAGGCGTGGAATACCCCTTGGGATTGATGGGAAAATTAGATAACTGTCCAGAAGATGGATATTTTTTGCTAAGGGCCACCATGTCTGTGAATCGCCAGGATGGCTCCATCACCTTCGCCGGGGAAATTCCCGAGGGGGCTCAGGTCCGCCTAACCTGTGGTGACATTGCCTCCGTGCTGCGAGCCGCGGAAGAGGCCGCCGGCATGGCCCTGGTTGGCCTGGAAGGCCGGCGGCCGGCGATGCTCTTTTTTTACTCCTGTATGGCCCGAAAAATTATTCTGGGCCGCCGCACCAGAGAGGAACTCCAGATTGTCCGGGATATAATCGGCCCCGATATACCAACCATCGGGTTCTATACCTATGGGGAATTCTGCCCGCTGCGGCCGGGGGGCTGCAGTTACCTCCATAACGAAACGGTCACCGTCTCGGTTATTGGAATCTAGCCTATGCATCGGATCGGCAGCTTTTTGGACAGGATCAAAGAATTGGAGGAATTGTTGGAGACCTGCGAACGCAAGGCGGATATTCTCACCAATCTGCTCATTGAAGCAAATGCCGAATTTGAACGGGCAATCGAGAAGGTCTCCATTTCCGAGGCTAATTTTCGCACCATCTTTACCAATGCCCCCGAAGCCATTTTCATCATCGACGGCCAGACCCATGAGATTCTGGACAGCAATGCCTTTGCCCACAAGTGGCTTGGCTATCCCCCCGATTTTTTATGCACTGTGCGGCTCGATCAGATTATGGTCACCGCGGCCGATTACTTCCGGAACGGGGCGCCGGAACCGGGTCGGATTCAAGAGCAGCGCTTCCGCACCTACGACGGCGGCCAGGTCTATGCGGAAGTGGTGAGCACGGCCCTGAAGTATCTGGACAAGCAATGTCTGCTGATCCTGGCCCGCGACGTCACCGAGCGCAAACAGTTGGAGGAACTCAGCCGCTACAAGGAGATCTTCAAAAGCGGCACCGACCCCGTGTTCATCAATGATTATCGGGGCAATATCCTGGAAGTGAATGACGTGGCCTGCCGGACCTTTGGCTACCGGCGGGAGGAATTTCTCCGCTTAACTCTAAAAGACCTCACCGTCCCGGGACAGATTCAGGTGCTGCAGCAGACCCGCCAGCAGATAGAGCAGGGCCTGACCATCCGCTTCGAGTGGGAAACCATCACCAAAACAGGGGAGGTCATCCCTTTTGAATTCCACGCCCGGCCCATCACCTATCTGGGGCAGCCGGCGGTGCTGAGCGTCGGCCGGGACCTCAGCTTGCGGCGCCGACTGGAGCAGACCCTGGTGGCCACGGCGCGCCTCACCGCCGTGGGGGAGATGGCCAGCGGCGTGGCCCATAATTTTAACAACTTGCTGCAGATGATCCTGGGCGCCACGGAAGTGGCCCTCAGCAAGCTGGCGGCCGGCAAAATCCGCAGCTGTCAGGAGGCCCTGCAGCAGATCCAGGCGGCCTCCCAACGGGGCAGCGAGATCGTGCGGCGCATCAAGGATTTTGCCCTCACCCAGGACAGCGACCTGGAATCGGTGGTGGTCTTTCCCCTGGGCGACGTACTCCAGGAAGCGGCGGAACTGACCACCTTTCTCTGGAAAGACCTGGCCGACAGCCGCAAATATCACCTGCAGGTGCAGGTCCAGCCCGATTGCTTGGTACAGGGGCGGCCCTCGGAGATCTACGAGGTGGTCATCAATCTGCTGAAAAATGCCCTGGAGGCCATGCCCGACGGAGGCACCGTGACCCTGGCGGCCCAGGTGGTAGGCGATAGGGTCCACGTCGACATCTCGGATACCGGCATCGGCATCCCCCCGGAAAATTTAGAACGCCTCTTCCAACCCTTTTTCACCACCAAAGGGGTGCAGAGCAGCGGCTTGGGCCTCTCTTCCAGCTACGGCATCATCAAGAGGCACGGCGGCGAGATTCAGGTCCACAGCACGGTGGGCCGCGGCACCACCTTTACCATCAAACTGCCCCTGGCCGCCGGGCCGGTGGCGGCCAAAAGACAGCCGCCGGTGGCTGCGGCCAGCGACAGGATCAAGTTTCTCCTCATCGAAGACGAGCTCACCATCATCAAGGCCATGGAGGCCTATTTTGAGGATACCGAGGTTGATCTCACCGCCTGCCAGACTGCGGCTGCCGGCTTGCAGGCCTTCGCTCAGCAGGAGTTCGACGTCATTCTCTGTGATCTGGGGTTGGCTGATCTGACCGGCTGGGAAGTGGGCGAGTGGATAAAAGAACATTGCCAGCGGCAGGGCGCTCCCAAACCGCCCTTTCTCATTTATACCGGCTGGGACCGTCCTTTTGATGCCCAGAAACTAACCCAAAGCGGGGTTGATCGGGTGGTGGTCAAACCCATCTCCTGCTGCGAGCTCCTGAATCTGCTGCGAGACGTGGTCCGCACCTCCGCCCCGGAAAAGAGCCTTCCCCCGTCGGCCTGCCGCTCCCTGCAGCCCCTGGCCTCGGGTTAGCAGGGAGCCGGGGCGCTGCCGGCCGGAAAGGTTCCGGGGCCATCCGGGCTCAGGTTGGCGCCGCGGAGGAAGGGCGGCCAAATAGGGCCACACCGGGCAACCCTGTTGCCGATCAGGAGCCGGGAGCCGGCGGCGGGGCTAGCCGCCCATGGCAGCCATGGGGCGGGGTAAACATTTCCGGCTGAGGGTGGACCGCAGGGGCGCTTCCCGGGGTTTTTGCCGGACGGCCTGACGAATGGCCTCGCTGATGACGGCGTCTGGGGCGCCTTGGCGGAGGAGGGCTTTCAGGTCCAGACCCTCCTCGGCAAAGAGACAGGTGAAGAGCCGGCCGTCGGCCGTGAGGCGGAGCCGGTTGCACTGGGAGCAGAAATGCTGGCTCAGCGGGCTGATCAGGCCGATTTTGCCCTGGCCGCGGGGGAAGCGGTAGTGCCGGGCCGGCCCATTGCTCCTGGCACTCTGCGTCGGCACCAGGGTATCCAACCGG
>Ga0272446_1003297_pt1 | contig 20574 bp, 17 predicted proteins | sample YNPCB0061_FD_194587 | JGI IMG/M metagenome (GOLD analysis project Ga0272446, IMG submission 194587) | Hot spring microbial mat communities from Yellowstone National Park, WY, United States - YNP-CB-006-1 | ecosystem: Environmental > Aquatic > Thermal springs > Hot (42-90C) > Sediment | place...
GGCGCGTAGCGGGCTCACCTTCCGGGTGAGCGTGAACACAGCCACAAACGTCACAATCCTTGCGCCTTCTCAATGGCCACCCAGCGGTCAACTGAGGTTTTTAGGGTTATTCAGCACTTCCTTAGACCTCTGGCGTAAAAGCGAGAGAAACGGAATTGAGGCAGTAGCGCAGGCCGGTGGGGGCGGGACCGTCGTCGAAGACGTGGCCCAGGTGGCTGTCGCAGCGGGCGCAGCGGATCTCGGTGCGGATCATGCCGTGACTCTCGTCCCGCAGATAGCGGATGTGGTCCGGATCAAAGGGCCGGGTGAAACTGGGCCAGCCGGTGCCGGATTCGAACTTGGCGTCGGAATGGAACAGGGGCAGGCCGCACAGGCGGCAGACAAACACCCCCTGGCGCTTCTCCTTCAGCAGGCTGCCGCAAAAGGGAGGTTCCGTGCCCTGGTGCAGCAAAACCCTGCGTTCTTCCGGTGTGAGACCGGCGGCCAGGGCCGCCAATTCTTCCGGGGCCGGTGGCGTCAGGTCGTGGCCGGAGGCGGAGCGGGTGGGAGGGGCCATGGCCGGCCTCAATCCGGCAGGTTGGAGGAGGGACCCTGGTCTCGGGTGACCAGATACATACCCACGCCGGCCAGGATCATCCACAGGACCATGGCCAGGGAGCCCATGATTTCCCACAGGCTGCCCAGAAAGATCAACAGCACCAGGGACAGGCCCAGAAAGGCGTTGCCCAGCCAGAAAGAAGGGGGGTGATGGTCCATGGCACGCTCCGCGATGAGTACAGACCCGGGTAGTGTACCGCCCCATGCCTGCTTGCCCAGCACGGACACCCTCTCCGACAGGCTGCGGGCCCTATTTCCTCCAGAAGTGCGGGGAGAGCACCACCAGTAAGGTGAAGAGTTCCAGGCGGCCCAGCAGCATGGCGAAGGTGCAGACCCAGGTCTGGAAGTCGTTGAGCACTGCATAGGTGGTGGCGGGGCCCACCTGGCCCAGGCCTGGGCCCGTGTTGTTCACGCAGGCCACGATGGCGGAGAAGGCGGTGAATACGTCCAGACCCGAGAGGATCAACAGCAGGGAGAGACTGACCACGGACACCATGTACACGAAGGCGAAGGCCAGCACCGCGTACATGATGCGGTTGGGCACCACCGTGTCGCCCAGGCGGATGGGCAGTTCCGCCCGCGGGTGCAGGGCCTTTTTGATCTCCCGGAACACCTGCTTGTAGAGCAGGATGGCCCGCATCATCTTGATGCCGCCGCCGGTGGAGCCGGCGGAGGTGGAGAAGCTGCACAGAAACAGCAGCCACAGGCTGGCGAAATAGGGCCAGAGGTTGAAGTCCGCGTTGGCCAGGCCCAGGCTGGTGGCCATGGAGATGGTGTTGAAAGTGGCGTAGCGCAGGGCGCTGGGGAAGTCCAGGTAGATGTCCCGCGCCCACAAATACATGGCCAGCAAGAGGCAGCTGCCCAGCACGATCCCCAGGAACCAGCGCACTTCCGGATCCACTTTGTAGGGATGCAGGCTTTTCTGGCGCAGGGCCAGGAAATGGGTGGCGAAGTTCATGCCCGCCAGCAGGGCGAAGCCTTCGGCGACGAGCTCCAGGGGCACGGAATCGAAATAGCCGAAGCTGGCGTCGTGGGAGGAGAAGCCCCCCAGGCCCATGACCGAGAAGGCGTGGATGAGGGCGTCCAGCCAGCTCATGCCGAAGTACCGGAAGAGCAGGAAGCAGGCCAGGGTGGCCAGCAGGTACACCAGCCACAGGCCCTTGGCCGTCTCCTGCATGCGGGGCGTGAGCTTGGTGTCCTTCATGGGCCCCGGGGTCTCCGCCTTGAGCATCTGCCGGCCGCCGATGCCCAGCATGGGCAGCACGGCCACCACCAGCACGATGACCCCCATGCCGCCCATGAGGTGCAACTGGGCCCGCCACACGTTGATGGAAGGGGGCAGGTGGTCCAGGTCCGAAAGAACGGTGGCCCCCGTGGTGGTGAGGCCGGACATGGCCTCGAAATAGGCATCGGTGATGGAGAGATCCGGCAGGTAGATCATGAGAGGCAGGGCGGCCAGCAGGGGCGTGATGGTCCAGATCAGCACCACCAGCAGATAGCCGTCCTGGGCCTTGAGCTCCATCTTGCTGCGCGCCGACAGCAACCAGCAGGTCACGCCCACGGCCAGGGTGATGAGCACCGCCTCGTCGTAGGCCTCTTGAGCCTGGTCCTGGATGGCCCAGGAAATGAAGAGGGGGAGCAGCATGGACAGGCCGAACACGGCGATGACCATGCCCAGCACCTTCAGGATGGGCAGCAGGCGGCGGCTCATGGCGAGGTGTGCGCCGGCACGGCGGGAAACACGATGCGCACGGTGAGTCCGCCGCCGGGGGCGTCCTCCAGGGTAATGGCGGCCTGATGCTGGGTGGCCACCTCCCGCACGATGGCCAGGCCCAGACCGCTGCCCGGGATGTCGCCGCCCGCCAGACGGTGGAAGCGCTCGAACACCCGCTCCCTTTCCGCCGCCGGGATGCCCGGGCCGTTGTCGCTCACCGTCAAAATCGCCCGGTCGTCTTCCCGGATCAGGGCCAGGTCCACCCGACCACCCGGGGGGGTGTAGCGCAGGGCGTTGTCCACCAGGTTATCCAGCATCACCCGCAGGTGGTCCCGCTGCCCCAGGACTTCCACGGCATCGGCCCGCACGATGCCCAGGTCCCGGTCCCCGGCTTCCGCTTGGGCGGAAAAGGCGGCCACCACGGTTTTCATCAATTCATCCAGGCGCAAGGCGGTGGGAGGGGCATGGCTGATGCCTGGTTCCAGACGGGCCATCTGCAACAGCTGGGAGACCAGATGGCTGGCCCGTTCCACGCCGGACTCCAGTTCCGTCAGGGCTTTCTGCCGTTCCTCTGCATCCGCGCTGCGTTGGGCAATCTGGGCCTGAAGCCGGATGGCCGTCAGGGGGGTGCGCAGCTCATGGGCGGCATCGGCCACGAAGCGGCGCTGGGCGGTCAGTATCGTGTCCAGCCGGGCCAACAGCTCGTTCAGCGTGTCCACCAGGGGCGCCACCTCCTCCGGTAGGCTCTTGGCATCCAAGGCATGCAGACTGCCCACCCCGCGCCGGCCGATTTCGTCGCGCACCTGTTGCAGGGGGGCCAGGGCGCGGGTGACCGCGGCGTGGATGAGCATGCCCAGCACGACCACCAGGACAACCAGGGGTAGCAGCAGCCAGGGGGCGATGGCGGCGAAGCGGCTGGCGCGGTTGGCCGCCTCGGTCGCCACCTGAATGGTCAGTTCCCCCTCGTGCAGGGAAAACACCCGCCATTCGGTGCCCTCCCATGGGACGATATGCCATCCGGGCGACTGCATGGGGGGGCCCCCGTCATCCAGGGATGAGTAGAACAGGCTGCCGTCCCCCAGCCAGATCTGGCTCACGAACTGGCCCCGGTCGTTGCTGGCCTCATCCTGATTCTCGTGCTCCACCCCATGGCGCACCACCGAATAGGCGATCTGTTCCAGGCCGTAGTCCCGTATCCGGTTGAAGACGTTCCAGGCCAGACTGTAGGTGACCACGCTGGCCAGCAGGCCCGTCAGGAGCAGGGCGCCGATTTGCCACAACAGCAGCCGGCGGCGGATGGAGTTCATGGTTGTCGTGGAGGTTCAGGTTCCACCAGCTTATATCCCACGCCGCGCACGTTGCGTATCCAGGCGCTGCCCAGTTTGCGGCGCAGGTTGTGGATGTGGACCTCGATGGCGTTGCTGGCGATCTCCTCGCCCCAGCCGTAGAGGCATTCTTCCAGGCGTTCCCGGGACAGCACGGCCCCCGGTGTCTCCATGAGGGCCTCGAGCAGGGTGAACTCCCGCTGGGAGAGGGAAAGGATGCGTCCTTCCAGGGTCACGTCGCGGCTCAGGGGGTTCAGGCGCAGGGCGCCCAGACACAGTTCGGGATGGCTTCTGCCCTGGTGGCGGCGGATCAGGGCATGGACCCGGGCGGTGAGCTCGTCCAGATCGAAGGGTTTGACCAGATAGTCGTCGGCCCCCAGGTTGAGCCCGGCCACCCGGTCCGCTACCGCGTCCCGGGCAGTGATGATGAGTACCGGGATAGGCCGGTTGTCCCGTCGCAGCTTCTTCAGCACCTCCAGGCCGTCCTGACGGGGCAGGCCCAGGTCCAGGAGCAGCACGGCGTAATTGCCATCCGCCAGGGCCAGTTCCGCGGCCTTGCCGTCCCGCACCCAGTCCACGGTAAAGCCTGCCAGGCGCAGGCCCCGTTCCACCCCGGCGCCGATCATGGGGTCGTCTTCAGCCAACAGCAGTTTCATGGTGAAACAGTATGGGCAAAAAAAAGCGGGGGTATCCCCCCGCTTTCAGTTCCGTAAAACGCGGAAAGATTACTTCTTGGCGGCATCAGCCGGGGCAGCGGCGTCGGCCTTCTTCTCTTCAGCCTTGGCCTTCTTGGCCTTCTTGGCCTTCTTGGCGGGCTTGGCAGCATCGGCGGGCTTGGCGGCTTCAGCAGGCTTGGCGGCTTCAGCAGGCTTGGCGGCATCAGCGGCGTAGGCGGAACCAAAGGCCATCAGGGCGGCGGCGGCCAGCAGGGCTTTCAGGGTCTTGCTCATCTGTCTATCTCCTATCGGTTGAGGGTGTCATGCGCCGGACGAATTCCGGCCGGCAGAGACATTTTCTTCAGGAAGAGTTAACGCATACTTAAGCAATCCTGGTCCAGGCGGAGTCCTGAATTCCTGCCTCTCCCTCGAAGGGGCGGGGGACGGCCAGGAGCCTGTTGGACGTAAAGGGTTTGATCGGGTAAATCGTAGCAAGATACGTCTTTGATAGTTCTTAACCCCTGCGACGAAGACAGCTATGAAGATACAGGTGCAGACCGAAGCCTTTGACCTGGCCGCGGAAGTGGCGGCCCTATACCGCGCCAACCCCAAGGTAGGTGCGGTGGCCGCCTTCCTGGGCCTGGTGCGGGACATCAACGAGGGCCAGGGCGTGTCCGCCATGACCCTGGAACATTACCCGGGCATGACCGAGAAGGCCCTGGCCGGCATCGTGGATGAGGCCCGGGGCCGCTGGGAGGTGCTGGACTGGTGCGTCATCCACCGGGTGGGGCCCCTGGCCCCCACCGACCCCATCGTCCTGGTGGCCGTCGCCTCGGGTCACCGCGGCGATGCCTTCGCCGCCTGTGAGTTCATCATGGACTACCTGAAGACCCGGGCGCCTTTCTGGAAGAAGGAAGTGACGCCATCAGGGGCGAAATGGGTGGACGCGCGGGAGAGTGACGACGCGGCGGCAGCCCGCTGGGGGAAATAGCCGCCCGGGCCGTCAGGCGGCTTCGGCGCTGGGTTCGGCGTATTGCCGGGAGATGGCCAGGATGTTCGGCAGGCGCTCCAGGAACAGGTCCACCAGGCGGGTATCGAAATGCCTTTCCCGTTGCTCGTTCAGGTAGGCCAGGGCGGCCTCCGTGCTCCAAGCCTTCTTGTAGGGCCGCTTTGAGGTCAAGGCATCGAACACGTCCGCCAGGGCCACGATGCGCCCCACCAGGGGAATATCCTCCCCCCCCAGACCGTTTGGATAGCCGCTGCCGTCCCATTTCTCGTGGTGGGTCAGGGCGATGTCCCGGGCCATGGTCAGCAGTTCGGAATCATCGCCGGACAGGATTTCCGCGCCGATGGTGGCGTGGGTCTTCATGATCTCCCACTCGTGGGGCTCGAATTTGCCCGGCTTGAGCAGGATGTGGTCGGGGATGCCGATCTTGCCGATGTCGTGCATGGGACTGGCGTTCAGCAGCAGCTCGCATTCCCCCCTGTCCATGCCCGCGGCCTCGCCCAGCAGGGCGGATATCTTGCTCATGCGCACGATATGCAGCCCGGTCTCGTTGTCCCGGAACTCCGCAGCCCGTCCCAGGCGGCGCACGATCTGCAGGCGGGTGTCGTAGAGGGCCTGGGTGCGTTCCCGCACCCTTTCCTCCAGCCACTGGTTCCGGTCCCGCATGGACTTCTGGTAAAGCTGCACCTGTAGCAGGTTGCGCACCCGGGCCAGCAGCTCGTCCACGGAGAAGGGCTTGGTGACGTAGTCGTGGGCGCCGTCCCGCAGGGCCCGCACCCGGTGTTCCTGGTCGTGCTGGGCGGTAAGGATGAGGATGGGGGGCAGGTCGTCCCGGCCCAGGCCCTTGAGCTGGCTCATGACCTGGAAGCCGTCCAGGTAGGGCATGTTGAGGTCCAGGATGATCAGGTCGGCGCCATGATGCTGGAACAGGTCCAGCACGGCGCGGGGGTCGGTGGTGGCCAGATGGTTGTGGTAGCCGAAGGTGCGCAGGGCGCGCTCCAGCAGCTTCACGTTGGCCGGTTCGTCGTCCACCACCAGGATGCGGGCGGCCTGGGTGTCGGTCCGCGCTCCATCGGACATGGGCAATTCCGTCATCTCCTCGGTCATTTCCGCTTCCTTCCAGCACTAAACCGGGCCGCTGCCTCGCGATCAGCGCACGGGCTCATGGCATCTCCACCTCGCGGTTTCCGCCATGGATTCTATCCAAAACCCCCAGCAGCCGATCCATGTCGATGGGCTTGGTGAGGTAATCGGCGAAGCCGGCGGCCTTGCCGCGCGCCAGGTCGGCGGGCATGGCGTTGGCGCTGACGGCCACCACGGGGATGTGGCGGGTGGCGGGGTTCTCGCGCAGGCAGGTCATCACCTCGTAGCCGTCCATGTCTGGCAGGTTGATGTCCAGCAGGATGAGGGCGGGGCGGTGGGCCATGGCCAGCTCCAGGCCCCGGGTGGGGGTGGCGGCGGCGAGCAGGCGGACATCCTCCCGGCGGGCCAGGATGCGCTGGATGAGGCGCAGGTTGGCGGGATTGTCCTCGATGCACAGCACCTCCTGGCGCGGGCCCCGGACGGCGGCGGAGTCCTGGACCTCGGCCCCGGCGGCTGGGCGGTCGGGGAGGGCCTGACCATCGGTGGCGGGCAGGCGCACCCAGAAGGTGCTGCCCTGGCCCGGCGTGCTCTCCACGCCGATCTCGCCTTCCATGAGTTCCACCAGGCGCTTGCTCAGCGCCAGGCCAATGCCGGTGCCCTCGATGGCCTGCTGGTCCGCGTCCAGGCGCTCGAAGGCGATGAACAGCCGCCCCTGCTGCTCGGCGGTGAGGCCCGACCCGGTATCGGAGACGAGCACCTGGACGAGGCCGCCCTCAAGGACGCAGGCGATGGCAATGTCGCCCCCCTCCCGGTTGTACTTCACCGCGTTGGACAGCAGGTTGAGCAGCACCTGCTTGAGGCGCACCCGGTCGGCCAGCACGTGCTCGCCGCAATCCCGGCCCGTCTCGGCGACGCGGATGCGGCGGGCCTCGGCCAGAGGGCGGATGAGGGTCAGGCACTCCTCCACCAGGGGCATGAGGGGTACGGGTTCGCAGCTGACGGTGAGGCGTCCGGCCTCGATGCGGGCCAGGTCCAGGACCTCGTTGATGAGCTCCAGCAGGTGGTGGCCGGCGTGCAGGATCTCCTGGACGTTGTCCGCCTGTTCCGGGTCCCGCGTCTCCAGCTCCAGGAGCTGGCCGAAGCCCAGGATGGCGTTCAGGGGCGTGCGCAGCTCGTGGCTCATGCGGGAGAGGAACTCGGACTTGGCCCGGCTGGCCTGCTCGGCCTCCTCCTTGGCGGCCAGCAGTTCCACCGTACGCAGCCGGACCCGCTCCTCCAGCTCCTCGTTCAGGCGCTGCAGGGCGGCCTCGGTACGTTTGCGCTCCGTGATGTCCAGCAGCGTGAACTGCAGGAGACGGCGCGGGCCGGCCTGGAAACTCAGGAGGTTGACCTCGGCATCCCAAATCTCCCCGTCGGGCCGCTGGTGGCGCCACTCGAAAGTGACCCCCCCTTCACGCTGCGCCTCCCGGATGTGGGCGATGAACTTTTCGGCCGAAGGGGTGCCGTCATATTGCAGGGGCGCGGAGACGTCCTGGGGCGTCTTGCCCAGGGTCTCGGCGCGGGAGGCGTAGCGGTATATCTTGGTGGCGGCGGGATTGCAGTCGAGGAACTCGAAAGTCCCGGCGTCCATCACCACGATGGGGATGGGCGAGCTGTCGAACACCCGCTGGCGGAAGGCCTCGCTGGCGGCGATCTGGGCCTGCTCCCGGGCCGAGCGCAGCAGCAGCAGGATGACGATGCCGCCGAATATCGCCAACAGGGCCACGAGGCCGGCGCTGATCAGGTGATCCCGCGCCATTACCGCGTCCAGCGGGGCCAGCACCGACCCCTCGACCAGGCCGATGGTGGTGATGAGGCTGTAGTCCTCCAGGCGGTGCCAGGCATAGATGCGGGGCTTGCGGTCCAGGACGCCGGGCATGCGGAAGACCCCCTGGACGGGGGCCCCGGCGGCCAGGAAGGGCTGGTCCGCCGGCACCCCCCTGCCCATGGCCTGGAGGAAATCCTGGCTGCGGGCCAGAAAGCTGCCGTCGGCGTGCAGCAGGGCGATCACGTCCTGATCGGGAAGCCGCAGGGCCGCCAGCTTGGCGGACAGGTATTCGGGCGAGACCGAAATGTTCATGGTGCCGGCGAAATGGCCGCCCCGCAGGATCGGACGGTTGACGATGAAGGTCCACACGTTGCCCAGGCGGGACATCACCGGCTTGCCGATCACCAGCCGGTCCCCGCCGGACAGGTGCGCCTTGAAGTGCGCCCGGTCGCCCACGTAGGTGCGCTGGTGCACCCCCAGGCTGTTGTAGATGACGAAGCCGTCTTCCCCCACGACTGTCACGTGGCTCACCGCGCCGGGCGGCAGGGTATCCAGCACGGCCCGGGCCCGGGTGTCGAAGCGCCCTGGATCGCCGTCCCAGTCCCGCCGCAATTGCCGCAGCGCCAGGTCGAGGCTGCCCATCAATCCGCCCATCTGGCCCGCCATGGCGTCGGCCAGCTGCAGGCTGCGCTGCTCGGCTTGGGCGAGGATCTGCTGGCGCATGAGGGCATGGGCGCGCTCCACCTGCCACCACACCACCGCGCCCACGGCCAGGATCAGCACGGTCACCAGGGCCGCCAGGGTCCAGGCACGGTGCCGTGTCGCTTGGGGCTCGCTCTGCGGGATGGCCTGCCGTGGCATGGGGCTCATTGGCCTGGACCCTTTCCCTCCAGCACCCGGTGGATGGTATCCAGCAGTTGTTTGATATCCAGGGGCTTGGTCAGGTAGTCGGCGAAGCCCGCCGAACGGGCCCGTTCCAGGTCCCGGGGCATGGCGTTGGCGCTGATGCCGATGACGGGGATGGAGCGGGTGCGTGCCCCGGCGCGGAGCCGGGCGAGCACGGCGTAGCCGTCCATCTCCGGCAGGTTGATGTCCAACAGGATCAGGTCGGGCCCATGGGCCTCGGCCAGTTCTATGGCGATGCCGGGGCGGTCGGCGGTCATCAGCCGCAGGCCGTCCATCTTGCCCAGGATGCGCTCCATGAGGCGGGTGTTGGCAGGGTTGTCCTCGATATAGAGGAGGGTGCGGGGGCCCGTCACGGCCGTTGTTGCATCGTCCCGGGCCGGGAGGGACGCCGGCGCGGCTTCCACGGAGGCGGCCGGCAGCTCCAGCCAGAAGGTGGAACCCACGCCAGGCGTGCTTTCCACGCCGATCCGGCCCTGCATCAGTTCCATCAGCCGCTTGGAGAGGGCCAGGCCGATGCCGGTGCCCTCGATGGCCGCTTTCTCCGCGTCCAGGCGTTCGAAGGGGTTGAACAACAGGGCCTGCTGTTTGGGGTTCAGGCCCGGGCCGGTATCGGTGACGGCGATGCGGACCGTGTCACCCCCGCGGGCGCAGGACACGCTGACGCTGCCCTGGTCCCGGTTGTATTTCACCGCGTTGGACAACAGGTTGAGCAGCACCTGCTTGAGCCGGACCCGGTCCGCCAGCACGCCGGCGCAGGCGGGAATATCCATGCCCTCCAGGCGGATGTCCCGCGCCTCCGCCAGGGGGGTTGCCAGGGCAAGGCATTCCCGCAGGGTGGGGGCAATGGCCACCGGTTCCAGGCTGACGGTGAGCTTGCCCGAGTCGATGCGGGCTAGGTCCAGCACCTCGTTGATCATGTCCAGCAGGTGCCGTCCGCCGTGCAGGATCTCGCGCACGTTCTCCCGCTGTTCCTGCGTCAGCGGGTGGACGGGATCGCTTTCCAGCAGCTGGCCGAAGCCCAGGATGGCGTTGAGGGGCGTGCGCAGCTCGTGGCTCATGCGGGAGAGGAACTCGGACTTGGCCCGGTTGGCCCGTTCTGCCTCGTCCCGGGCGCGGATCAGGGCAGCCTCGTCCTGCTTGCGGGCGGTGATGTCGTGCACGAAGGCGAAGAACAAGCGCTCGCCGCCGATCTCCTCTACGCTCACGTTCACCTCCACGTGGACGAGGCCGCCGTCCTTGCGCCGGTGCCGGGTGTCGAAGCGGTCCCGGCCTTCTGCCATGACCTTGCGGACGTGGGTGGCCAGCGCCTCGGGGGGTTCGTCCGCCTCCAGGTCGGAGATGTTCAGGGCCAGCATTTCCTCGCGCGTGTAGCCCAGCATGCGGCAATAGGCCCTGTTACAGTCGTTGATACGGCCATCCAGGCCGGCGCTGAAGAAGCCGTCCATGGCCGCGCCGACGATGATGGCGTTGCGGCGGCTCACCCTTACCACCTCGGCGGTGCGTTCCCGGACCCGTTCCTCCAGGTGCTCACGGTAGCGTGCCAGCTCCGTTTCGACGGCCTTTTGCTCGGTGATGTCATGCACGGTGCCGATCATGCGCAGCGGCGCGCCGGCCGGATCCCGATACACCTTGCCCCGCTCGTGCACCACGCGGATTTCACCGTCCGGTCGCACCACCCGGTGCTCCACGCTGTAGGCGACGTTGGCGTCGGCCACGCTGGCGTTCACCGCGTCGATGACCCGTTGCCGGTCCTCCGGGTGCACGGCCTCCAGGAAGGCCTGGTAGGTGGCGCCGAAGGACTGGGGCGTCTGGCCGAAGATACGGTAGATCTCGTCCGTCCAGCGCAGGCCGCCGGTGGTGATGTCCCAGTCCCAGGAGCCGATGTGGGCGATGGCCTCGGCCCGGGCATAGGTCTCCTCGCTGTGCAGCAGCGCCTCATGGACCGCCTTGCGTTCGGTGATGTCCAGGGTGGTGCCGTGCATGCGCACGGGCTGCCCCGCCGCGTCGAGCACGATACGGCCCTGTTCTTCCACGACGTGGATGCCGTCGGGCCGCACCACCCGGTGCTCGATGTGGTAGGGCCGGGTCTCGCCGGGGGTCATGGCGCGTCGTATCTCGGCCTGGACCGCCGCCAGATCGTGCGGATGCACCGCCTTGAGGAAGTTATCCACGCTGGCCTCCACCGATCCGGGTGCGTAGCCCAGCAGGCGGTATTCCTCGTCGGACCATTCCGCCCGGCCCGTGACCAGGTCCAGGTTCCAGTTGCCCAGATGGGCCAGGGCCTGGGCCTCGGCCAACAGGGCCTCGCTGCGGGCCAGGGCTTCCCTGTACGGCATTTGGCCTGCGGTGTCGCCCAGGTCGCCTGGGACGCAGCTTTGGCCATGGGCACCTCGTCCGGCGGTATCGGTCATGTGTTCTCTCTCCTATCCGACCCGTGGGTTTCCTGCCCCAGGGTCAGGTCGATTTCTTCCAGCAGCCGGTCCAGGTCCAGCGGCTTGGTCAGATAGACCCGGAAGCCGGCCTCCAGGCCCCGCTGGATATCCCCCGCCATGGCATTGGCGCTGATGGCGATGACGGGGGTCGTGCGGGTGTCCGGGTCATCCCGCAAGTGCCCCAGCAGTTCGTAACCATCCATGCCGGGCAGGTTGATGTCCAGCAGGATCAGGTCGGGCCGTTGGCTTCGGGCCAGGGCCAGTCCCTCCCGGGGATCCCCGCTGGTGAGCAGGCGCAGGTCCGGGCGGCGGGTCAGGGCCTGTTGCACCAGACGCAGGTTGGCGGGGTTGTCCTCCACATACAGCAGCGTGCGGGAGGGCGCGGTACCGTCCCTGGCGGTCCCCCCATCGGGGGCGGCCCGGCTGTCCGCCGCCGCCAGGCCCGGTGCCTGGAGGGGAGGGGATTCCGCCAGTTCCACCCAGAAGGTGCTGCCCCAGTCGGGCCGGCTTTCCATGCCGATCTCGCCGCCCATCAGTTCCACCAGCTTCTTGCTGATCACCAGACCGATGCCGCTGCCTTCGATGGTGGTGCTGTTCTCCCGGCCCAGGCGGTTGAAGGCGGTGAACAGTTCGGCCTGCCTGTCCTCCGGGATGCCCAGGCCGGTGTCGCTCACCGACAGGCGCACCCAGCCGGGGGTGGCAAAGCCGCAGGTAATGCGCACCTGGCCGCCCCGGCGGTTGTATTTGACGGCGTTGGAGAGCAGGTTGATCAGCACCTGCTTGAGGCGCAGCCGGTCCGCCCGCACCCAGCGGTGTTCGCATTGCGCCAGATCGCGCTCCAGGGAGAGCCCCTGGCGCACGGCGCCCGATTCCACCAGGGCGGCGCATTCCTCGACCAAGTCCATGAGGGCCACCGGTTCCATGCTCAGGGCGAGCTTGCCGGATTCGATGCGGGACAGGTCCAGCACCTCGTTGATCAGGGCCAGCAGGTGGCGCCCGGCCTTGAGGATTTCCGCCACGTTGTCCTTCTGCTCGTCCCCCAGGCCCCGGTCCATGTGCAGCAACTGGGCGAAGCCCAGGATGGCGTTCATAGGCGTGCGCAGTTCGTGGCTCATGCTGGAAAGGAATTCGCTCTTGGCCCGGCTGGCCACCTGGGCCGTTTCCAGGGCGTGCACCAGTTCCAGCTCCACGGCCTTGCGCGCACTGATGTCCCGCACCACGCCCACGAAGCAGCGCCGGCCGCCGCTGGCCATGGGGTTGACCGCCAGGTCCATGGGGAAGGTGCTGCCGTCCCTGCGCCGGCCCGTCACCTCCCGGCCGACGCCGATGATGCGGGCCTCGCCGGTTTCCAGGTAACGACGCAGGTAGCCGTCGTGGGCGGCGGCATGGGGTTCCGGCATGAGCAGACTGACGTTCCGTCCGGTCACCTCGTCGGCCCGGTAGCCGAACAGCCGCTCGGCGGCGGGGTTGAAGGATTCGATGGTGCCCCGTTCGTCGATGACGATGACGCCGTCCACCATGCTGTCCAGCACCGTGCGCAGACGGGATTCGCTGGCCTGCAAGGCCAACTTGGCATGCACCTGTTCGGTGATGTCCCGGGTTACCACCACCGCGTGGGCCACTTTGCCGGCAGGGGCGTGGTAGGGATAGTAGGTGATGGCGCACTCACGTTCGCCGACGCCGGGCAGGTTGACCCGGGCCTGGGTGGAGACCGGATAGCCTTCGCTGAAGCATTGCTCGATGAGGGGGGCGATGGATTCCCGGTACACCTTTTCGCCCCAGACCTGGGCAATAGAGGCACCTATGACTTCTTCCCGCCGCCGGCCCAGCATCACGCACCACTGGTCGTTGACGGCCTCGTAGCGGTGCTCCCGGCTGACGACGCTCATCATCTCGTCCACGGCGTTGACCATGAACGCATAGCGTTCCAGGACCGCCTCGACCTCCTTGCGGTCGGTGACGTCCTGCTGGATGCCGATGAAATGGGTGAGCCGGCCAATGCCGTCCCGCACGGGGGTGATGACCAGTTCGTTCCAGAACGGGGTGCCGTCCTTGCGGTAGTTGCGCAGCAGGCTGCGTCCCTCGGTGCCCGTCCGCAACGCCGCGCGGATGGCTTCCAGCGCCGGTTGTTCCCGCTCCGGCCCCTGCAGGAAACGGCAGTTGCGGCCCAGGGCCTCGGCAGCGGCATAGCCGGTGATGCGTTCGAAGGCGGGGTTCACATAGATCAGGGGCAGGTCGGGCGCCTGGGCATCGGCGATGACGATGCCCACGGAGCTGGCCTCCATGGCGCGTTTGTGCAGGGCCAGGGTGTCGTCGACCTTGAGCCGGTCGCTCATGTCCCGGGTCGTGATGCACAACAGGTCGCGCCCGCCGAGGCGGGCCGTGCCTTGGGCGACCTCCACGGGAAAGATGTGGCCGTTCTTGCGCCGGTGCCATTGCCGGTGGCCGGCCATGGCGCCGGCCTGGCCGCCAGCCAGGAGGTCCATGGGCGTCAGGGAGAGGGCTTCCTCGCGGGCATAGCCGTACAGCTCGCACCAGGCGGTGTTGACGTCGCTGAACCGCCCCGACGCCCCGTCGACGACGGCGATGGCGTCGCCGCCGCATTCGAACAGCAGACGGTACCTGGAGGTGGCCTCCTCGACCTGTTCGAAACGGGCATAGATCAGGTCGGTGATCAGATAGGCCACCAGGGAGGCGACGAAGCCCGTGAGCAGGTAATCCCAGGTCACCCGGCCGTGGATCAGCAGGCTCATGGCCGATACGATGGCCAGGGTCAGCAGGATCGCCGCCAGCTTGAACTGCCAGGGCCGCATATTGCCCACCAGGGCGTGGAATCGTGTTCTGGAGCCGTTCATGCCGGATCAGTGGAGTGGAATACCTGGGGGATATAACGAAAGTAGTATCGGCAGGCAACCACATTTCTTGACCTGCCGGTCGGCGGGTCGTCGTTCAATGGGCGGCTTCCCAGTTGGGTCCCGCGCCTACATCGGCCTTCAACGGCACCTTCAGTTCCGCCACGCCACACATCCGTTCCGGCAGGCCGGCACGGATCGCCTCCAGTTCGTCCGCCGGCACTTCCAGCACCAGTTCGTCGTGGACCTGCATGATGAGTTTCGACTTCAGTCCGCTTGCGTCCAGCCAGCCTTGCACGGCGATCATGGCCAGTTTGATGAGGTCCGCCGCCGTGCCCTGCATGGGGGCGTTGATGGCGGCCCGCTCGGCGGCCTGGCGGCGGGGGCCGGAACGCTGGATCTCCGGCAGCCACAGGCGGCGGCCGAACAGGGTTTCCACATAGCCCTGGGCGCGGGCCTGCTCCCGCGTGCGGTTCATGTAGTCCAGCACGCCGGGGTAGCGGGCGAAATAGCGGTCGATGTAGGCCCGGGCCACGGTGCGTTCCACGTTGAGCTGCTGGGCCAGGCCGAATTCCGACATGCCGTAGATGAGTCCGAAGTTCACCGCCTTGGCCATGCGCCGCATGTCCGCCGTCACCGCCTCCAGGGGCACGCCCTGGACCTCGGCGGCGGTGGCGGCGTGGATGTCCCGGTCCTCCCGGAAGGCCTTGAGCAGGCTCTCGTCCCCGGACAGATGGGCCATGATCCGGAGTTCGATCTGGGAATAGTCGGCGGAGACGATGACGTGGCCCGGCGGGGCGATGAAGGCCTCCCGAATCCTGCGGCCTTCCGGGGTGCGCACGGGGATGTTCTGCAGGTTGGGGTCGTTGCTGGAGAGCCGGCCCGTGACCGCCACGGCCTGGGAATAGGTGGTGTGCACCCGCCCCGTGGCGGGGTTCACCATGCCCGGCAGCTTGTCGGTGTAGGTGGACTTCAGCTTGGCCAGGGCCCGGTAGTCCAGGATCAATTTGGGCAGGGGGTGGTCCAGGGCCAGTTCCTGAAGGGCGTCCTCGTTGGTGGAGGGGGCGCCGCCGGGGGTCTTTTTCTTGGGCTTCAGGCCCATCTGGTTGAACAGGATTTCCGCCAGCTGCTTGGGGGAGTTGAGGTTGAAAGGCTGGCCCGCCGCCGCATGGGCCTTTTGCTCCAGTTCCAGCATCTCCCGGCCCAAGGTGTCGGAATGGGCCCGCAGCAGGTCGCAGTCCAGTTTCACCCCGGTGCGCTCCATGCGGCACAGGATGGGCAGCAGGGGCATCTCGATGTGGGTATACACCCGGTTCAGGCCGGGCTCGGCCACGACGCGGGGATGCAGGACCCGGTGCAGGCGCAGGGTGATGTCGGCATCCTCGGCGGCGTAGGCGGTGGCCCGTGCCACGTCCACCTGGTCGAAGCCGATCTGGTTGGCGCCCTTGCCGCAGACTTCCTCGTACGTGATGGTGGTCTCCCCCAGGTGCCGGGCCGCCAGGGTATCCATGTCGTGGCGTTCGTGGGCTTCTAGCACATAGCTTTGCAGCAGGGTGTCGTGGGCCATGCCCTGGAGCTGGATGCCATGATTCATGAACACGTGCCAGTCGTACTTCAGGTTCTGGCCCACCTTGGCCTTGTTGGGGTCTTCCAGCAGGGGTTGCAGGCGGGCCAGCACAGCGTTCAGGTCCAGCTGGTCCGGGGCGCCGGCATAGTGGTGGGCCAGGGGCAGGTAGGCCGCCACGCCGGGCTCCAGGCTGAAGGACAGGCCCACGATGCGGGCCTGCATGGGGTCCAGGCTGGTGGTTTCGGTGTCGATGCAGAGGAGGTCGGCGGCGGCGAGTCGTTCCAGCCACTTGGTCAAAGTGGGCTCATCCAGGATGGTTTCGTAGTGGCGCTCGATATTCCCCTCTCCCAGGGGTAGAGGGGGGAGGGGAGCGGGTGAGGTTTGATCCTCTCCCCTGGCCTCGCTCAGCCACGTCCGAAAGTTGTAGCGGGAGAACAGCTCCACCAGCCCGGCCTTGTCCTCCTCGCCCCACTTCAAGTCCTTGGGGTGCACGTCCAAGTCCACGTCGGTCTTCACGGTGATGAGCCGGCGCGCCAGGGGCAGCCAGTCCAGGGCGGCGCGCAGGTTCTCGCCGGCCTTGCCCTTCACCTCGCCGGCCCGGGCCATGAGGGTGTCCAGGTCACCGAATTCCGCCAGCCATTTCACCGCCGTCTTGGGGCCCACCTTGTCCACGCCGGGCACGTTGTCCACGGCATCTCCAATCAGGGTCAGGTAATCGATGATGCGCTCCGGCGGCACGCCGAACTTGGCCAGCACGCCGGCTTCGTCCAGCACCTCGTTGGTCATGGTGTTCACCAGGCGCACGTGGGGGGTCACCAGTTGCGCCAGGTCCTTGTCGCCGGTGGAGACCACGGCCTGCATGCCGGCGGCTTCCGCCTGATGAGTGAGGGTGCCGATGACGTCGTCCGCCTCCACCCCCTCCACCATGAGCAGGGGCCAGCCCAGGGCGCGAATGGCCTCGTGCAGGGGGGCGATCTGGGCGGCCAGGTCCTCGGGCATGGGCGGGCGGTTGGCCTTGTAAGCCGGGTACCAGTCGTCCCGGAAGGTCTTCCCCTTGGCGTCGAACACGCAGGCGGCGTGGGCGGTGGGGTAGTCCTTGCGCAGGCGCTTCAACATGTTGATGACGCCGTACAGGGCGCCGGTGGGAGAACCGTCCGGGGCCCGCAGGTCGGGCATGGCGTGGAAGGCGCGGTAGAGATAGCTGGAGCCATCCACCAGCAGGAGGGTGTCGGTCATGGGGGCGGTGGGGTGTCGATGGCCGCATTTTAGTATCCAGCCACTACAATCCGGCCATTACCCAAGAGGGAATGCCCATGAGCAAACCCAAGATCCCCGATCTCCACGACCCCGGCGGCAGCCAGGAGGCCCTGCTGTCCGCCCGGGAATCCTGGCGCATGTTCGAGATCATGGCCGAGTTCGTGGAGGCCACCGAGCGTCTGGCCCCCATCCGTCCGGCGGTGAGCATCTTCGGCAGCGCCCGCATCCAGCCGGATTCCGCCTACTACATGCTCACCGAGGAGATTGCCCGAAAACTCTCGGACGCCGGTTTCGCGGTCATCTCCGGCGGCGGCCCCGGGGTCATGGAAGCGGCCAACAAGGGGGCCTATTTCGGCAAGTCCCCCAGCGTCGGGCTCAACATCCAGCTGCCCCACGAGCAGCACGCCAACCCCTACCAGGACATCTCCCAGACCTTCCGCCACTTCTTCGCCCGCAAGGTGATGTTCGTGAAGTTCGCCAGCGCCTACGTGGTGATGCCCGGCGGCTTCGGCACCCTGGACGAGCTCATGGAAGCCCTGACCCTGATCCAGACCGGCAAGACCCGGACGATTCCCATCATCCTGGTGAAGGCCAGTTTCTGGGGCGGCCTGGTGGACTGGTTCCGGGATCGGCTGGTGGGAGAGGGCATGATCAACCCGGAGGACATGGACCTGATCCAGGTGATCGACGAGCCCGCCCAGGTGGTGGAGGCCATCTTCCGCCATTACGAGAGCCGGGGCTTCCAGCCTTCCGCCGCCGAACGGGAGATTCTGCTGAACCTGTAATGCACCAGCGGCTAAAATCAGGTTGTCCATTTGAAGAGAAAAGCTATGCGTCTCGCTCCCCTGTTGTGCATCGCCTGCCTGGCCGCCGGCCCCGCCTGGGCCGCCGACAAGCCCGCCCTGGAACCCCTGCCCTATATCCCGCCGCCCCCGGGCGTGGTGGACCCGGAGCTGGAGCCCCAGGTGACCATCACCCAGAAAGGGGAGGACAAGGTGGAGGAATTCCGCATCAAGGGCCGCCTGTACATGATCAAGGTGACCCCGCCCCACGGTAAGCCCTACTACCTGGTCGATACCCGGGGGGACGGCCTGATGCGGCGCTACGACGACCTGTCGCCGAACTTCATGGTGCCCATGTGGGTCATCCATCAGTTTTGATCCTTGGACGCTAGTCTCGGGGCCATGGGCTTGGGCATGCCGTCCGGGCCGCGCCCCTCAATTCCTCCTGCTGCCGTATGTCCCCCTTGACCGTCGCCCGTCCCCCCGCCGCCCAGGGCCTGGCCTGGGTCAGGCAGGGCTGGGAGCTGTTCAAGCTGGCCCCCATTCCCTGGTCCGGCATGACCGCCCTGATCTTCCTGGTGCTCATGGGTCTGGGGGCGCTGCCTTATGTGGGGGGGATCCTGGTGCACGTGCTGTCGCCTTTCATCGTCACGGCCTATCTGGCCGCCAGCCGGGCCGGGCAACAGGGGGAGCAGGTGAACTTCCTCTATCTGGGGGCGGGCTTCCGCCAGGGGCGGGACAGCCTGCTGGTGATCGGCGTGGCCTACATGCTGGCCACCCTGCTGGTATTCCGGGGGGTGGCCTTCTTCACCGGCGGTGATCTGAGCCTGCTGCTGTCCCAGGTCGAGAATCCCCACGCCCTCACCCCCGAGGAGGCCCGGGCCCTGCTGGATGGCATCCTGCCGACCCTGGGCCTGGGGGCCTTGCTCATGACCCCTCTGCTCATGGCCACCTGGTTTTCTCCCGGGCTGGCCCATTTCGAGGGGTTCCGGCCGGTGAAGGCCATGTGGTGGAGCCTGTGGGCCTGCGCCGTCAACTGGCGCCCCCTGCTGGTGTATTCCTCCGTCCTGGGTCTGCTGGGCATGGTGGCCGTGATCATCCCCTTCGGTCTGGGCCTGCTCGTCTTCATCCCCTGGGCCCTCACCTCCACCTACGCCGCCTACCAGGATATCTTTCCCCCGGCGGCGGAGGATGTCGTGCCGGATGCCGTGCCATGAGACGCCTGCTTGCCATCGCGGCCTGCCTGCTGCTGAACCCGCTTCTTCCCGCCCTCGCCGCCCCCGTGAAGTTCAGCGATGCCCTGTACCAGAAGTTCCAGCATGAACGCTGCCTGAACTGCCACCAGTTCAACAGTCGCAGGAGCAACGGCCGCTCCTATACCTCCCACCTCCACCGCTACCTGTGCGACAACTGTCACGTTCCGCGCCTGACGACGCTGGCCGCCGGCGAGTGGATGGCGCCCCAGGGCAGCCGCATGGACTATACGGGGCTGAACCCCCGGGACACCTGCCTGCTCATCAAGCGCAACTCGGGCGCCGCCAACCGGGAGGCCCAGTTGCTGGAACACATGATCCACGATGCGCGCATCCACTGGGCCCTGGAAGGGGGCATGACGCCCATGGGCCGGTTCCCCACCGTACCCGGCGGCTACGAGGAGTGGCTGAAGGACGTGCAGGCCTGGGCCCGGGACGGCATGCTGTGCGAGTGACCGCCGCCTGATGCCCGAACTCTCCCTGGTCGCCGCCTTCCTGACCGGCTTGCTGGGGGGCGCCCACTGCGTGGGCATGTGCGGCGGCATCGTCACCGCCATGTCTTTTCAGGCGCAACGGAAGCAAGCCTTCAGCTTCCACCTGGCCTACAGTGCGGGACGCATTGCCAGCTACACGGCGGCGGGGGCCCTGGCCGGGCTGGTGGGGGCCGCCGCCTTCCTCTCCGACACCCTGTTTCCCCTGCAAACGGGCCTGTACATACTGGCCCAGATTGTGCTCATCCTGTTGGGCCTCTACCTGGCGGGCCTGAGCCAGGCGGTGCTGTGGCTGGAAAAGGCGGGAGGCGGATTGTGGCGGCGGGTGCAGCCCCTGCTGGGGCGGGTCATGCCCATCCGCCACCACGGCCAGGCCCTGGTGGCAGGCATGCTGTGGGGCTGGCTGCCCTGCGGCCTGGTGTATAGCGTGCTGGTGTCGGCCCTGGCCGCCGGTTCCCCGGGGAAGGGGGCCCTGTTCCTGCTGGCCTTTGGCCTGGGCACCCTGCCCAACCTGCTGCTCATGGGCTGGGCGGCGGAAAGCCTGCGAAGCCTCATCCGCCAGCCTTGGCTGCGCCGGGTGGCGGGGGCCACCGTGGCGGGCCTGGGGATATGGGGCCTGCTTCAGCGCTTGGGCTGAACCCGGGGCAGCGTCTCATACCAACCCCGGTCATGTTGGTTGGGCTTCCCCATGCCGGCCCCGAGGAGATGAACGCTTCGGGGATAATCCTAAAAACCTCAGTTGACCGCTGGGTGGCCATTGAGAAGGCGCATGGATTGTGACGTTTGTGGCTGTGTTCACGCTCACCCGGAAGGTGAGCCCGCTACGCGCCCGCTTTCCGGCCCAGG